>OFRC01000029.1_pt1 | contig 46597 bp, 54 predicted proteins | sample 1543051 | NCBI WGS metagenome assembly OFRC01 (sample SAMN07774231, study PRJEB24372) | wastewater metagenome
CCATCGCCTCCCGCAGCAGGGCGTCGGACAGGTCGGCGCGGACGTAAGCAACAGCATTGTCCGGGTGAGTGTTGGCCGACCATTGTCCCGTCATGCTGGGGTGCCCGACAAAATCAGGCCACACTGCGATCCGTTCCGGTGCGTCACTCATCGCTGTCTCCTTTCAGGGCTGCGCGGGCGATGGCCTCCCCCGTGAAGTTTGGGCTATTCGGGTCGCAGCACCCACCAAGCCGCCAGTTGCCAGACTGCGCGTAGATGGTCAGCGCCGCCCGCAGCCGCTTCACCTCGTCGTAGAGGCCGAGGTAAGCGGCTTCCAGATCGGGCAGTGCGGCAATGCGACGAGCATCCGACAGCGAAAAATCAGACGGTTGGGCAACTGCGACAGTCGCCGCAGTTTTGCCACGCATGACATTGTATCCGCTAGCGGATAAAGCCCAAGGTCCCGGCGTTCCAGCCTCCCGGTTCTGCCGCACCCGCGCAGCGATGGCGTCGTGGTCGATGGTCATTCCGTCTCCCCCATGTTCAATGGCTGCATCCCACGGCCCCGGCGTCACATCGACAAGCGCCTCGCGGGCGCGGCGGATCAGGTCACTCATGGTTGCCTCCATCACATGCACTCCCCGTCATCGGCTTGGCAAAGCGCGTCCTCGTTGTCGAAAATCCAATCACCCTGCCGCTGGACAAATCGCAGCAGTTCGGCGCGGGTATATCGCTTGGAGAAGCTGCGGCCCGTCAGGGCTTCAAGGTCAAGCCACCATCCAGCCAGTATCGGCTCATCCCGCAGCCCAGCGGCGATAACGGCTTCGCTTTTCTTAAAGCAATAGTCGCAGTTCCCGCCGACCGTCTTGCCGCGAACGAGTGGCAGGCGCAGGTCGAACGGCTGTCGGCGCCAGAACAGCGCCACGTCATGCTTGGACGCGCCCGCAGCGCGCAAGGGCAACCATGCGGTGATCCTGTTGTCTGGGTATGGTTCGCGGTGGTGCTCATCGGCGCGGAAGCCTATCGCGCTATGCCACTTCTTCCAGCCCTTGCTGACAAGATACCGCTTGACTGTCAGCGTTTTCAGTTCCGGGGAACACCAGCTTTGGGACTGGTTCGGCAGCCCCTGCTTCTTGCGGATCAGCGCCTCGAACGGCTCCCCGTTCCGGCTTGCGCCTTGATAGCCGACAACCTCGAACAGCGGCTTCTCCGCACGGTATTCCAGCCAGACTATACCGACGCCCCACCGCTGGCCGACCTCGGCCACGAAATCCAGCGTCTCTTGCCGTTCTTTCCCCGTATTCTGGAACGACACAACGCACCGATCCGGCAAGCCGCCGTTGGCCTCCATGATCTGATGCAGCATGTAGGCGCTTGTCCTGCCGCCGCTGAATGAGATCTGCACGTTGCCATCGGGCAGGCGGTAAGCGTCACTCATGGTTGCCTCCATGATGGGCTGCGATAAGGGTGGCGGTCGTGAGATTTAATTCAGCGGCGATCATCGGCAGAATCGTGGTTTCCATCGACAGATCCGGCGCGCAGGAAGGATGCCGCGGGATCACCACGCGCGCCGCAACTTCATCATCGAAGTCTGCGCCGTAGTGATGCGCGACCAGCCGCCCGAGTTTGCGCGCGGCCCAGAACGGATTTTCAAGAATGTCCTCGAAATCTATGCCGTAGACGATGGCAGAGTTCCGCAGATGCGCCCGCATCGGCGGCACGTCCTTCTTGATGGACCGCTCCATCGCCTTTTCGGCGCGTCGTCCGAGGCCTTTCATCCCCGTCATGCTCAAAAGCTTTACCTGAGACCGCGCCTGTTCGCGGGGGTTGCGCTCCATCAGAATGATGACGGGACGCTGTGTCAGTCTGCCGGGCAGGGTGAAATGGTGCGTCGGGTCAATCCATTTCACCGCGCGACCGCCCTGCGCGGGTAGCCAGTCCATATCGGGCCTGCCGCCACGCCAGCGTTCGGCAGGTTCATAGGACGGGCGCGGCCCGGTTACAGGAAATCCTCCGGCGTCCAGCATGGTCATTACCATTGTGGTGCCGCAGCGACCAAGGCCGGAAACGAACAGATTCGGGCGGTCACTCATGGTCGCCTCCCGGCATCTGGTCGATGTTGCATTTGTGGGTTTCAAAGCTGATCGCCGCGACCCACGGGTTAGCATCCCATGCGTCGGGGCCGTGGATGCTGGTCCAGAGCGCCTCGAATGCGGGGCGCGGGCCGTAGAACATTCCGCCCAAATGTGCCGCCGCGCTTTTGCTCATGGTTGGGTCGTAGAACCTGCCGGATCGGGCCTGTTCGATCCCCTCGGCCACCGCATCCGCCTCGCTAATGTCTTGGAGGCGCTGCACCCGCACGTCCGTCACGATCAGCGTCAAGCGGCTGGCCCAACGCGGCATGAACCGGGCGTTCAGCGTCTCGCGCTTCCACGGCCATTTGACCATCTGGTAATCGCGCAGGGCGGTGCTGCCATCCTCCGCATAGCAGACAACATCCGCGAAACTTGTGAACTCGCCCATATTCTCGGTGGCGCAGACCAACCCCTCCCGGCACCAGAGACGGTCGCCGGGGAATACCCTTGTGTAGATAGGCTTCCAGTTGCCGTTGCCAAGAAACTCCAAAGTCCCGTATGGCGGCTTGAGGATGCGCCGCGTCATGGATTTGCGCCAGGAAAGCAGGGCATTCACCATCGGCGCGCTAAAGATGATGGGGCGGTCAGTCATGCCACAAACTCCTTCGGCGGCAGCGGAATGGCGACGCGGTGCGGCCGCCACAGGTGCAGGCAATAGGGATGCAGGGACAAGTGATCGGCCTCGGCCGGATGCAGCTGCATCACAACCTCATGCGGCCAGAAGAACCGGCGCTTCACCGCGTCCATTTCATCCCAAGTCGGGCAGCGGTGCGGCAGCGACACCGAGACGTGATCCCAGCCAGATGCATCCTCCCAAGACGCGATGATGGTCAGCAGCGTGCCGTGCCGCTTCAGCCGGAAGGCGCCGCCCACGCTCGGGATCGGGCTGCCGGCAGTGGGGTGAACGATGGCGATGCCCTTCAGTTGTTCATAGGGGCGCATGGCATCACATTCCGTTGGCGGCGCTGACCGCCCAAATCACCGCCAGAGACAGGACCAGCACCGAGCCGATGGTGGCGTAGATCAGCCGCGGCTTCAGCGCCCATTCGGCGGCGCGCAGCAGGCCCAGGAACGCGATTGTCACACCGACCAGCGGCCATGCGATGACGGCAAGCAACGCATCGGACAGTGGCGAGAACGCCCCGTCCATGCCATCCATCTTGCGCGGGGCGTCCTGCGACGAAGTGCGTTCCGGTTCGCTGAACCCAGATGAACCGGATTTGCTTGGCCTGGCTTGGAATTTGGCTTGGATAGAAAGCGTGTTTTTGGGCGGATTCCGGTAGGTTGGCACCAAAGCCATTCGTTCACATCGAAGATGTCGGGGGTTCAAATCCCTCATCACCCACCATGATTTCCCTGTATTTTCCATGATCTTCTCTCCCTCGTGCGAAGTGCGTTGCGGTTCGATGAACCTAAGAGCGTTTTTCTGCGACCAGTTTCAGACTGCCGAATTCCAGAACGGCTGCGGCCTCGGCCGCCACGGTGGCGGTGGCCGGCGCGATAGTCTCGCGCCGGATCACATCGAGAGCTTCGGCTTCCGCTTCCTTTCGGGTGCGTGCCGCAAGACGAAAACGTCGACGCTTTCCGTCCTGCCACCAGGTGACGGCGAATCCGTCGCCAAGCCGTCCGATTCTGAAGTCTCGCATGTCTCGATGTCCTCCACGACGCGCGCTGCGATGCGGATCATGCGACCGACCCGGAAATGCGGCAACCGTCCATCCTTGACCATCAGGCGGATGGACTCGGCAGAGCAACCCCAGCGGTCGGCGAGGCTCTGCAGGGTGTAGGGGCGCGGCTGGATGTCAGGGTGCGGCATTTTCGAAGGCCTCCCGGTTGCCGTGACTTGGCCCAAATCCAAGTGTTACTTCAGCAGATTTTCGGCAGGAAATAGCGGCTTCGAGAGAAGTAAAACGCCCCAATTCTTGGGTTCCCGCCCGAACTCTCCACGACTTTGACCGTGTGTCCCATGAAACACCCATACAGCCAGACGATGCCCTGGTTTTAAACCTAGCGTTCCGCATATTCAGCTGCTGATCTACAGACCTAAGGTTTTCCCATCTATTGTCAGTCCGATTGCCGTTTATGTGGTCTATAATTCCAGGATGATCTCCGGTCATCAGAACCCAGGCAACTCTGTGGGCCAGTATTACCCTTCCAAGACACGCCGTCTGGTTGTAACCGCGCTTGCTCACTGACGTGAACGCTTGCCTCCCCGCATACCTCGTGTTCCACCGAGAGCAAATATGAACGGCGTTATGTCCTCCATTCTGGAAAATATCTGCCGTCCTAACTCTCCAATGAAAAAGCCCGGAGGTGGGGTCATATGTCAGAAGCCTCTCAAGAATATCATGCTGCATCTGTTGCTTCCCTCGTGCGAGAGTAGTGGATCTTTGCTTCCGGCAAGCGGCCGTCGGCGATCAGCCGGGCGAGGATTTCCCGCGCCGCCCTAGCATCGGACAGCGCGTCGTGTGCGTCCTGGTTGATGATGCCGAAGAAGTCGCAGGCCTCGCGCAGCTTGACGAAACCGCGCCGGATGCAGAGCCCGTCGGCCCCGTAGGGATCAAGGTTGCGCATCAGGCAGAGGTTTGGCGTGCGCTCGAACAGGTCATCCCGACCGGCGCGGCGGAACTCCGAACGCATCATTTTAAGGTCAAATTGGGCGTTGAAAGCCGACACGACGCGGCCCGCCTCGACCTGCTCCTGATAGAAGTCCAGCACCTGACAGACCGGGATTCCCTTCTCGCAGAGGAATTCCGTGGTCAGGCCGTTGATTGCCCCAGCCTCGGCGGGCATTTCCCAGCCGTCGGGCTGCACATAGAATTTATGCGCCTCGACCTCAGCCCCGGCCTCATCGCAGAGGATGAAGGCGGCGGACGCCAGCCGGGGTTGCGATGGATCATCGGCGGGCAGTTTGAAGTTGAACAGGCCGGTGGTCTCGGTGTCGAACACCATGTGAACGGGGCTGGTCATCATTCCACTCCTGCGATCTGGGCCATTTTGGCCATCAGGGGTTCGAACACGTCGCGGGCGTTCAGCGCCATATCGTCCAGTTGTTCGCCGTAGAAACCGCGGATGCCCTCGACATCGCCGCTGTCGTCCAGATCGCGCAGGATCGCATCGCGCAGGACGATGTAGCGGTCATCCTCGCCGCGGGCGGGGGCTTTCGCCGCTGGCTGGCTCGGCGCGGCTTCCTCGTCCTGGAAGGACACGACGCCTTGGGTGTCGGCCTTGCGATCCGGGATGACCTGCGCCGTCTCTTGTTGCGTCACCTCGCCGGTCTCGGCGTCGATCATCTCGCCGTCGGCATCCCCGGGTTCCGGTTCGGCTGCGACCGCCGTGGCGCTGCGGCGGGCCGGGGCGGCGACATCCTCGGGGGTCACGTCGCGCATCGGCAGTTCGTTGTCGATCGCCGGCGGCACGCCGACCAGGATTTCGGGGCAGTAGAGCCGGATCAGCCAGGTTGCGGAGCGGTAGCGCAGCATCTGCTCCGGCATGGTCGAATACTTCTTGTTGCTGGTCCAACCTTCGGCCTTGGCCAGTTTCATGTCGCAGGTCACGGACACGACGCGCCCGGAGCGGGCAATCGTGGCATAGGCGGTGACGGCCAGCGCATCGCCCTTGCCCTCGATCTTCCATTCGATCGGGCCATCAAAGATGCCGTGCTGGTTGGCCTTGGCGATCAGGTAGGTGGTCATCCAGCCGGGCTTGCCGCCGACAAAGTAGATGTTCTGCGCCACGGTCAGCGGATCCTCGCGGAGCCGCATGGCCATGTTGATCACCAGCACGCCATTGGCGATGCCGGTTTCAAGGCCTCCCTTGCGCAGATGCTCAGGAAACAGCGGCGACAGGGCCAGCATCTTGCCGACGCGCTGCATGTGTTCGAACTGCGCCGGGTCCATGATGGCGAGCGAGAAGGTCGAGGCGGGGGCGGCGGGGGCCGTCGGTAGTTTGGCGTTCATTGTGGATTCCTCATTGGAAAGTCTGTGGGCCGTTTCTCGTCGCCATGCCCAGGGCGGGGTTCCTGTGCTTTAAGGTCGAACTCTCTGAACCCTCTCCCGACCATCCTCACTAGCGGGCCTTTTCTTCGGTTTTGGTGGTGGTTCCGGGGATGTCCTTGCCGTCCCACGCCTTCGCGCGGACATGGGCATTTGCGAGGCGCTGCAGCACGTCGATCACGTCGGGGTGGCTGCGGAAGAACAGGAAAACCGGCAGGTCTTTTTCGATCACGACGGTCTTGACCGTGACTAGCGCGATGGTGCGGCCGCCGCCGGAGGCGGAACCGACGGCGCCGCCGGTCTTCTCCATCTTGTCGGCGGCGCGCAGCAGGTCTGCGGCTTCCTTCTCGGCGGCCTCGGCGGCCACCTCGCCGGCGATGTCGTGACGGGCCAGAGCGGCGGCGGCGAGACGCTGGGCTTCCTCGGCGCGCTGGCGGGCTTCCTCGCGTTTGCGGGCGGCCTCGGCCTCGGCCTCGCGGGCCTTGCGGCTCTGGTAGGGTGTCAACAGGTCCAGCGCCTTCCTGATCACGCGATCAAGCGTCGCCTTCGGCAGGGCGGCTGCGTCCTGCACCGCCTTGGCCATCAGGTCATGCGGGCGCTTGGCCTCGACGCGCCATGCTTCCACGTCCTTGGCCAGACTGCGGGCGCCGGCGATGAAGTCGGCCAGATAGCGGGCCTGTTCCTCGGTCTGGATTGCCTCAAGGTCGAGCCACTGGCCGGCGGCCTCGGCGAAGGCCTCCACCTTGGCGACCTTGGCGGCGTAGATGTCGAGATCGAAGGCGGGCGGATTGTTGTGGGTGCGGGGCGGTAGCGCGGCGCGCGGCGCGATGTCGGCGGGGGTGACGGGGGCAGTCATGTGAATCGCTCCGTGATGTCTTCGATGATTTCCAGGACGGTGCGGGTGCGGGCGGAAATCGCGTCGCTAACCAGCAGTTCGATGGTCTTGTGCTTTTCGTTGCAGGCATTGCAGCGCCGGGTGCGGCGCACGCCCTGCGCGCCCTGAAAGTTCTTGGTCGGGCGGGTGTCCGAGACGACGGACAGGCCGCCGCCGCAGGTCGGGCAGGGGATTGCGTTATAGTCAGTCACGTCGACCTCATCGGCGGCAGGGTTGGTGTTGCTGACAGATCGAGCGCCACCATTGTTGCGGTCATCCGGTCTTCGGTGCGGTGCATCTCGACCAACGCATCGTAATCGGCGCGGGTTATGGCTTTCAGATAGGTCCAGATCGGGACCGGATCGCAGGCCAGACCCTCGACCTCGGCGCGGAAAACCTCCGGCCCGGTCAGGTCGCCGGCGGCGTCAATCTCGCGCTCGATCCAGATCCTGACCGGCACGAACGGCCCGCCCTTGACGCGGCGCATCTTGAACCAGCCGCATTCCGGCAGTCCGTCATGGGTTTCCACCGGCAGGCCCGCCACGGCGCGGCGGTGCCAGTCATAGGCGGCGGTGAAACTGGTGGGGCGACGGATCATGCCGCACCGCCTTCCGGGGCGTTCTTGGCCTCCCGCGCTGCCTTCAGCGCCTCGGCGCGATTGCGGGCGGTCTCGGTCTGGCGTGCCACCTTCGCGACTTCCTCGCGGCGCCAGTTTTCGGCCAGCTTGTGCGCGGCAAAGGCGGTGGGTGCGCGGAACTCCATCGGCAGATCACCGATGCGGGCCAGAAACGGCTTGCCCTTCTGCAGCGGTTGCCAGGTGTAGATCGGCAAGTCGAGAATGCCGACGCGGCGCTTTTCCTCGGTCTCGGTCATAGCGACACCAGAGCGATGGCGGCGCCCAGCAGGACGGCGGCAAGGACTGCGGCCAGCAGGCTGCTGCGCAGGTCGATCAGGTGCTGCGGATCGGAATGCGCGAAAATGAAGGCCTCATCCTCGGACATGGCGCGGGCCTCATCGAGGCGGCGGGCACGCTCAAGCATGGCGTCACGCTCATGGTCGAGCCATTGCGGCTGATCGCGGTCCTGCATCACAGCGTCGCCTCCACCAGCCGATCCAGCCAGGCCGGCCCGGTGGCGTAAATCGCGATGACGCCGACGACGATCAGCGTCAGGACCAGCGTGATGGGGTCGAGGCTGCGCGGCGCGGCGGGGCGAATATGGCCCTTGGCGAGACGGGCGTCATTGACGCGCTCGACATGGGCCCGCCAGATATTCTGCTCCGCCTCGGTCTGCACTTCGGCGTCGTGAAACAGCCGCTGTTCGGTCTGCATGTTCATTTCAGGCCCTCGCATCTTCAAGGCGGTAATCGTCATCCTGATCGGCGGCGTCGGCCTCGGCTTCCGCCTGCCCCACGTCGTGCCACCACTCGAAGGCGACGACTTCCAGCCGGATGCACTCGTCATGGCCCAGCCATTGCCGCGCTTCGGCGGCGGTGAAACGGCGGCCCACGATGGTGACGGATTCCAGTTCGATCGAACCTTCCGGCCGGGCGGCGAACCAGCACTCGGCCTCGGTCTCGTTCAGCGGCCAGATCGGCAAATGCCGTCCGAACCTGTGGGGATATTCAAGAGGCTTGGACATGACGGGATCACTCTCGATTGGCTTCGAGGGGAAATGTCGCACATAGCGACTATGGCGTCAATGCGAAAATGTCGCCATTGGCGACGCTATCCGTCAGGCACGACATCTTTCTTTGGTGTCGATTATGGCGACGTGACCCCTTGCGCAATATGTCGCCATGTGCGACATTTGCCGCCATGCAGACACTTCATGAATACATCGCCGCAGAAGGACTGACGCAGGAAGCCGCGGCAGAGCGCATCGGCATCTCGCGGTCCTATCTCTCGGAAATCCTCTCCGGCGCAAAGCTGCCCGGTCGCAAGACGATCGAACTGATCGAAATCGCAACCGGCGGCCGTGTGCCCGCAAGCACCTGGTTCGCGCGCGGCGCGGATCGGGATGACCCAGAGCAACCGCATTGAGAGATTTCCGCCACGCGGCCGGGGCGCAGGCCTTGGCGGAACGGGCCCCCAGCCCGAGGCCGCACCACGTCGACCACCTGCAGGCTCACCCCCTGCAGGTCACTGCCTCACCTGATCCCCGGCGGCGGCCTTCAGCCCCGTCGGGGCCTTTTCAGACAGAACGGAGCCACGGCAATGGATGCCATTGGGACTTTTGATGTCGGCGGCAAGGCGGGCGCTGGCCCCTTCAAGCCGGATGCGGACTTCGCGGCTGCGGCGGATACCGCCTATCGCGTCACCGCCGAGGAACTGCGGCAGTTCATCGAGCAATACGAACACCTCGAAGCCGAAAAGAAGGATGCTGCCGACCAGCAGAAGGAAGTGATGGCCGAGGCCAAGGGCCGCGGCTACGACACCAAGGTCATCCGCAAGATCGTCGCGCTGCGCAAGCGCGACAAGGACGACGTGGCCGAGGAAGAAGCGATCCTTGAAATGTATAAGGCCGCGCTCGGCATGACCTGATTTCACAGGGAAAACAATTGCCCAGCCCGGAACCAACCGGGCCGGTTCACCAAGGCGTTGGGGACAGGACGATGAACATGGCAGGCAAACCGCGCCCCGCGCGCCGTTTCGTGGCGTCAGAACATGACGAACAGGCCGCATTCGTGGCGTGGTTCCGGCTGCAATTCCCCAAGATCCTGATCTTCGCGATCCCGAACGGCGCCTATCTCTCCGGCACGCCGGGCCAGCGCGCGGCGCAGATGGCGCGGCTGAAGGCCGAGGGCCTGATGCCGGGCGTTCCCGACCTGCATGTGCCGGAGTGGAATCTCTGGATCGAATTCAAGCGCCAGAGCGGCGGCCGCGTCTCGCCGGTGCAGAGCGACATCATCGCCACGCTGCGCGACATGGGCCGCCCGGTGATCATCGCCCGCGGCTGTGACGATGCCGTGGCGCAGGTCAAGGCGCTGGCGGAGGTGGTGCGATGATCTACGGCTCCCTCTGTTCCGGTATCGAGGCAGCAACCCAAGCCTGGCATCCGCTCGGCTGGCGCCCCGCGTTCTTCAGCGAGATTGACGCTTTCCCGTCGGCGGTTCTGGCGCATCACTACGGGTCGAACCTGCCCGGCGAGGCCCCAAGCGGCAACGGCGTGCCGAACTACGGCGACATGACCAGATTTCAGGAGTGGCCCGACCATGCAATTGACCTTCTTGTCGGAGGCACCCCCTGCCAGTCGTTCAGTGTCGCTGGGCTTAGAAAGGGACTGGCTGACCCTCGCGGCAACCTCATGCTCACATTTGGCGCTGTGGCTCAGAAGTATCGCCCCAAGTGGATCCTCTGGGAGAATGTCCCCGGAGTCCTGTCATCTGACGGAGGACGGGATTTTGGCACCTTCCTCGGGATGCTGGCAGAACTCGGGTATGGGTTCGCCTACCGGGTTCTTGACGCTCAATACGTCCGAACACGCCGCTTCGCCCGCGCTGTCCCGCAACGGCGGCGGCGTGTGTTCGTTGTCGGACATCTTGGAGACTGGCGACGTGCCGCAGCGGTATTATTTGACCGCGAAAGCCTGTCTGGGCATCCTGCGCCGCGCCGCGAAGCGGGGCAAGGCGCTGCCCCCCCAATTGGCGCGCGCCCTTCAGGCGGTGGCGGACTCGGGACCGATTTCGACCTCGATGGAGGATTGATCCCGCAGGGCTACGGCGGCGGGCGCACCAGCGGGCCGGTGGATGTCGCCGCCTGTCTGGTTGCCAAGGGTCAGAAATGCGATTTTGAAGTCGAAACATTCGTCGCCCATGCGCTGCGCGGCGAGGGCTTCGACGCCAGCGAAGACGGGACGGGACGCGGCACGCCGATCGTGCCGGTGGCCTTCGACTGCAAGGGCACGGAAGTGCAATACGCCATCGACGGCTCACATCCGACGCTGCGCAGCATGGGCCACAACCAGAGCCACCAGAACGCGGGCGGTCATGCCGCGGTGGCGTTCGACATGCGGGGCCGTGAAGGCGGGGCTATGCAGGAAGGGCCGCACGATACCGCCAATATCCGCGCCGCCTCCGGTGGTTCGTCGCGCAGATACATCGCGCAGCCTTGGGCCGTGCGCCGCCTTATGCCCGTCGAATGCGAGCGGTTGCAGGGCTTCCCGGATGATTTCACCCGCATCCCCTACCGCGGCAAGCCAGCCGACCGCTGCCCGGATGGCCCACGCTACAAGGCGTTGGGTAATTCGATGGCGGTCAATGTGATGGCGTGGATCGGAGAGCGGATCGCGCTTGTCGATGCAATGGATGTGGAAGAATGACCGCCCCCTACACCCGCCACACCGAGAAAGCCGCCTGGTCGCAGACCGCCTACGACGCGCGGCGCATCAACTCGATGGCGCTGCACATGGAGCCGGAGGACATCGCCAACCAGATCGGCGCGCCGCTTGAGGCGGTGCTGGCGATCATCAAGCGCGATGACCGCGCGGCCCGCTGGGTGGCGCGCTGCGAGAAGACCGGCCGCTGCTTCTACTCGCCGACCGAACGCGGCGCTTACTTGCGCGCCCAGGTCGTCGGGCTGGCGGATTGGAAACTCTACGGGGAGCCGAAGGTATGACCGACGAACCGCCCATTGCCTGCATCGCCCGCGCCGGCGGCCGCACCATCGCGCAAGGCCCCGTCACCTCCGGCGTCGACCCGCGCGGCTTCATCAAGACCGACATGCACGGCTGCGTCTCGATCGACGCCGGCGGCGTGGAAATCGTCGGCAAGCCCCTGCCATCCATCCGAAAGGAATTCTCCGAATGACCGACGCCCCCCGCCAAAAATGCCGCCAGACCGGCTGTCACCGCCTCGCGACTGACGATGCCGGCGTCTGCAAGGATCACCGCCACGCCTCGAAATGCCTCTGCCTGCGCTGCACCAAGCAGGCCGGGCAGGCCAAGCAGATCACCGCCCTGACCGCCACGGTCAAAAGCGTGCTGGTGCCGCACGCGGCCAGCTACTCCGGCGTGCCGCCCTATGCCCGCGTCTCGCTGTCCCGTGCGCCGTGGGAGGCCGAGGGATGACATTCCCATCCGGGCCCTTTGACTTGATCATGGCAGATCCGCCCTGGCGGTTTGCAACGCGGTCCAGCAAGGGCATCACGGCGAAGGGTGCAGGGGGCCAATATGCCACCATGTCACTGGCTGAGATAGAGGCGCTGCCTGTCGCGGAGATTGCCGCCAGCGACTGCCTGCTGTGGCTGTGGGCGACGAATCCGATGCTGCCGCAGGCCTTCGGCGTCCTGCGCGCCTGGGGCTTCACCTTCAAGACGGCGGGCCATTGGGCCAAGCGCACCCAGCACGGCAAGCTGGCCTTTGGAACCGGCTATATCCTGCGCTGTGCAGGCGAGCCATTCCTGATCGGCACGCGCGGCGCGCCGAAGACCAGCCGCAGCGTCCGCTCCGTGGTCGAAGGGCAGTTGCGCCAGCATAGCCGCAAGCCGGAAGAAGCCTTTCGCGCCGCTGAAACCCTTATCCCGAACGCGCGCCGCGTCGAACTGTTCTCGCGGCAGATCCGTGAAGGATGGACGGCGTGGGGCCAAGAGGCTGGTAAATTTCCAACCCGAACAAACGAGGCCGCATCATGAGCGCCTATCACACCGGCATGGTCTGGCTGTTCTCTGGCGCGACCGGCAACGCGCGGCTGGTGCTGCTGGCGCTGGCCGATCATGCCGCCCATGACGGCAGCGTCACGATCAGCCAGGCACGGCTTGCCGACCTCTGCAAATGCGCGCCCGAGACGGTGCGCCGCGCCATCGCCGACCTGATCGAGGCGGGCGAAATTGCCATGCACCGCGACGGCGGGCCGACGCATTACATGATCCCGCCCCCCTCAAAACGAGGGGTTGCCGCGCCGGAAGCCGACGCGCATCAACCAGACACCCCACAAAATGAGGGGGGCGCTGGCGAGACCGAGCCGCAGACCCCACAAAATGAGGGGGGCGAGGCGCTTGGAGTGGGGCGAGCGGAAGAAATCGCTACATCGGAAATCCACATCAAGGAGACAAATTCCGAAAAAAATATCGGGAATGTCTCTGGCGGCACCACCCCTGAAACCCAACTTGCTCCGGTGGAGATTGTTACCGCCGATGTGCCGGCGGCGGCCCCGGCAGGCCATCCAGACCCATGGGCCTTCGAGGTTGCCCCCGCCCATGCCTTACCGCCGATCCCGGCCACGCTGCCACAGACCGACGTGGGCCATGTCCTGCACGCGCTGGGCGTCGAGGCGGATCCCGCGATGCCGTTCTACTGGTTCCGGGCTGATCATGCCGCCGATCTGGACGCGGTGGCTGGCATCTTCGGCAGCACGCCCCGCGACCTCGCCGCGCTGATCCGCTCGAAAGGGCTATCCTGCCCGCAACTGCGGCGCGTGTCCGATCTGGTCGAGGTGATGAAAAATGGCTGACTTCTACAAGCTGGAAATTGCCAACTGGAACGAAGGGACGGCGATGCTGACCCTCGAACAGGAAGCCGCCTATCTGCGCGTAATCAATGCAATCCGCCAGAACGAGCAGCCGATTACCCTCAATACATTCGCCCTCTGCGGCATGTGGCGCTGCAACGAGCGCAAGGCAAAGCGGCTCTTAGGCGAGTTGATCGAGGCCGGGAAACTCTCGATCGAGGATGGAAGAATCGTCAACCGAAAGGCCGTCGACGACGCGTCGGCGCTCAGCCGGTTGCGCGCCGAGCGGCAGTCGGCTGGCCACCGGGGCGGCGTCGAAAGTGGAAAGTCGCGCTCTAACGCACTGACGAATAACGAAACCGGCGAAGCAAGTGCTTCAACCAGAGAAGAGAAGAGTAGAGTAGAGGAGAATAGTAGTAGCCGTAGTAGTGCGCGCGAGTCCGAAAAACCCGATCCAGACGAGCCAAAAAAAACCGCCGAAATCGTCATCCTGACACCGGAGGCCGATAGCCTCTACGACCAGGTGATCGCCGCCGTCGGCTTCAATCGCAGCACCATGCCAGCCTACTGGATGCCACCCGGCGCCATCATCCACGTCAACCGCTGGCTGGCTCTCGGACTGACCGCCGAGGAAATCATCGCCACCGCCCGCCACAACCGCGCCGCCCACAAGGATCCGCCCAACGGGCCGAAGGCGCTCGACCGCGCCATGCAGATCACCGCCTCCGCCAAGCAAATGCCCGACCTCATGCCCATCGCCGCGCCATCATCAGCCAAAGGGGTTCGCCATGACCAATCTGCCCAAGCCAGCGACCGGAACGAACGAATGCAGCGCATCATCCTTGCCGCAGCGCGAGGCTCAACGGACTAGGACCGGCGTTCGCATCATGGCCATCCTCGGCCAGTTCTGGCGCGATGAGGCGACCCCAGACACCATGCAGGCGATCGAACTCGAAGGCTGGATGGATGTTCTGGAACCCCTGACCGAGCGGGAAATCCGCGACGCCTGGGCGGTATACCAACGCACCGGCCCCCGGAGCCGCAATGGCGCGCTCCGCAAGCCCGATGCTGGCGCGCTCTACCTCATCGCCATGAAGGCCCGTGGCGAAGCGCAGGCCGCCCGTGCCGCCGAACAGGCCGAAGCCAGGGCCGAACGCGAATACCGCGAAAGCCTCGCCCGCCAGGCCCTGAAGCCGACCGCCGAACGCGCCGCCGAAATCATCCGCCAGGCGGGCCTCTCGATGTCCGTCGGCAAGGCCGGGTGACGCCCCATGTCGATGATCCAGCGCCGCACGGTGATCACCCTCGCATCGCTCTACCGCTGGCTCAAGACAGCGCAGCGCGACGACTGGTTCGTCTACCACGCCGGCAACCTCGCCCATGATCGCCTGCTGAACCCAGACCTCTCCGACCTCGCCGACCTGATCCTGCTCCTGACCGATTTCGGTTATCTCAGCACCACCCAGCACCGCCGCTACCTGTTCATCATGGACGTGTTCGTCTACGTCGCGACCCGCACCGGCAACGGATACTGCCCCCCCGCCCTGATCACCGGCAAGCTGACCTCGCACGAATTCCGCGCCCTGCGTGCCGTCCGCGACCGCGACGCCGACATCTCGGTGATCCGCGCCATCCGCGACGCCCTTTCAGCCTCGATGACATCCTCCGACCTGCTGGCGACCCGCATGTTCGAGAGCCTGAAAGAACGCAAGCTGGTGCAGGACGCCAAGGGCGGCTCCTGGGAACTGTCCCGCCGCGGCCTTGAAATCATGACGTGATTTGGAGTTATCCATGTCGGACAAGCCAGATCCTCGCAGCCGCAGCTTCCTGATGACCATCGGGCAGCAACCTGGCACGCGCGGCCGGGCGAACAAGTATGACGAGGGCCACGGCGAGCGGATCATCTTCTGGGCCAGCAACGGGCTGTTCATCGAGCAATGGGCCGACCGCCTCGATGTCAGCATCAACACGATCTACCATTGGGCCAAGGTCCATCCGGACTTCGCCGAAGCCCTGCGCATCGCCTATGCCAAGCTGGCGTCCTACTGGACCGAGGTGGGCGTCACGAACCTCAAGGATAAGGACTTCAAGGCCCCGATCTACATCGAGATTCTGCGCAAGCGGTTCCCGATCCTCTACGGCGACATCGCCCAGGGACATGAGGGGCATCTGAACCAGCATGTGCCGGAAACGGCCGATGGTGAGGCGGTGGAGGTGGTTCCCCCGGGCACCGAGGCGCGGCTGAAGGATGACGACTTGAAAGCCCAGATCGAGGCCCTGCAACGCCGCCGGTCCCATGATGCAGGAACTTAAAGCCCCCCGCGTCCTGGTCCTGCGCGACGGCCGCGTGCGCATTGCCCGCGGCGAATGGTCCGAGACCATCCCTGCCGATCTGCTGCCCGCCCGGATCCGCTTCTACACCAGAGAGGCCAAGGCCAAGGGCGGCCGTCACGCCGCCGCCTATCAGCCGATGGTCGAGGCACTGACCGCCGCATGGCGGCGCATCGAGGGGGCAGGCAATGGATGACGGGCTGGGCTTTGGTGAATATGAGGCGGCTTCCTGTTCTGGCAAGAAGCCGATCCGCAGCCCCAAGCTGGCCTGGACGGTGGCCGACCGCATCACCCGGCGCAACCGCATCAAGCATGTCGCCTACCATTGCGATTTCTGCGGCGCGTGGCATGTCGGCACGGACATGCTCCGCAGCCGGCGGCGCAAGCGGAACGGATAGCGACCCATGACCCTGCACGACGACGCCCTGTTGCGCCTGCTGCAAGAGCAGGACAAGCGCCGGGCGCGCGAGAACTTCCTGGCCTTCTACATGCGGATGACCGGCTTCGAGCCGCCGGAACACCTGAAACTGGTCTGCAAGCTGCTGCAGAACATGGAACGCGATAAGGTGGACCGGGCGATGATCTTCGCGCCGCCGCGGCACGCCAAGACCCTGCTTTGCACCACGTTGTTTCCGGCCTGGCTGATGGGCCGCAGCCCGACGACCTCGCTGATGTCCGTGGTCCATACCCAGGACTATGCCGGCAAGATCGGCCGCAAGGTGCGGAACCTGCTGCGCTCGCCGCTCTGGCCCTTCGATGACGTGCGCCTCTCCGATGACAGCCAGGCCCGCGAACACTGGACCGTGCCGGCAGGCGGCGAATACAACGGCTTTGGAGCCACCGCCGGCAACCAGCACGGCAACCCGGCGGAATGGCTGTTCATGGACGACCTGGTGAAGGGCCGGAAAATCGCCATGTCGCCCCACATGCGCGAAGAAATCTGGGAAAACTACACCACCGACCTGCTGTCGCGTCTTCAGGGGCGCGCCAAGCAGATGATGGTCTTTACCCGCTGGCACCAGGACGATCCGGCGGGCCGGATCCTGCCCGAGAACTACGACGGCCGCACCGGCTGGTATCGCGACCACACCACCAACGAACCCTGGTTTGTGCTGTCCCTGCCGGCCGTGGCCGAGCGCGACGACGATCCGCTTGGCCGCAAGCCCGGCGAATGGCTCTGGCCGGAGCGGTTCGGCGAGGACAAGCTGGGCGGGATGCAGCGTCGCGGCGGCTGGCGCTGGTCGGCGCTGTTCCAGCAGCGCCCAAGCCCGGAAGAAGGGCTGATGTTCACCAAGGACCATATCCAGTCCTACGACTACGGCTCGCTCGACCTCACGCGGCTGGCCAAATACGGTTCGTCCGATTACGCCGTCACCGCCGAGGCCGGATCGAATGACCCCGACTGGACCGTGCATCTGGTCTGGGGCGTCGATGAGGATTTCAACATCTACCTGCTCGACGGCTGGCGCGAGCGCACCGAGTCCGACAAGTGGGTCGAGGCGCTGGTGCGGCTGGTGCGGCGCTGGAAACCCTCGCGCTGGGTCGAGGAAAAAGGCCAGATCCTATCATCGGTCGGCCCCTTCCTGCGCCAGATCCTCGCCAGGGAACGGCTCTACATCGACCGCCAGCAACTGACCTCATCCCAAAGCAAGGAAGCCCGTGCGCAGGCGCTGTTGGGCCTTGGCGCAATGGGAAAGTTTCACCTGCCGACGCGCGCCACTGCGCCCAAGCACCTGTTGCCACTGATCGACGCCTTCGAGGCCGAACTGCTGCAGTTTCCGACCGGCACGCATGACGATACCGTCGACGCCGCGACGCTCTTTGCCCGCTTCATCGACCGCATCCTGGAAGGCCGCCCGGCCGCCGCGCAACCTTCGCCGCACGGCGAGACCCTTGATGATCTATTTTCCCGGCACGAGGACCAGAACCGGGACAGATAAGCAATGGACCAGAGCCGCGCCGTAGTGGCGACCGACGAGGCCGCAGGCGCCGGCGATCAGGCCGTGCCGTTCGAATATGCAAGCGCCGCCCTGCCGCCAGAAAGCCCCGACGAGGCCCAGGCTCAAGGCCCGGAGGCAGAGGCCCTGTTCTGGCGCCGCCAGATCGAGGCCGCGCTGGTCCACGAACGCCGCTTCCGCAACGAGGCCGTGCATTGCGAACGGCTCTACTTCGGCGAGGACACCGACGCCGGGCCCGCGTCCTCCACCAATGCCAAGGGACTCGACAAGATCAGCGAAGAAACCGCGCTGATCCACGGCAATATCGACGTGCTGAAGCCGATGCTGTTCTCGGAAACCCCGCAACCTGTGGTGCGGCGCCGTTGGCGCGGCGATGGCCGGTTTGACGAGACCGACGCGATGGCCGCCGAGGCAGCGCAGCGCCTCGCCACCTACATGCTCGACACCGAAGATTTCGACGGCGCGATGGCCGCCGCCCGCGATGACTGGCTGATCGTCGGGCGCGGTTCCGCCCGGGTGATCTACAAGGCCGCCTTCGGCCTGCGCCCCGATCCCGCCACCGGCCAGCCGCGTGAGGCCAAGACATCCGAGCGCGTCGTGCCGCGGCATTCCGAATGGCAGCGCACGCTCTACGCCCCCGCATCGACCTGGGAAGACCTGCCCTGGCAGGCCTTCGAAGTGCCGATGACCCGCACCAAGATCGAAAAGCGGTTCCCGGATCACGCCGCGCGCTTCAGCTATTCCGCCACCGGCATCACCGACCGCGGCCGCGCGATCAGCGACGAGGACCGCGACACCGGCGGTTTCCGCTCCGCCGTGCCCGCGACCGACGAAAGCGGCGCCCCGGTCGCCAGCCCTTTCGACACCGCGAATGTCTGGGAAATCTGGTCGAAGGAAACCCGCGAAACCCTCTGGTGGTCGCCCGCCTGCCCCGGCGTGATCCTCGACAAGCAGCCCGATCCGCTGCACCTCGAACAGTTCTACCCGGCCCCGGCGCCGCTGATGGCCACGCGCCGCACCGCCTCGATGACGCCGCGCTCCGACATCCGCTATTACGAGATGCACGCCCGCGAAATCTCGATCGCCACCGAGAAACTGCGCTCGATCCTCAAGGTCATCTCGATCAGCGGCCTTGTGCCGGCCGAGTCCACCGAGGACGTGAAGAAACTGCTGTCGGGCGAGAATACCATCATCCCGATCGCCTCCTGGCTGAAGTTTCTGGAATCGGGCGGCTCGAACAACCTCATCCAGTGGCTTCCCCTGCAGCACCTGGTCGCCGCCGCGCAGGCGCTGGTGCAGATGCGCGAGAGCAACAAACAGGCGATGTTCGAGGCCTCCGGCGTGTCCGACCTGATGCGGGCCCAGGGCGATCCGAGCGAGACCGCCACCGCGCAGAACCTCAAGGGCCGCTATGCCGGGCTGCGGCTCTCCGAACGCCAGCGGCGCATGGCGATCTTCGCGCTGGATACGCTGCGGCTCATGGTCGAAATCGCCTTCGAACACTTTGACACCCAGACCATCGCCGACATCACCGGCCTGGACCTGCCGCTGACCGAGGCCGAGCGCCAGGCCGAAATCCAGCGCCAGGAGCAGATCAAAGCGACCTATCAGCAGGCCGCTGACCTGAACGCCGCCGCCGAACAGGAAGGCGTGCAGGTCCAGCCGCTGCCGCCGATGCCCGACCTGCCCGACATCGCCAAGACCTCCTGGGAACTGGTGCATGACCGGCTGCGCAGCGATTTCAAGCGCAAGATCACCCTGTCGATCGAGACGCAAAGCACGATCCTCGCCGACGAGACCACCGACAAGGATGCGCGCATCGAATTCCTGCAGGCCTTCAGCGGCCTGACCCAGCAACTTATGCCGCTGGCCACCTCCGGCGCGATCGAGATGAAGACCGTCAAGGAGTTGCTGATGTTCGGCATCCGCGGCTTCCCGAAGTCGCGCATCCTGGAAAGCCACATCTCCGACCTGCCCGACGAACTGCCCGAACAGGGCCCGCCGCCCGAAGAAGTCCAGGTCACGGTCGCCAAGATCCGCGCCGAAGTCGACGTGCAGATCAAGGAAATGGACATGGCCGACAACGAGGCCGCCCGCGCTCATGAGTTGCGCCTGAAAGGCGTCGACGTGATCGCCGATGCCGTCACCAAAGGCACCGAACCGATCAAGCCCGCCACACCCCCCGCAGCAGAAGGAGCCTGACCCCCATGACCGCTTACCGCAAGAAACCTGTCGTGATCGAAGCGACACAATGGTTCAAGGATGGCGATCATCCTGCCGTCAAGCCGCATCTGGATGGATACGGATGGGTGTCTACGCTGGAAGGCGGACACATCGTCACCCCGGGAGACTGGATCATTACCGGCGTCCAAGGCGAGTTTTACCCCTGCAAACCCGACATCTTCGAGATGACCTATGAAGCGGCGCCGGTAAACGCGAATATGTCGACCGCAGGTCTCGATTTCTCGGCTGCCCTGCGCGCCGCCCGTGACGGTTCCCGCATCGCCCGATCTGGGTGGAATGGCAAGGGCATGTGGGTGGCCATGAGCGGCACCAGCGGCCCGCGTGCGGTCGCTGCTGGCACCCTCTGGTCGCCTCACGCCCGTGCATTCGCAGAGGCAAACGGCGGCGTTGCCGACGTGCTGCCCTGCCTGATCATGAAGACCGCTACCAACGAAATCCTCATGGGCTGGCTGGCATCTCAAACCGACCTTCTGGCTGACGACTGGATGATCATGGAGGACGCGGCATGACCCTCACCAAGGGACAATACCGCGTCGGCATCGGGTTCAACCCCTCCGGCACCACCATCGTGGACCAGATCAAGGCCCAGGCGGCGGCGCTGGTCGACCTGATCGAAAGCATCCCCTCCGACCGCGAGACCGAGGACGGCAACGAACGCGGCCGACTGAAGGCGCTGGCGCAGACCGAAGCCGAGAGCGCGGCGATGTGGGCCGTCAAGGCCGCCACCAAGGGCATCGCCCCGGCTCCCGGCGGCTATGGCCTGCCCAACGTGCCGCTGGCCGACCCCTTCATGCAGGCGGTCGAACGGGCGATGAACTGGTGCGATACCGTCTATGGCGCCGGCGCCGACCGCGAGGACGTGCGCAAGCGGCTGGGCGATCTGGGCTTCCCCAATGCCAATGCCGACGACGTGGCCGACATGATCGAGGCGATCCGCACCACGCGCACGCCGGGGGCCGCCTGATCATGACCAGGTTTGCCGTCGATCTGCCGGAAGACGAATTCGCCCGCATCTTCGGCAATCCAGACCGCGGCGTGACGGGACGCTCGCGCCTCTGTCGCGTCTGCGGCGGCTGGCATCGCATGGACAAGCCCTGGCCCCACAACTGCCGGCGTGAACCGCCGCCGCGCGCCGATCTGGCCAGTCCGATGGTGGCGCCGCCCTTCCTGCCGTTCCGCACCGGCGTCAGCGCCGAGGCCGTGATCATCAACGACCGCCGCGAGAAGGCGGATTACATGGAGCGCCACGACCTCGCCGAATACGACAGCGGCATCGAGGCACCGCGCGAGCCGACCGATCGCGAATGGCAGGCGGAATTCGTCGCGGACTTCAAACGCCAGATGGAAACCGACCCGCTGAACCGCCCGCCGGTCGAACGGGTGGGCGAGACCGACACCGAAGGCGCCGGCGACATCGCCACCGACGACATCGAGGTTTTCAAATGAGCGACATCCTCCCGGCCCGCAGCGGCGAGACCGACCCCGAACGCCGGATGCGCGAGACCGTCAACCGCCTGGGCGGCCAGCTTCTGAGCGCACTCGACAGCGCCATCGGGCTGCGCACCGCCCCCGCCGAGGCCGCCAAGGCCCGCCATGCCGCCCGCCAGCACCTGACGGGCTTTGCCCTGCACGCCATGCACTCGCTGGCCTGCGCCACAACCGCCAATGGAGGGACCACCGATGACTGAACCGAAGAAGCCTACCGCCGCCCGCAAGCCGAAAGCCGCCACGCTGAAGGCCGCCGCGCAATCCCATGTCGTGCCGCTCGATCAGGAACCCGCCGCCGGCGTGTTCTCCGGCGTGACCGAGGCCGATGCGCTGCAGGGCGGCTTTCCCTGGGCCATGTCGCTGGCCATCCAGGGCGAACCCGTGCGCCGCGCGATCTGGACCGGCAACAAGACCGTGAACGCCGGCCAGGACCGCGACCTGCGGGAACGCATCATCCTGACCGTCGAAGACCTGCGCGCGACCGACTGGCGCCGGGCCTGACCGCAACGCCCCCAACCCCGAGAGGACCAGAGCCATGACCGGACGCCCCGAAGACGACCAGACCGACAACCCCTGGGAAGCCGGCCCCGCCGGCGCCGATGACGATGACGCCGAAATGGCCCGCATCATCGAGACCGCGCTGAAGAACAGCGAAGCCGAACCGGCCGAGGATACGGCCGGGTTCGATGCGCCGCTGGACGACAAGCCGCGCACCTCGGCCATGGTCGACGTTGAGGAAGGCGCGTCGCTGGCCTCCAAGGCCAAGCTGACCAAGCCCGCCGCCGAGGAACCGGAGGCGCAAGACCAGCCCGAGGCGGAAACCCCGGCCGCCGAGGCCAAGCCGACCGAGACCGCCCCGGAAGCCCAGCCCGAAACCCCGGCCGCGACTTCGGCTCCGCTCGACATCGCCGCGCTGACCGAAGGTCTGGACGACACCCGCAAGGCGGAAGTGACGCGCCGCCTGACGGAGTCCACCGCCGTCCTCGACCTGTTCAAGGATCATGACGCCGAACTGCAGCGCCACGGGTTGAAGCCGGCCGAGGCGATGAACCGGCTGATGGAACTCAACGCCTTTGCCCAAGCGAAGCCGGGCGAATATATCGCCTGGGTGGCGCAGCAGACCGGCGAGGATCCGCAAGCCGCGCTGACCCAGGCCGCCGAACTCCTGGGCTACAAGCTGGTCAAGGCCAACGAGGATGACCCGTTCGAAGACGAGGCCATCAAGCAGTTGAAGGCCGAGAACGCCCGGCTGCGCGGCGAACAGGTCAATTTCGGCCCCGACGCGCCGCAATATCGCGCGCAGCGCAGTGTCGCCCAGCAGATCAACGACTTCCGCAGCGAACGCGACGCCAGCACCGGCACGCTGAAACGGCCGCTGTTCGACACCCTGCGCGACGTGATCAGCAGCCGCGCCCAGGCCCATGTTTCGGCCACCGGCAAGCCCGTGACCGTCGAAGACCTCGATCGCATCTATCAGGCCGTCGAGGCCGAGGCGAAGCAGGCGTTGGGTCTCCCGGCAACTTCCGCCGCACAGCCGCAGAAAACCGTGGCACCACAAGGACAGACACAGGCCGCCGACCTCGCGAAAGCGAAACAGGCGAGCAGCAGCATCGACGGATCAGGCCAGGGCGCCAACCGTCAACCCGCGCTCTCGGATGATGCGCCGCTCTCGGACGTGATCAAGTTTCACGCGGGACGGCTCGGAATCGGATGAGTAGGGCGGGCCCGCTTTTGAGAGGGACACAATGAGCGGAAATCCCAATTGGGGCGAGCTCGCCACCGCTACGCTGGTGCATCGCCGCAAAAAAATCGCGGACACTGTGACGCGCAACAACATCCTGTTCTACGAACTCCGTCGCCGGGGTCGGATCAACACGATCGGCGGCGGCCGCACGATCACCACGCCGCTGATGGTCGGCGAGGAAAACGGCAACTTCATGTGGTATGTCGGCCGCGAAGCCTTGAACGTCGCCGGCCAGGAAGTGCTGACCTCGGCGGAATTCCCGTGGAAGCAATATGCCTGCGGCGTGTCGATCAGCGGTCTGGAAATGCTGCAGAACGACGGCGCGGAGCAGGTCATCAACATGATGACTGCCCGCACGCAGCACGCCGAAAAGACCATCCAGAACCAGTTGCACGCGGCTGGCCACGGCGACGGCACCGCCTTTGGCGGTAAGGTCATGGGCGGCCTGCAACTGCTGGTCGGCGAAGTCGCCGGCGCGACGGTGGGCGGGATTTCCTCGACCACCTACACTTGGTGGGACAACCAGCGGAACGCCATCGGTGGCGCGGCGCCCGACAAGGCGACGATCTACGGCGACATGCTGGACCTCTACCTGGTCTGCTCGCGCGGCACCGACAAGCCGAACCTGATCCTGTCGGACAACCTCTGGTATTCGACCTTCAGCCAGTCGCTGCAGGGTCAACAGCGGTTCATGGACAAGACGCTGGCCTCGGCCGGCTTCGCCAACATCATGTTCGAAGGCACGCCGGTTGTCGCCGACGGCGGCCAGGGCGGCTATGCCCCGGCCGGGATGCGCTTCCTGAACACGGAAACCATCTCGCTGACCATGCACAAGAAGCGCAACAACGTCGTGCTGGGCGGCCCGCGCCGTCCGCTGACCGAGGACAGCGACACGGTGATCCTCGCCGGCATGGGTAACTTCCTGGTCGACAACCGGAAACTCAACGGCGTGCTGACCCTCTAGGGTCGCATCCCCTCGCGCGGGCCGGTCCTCCCCGGCCTGCGCCTCTTGCCAAGTCCGTGAACCAGCAGGAACCCCAACATGCTCCCCAACCAACAGAACATCGGCTTTCAACAGCCCCTCGGCGCCTTCCCGGCCGCCCCGCAATCGGGCCCGTCGCGCGACCTGACCCATATGGACCTGTCCACGCACCTGGCCGGCGTCACTTCGCAGGGCACGGTGAACGTGCAGTTCTTCTATTCCCGCATCCGCACGCAATCGAAGAACGCCTATACCTCGGGCCGCACCGAAACCCGGCTGTGCGTCGCCAAGCAGCCCCGCGGCGACCGCCATACCATCGCACACCGCTACATCACCGAAGCCCAGGCGCAGCGCGATCACCCGCAGGAATTCGCCTATTTCAAGAACTACCAGGACGTGCCCACGACCGGCACGCAGCTTTATGAAATCCCCGGCATCTCGCAAAGCCAGATCGCGCTTCTGGTGCTGAACGGCATCCGCTCGGTCGAAGATCTTTTGTCGGTCCCGGTCGAAGCATTGTCTGCGCAAGTCGGCATGGATGCGGTCTCGGCCTACAAGGTCGCCTCCGCCTGGCAGGACCGCCGCAAATCGGCGGCGCCGACAATCGCCATTGCCGAGGTCGAAGCCCGCTTTGAAGCGCAGTTGAAGGCGATGGCCGACCAGATGGCGGCGATGCAGGCCACCAACCAGTCGCTGATGATGCAGATCGAGGCCCGCGCCGCGCTGACCCAGCCGCAGGCGCAAAGCGCCCCGGCGATGGAAGTTGGCTCGCGCGACGGCTTCACCGGCGATCTGCCCGACATGGAAGTGTCCACCGCCGAGATGATCACCGGCAACGGCGATCTGGCGCTGGGCGATCCCCTGGCCGACGACTGATCCAGAGATGGCGCGCACCATCCTTGCCATAGCCCAGGAGGCGGCGAACCGCGAAAACACCGCGCCGCCGCCGGCAACCCTGTTCGGCACCAACGACAGGGTGGCGCGGATCCTGCGCGTCGCCATCCACGACACCATGCGCGACGTGATGCGCTCAAGCGTCTGGGTCGGCCTCTCCGATCTGTTCTCGACCTGGGCGCTGATCCTGAAGCCCGGCCGCTACGCCTATCCGCTGCCCGATGACTTCCTGCGCATGATCCCGAACACCGACGTGCGCAACGGCTGGCCGGTGGGTCGCATCGGCCCGGCGACACCCGATGTCGTCAATGGCTGGCTTGGCGGCCAGGGCGTGGGCCTCACCCCGGCGGGCTGGCGGATCCGCAACGGGCTGATCACCTTCGACCCGACGCCGACCGTCGAGGAAATCGTCACCATCGACTATGTGTCGAAATACCCCGTGGTGAAGGTGGCCACCGCCGGCGACCTGTCCGCGACCGTGCCGCACACCGTCACCGCGCCCAACGTCGACCGCTTCGGCGCCGTCGATGGCGATCTGTCCCGCGCCGCCTATGACGCGCAAGGCAATGAATTCGCCTATGGCACCGCACCGGGCTGGGATGCCGGCGTCTGGGCGGGCGAACTCTCGGAAATCCTGCGCCGCATCAACCCGCTGGCCTCGACGCCGCCGCTGTTCATGATCCGCCGGCCGGAATTCACCGCCGACACCGACCTGCCGGCCTTCACCGACGATCACCTGTTGTCGCTGGGCATGACCCTGCGACTGCGCCGCGGCCTCGGGTTCCCCTATGCCGAGACCGCCGCCGAATACGAGGCGGAACTGGCGATGCGGATTCCGACCGATGCCGGCGGCGCGCGGCCGTTCCACATCGGCGGCCCGTCTTCCGTTGACGAGGTGATTCCGCTCGGGGGCGGCCGATGGCAGGTTCAGTGATCTGGCGCCGCCGTGTCACCGGCCTGCGCTCCCGCCAGATCGGCAAGTCGGCCCGCGACATCGACCTGCCGCTGCCGGTCAACGGCCTCAACGTCAAGGCCTCGACCTCGGAACTGGCCGGCGTCTATGCAGCGCGGATGGAAAACCTGCGCTCCGACGGCGTGCAACTCGAACTGCGCGCCCCCTATGCCAGGGGCCTCTCCGACGACAGCGCCCTGAACCGCATTCCCTACGAATTCGGCGACCGGCCGCGCTACGTCAACCTGCGCCAGCTGCTGATCGACAGTGACAATGCCTCGATCGAGATTCCCGGCGATGTCGATGCGATGGCGGCCTATATTTCCTCCAACGTGCTGATCGCCGACCGCACCGGCAACAATATCGTCCGCTACGACGGCACCACGATCACCCCGGCGGTCTTCACCCTGCCCGACGCCTCGACGCTTTCCGGTCATGACGGCATCATCTCGCACCAGGACCGCATCTATCTCTGGAAGACCAACGGCCTGCTGCAATTCTGGTATGGCGACGTGGGCGCGGTGCAGGGCGCGGTGCTGAACTTCCCGCTCGACCGGCTGGGCAACATCACCGGCGCCATCGCCCGGCTGATGTCGCTGACCATCGACGCCGGCAACAGCTACAACGACGCGCTCTGCATCATCACCACCACCGGCGACATCGTGGTCTACGAGGGCAATGACCCGGGCGACGCGCAGAACTGGCAACTCTCGATCCGGCTGCGCGCCACGCCGCCGCTCTCGCGGCATGGCTTTGCCCGCGTTGGTTCCGATGTCTGGATGCTCACCGCCTCGGGGCTGGTGTCGATCGCCGAAACCCTCTCGACCGGCATCCTGGCGCTGGTCTCGAACATCTCGCTGCCGATTTCCGACCGGATCACGCAACTGGCCGCCTCCGGCGTCGGCGAATGGCAGATGCACACCGCCGCCGACGGCTCCAAGATCATCGTCAACTACTGGCTGAACGGCGCGGCGGAACAGTTCATGTTCGACGTGCAGAGCAAGTCCTGGTCGACGGCGACGATTCCGGCGCGGCGCTGGCACAACCTCGGGCGGCTGACGCAGTTCACCGACGGCGGCGGCGTGATCGGCACGCTGTTGCTGGCAGATGACACCTCGGAACCGAAGACCGCGATCCTGCACACCGGCTGGTTTCGGATGCCGCAGGCCGGCGTGATCACCTACGTCAAGCCGGCCTTCCTCGCCAAGGGGCCGGTGACGGTCAAGGTCGCGGTGCTGGTCGATCATGACGAAAGCGCGGCCGCCATCGCGGAACGCACCATCACCATGACCCTGAGCCCCGACAACCCGCCCGATGCCGGCGGCACGGCGATGCTTTCCGAGACCATCGGCGTGGGCGCCGCCGGCGACGTGTTCCAATTCCGCATCGAGGTGACGGCCACATGGCTGAAGATCGTCAACATGAGGCTGGGCGTTCTCTGATCATTGCCGATGGCGTGCTTTACGGCGCCGACCGGCAGGTCGCCTGCTGGCTGGCGCGGCGCGTCGCCAGTTACAGCCCGACCCCGACGGTGCGGGCGCTGGGCATCCTCAAGGCCGGCAAGCTGGTGGCGGGCGTCGCCTACGAGCATTTCAACGGCGCGCATGTCGAGGCGGTGATTGCCGGCGATGGCGGGCGCTGGGCCTCGCGTGCCGTGCTGCGGCGGATCTTCGGCTATCCCTTCGGGCAATTGGGCGTGCAGGCAATCACCGTCTCCGTGCCGATGTCGAACCTGGCTTCGCTCAATCTCGCCACCAAGCTGGGCTTCCAGCCCGAGGCGCTTGTCACCTTCGCCGCACATGACGGCGGCACCTTGGTAATCCTCAAGGCATTCAAGGACACATGCGAATGGGTGGGTGGCGATGGGCAAGAAGGGCGGCGGCAAGGCACCAGCGGCACCGGATCCGTTTGAAACAGCAAAGGCGGAGTCGCAGTTCAACCGGCTCGACACCTACGGCCCGAACGGCGCCTCGCAGGTCTACGGCTACACCGACCCCAGCGGCAATTTCGTGCGCGGCTCGGCCCCGAAGGGCCAGCAGGCGGCGGTGCAGTCTATCGAAAGCCCGCTGGAACGGGCAATGCGCGGCATTCTCGAACCTGCCTCGATGGCGCTGACGCAGCGCGTCGTCACCGACAACATCGCCGGGATGCCTGCGGCGGCCCGCGTCGGCGACCGCGGCACGGTCGCGAAGTCGATCTTCGACCGCAATATGTCGATGATGCAGCCCTCGATCGACAAGGGCAACACGCGGCTCCTGGGCAACCTGCAGGCGCGCGGCATCCCGATCGGCTCTGTGGCCTTCAATGACGCCTACGGCGCGCAGCAGCGCGAGACACAGGATACGATTTCGCGGCTGGCGATGGATGCCGACACCGCCGCCGGCGCCGAACAGACCCGGCAATTCGGGCTGGATCAGGCGCAGCGCGGCAATGCCATCTCGGAACTGGTCGCGGCGATGGGCGGCGGCTATGCCGCGCCGACCAACCTGCCCTCTGCCAATGCGCCATCGGTGAACTATTCCGGCCTGGTCGGCGACAAATACAAGGCCGATCAGGCGAACTACAACCAGCAGCAGCAGCAGAAGTCGGCCGGCATGTCGGCGCTGGGCAGCATGGGCAGCGCATTGCTGATGAAATGCACAGAAGCGGCCAAGGACATCCACGGCACGCTGCCGGCGGGCCTGCCGGCGGCGATCATCGGCTCCCTGCCGCTGCATATCTGGTCCTACAAGCCCGGCGAGGGGCCCGACGGTGACATCGCGCCGCACTTCGGGCCGATGGCGGAAGACTTCCAGCGGGTTTCCGGCCTGGGCGACGGCAAGACCATCTCGGTGATCGACATGCTGGGCCTGCTCTCCGGCGCGCTGCAGGACGCCTTGGCGCGGATCATCGTGCTGGAACGCATCGTTGACGGTGAAGGATACCACTGATGGCGAAGAACGGTCTCTTTGGCGGCGGCATGGCCCCGGCAGCGCCGCGCGCCCTGCCGATGGCGAGTAGCCCGCGCCCGATGCCCAATCCCGGCATGGCGGCCCCGCAGCAAGGCGGCGGCCTCCTGTCCGGTCTCTTTGGGGCTGGCGGGATGGGCGGGAGCGGTGGCGGCAACACCGGCGGCGGCGGCCTGTTCGGCAACCTTGACCCGCAGACCCGCTACGACATGACGATGGAACTCCTGAAGGCCGGCATGGGCGCCGCCGGAGCCTCGGGCTCGCCGCTCGCGGCCTTCGTGGCGCCGCTGGCCGGGGCGATGATCGGCGGCAAGGCGGCCAGCAACTTCCAGACCGCCAAGGATTCTGCGGTGGACGACCTGACCGCCTCGATGATGGGCGGACTGCCCCCCGAAGCGGCGAAATACACCGACGTTCTGGAAAACCCCCTGGCCCCGGATTACCTGAAAAGCGCCGCCAAGAAGCGGCTCGAAGACCTGATGGCGCCCCCGAAGGCGGCCAAGGGCGGCGGCGGCAAAGGCCGCGGCAGGCGCAGCGCCCCGAAAGGGGCAGGCGGCGTCACCACGGGCGGCGTGCCGCTCTATGGCGAAACCATCGGCCCGGATGGCGCGCTCTACGGCCGCACCAAGGACGGTCGCGTCCTGCCCTATGCCGGTCCCGACGGCCAGCCCTTCAAGCCGAAGGGCAAGAGCGAGTCCATCGACCCGCTGGGCATGGGCAATGATGATCCGCTTGGGCTCAAGTCCGCGCCCGCGCCTGACAATGACCCTCTCGGGATCCGCAACTGATGGCTGACCTCACGATCAAAGACGTTCGCGCCAAGTTTCCGCAGTATTCGGACCTCACCGATACGCAACTGGCCGACGCCCTGCATGGAAAATACTACAGCGACGTTCCAAAGGATCAATTCTATGGAAAGATCGGGCTCACGGGTGCCGAAGCGGCGTCCCGCCAGGAAACGGCCGGCTTTGGCAGCAAGGATCAGCCGCTGGCTCCGATCGAGGCCCCGCAACTGCCCTGGCAACAGCCGGTAGCCGGCGCCCCGACCTCGGCGCCCGATGCGCGGCCGGTGATGCCGCCCCTGCCAGGCCAGCCGCAGGCGCCGGTGAGCAATCCCGATCAGGCGCTGATCGAGGCGATGACCTCGACCCCGCCGCCGCCGGTGCGGCCACGGTCTGCCGATCCGCTGCCGACCTTCGGCATGATGGGCGGCACGTCGCGCGATCAGGGCGATTGGGCGAAGCGCGAAGTGCAGCGCCTCGAACAGGAGATGACCCCGGAGGAACGCGCGGCTGCGGCGAAGCCGACGCAGCCCGCCGGGTTCACGCCAAAGCCGGAGACCTACACGCCGCTGGGCGAGGCGATCCTGACCGAACTCGGCAACACGCCGGAACGGCTGCAGCGCGGATTCAAGGGCAACACGCTTCTGGAAGCAGAGCGCGGCATTCATGTGAACCTGACCGACATCGGCGCGATCAAGCGCGGATCCTCGGAACTGGCCGATGTCGAGGCGCAACTTGCCACGATGAAAGCCGAGATGGACGCCAACCCGCGCAAGGCGCCGGGGATGCAGGCGCCTTATCTGGAACTGGCGACGCGCCGCGACCAGTTGCGGAACCTCTATCCCGATGCGGCAGCGCAGATCGACAGCGAACGCGCCGCGCTGGCCACCGATCAGGGCAACCGCTCCGAGGCCCAGACCGGCATCGACGCGCTGACCAAGGCGATGAACCCGACCAACGCCGCGCCGGGCCTGAACGAGGCGCTGGTTTCCGGCATCGCATCCTTCGGCGACATGGCCCCCGGCATGGTGTCGTCGCTGATCACGCGCAACCCGCTGCCGATGCTGGCCTACCTCGGGGCCTATTCGCGCGGCTCGACCTATGCCGACAAGCGCCAGGAAGGCTATACGCCCGAAAAGGCCCGCAGTGTCGCCAGTCTCTACGCGATGGCCGAGACCATCCCGGAAATCCTGCCGCTGGGCATCATCCTGAAGGACGGCGGCAGTGCGCTGCTGAAGATCGGCGGCGGCGCAGCCACGGAAGCCGCCTCGGAAGTCCTGACCCAAGGCCTGCAGCAGATGGTCGACATCGGCCTGCTGAAAGAGGACATGACTTGGGGCCAGGCCATCGAGGAAATGCAGAAGGCTGGCGCCGCCGGTGGCGTGATGGGCGCGCTGATGGGCGCGGGCGGTGTCACGGCCGACCAGATCGGCCGCCTGCGCGAGGACAAGCGCGGCACGCCCGCCGACCCGCGCGCTGTCCCGCCCGCTGTCCCAAGCGCCGCCCCTGCGGCGATGCCTTCCCCCGCGGTCGATCCTCTGGCGGCGGCGATGCTGCCCGCGCAGGACGTGGCCCCAACCATGCCCCCCGTTCCGGCGAACCTACCCACCCCTTCGGGCGAACCTGCAGGGGGGGGTATCACATCCTCCCCCCCCGTTGCGCCGAACCTACCCACCCCCCAGGCCGGAACCGACCCAGGGGATTTCGAAATCATGGATGAGACCGAAACGGTGAACGGCGAAACCCGCCTCACCGGCCGCAAGGTGCGCGTCAATCTCAAGACAGGACAGGCCTCCGTCGTGGAGGCCAACGAGGCAGCGGCGGTCGAGACACCTCCCGTCGCCAGCGCGCCGGCCACACCGCCGGTCAATCAGCCGCAGGCGCCGGATGCTGGCGCGGGGGCAGGTAGCATCCCGCCTGCGGTTGACAGCGCGCCCGCCGTTGAGGGCAGCAAAGCGCCCGAAAGTGAACCTCAAGCCGACTTGCTGCCAGCAGATGCGCCACAAGCGGCGATGCCGAAGCCGCAGCAGGCGGTCGAGGTGCTGACCGAACGCGACATCGCCAATATCGAAACCGACGCCAAGACCTTCCAATACAAGGACGGTGGCGATGATCAGGGCGTCACCGACCGGCTGCGCGGCGTGAAGTCCTGGGAACCGGAACGCGCCGGCATGTCTCTGGTCTATGAATATGCCGATGGTCGCCGCGTCATCGCCGACGGCCACCAGCGCCTCGGGCTGGCCAAGCGCCTCGCCGCCGAAGGCCAGCCGATCCAGATGCCGGTTCGGGTGCTGCGCGAGGTGGACGGCATCAGCCCCGCCGAAGCCCGGATGCGGGCCGCCCTGAAGAACATCGCCGAAGGCACCGGCACGGCGATCGACGCCGCCAAGGTGCTGCGCCACACCGGCCAGACGCCGGCGCAACTGAACCTGCCGCCGAATTCCGCCATCGTGCGCGATGCCTCCGGCCTGCAACGGCTCTCCGATGAAGCCTTCGGGATGGTGGTCAATGGCGTGTCGACCGAACAGCATGGCGGCATCGTCGGCCGTCTGGTCGAGGCCCGCGACGCACAGGCCGGGATCCTCGCGCTGCTGAACAAGCTGAAGCCGCGCAACGCCTTCGAGGCGGAATCCATCACGCGCCAGGCCGCCGCCGAGACCACGACCGAGACGCAAGACAGCCTGTTCGGCACCGAACAGATCACCGCCAACCTCTACCTCGAACGCGCCCGCGTGCTGGATGGCGCGCTGCGGCGGCTGAAGGACGACATCAAGACCTTCCGCACCCTGACCGAGCGGGCCGAGGCCATCGCCTCGGTCGGCAACCAGCTTGTCACCGAGGAAAACCAGTCCAGGCTTGATCAGGACGCCAAGGTGCGCGACTATCTTGCCTCGCAGGCCAACATGAAGGGGCCGATCAGTGAAGCACTCAGCGCAGCCGCCCGCGACTACAAGGACACCGGGAAAATCGGACCCGCTGTCGGCCGATTTGTCGATGCTGTCCGACGAGCAAGTGAGACGGGCAGCGCAGGGAGCGATGGAGGACGTGCGGGAGGGCAAGCGCCTGAACCTGCTGGCGGAGCAAAACCGCCTGCTGAAAGCCCGCAAGCCGAAGTAAAGCCCGCGCCCGCCGCACAGCCCGAACCGGACCCCGCCCCGGCGGGCGATGACCTGTTCAATGCTATGCTGCCGCAGCAGAGCGGCAAGAGCCCGGAGCAGATCCGCGCCGAGGCCGAAGCCAAGGTGCGCGCCGATCAGTCGAAGATGCGCAAGCCCGGCGGCAACAGTGGCGACGCCGGGCCGCTGTTTGACGATCAACCCGACCTGCTCGACCAGAAACCCGCCGCGCCGCAGGAACCTAGCCTCTCGCCTGCCGACGAGGTGATGCGACGCCGCGCGATCGAGACCGCCGACAGTTACCGCCAGCCGAATGACGACCCGCGCACGGCGTTCACCGATCTGCTGAACGATATGGATAGTGTCGGCCCGCTGATGGCCGACCTTGCCGCCGCTTCCGGTCTGGAAGCCCGCGCCAGGATCGCCGACGCCTGGGTGCGCAAGCGCGGCAAGGCCGCTGGCGTCGAATATCTGGTGGCGCTGGACAAGGACGGTCAGCCGCTGGCCGTCGGTCGCGGCACCAAGAGCAACCTTTCCTTCACGCCGCATTTTCAGCGCATGGCCGCGGATGGCCGCATTGCCTACGCGACCCACAACCATCCCTCAAGCCGCGGCTTCTCTGTCCAGGACATCACCGTGGCGCTGTCCTTCGGGGTTCGTGTCGTTGCCGTCGGTCACAATGGCAACCGCCATGAGATGACCGCACCGCTCGGGGCTGGCAGCACGTCTTGGGAGGTCGGCAAGGGCAACCCGCAACTCCTGCAGGCGCTGACCGATGCCGAGAAATCCCTCGCATCGGCCATTCAGGCCAGGATCGACGCGATGAGCGCCGATCCGGTCGCTGCCAACAAGTTGGTCGACCGGCTCAACCAAGAATTCCACAACGTCATGTCCGTGATCTGGCACGATCTGGGCATTATCGCGTATAATGGCGACGCAACCGCTTCCGTCGCCCGGTTCATCGAGGATTACAATGACCTCCAAACCATCATCGACACCGCAACCGAGCGCGCTGCAGCCCGGATTGGACGGGCTGGATTCGATGTCGCCGCGCCGGGAAATCGAGGCGCAGATCGCGCGCCTGCAGAAGGAACCGCAAAGCAAGGCGATCCGAATGGAAATCGAGCGCCTGACGGGCCTGCTGGACGTGGCGAGCGAGACGGGCGGGTTCCAGAGGATCAAGACCCCGTAACCGACGACTTCGACGGCGCGCTGGATGACATCTACGGCACGCCGGAGCCGCAGACGGTTGCGCCGGATCAGCCATTTGACGCTGAATCGTGGCAAAAGGAGCGCGATGATCGCATCGCGGCATCCAAGGCTTCCGGCGTCAAGCACCTCGATCAGTTGGACGCTAGCGTCGAGGGGATGCGGGGGATCGCGTTCCACAATGTTCACGACCCGAAGGAGCGGGGCATAGTCCGCACCGTCTCCAATACCGGCGATGTGGTGGTGAATTGGCACGACGCCTATTCCGCCGAAAAGAATCTTGTCAGCGAGACGACCAAAGACGGAAAGAAGCAAGTCTGGCAAAGCTGGCTTTCCCCTTCCGATCTGAAGGATTACGCCGTTGATGCGGCCACACGCCCCGCCGCCAAGCCCGCGCGCAGCACGTCCGACATCGCCAAGGATCTGGGCAACCTGTTCAGCGAGCCGCGCGCCGGATTCCGCGAGGACGGCTTTGACCAGACCCGCTACGCCCGCGCCATCCCGCTGTTCACCGAGGCGCTGGATGGCATCGACGTGGCGGCGCTGTCACAGCGCGAAGTCTTTGCCGCGATGATCCGGCCCCTGGCCGCCGCCGGCCTGCCGCGCGAAGCCGTGGCGAAGATGCGGCCCTATTTCGAACGGTTCCTGGCTGACCGCGAACGTGGTATGCTGCCCACACAGGAGGATGGCGATGTATCAGGCCCCGGCGGCGATCTGGAACGCGATCGCGGAGACACAGACCCTGGCGACACCATGGGCGGAACAGATGTTCCCGCTGCCGGAGGACGATCTGGCGGCCGCTCTGGAAGCCGAGGAACGGCGTCTGGTGGACGAGGGGGCCGACGGTCAGGTGGCGAGCGCCTACCTGGTGGTGATGCCGCTCCTGTGGGAACGGAAAGCGATCAGGACATTCAAGGCGATGGGCGGGCCGGGCAACAGTCTGCCGATGGTGGAGACCGTGCAGCAGGCGGTGATCGTGGCGAGCAAGGACTACCCCCTGACGAAGCGCCAGCAAGCCACGCTGGCGGAACTGCTCGCGACGGAACCCAGGTAAGGGACCGCGCCGCCCTGCAACGGGCGGCTGACGAGCGGGCCAAACGCGGCATCAAACCCGCCGACGAAGCCGACATCCGCGCTTCCTTGCCGCTTCTGCTGCCCGAACAGCAAGACGACGTGCTGAAGGTCGAACGGCGCTTTCAGAAGCCCGACGGCCACGGCATGATGATCACCAATGGCACCGGCACCGGGAAGACCTATTCCGGCGGCGGCGTCATCAAGCGGTTCGCCCAGGCTGGCAAGACCAACATCCTCATCGTTGCGCCGTCGCAGGGCATCCTTGACCATTGGGTCGCCGCCGGGGCCGACCTGGGCCTCACGATCAGCAAACTGGACGACACCAGCACCGCCGGGACCGGCATCGTCGCCACGACCTACGCCAACCTTGGCGCCAATGGCATCCTTGCCAGCCGCGATTGGGATATGGTTGTCACCGACGAGTCGCACAGCCTGAGCCGCAACCAGGCCGGCGACATGACCGCGGCGCTGCGCAACCTGCGCGCCATCACCAACCGGCCCGCCGATCTGTGGCACAAGTTCCACCTGCAGCAGGCCGACCGCTGGGCGCGCATTGAGGCGCTGAAGGACGGATCGCCGGAGAGGGCGGCGGCAATCACGAAGTTCTACGAAGACCGCGCCGCTTTCATCGAGGCCGAGGGCAAGAAGCCGCGCGGCAAGGTGCTGTTCCTCTCGGCAACGCCCTTTGCCTATGACGTGAACACCGACTACGCCGAGGGCTATCTGTTCAACTATCCCGCCGATGGCCATGTCGGGAACAGCCGCCAGTCGGGCCGCAACCTGTTCATGGTGGAAAACTTCGGCTACCGGATCCGCTATCACAAGCTGACCAAGCCGGAGGCGGCCGTCGACAGCGGCGTGTTCGAGCGGCAATTCCATGAGAAGCTGAAGCGCGAGGGCGTGCTGTCGGGCCGCCATCTCGACATCGAACCGGATTACGAACGCCGCTTCGTGCAGACCGAGGATGCCGAGGGTGCCAAGATCGACGGCATTTTTGACTTCATCCGCGAGAAATCCCGCGAGCGGACCCCGGAAGGCCAGTCCTACGCACGTTTGCTGCGCTTTGTGGAGCGCAAGTTCAACTATCTGAAGCGGATGCAGCTTCTGGAAGCGATCAAGGCGCGATCGGCGCAAGCCACGATCGACCGGCATCTGGCGCTGGGCCGCAAGATAGTCATCTTCCACGACTACAACCAGGGCGGCGGCTTCAACCCGTTCCGGCCCAACCAGGGCGATGGGACCGCCGCCATGCTCGCCCCGGAGAGCGAGGCCGGTCAGGACGAGATGTTTGCGCAAGCCGGGCAGGAAGGCTACGACCTGCTGGTGCAGGCGCGTCCCGAAGTGGAGGCGCTGAACTTCGCCGGCTACCTGCCGCCCGTGCAGGAACTGACAAAACGCTATGGCGCCCGCGCCGCGGTCTACAACGGCACCGTCTCGAACAAGGACCGCGCCAAGGCGAAGACCGATTTCAACAAGGACGGCTCCGGCGTCGACATCATCATCGTGCAATCGGCCGCCGGCGAGGCGGGGATTTCACTCCACGACCTGAGCGGCGATCATCACCGGGTGCTGATCAACCTCGGGATGCCGACCCGCCCGACGACGGCGCTGCAGGAGGAAGGTCGCATCCGCCGCGAGGGTTCGGTGTCGAATGCCATCTTCCAATACATGACCATCGGCACGACCTGGGAACGGCAGGCCTTCGCCGCCAAGATCGCCGAACGCTCCGGCGCGGTCGAGAACCTGGCGCTGGGCAACGAGGCCCGCGCCATCCGCGAGTCCTTCATCGACGCCTATAATGACGCCGCCCCCTGGACGCCCGGCGACACCGACGGCACCGGCGGCAAGATGAAGGACCGCCGCCGCGCGCTGGTCTCGCCCTATGACGAGGCCAAGACGCATTACTTCGGCCGCACCAGGACCAGCGGCCGCCGCGATCAGCGTGACGGGCTCGACTTCTACCCGACGCCGGAACCACTGGCCTTCAAGATGGTGGAATGGGCCGGGATCCGGCCTTACGAGCGCGCCCTTGAACCATCTGCGGGGGATGGCTCCATTGCCCGCTACCTGCCCGACCATGCCGACCGGACGATCATCGAGCCGTCGGCCGACCTTCTGAGCCGGGCGCAACTGCGCGCCGTGGGCGCGCGGCCGGTGCAATCCACCTTCGAAGACTTCCACATCGTCAACAAGTTCAACGCCATCGTCATGAACCCGCCCTTCGGTTCGGGCGGCAAGACGGCGATCGAGCATCTGGCCAAGGCGGCGCGGCACCTGAAGCCGGGCGGGCGGATCGTGGCGCTGATTCCGACCGGCCCGGCGGCCGACAAGCGGTTTGATGCGTGGCACTATTCCGACGAATCCAAGGGGCTTTGGTTGGCGGCTGACATCACCTTGCCGGCCGTGACGTTCGAGAGGGCCGGAACAACGGTTCTGTCGCGTGTGGTGATCTTCGACAAGATCGACCCGGAAGCAAGGGAAGACCTCGACACGTCGCGCCGCATCAACATGAGCGGCGCACAGACCATCGCCGAATTCTTCGACCGGCTGGAAGGCATCGAAGCCCCGACCCGCCCGGCGCAGACCGTCGACCCGATCGAAGACGCCGAAGCCGCGCCTGCGGCCCCGGAACGGCCCGCCGCGCCCGTCACCGACGTGGGGTTCAAGTTAGACCAGACCGTCCATTCCAAGACCGGCGCCGACCTGTTCGTCGCCACCGCGGACGCCCGCACCGACGATGACACCTACAAGGCCATGCTGGCGGTCGCGAAGGCGCACGGCGGCTGGTATTCGAAGTGGCGCGGGCCCGGCGCGATCCCCGGCTTCCAGTTCAAGAGCGAGGCGCAACGCGCCGCCTTCATCGAAGACATGCAGAAGCCGACGCTGGGCATGGCAGAACCGGCCTATCACGGCTCGCCGCATGAGTTTGACCGCTTCAGCCTTGAGCATATCGGCCGGGGCGAGGGCGCGCAGGTCTATGGCTGGGGGCTGTATTTCGCGGGCCGCAGGGAAGTGGCAGAGTATTACAAGCGCACCTTGGCGCGCACCGATCTGACGCTGAACGGCGCGGAAATCCCGCAATGGCTGACCAGCGACCTGTCCGCAGAATTTCACACGCAGATGACCGGCTTGCTTGCCGACGAACCGGCAGCGCGCCCGCAGGAGGTAAGCGAAGATGAATGGCGCAAGGCCAAGCCGCTCCTGCCTTACGCGGTGAAAAACACACTGACGAACCTGCGCGACAAGGTGCGGTATGATGGCGATGACCCGGTTTCACGGCTGGGCGTCTATCGCAGCACCGCCTTGGCGCAGTTCAAAGGGTCGGTGGAGCGCAACGAAAACCCCTATGAATACATCGCTAAACTTGGGGCGATCGACTGGCTAGAGCAGCGGGTAGGGCGCACAAGGCCGGCCCGTCTCTATAAGGTCGAAGTGCCGGAAGTCAGCGAGATGCTGGACTATGATGCGTCGTTGGACGATCAGCCGCAGGCGGTTCAGACTGTCTTACGCGACTTGCTGCCCGATATGTTCGGCGCCGATGGTGAATCCGTCTGGACTGAACAGCCCGAAACCGACATGACCCGCCGCGCCTGGGTCGATCAGTTTGGCTGGCAGATTGTCGAGCAGGACGGAGGCTTTTTTTCAGTCATATCCCCCAGCAGCAAAGCCGCAGGCGGCAGGAATATCGCCGACAAGCGGAAACTGTCCGACGCCAAGAAGACGGCAGAAGTCGCCCGCAAACACTACGCAGCCGACCTGACAGGGCACGACGCATACAACATGCTTTCTGTTCAGCGGGGCGGCGACCAAGCCGCTTCCGAGGCCCTGCGCGCCGCCGGCATCCCAGGCCACCGCTATCTGGACGGCATGTCGCGGGACTCGGGCGATGGGTCGCGCAACTACGTCATCTACGACGACAGCCGCATTGAAATCACCGGCTTCGAGGAACCGGACAGCCCGATGTTCCAGGCCGGCACCGAGGCTGACACCTCCGAACTGGTGCGCCGCGCCATGCCGGCGCTGCGGGCCGAACTCGACCGGCTGGACCTGAAGCGCGTCCGTCTGGACCGGGCGATGGGCGTCGACTGGCAAGGCGCTTTCGAGGCCGGCGACGACATGCGGATCATCATCGGCGCCTCACTCGACCCGATGGCGACGCTGCGCCATGAGGTGATCCACGCCTTGCGGGCGATGGACCTGTTCACGCCTGCGGAGTGGAAGGCGTTGACGCTGAAGGCAGCACAGGACTGGATGACGCGCTACGACATCGCGGCGCGCTATCCGACGCTCGACACGGCAGCGCAGATCGAGGAAGCCATCGCCGAAGCCTACGGCGACGCCATCGCCAGCAAGAAGGCCCCGGAAGGCTCAATCCTGATCGCCGCCTTCAACAAGATCGCCCGCCTGCTGCGCGCGGTTCGCAACGTGCTGAACGGCGCCGGCCTGCAGACCTATGAAGACGTGTTCGGTCGGGTGCAGAGCGGCGCGGTCAGCGGCCGGCAGCAGGACCAGGGACTTGCCCAGCCGGAACGGAGATTCCAGGCCGCAGACCTCGCCGGGGCGGTCGACAAACTCGCCAGCGACCTGAAAGCCGAATTCCAGTTGCGTGACCTTTCGATGTTCCTGTCGCGCGGCAATCTGAAACTGAACATGATCGCTGTCTCCAGGACCAACCAGGGAAAAGGCACCGGAACGCAGGTCATGAGCCGTATTGTTGCTTTCGCTGATGCGAACGGTCTGCGCACCATCCTTTCGCCAGGCCTGCCGGATGATGGTTTCGGCACTACGTCGCGGTCTCGCCTGGTGCAGTTCTACAAGCGTTTCGGCTTTGTCGAAAACAAGGGACGGAACAAGGATTTCACGATCAGCGAAGGCATGTATCGCGCACCGCAGCAAGGCCTCGCCGCCCCGATGCGCAAGTTTCAGGCCGCCCGCCTGCCGTCGCGGCAGGCCCGCGCCCATATGGCCACCACGATGCAGGGCGCGGCCTATATCCCGGATCGGCGCATCTGGGAGGAACTGAGCCGCGCCGGAGCGCCGGCCTGGCAGCGCATCCGCATGGGCGCCGCCGCCGCGCATGATCTGGTCGACCGGGCCCGCATCCAGATTCAGGATCGGTTCCTGCCGGTCTTGCGGGCGCAACAGGCGGTCGAGGCCCAGGCGGGCCAGCCGCTCGATGCCGACCACAACGCCTATGTCGCTGAAACCACCTTTTCGGGCAAGGTCGGCCGGCATCTCTACGAAATTGACGAGGACTATACCAAGCCGATCATCTCGATCATTGCCGCGACCAAGGGCGGCCTGACCTCGGAAGCCGTCGGCCAGTGGCTCTATGCCCGCCACGCGCAGGAGCGCAACGCGCATATCGCCTCGATCAACCCGAAGATGCCGGATGGCGGCTCGGGCATGAGCAATGCCGAAGCCGCGCAGATCCTCGCCGATGCCGCCGCCAGCCCGCACGCGGCCGATCTGGCGGACATCGCCCGGCTGATCGACGCGCTGCGCGAGCGCACCATCCAGTTGCGCCAGGATGCCGGGCTGATCACGCCCACCGAGGCCGGGATGTGGCGCAACCAGTATCGCTTCTATGTGCCGCTGAAGGGCTTTGCCGAGACCGATCACAGCGAAGCCGTGTTGGACATGACCGGCACCGGCCGGCGCTTCAACACCAAGGGCGCGGAGACGCAGCGGGCGCTTGGTCGCCGCTCGGAAGCCTTCAATCCGCTGCAGGCGGCGATCACCCAGGCGCAAGAAGCCTCGATCCGGGCGGAAAAGAACCGCGTCGGCGGCACGGTCTACAATCTGGCAAAGGATTACCCCTCGCCGGCGCTATGGTCGGTCAAGACCGTGCGGACCAAGCGTTACTACAACCGCACCACCGGCCTGGTGGAGACCCGCCCCGTGGACCCGATCAGCCTGTTCATGGATCCGAACGAAATGGCGGTGAAGATCGGCGGCGTCGAACATCGCGTGATCTTCCACGATCCGCGGTTGGCCCGTGCGCTGGGCAATGTCGGCGCCGATCAGATGAACTGGTTCGTGCGGCTCATGTCGGGGATCAGCCGCTGGTTCTCGATGACGCGGACCATGCTCAACCCGGAATTCGTCATCTCGAACGCCTTCCGCGACATGACCACGGCGCAGGTCAATATCCACGCCTTCGGCAAGGGCGAGCGGGGCGACATCGCCAAGGCGATGATCAGGAACTGGCCGAAGGCGCTGGCCGGGGCCTGGCGCGGACAGGCCAACAAGGCCGATACCACCTGGTCGAAGCATTACAAGGAATTCGAACAGGCCGGGGCCAAGGTGTCATTCTGGACGCTGGAAAATCCCGAAGCCGGATCGCGCGACTTCGACCGGCGCATCTGGCTGGCCTCGGGGCCGCGCGCCATGCGGATCCTGAAGGCCACGGTCTCGCCGTCGGCCTTCTTCTCGACCCGCGACAATGGCGTGCTGCACTTCATCGAACGCACCAACATGGCGGTGGACAATGCCATCCGGCTGGCGGCCTTTGTCGAGGCACGGCAGCGCGGCTGGCCGGTGCATGAAGCGGCGGCGCTGGCCAAGAACCTGACAGTGAACTTCAACCGTCGCGGCGAGGCCTCGCCGACCATCAACGCGCTTTACACCTTCTTCAACGCGGCGGTGCAGGGCTCGACCAACATCGTCGCGGCGCTGGCCACCAGCCGCCGGGTGCAGATGATCGCCATTGGCCTGGTCGCGGCCGGATTCCTCAATGACATCTCGAACGCCTATCTGTCCGATGAGGACGACGACGAGGTGCTGGCCTATGACAAGATCCCCGACTGGCAGAGCCAGCGGGCGTTGCACTTCATGCTCGGCAAGGACAGCGGCACGGCGGCGGCGATTCCGCTGCCCTATGGCTGGAACGTCTTTCCTTACGTCGGGCAGCAGCTTGGCAAGATCAGCCGCGGCGTCAAGGAACCCGGCGAGGCGATGGCCGACACCGCCGCGGCGATCTTCGGGGCCTTCTCGCCGGTCAATGGCGGCGATTTCGTCGCTCTGGTGACGCCGACGGCGGGCGATCCGCTGCTGGAAATGGCCCGCAATCTGGATTGGCGCGGACGCCCGATCCGGCCGGAATATCCCGGCGACGACAAGAAGCCCGACAGCCAGAAGTATTTCGGCGGCGCCAGCGAGGCGGCCAAATGGGTGGCGGAAGCGGCGAACTCGATCACCGGCGGCACCTCGGCGATCAGCGGCGCGGTGGATGTCTCGCCGGAATACATCGACCATGCCTTTGCCTTCGTGGTCGGCAGTGCCGGCAGCACCTTCGGCCGCAGTGTCGATCTGGTGGCCAAGGCGGCGACCGGCAAGACCCAAGATGTGACCATGAACGATGTGCCTTTCGCCCGCGTCGTGGTGAAGGACACCTATCCCGGCCTTGACCGCGACCGCTATTTCACCTTCCGTCAAAAGGTCGAGGCCGCCGATTATGCGGTCAGGCAGTCGAAGACCACCGGCGAAGCCGTGCCGGCGGAAACCCGGTCCTGGGCGTCTCTCGGCCCGGCACTGAAACAGGCGGAAAAGATGCGGCGCGCGGGCCAGGATCCCTATCTGAAGTTCAACGCCCTGGTGACAAGGAAGATCGGTGTCCTGGCTGAGTAGAAATCCGGTTGCCTGGGCCGCGCTGGGGCTGCTGCTGCTGGTGGCAGTGGCCCGCACCGCCTTCCTGGCGGGCTACCGGCAGGGCGACATGGCGCGCGGCGACGAGACCTGGCTTGCCGCGCCCGTCGCGGATGATCGCGCCCGCTTCTGCGACCGGCTGATTGACGACGTGGCCGCGCTGCTCGACCGCGAAGGCCTGCAGGACGCCGAACAGCGTCATGATCAGGGCGGCGATCCCGGCTTCTAGAGTTTCGCCGCACAGCGCCGCCCTCCCCGTTCATATTCCCCTCACAAGGCCCGGCGAGCGCGCGGGCGTTCGTCTTCTTCAGGGGAATAGGCCATGACGACACACGACATCATCAAGCACACTCTCGGCTCGGCGGTTTCCGCCGGCGGCACTTTCACGGTCGCCTACCCGGCCGGCCGCACGGCAGATGACTATCTGGGCGGCGTCGATCACATGCTGATCAGCACGTCGTGCCAGACACTGTTTGCCGCTGCGGGCGATTTCACCGTCACGCCGGGCGCGTCGAATATCTCGATCACGCTGGTGGCCGGGGTGGCGCTGGCGCTGGGCGCCGTGGTCAACGTCCATCTCGACCGCGCCGAACGCGCCAATGCCGCGACGCTGGCCAACCCCGACCGCATGTCGGAACTGACCGTGGCGCGGATTTCGCTGGGCCAGCCGGCCGCGGCCTCTGCCAACGCCATCGTGCTGTCGCAGGCCGCCACGGTTCTGGCCAGCCTCGCCACCGGCATCAACGGCGCGCTGGCCACCGGCGGCGTCGCCACGATCCCCGTGCCGCGCAACGTTGTCGCCGCCTGGACCGGCACGGCGGTGCTGACCGTCCACGGCACCGACGAATACGGCAATGCGCTGCGCGAATCCTCGGGCTCCGGCGCCAGCTTCACCGGCAAGAAGGCCTTCAAGACCGTCACGCGGATCACGGTTTCCGCCGATGTCACCGGCCTGACCGTCGGCACTGGCGTTGTGCTGGGCCTGCCGGTCTTCATCGCCGATGCGGTCGACGTGACGCGGGAAATCCAGGACGGCGCCGTCGCCACGGCCGGCACCATCGTGGCGGGCGACAATGCCGCCGCCACGGCGACCACCGGCGACGTGCGCGGCACCTACGCGCCGAACGCGGCCCCCGACGGGACAAAGTTCTTCGAACTGACCGTTGCGGTGCGCGCCCCGGCCTATCGCGGCCGGGCGCAATACGCGGGCTGATGACGGACGGCGGGCCTTCGGGCCCGCCTCTCACCACGGGGCGCAGGCAGGCATGACCTTCAACAACACCACCAAGCGGCTCGAACGGCCCTGGACCTTCACCAGCCAGTTTGCGCAGGGCGATGTCGCGCTGCGTTCCGACTTCGACGCGGTGCTGAACGACGCCGTGACTTCGGTGAATGCCGCCATCGCCTATCTGGAAGCGGTCATCGCCGGATCGGTGATCGTGCCGACCGATCAACGCTACCTCGGCACCAAGGCGACGCCGCCCGCGCTGCGCAATGACGGCGGATCGCTGCAGATCGGCGATCTGTTCGTTCTGGAAGCGACGCAGCAGCCGCAGGTCTATACCTCGCTGGGCTGGGCGCGGGCCAATGACGCGCCGCAGCCCTCGGCCTTCTTCGCCACGCTGTTCAACGACCCCGATGAAGCGGCGTTCCGGTCCTCGATCGGGCTTGGCACCTCGGCCACCTATCCGGCCTCGGCCTTTGCTTCGGCGGCGCAAGGCATCACCGCCGACAATGCCATTCCCTCGGCCGGGCAGGTCAAGATCACCGACTTCAACGCCATCCCGGTGACGAAATCCGGCCAGTATTGGGCCGATGCGGCGGTGTCGAACGGCCCCGGTCCTGCCGAAGTCTACTCGATCACCTATACCCGCGCCTCGGGCGATAGCGACGGCATCCTTGAGGCCACCGCGCTAGCCACGGGACGGCGCTTCATGCGTCGCCGGGCCTCGAACACCTGGCAAATCTGGCAGGCACAGACCAGCCCGGCAGGCACCGTGATCTTCATCGCACAGGCGGCCGTGCCGGTGGGCTATCTGAAGGCCAATGGCGCGGCGGTGTCACGCACCACCTATTCCGACCTGTTTGCCGCGATCGGCACGACCTACGGCGCCGGCAACGGCACCACGACCTTTGACCTGCCCGACCTGCGCGGCGAATTCCTGCGCGGCTGGGACGATGGCCGCGGCGTCGACAGCGGCCGGGCGCGCGGCAGCTTCCAGGCCGATGCCTTCCAGGGTCACGGCCACAACATCACCGCCACCGAAACCGGCGGCTCTGGCGGCTCCGGGGCCTTCACCGGCACGGCCGGAAGCGCCGGCGGCACGATCTTCGGCAACCGGGTTCTCGATCCTGTGGCGCGGTCGGACGGAACCCCGCGCACCGCCTCGGAAACCCGCCCCCGCAACATCGCCCTGCTGGCCTGCATCAAGTATTGAGGGAACCCCATGAAGATCGTCTACCAGACAGACGCCACGGGCCGCTTCCTCGGGGAAACCCTTGCCGACCGGAGCCCACTTGAACCCGGCGTCTACCTGATCCCGGCCGGCTGCGTCGAAGTGGCGCCCCCGGAACCGCTCGCCGGGCATGAAGCGGTCTGGCAGGGGTCGGCCTGGGCGCAGGTCGAACTCCCGACGCCGGAGGCCCCGCCGCCGCCGCCGCCACCCGGCCCCGCCGCGCTGAACAAGACGCAGTGGAGTTTCCTTCTGGATGTCACCGGCTTCCGCGACGCGGTGGACGCCGCGCTGGCGGCGCTGCCCAAGGCCACGCTGCAGGAACGCATCACCTGGGCCGGCATGAAGGCGGTCGCCTATGACAGCCCGGAATTCGACCAGGGCGTGACGCTGATGCTGGCCGCACAGGTCCGCGCGATGGCGATCCCTGGCCTGACCGTCCCGACCGATGCCGAAATCATCGCCGCCTGGGACAGCGCCGCCGCCTTTCTCGGCGCCGCCTCGCTGGGGGTAACGCCATGACCCGGCTCATCGCCTTCCTCTCCGACCTGATCCGCAAGCCGTCGAGTTTCAGGGCCGACCCCTGGGGCCATGCGCGCAACCAGTTTCTGCACGGCTACGCCATCGGGCTCTTGGGCCCCTGGCTGACGGGCTGGCTCCTTGGCATCCCCGGCTGGGCCTTCGTCATCCCATTCTATTTGCTGATCGAGGCCTACCAGATCACCGCCCGCGACGGCGAAATCTCGGACTCGGTGGAGGACTTCGCCAACGTCCTGGTGATGATCTTCGCCGCGACGGCGCTGCATCCTGGCTTCTTCATCATTCATGCGCTCTACCTGATCGCCGGCCTGCTCTGGCGGATGGAAGACCGCGACCGGCAGGAGGTGCAGCCGTGACGCCGCAACGCCGCCTGACCGACATCCTGTTCTGGCTCACCGGCCCGGTCGCCGCCGTCGTGCTGGTCTGCTTCGGGCTCTACTTCTGGGGCCGCCGCCGCTTCGGCCACACGGCGCTGCAATACCCCTGGGCGCTGCTGGTCGGCCTGCCGATGGCGATCGGCAATGTCGGCTACAACGTCATCTTCGCCACCTTCGTGTTCCAGAAACTGCCGCCGCTCCGCAACGCGGAAGGCCGCATCTCGCCCTACTTCACCACCCGGCTGAACCACTACCGGCGCCGCGGCGAGAGCGCCCGGCTGGTCAACTATCTGGTGGCGGCCATCAACGAATTCGACCCCGGCCATTTTGCCGACATCGAGGCGGGCGCTCACGCTCCGCACAACCGGACCTGAAAGGAGCGCCATCATGGCCACATTCGAAGTCACTGCCACCTGGGGCGACCCGATCAC
>OFRC01000030.1_pt1 | contig 46405 bp, 58 predicted proteins | sample 1543051 | NCBI WGS metagenome assembly OFRC01 (sample SAMN07774231, study PRJEB24372) | wastewater metagenome
GCGCTTCGCAAAGAAATGCGCCCGGCTAGGTGGCAGGTACACGATCTACAAACCCGAAGAGGACATGGCCATTGAGGAGATTCTCCCCGTGGCTAGCACCTATGGACCTCAGGTCATAATCATCGATTACATCTCGCTTCTCAAAGGTGTCGATGGCGACGACCAGTGGCGTAAGCTAGGTCAGGTTGCCAGGTACTGCAAGATATACGCCGCTAACCACAACCTGATCATTGTGCTGTTAGCGCAGGTTGGTGAAGATGGCCGCATCAGATATTCCCAGGCCATTAAAGAGCACAGTAATACCAGCTGGATATTCGTAGCCACTAAGGAAAGCAGAGAGAACAAGGTCATCAACGTAGAGCAGCTTAAGGGCAGAAATGCCGAGCTATTCCCGTTCTCGCTCCATGCTGACCTTTCTACCATGACGGTAGGGGACCTGCAGCAAGAGGTCAGCGATGAACCGCCATCAGGCTCAGGCAAGCCGAAGAAGCGCAAGTACATGGAGGACCTAGATGAAGAAGAGTAACGAGAGGCCGCCTACTCTCAGTCCTAGAGGGCGTCGAGTAGGCGTAGGTTCCTCGGGTCTGGCGACCTCCACCTTAGAAGTTCAACGGCGAGATTTAGCTGAGCGTAGCGAACCTGCCTACCTCAACGACTTCAACGAAGAGGTGCGACTAGAGCAAGAGGCTGCCCGCGAGAGGAAGTTCACCTTGGACGACCTGTCGCCTCGGGTTGTATCCCTACCTAAGGCTCCCGTGGTGCAAGTGCAGCGCAAGAAGAGGCGCATCAAGGTAAAAGCTCTCACAGGCAAGAGCCGGCATACGTTCAGGATGATACGGTTTCAGGTAGCAGAAGATCCTGTCGTTAAGACGGCGCCTGTCAACAAAGACATCTTGGCCACTAGCCAGCGTCTTAAGAAACCCTTTTTCCGCTCTCTGGATGCGAACCAAAAGGCCATCAGCAAGTACCTGATTCAAGATTTAGCTCCTCTGATGCTACCTGCTATGTCCGCCATCGACGACGCCAAGGAAGTCCTAAGTGAGATAACTGACCTAGACATCGACACGCCTCTGTACGCTACCTTGACGAAGTTCCTTCGGCTGGGGGTAGAGGTGAAACTAGCTACCTGGGTATCCCGGTACCTGGGTTTGTCTGCGGAAGAAACGCAAACGCTATTCCATAGACTGGAACCTAAAGATGACAAAAAACTCATGCCTGGGATGCAGCCTATTCACCAGATGCTTCGATCCCAAGAAGAAGGCCTCGTACTCCTGCAAAAAGTTCTCGCCGCTACGAAAAAAGCTCAGCAGAGCCGAAGCTGAAACCATATACGGTTCCTTGACCGTTCAGCTTCACCAAGAGGATACTGCCTCCAATCTACTAGACAACCCTGACGCAGATTTCGATATCGTCTCTCTAGTAGAGTCGGCCTACGATGCTGACACTAACACGGTACGTGACTTAAAGGTCGATGACCGTGACCTACCTAAAGCCAAGAACTTCTACGATTACTGCTTGCACTATCTAGGCCCGACGGCAAAGGTACCTTTCGCAAGGCAGATGTGGATGGGCTACAAGCTACTGGCAGAGTATTGTGTTAGCGGGGATACTTTACTACTGACAAGTCGAGGGCTGCGGCGCATAGACGACCTCGTCGGGGCTAACCGTGGGCTACTCCCGGTTTCTGATTTAAGAGTAGCTACTAGGCTAGGTTCTCACGAGGTTACTTACGGAGGAAAAACGGGTACACAGACCTGTTTAACTATCAAAGTCCGTGGAGAAATACCTTTAACGGTTACCCCTAACCATAAGGTTCTTGTTCTATCAGACACACTTGACTTGACTTGGGTTAAAGCAAAGCACCTATCTCCCGGGGACTGGTTGGTTAGCCCCTCTAGTGTGGACTTGTGGCCGAAAAAGGTTCCTAGGTTGCCTACAGAATTTGTCTGGGACAAGACCAACGGAATAGCAAAACCTCCAGTCTCAGGATTTAAGCCTTTAAGGAAAGTCACCCCTGAGCTTGCGAAACTTGTAGGGTACTTGATTACAGATGGAAGTTTCTGTAAACAAGTGGGGTTCATTAACGAGAACAGGGCTATCATAAAGGACTTTGCCTCGTGTCTAGGTTCTGTATTTGGATTGTCTGCGGTTGAAATATCTAGGAAAAGGCGCAAGGCTTTGAAACAACGGTATCCTACTATGGGGTTGGGGAACTGGGCTAATCAGTATCTGCAATTTCTAGGGCTTAAACCTGGTAGGTGCTATACAAAAGAGTTGCCTTGGTTTATTCTACAAGCCCCTAGGCACCTAGTGATTGCTTGTTTGCGAGCCATGTTTGACAGCGATGGCTTTATCAGCCGACACAGAGTAGGCATAGAGTTATCCTCGGTCACTGCGGTCCGTCAGATCCATCTACTAATGAAAAATTTAGGAATTGAAGGGAACTATCAAGAATTTGAGATTGATAGTGATACCCATCCTTGTATTAAAGTAAAAACCAATAGGGAAGGGAAAAATCAGAGGGCTCGATGGCAGGCCTGCACCAAACACGCATTGAAAATGTATGCCGAGGTTATAGGAAGCACCCACTCTGAAAAACGCCGCACTTTGGCTAAACTATTACGGCTAAAAACACCTAATATAAGGATTGTGAACGGTCAGTATGGGGTAGTCCATAGTGGCAATATCCCTCAGTGGGACTCCCCTTATGTTAAACGCTGCCTGGCCCCCACTTTTTATCACGAAAGTGCGTTAAGTATAAGCACTTGCCAAAGAAAGAAAACAGCTAATCTAGCTTTTTTGCTATCTCACCCAGGACTTGCGCGTAGACTGAGCAAGACAGAGGACAGACAACTTCTTGCAAAAAAATTAGTACGCCTCTCCGAGTTAGGCTACAGGTATGTTAAGGTTACTTCTGTCGAAGACGCGATTAAGCAACCTGTTTATGACATAACTGTACCTGTCAATGAGAGCTTTTTAGCTAATGGTATCATAGTTCATAATTGTCCTCGATGTAGTAATCCTAAGTGGGAGAACATCTACGAGGTACCTGTAGACTACAACGCTCGCAACATGCCAGAGCATGTCCAGTTCCTAGAGAACGGAGTGTGCCCTAAGTGCAAGTGGACCAAGTCTAAGCTTATTCGAGCAGGCTTGATGAACCTGTACTCGGAACTCGACGTCTGTGCAGGGCAGCGTTCAGGTAAGAGCGCCTACACCGCGGCCTTGAGCACATACATCACCCACCTGCATCTCAAGAATCCTAGGTTAGCGACACTGTGTGACGGTATTCAGGAATCCACGCCACTGACCGCTACCTTCGTCGGCATTCGATTCGACGACGCTTACAAGCTGCTCTGGACTCCCATCCTAGAGATCATGGATGCCAGCCCTTGGTTCAACGAGTACCACGCTCTGTTGAACCAATGCTCTGAGAAGTACGGCAAAGAGCTGCTGAAGAAACGCGACGTCTACGTTCGGTACGCACACAAGAACATCGACCTCTTCCCTATGTCGTCCAACAAGCGGGCGTTGCGTGGTAGAACTCGATTCCTAGGAGCGGTCGACGAAATCGGCTGGTTCCCTTTGAACCCAAATGCTAAGGCTGACGAAGACGCAGGCGACGGTAACTCTGATCGTGAAAGGGCAGACGGAGAGGAAGTCTATACGTCCCTTGACCGTAGTATGCTTACGGTACGCGCAGAGGTGCACAGACTAATCCACGTCAAAGGCATCAGCACCATCCCTACAGCCATTAACGTACTTATCAGTTCGCCGGCGTCCGCCAAGGACAAAATATCTAGGCTGGTCGAGCAGAATAAGCACAGCAAGAGTGCCTTGGCAGTTCACCTTCCTACGTGGGAGATGAACCCCAACCTACCCGAAGATCACCCGATCATCCGCAAAGCGTACCACGACAATCCGTCTAGGGCAGAGCGAGATTATGGAGCCAAGCCTCCGAAGTCCATCAACCCGTACATGGCTAACCCGGACATTAAGGCCAACTTTAAGGGCATGAACAGGGCTACCGCCAAGATAGTAGACAAGAACATGCACGGCACCCACTACCGAGGCGGGATGCTTAACAAAGTGATGCCGGAGAACGACATACCTCCAGCAATCTTGTCCGTTGATGCGGGATACAGCAACAACAGCTTCGGCTTGACTTTGATGTACAAAGAGGCTCTCAAGATAGTAGTGCCTGTCTTGATCGAGATTCAACCTTCTCAAGGAGCGGTACTTCACTACAACGCTATCTGGAAGGGCGTCATAGTCCCCTTGATACAGCAGTTCAACGTCCAGTTGTTGTTGGCCGATAGGTGGCAGAGCCTAGCCTTGCTGCACCGTGCCCAAGATGAATTAGGAATCAAGGCGGCTGTGTACTCTGTGAAACGCCGAGACTTCGACCTAGTTAAGTCCAAATTCGAGTCCCAGGAGTTTGTGCTGCCGTCTATCGAGGCAGACATATCAGACGACACCGCTATTATGGACTACCCGAGTGCTTTTACTGGTAAGCCTGCTGCCCACTTATTCTTCCAGTGTATGACTGTTAGGGACATGGGCAAGACGGTTGTTAAAGGTGATGGGTACACAGACGACTTGTTCCGTGCCCTAGTGTTAGGTGCATCTCGCGCATTCGATCCTAAGGTGATAGAGTACCTAGCGACTCGTAGGAAGACCAAGCGCGGACCTGTTGCCTTAGGTTCTATGATAGGGCTAACGTCAGGCGGCATGACTTCTACCAGTCGTGCTATATCTGCCGCCCGTGCAATCCCTCGGATAGCCAGTGTTGGTATGCTGTCCCGTCGTTAATTTCATGTACTTAACCAATCGAGAGTGCCATGCCTGATCTGAAAACTCCCCGCGAACTTGAGCTCGCCCGCACGTCTCTCACCGCACGAGTAGAAAACACTGAGGTAGGCGTGTGCCCTGTCTGCCACTCGACGATGAATGTTGCCAAGGTGGGCGACCTAGATTGCTACGTGTGCCTACCTTCGTGCCGCATCTGCCTTCCGCTAAAAGACGACGCTAACCTCTCCTTGTAAGGACGCCATGTTCTCCACCACTCGTAGGTTCTCCGTCAGTAACGGATCGCTAGCTGTTAGGAATCGGCCTGCCGAAAGCAAGGTTGTAGCTCGTACCTCGGCTAGAGCCAATCCTCAGAATGAAGAGCTGGCAGACGCCCTTCCCTTCTTCTTTTCCGGCGCCGGCGGCATTAGTAATAGCGCACGAATGACGGCGAGTGGTCCTCTTGCCTTGTCTTACCTCCTCACAGGTATAGTCCCGAACAACGAGGACCTGCTGCGCCGCTTCTACCGGGACATCTACGCCTACGACACGGTGAGTGGTGCTTGTATCGACATCATGTCGACCTTCCCTTTCAGCGACTATTCCTTGAATGGCGCTACCAAAGACCAACTAGAGAAGTTCGAGGAGAGCCTGTTCAGGATTAACATCCGCTCCCTGATGCCTGAGATCTCGGTAAACCATTTAGTGGATGGTGCCTTCTGTGGCACACTGGCGTTCAACCCTACGTCCAAGGTTTTCACTGACGTCCTGTTGCATGACCTAGATCGTTGCCGCATCGAGAACGTTCCTTTCTACAGTGCAGATCCTCGCATCACTGTCGTCAATGACGAGAAGGTCAAGAACTTCTTGAGTTCGGATAGCCCGTACTTCCAGAGCCTCCGCAAGAACTTCGCAGCGTCGTTCCTGGATGCTTTACGTGCGGATGCTTACGAGCTTAGCCCTCTTACTACCATCTTTGTGCCTCGGCGTTCTACTGTCGAGCGCCCTATCACCTCCATCCTCAAACGCATCTTGCCTATCTACTTGCTCGAGAAGCAACTGTATCGAGGCACTCTGACAGAGGCGCACAAGCGGCAGCGGGCTATGTTCCATGTTACCGCAGGCGACGACTTGTGGGAGCCGACGCCGGAGGAACTGGATGCACTCACTTCCATCTTTCAACAAGCTGAGCTAGATCCCCTCGGTGCTATTGTTACTACGCGCAGTGGTGTGCAAGCCTCAGAGTTGCGGCAAGGAGGCGACTTCTGGAAATGGACGGACGCTGCCGATAGCTTAGTCAACTACAAGCTACGAGCGCTAGGTATCTCCGAAGCCTTCTTGTCCGGCGACGCTAACTTTAGCAACGCGGAGACTGCGGTGTCGGTGTTCATGGAGAACATGGACGCGTATCGCAATCACCTAGACTACAAGGTCATCTACAACCGCATCTTCCCTGTCATATCTTTCACCAACGGGTTCTTCCGCGACGGTGCTAAGGGAGGTACAGCAGGCAGCCTCAGTCGGTCGCAGTACGCTATCAACAACCAACGCGACCTGGTTATACCGAAGCTGGTATGGCACAAGAAGCTGTCTGCTAAGGCTGAGAAAGATCCGTTCGAGGTGTTGGAGAAACTGACGGAGAAAGAAATTCCTGTGCCGCTGCGTATGTGGCTGGCGGCAGGTGAGGTCGATTTCGACAACCTGGTTCGCGAGCTGGAAGAGGACAAAGTCATTCGCGAGAAGATCGCCGCCTTTACAGGCGCCGCAGTCGGGTACGGAGAAGATGGCAAGAGCGGTGGCGGCTCAGGTGACGAGTTCGCTTCCTTGAGCGCAGCTATCAAAGGTACTCGTCGTAAGATTCCTCTGCTAGCCCGCAAGTTCGGTGCCGCAAGTGAGGTGGTAGGGCAAACCAAAACAGGTAAGCCTAAGGCAATCCTCAATCAAGTTGGCGCCAATGCCGCCCTCAACAGAAAGATCGCGGATGCTGTGGTGAAGATGCGCGATCCGAGCTACAGGGCCGGCGTCAAAGCAAATGTGAAGGCCAAGTTCGGCCGCTTCCCTAAGATAATGTGAGGACGTATGGATACTCCTAAAGAGGTTATCACCTTCGGTAGACAATTTTTGCCGATGTTATCTGGTAACGGATTCTACGAGGCAATGAACGAAGAGCAGGAGCGCCGTGTAGATAGGTTCCTGAAAGCTCTCAAGGATAATAGCTTCCCGGAAGAGAAGGACAAGACAGGTAATGAGTACGCTTACCTTCGTACCAACGGCAAGGTTCGAGTACGATTTAGTTACAGGTACGGCAAGGGATACTCTGCTATTTTAGGTATAGAGGCGGTATGATACCTAAAGCCCACACCGTAGCAATACAGGCGAGAGTGAAAGGAGGAGTCTACACTCTAGGTCTCCTCCTGGAGGCCAGTGACTCCAAGATCACTACTCGTGTCTTGCGTGACCTAGTTACTCTCAAGGCCGCGGCCACTACCCAAGGAGTAGAGCTGCAGGTTGCTTCGTCCAGTGACCTGCTGGACAAGCACCTCAAGGAGTTGAAGATTCGCCGTACACCAGACCTAGGTCAAGCAAGCTATTGGCGCATCTACTACTCCGACGTTCCTCCTGAAGCCCCTGAGACAGCCACCCAGACGGAGTTGATTCAGATCGATCCTCCGCCTAAGACGCCTAAGGCCCTGAGACTTGATCCTAACTTTAGCGAAGACGTGGTCTACAGGGACATCAAGCAGATCCCACCTTCGATCGACATCGACAAACCTGCTCCGTGGCACAATGCGGATCCTTTGGCACAGGACTTCTAGCAAATGAACATTCGACAGGTGCTAAGGCTGCCTCTGGCACAGAAGAAGGCGCTCTTCAAGAAGGCCCGCAAGGCGTATTACAACGACGCGCAAGGCCGGACGTTGATGTCGGATGACGACTTCGACCGTCTCGAAGAGGCGATACGAGACGAAGATCCTGACTGGGCAGAGCTCAAGAAAACAGGAGCGCCTATCCAGAAGAAGGTAAAGGTAAAACTCGAATACAAGATGCCGTCTCTGGATAAAGTGAAGCCCGAGACGGTTCAGCGTTTTCTGGACGCGCATCGCAAGAAGATCATTAATACCAGCCTCAAGCTAGATGGTGCAGCCATTCAAGTGCACTTCGATAAGCAAGTGCCTGTTGCGGCCTTCACTCGAGGTAATGGTGACGTAGGCGGGGACATCTCCTTCCTACTACCTCACCTGAAAATTCCCCGCAAGATTCCGTACTCCCGCAAATTCGTGGTGAGATGTGAAGGTGCCTTCACCGCATCTGTCTTCAAGAAGTACGCCCACGAATTCGACGCTGCTCGCAATGCGGCCTCAGGCCTCTTGAATCGCAGTAGCAACAGGATACATACCGCCACCCGTGACCTAGATGTTATCGTTGTGCGAGTTCTGGAGCCTCGCATTCAGCACTCTAAGGGACTGGCGTACGCCAAGAAATATGGCTTTCAGGTTGTGCCTAATATCTCTAAACCTGCCGAGTCCTTGCGCCCTGACCGTCTGGCGGCCTTGCTAGACAAGAAGAAAGCGGGTAGCAAGTACCAACTAGACGGTCTGGTACTGACACTGGACGAAGTCAATCCTCGAGACACTAACGAGAAGCCATCCTACGCAGTGGCTTTCAAGACCAACCTTGAAGGTGACGAGGCTCCTACGGCTACTGTAGAGGACGTGGTTTGGCAGGTGAGTAGCTTCGGTACGATTGTGCCTAAGGTTATATTGAGCCCTACCCAATTTGAAGGGGCAATTGTTCGTCGAGCTACGGTCAACAACGCCAAGTGGATGTACGACAGAAAGATAGGACCAGGTGCGGTAGTGCGCCTTGTTCGCAGCGGCGAGATCATCCCCAAAATCATTGAAGTGGTCAAGCCCGGTAGAAGGAAACTTCCTCCTGCCTCCGTCGGCAAGTACCAGTGGGACGAGAACGGTACTCACCTCGTCCTTCTCGACAAGTCCATTAGTGTCGAAGCAAAGACGCGCGGTCTTGTACGGTTCTTCCGTGGCGTTTCTGTGGACTTTATTGGGCCAGGAGAGGCTGCCAAGATGTATGAGGGCGGATTTACCACCGTTCTCTCGATCTTGAGAGCCACTAAAGAAGACTTCCTGAAACTGCCTGGTATTCAAGACCGAAAGGCTACCAAGCTCTACAATGCGGTGCAAGTCCTATACACTCGAGGCGTGGAGTTGCCTAAGCTGATGGAAGCTAGTGGCGCTTTCCCTAAAGGTATGGGTGAGAAGAGGATCAAGCAGATCGCCAAGATTGAACCTGACTTACTAGGGCTGGCTGAGCTATCTCCTAAGATGCTCACCTCTATACTTCTCAAGATACCTATGTTCTCCGACACGATGGCTGCGGTGTTTGTTGAAGGCATTTACCCCTTCGTTAAGTGGTTCAAGAAAACCAAGATCAAGATCGTTCAGCCCACTAAGGTGAAGTTGGAGAGCAACAAACTCAACGGACTGAGAGTATCCTGGACAGGCTACAGGTCACCAGAGCAGGAGAATGCGGTGAAGGTGTCCGGAGGTGAGGTTGTATCCTTCGGTAGCAGTACGCAGGTGCTGCTCTATTCTCCTACTGGGAAGAGTTCGACTAAGGTTGATAAGGCTCAGGCTAAAGGCATTGCGACCTTGACCTGGGATCAGTTCAGTAAGAAGCACAAACTCTAGAAAGGGAGGACATGAGAGCTATTTTCCGTCTCCTGGATACGCCAGAACCTACGCCTGTAACAGCAAAGGCGCGAAAGTCCCGCAAGGCTATTGTCGCTAAGACTGTGGCGCGGCTCAAGGCTACTGCGAAGAAAAGGAAATCATGAGCAAACCCACAACTTCCAGCTTGGAGCTGGCGGCTACCGCAGGGCTACTTACGGTAGCCGACCTGCGGGCCCGAGGCAAAGAGGAAATCAAGTCCAAGGTGACGTCTGTTTCCTTGGCCATACCTACGCTGATCCGGATTCTGGAATTGGCTCGGGAAGGTATACCTGACGATGCCCAGTTGCACATCTTCGTAGAGCACCTCATGGCGCAGATGTACATGCGCGGCACTCCTCTGGACATGGAAGCCTACTCTGAGGCTTACGAGAACTACTTGTCCGAGTGCCGGGAATTGAACCTGCCGGCACTCACCGAGACCTCCCGCGTCCGCAAACCTGACGATGTGGATGCCAAGGTAACGTTATCTGGATCTAAGGAGTGTGTACGGCGTGTCCAGAGACTGCTAGCCTGCATCGAGTACAACGGTGGCGTAGGTCACTCTGGCACCTTCGGCATTTCTTGGGACGGAGATGGTGCTGATACGATTCGTATCGACGGGTTGCCTAAGGACATCGACAGGAAGCAATTCGAGGCCCAGTCTAGTTACGGTGGCGCGGTGGAGGTCGTAGGTGAAGGCGAAACCTGCTTCGTACTAGACAATAGTACCGACCCTAATCACCCGTACCTCAAATCACACCGAGTGTGGCCTGCCGAAGAGACGGCCTTCGTGGAAGAGGCAAAGACCCGCCGGCCCTTTACGGGCACTGCAGGTATCTACGTTTCCCGTGAATTGACACCGTTGGCGAAGGCTAAAGCGGTGGCTTTCTTGCGCTCGCAATTCCCTTCGGTGGCTATTGCCGACGACGATATCGAAGAACAACATTGCACGGTTGTGTACAGCAAGACTTGCGTTCGTAACGTCGATACTGCTCTGACCAACTCTGCTCCTGTAACCGCACAAGTTACCAGCCTGGAATGGTGGGAAGGTCACGATAAAGAAGGCTACCTAGTAGCCTTACTAGATGCCCCCGAGCTGATTACTAGACACAAGTTCTGGCTAACTGAGGGTGCGGTGCACTCCTTCACTCCTTATCAGCCGCACGTTACATTAAAAACCCCTCTCAGGGTTACACCCTCGTTTGAAGAAGAGCTAGAGGCAGCTAACCAGTTCCTCCGCACCTTCCAGCTAGACATTACCTTGTCGGGAGAGGTTCAGGAAGACCTAAAGGCCTCTGCTCTCGAGTAATTTCATGTGTTGGTACTCCTAACTTAAGGCTTGCGTATGAAAACTTTTACCTGGTACGATCGCAACAAGCAGAAGTCTAATGCAGTAGGTGCAATACTGCAGGCGAAAACCACGGGCAGGGTTCTTCTGGGCTGCAGGAGTACCAACAGTGACAGCCCCTTGACCTGGTGTATCTTCGGTGGTGGTATCGAGGTGGGTGAAGATCCTATGTCCGCTTTAGCCCGAGAGTTTGCTGAAGAGATAGGCCTTCGTATTGCCCTGGATGTGTCCCGAGCAACTCCCTTAGCTGTGTTTAAGAGCCCGGCTAAAGATTTTGCGTATTTCACCCTTCACCTGCAGGTGGCTTCCGAATTTATCCCTCAGCTAAACAACGAGCACGTTGGTTGGTGTTGGGCGAGCGTGAATGCCCTACCTCGGCCTATGCACCCAGGGTGCAATGACACGTTTAATCTGCCTGCGGTTGCTGCGCGGCTCGCTAGGTAACAATGATGACCATTCCTAGAGTCTCGGTGTTGGCACTCGACAGGAACAACATCAGCAAGAAAAGCAAGCTGCCAGCTATCGACAAGCTGATAGAGGATGTCAATGTAGACTTGGTTCCTGTGCAAGAACGGTTCGAGCTCATGTGCCGGTTGCCTCAGGGGCACTCAGCTTGGCTAAACCTACCTATGTCCGCGGTCGTGATACTAGATACTTCCGGTAGGTGTGTAGGTGGTTTGCTTTACGAGTACGCAGACTCTACCAGCGAATTTCTCTCGATACTCCAAGTAAAGTTGCTGAAACCCGCTCAGGGGCAAGGCTTGGTGCAAGCCCTCCTGGAGTTTGTGATTCGCACCCACGGTGGCGTCTACTCCAGCAGTTCCGTTAGCCCTGGGTTGGTAAAGATATTCAAGGCGCTGGCAGACAAGCATACGGCGTACATCGTGTGGCCGGCTGCTGGTGCCCGAGCCTACGCACCGATTTCATCATGGGATTCTGCCGGTATGTATTCCGTCTTTCCTAAGATTCAGGCGCCCAACGGTAACGAGTACTTCGTGGATAAGCTCGAAGATGGATTCAAGGGCGTAAAGACGAGGTCACAGAACATGCACTGGATTGCAGGGGAAATATTCATCAGCAAATCAGGTCGACCTCCCGTAGGTATGAGACCGCTCTAGACAAACCTGAGGGCAATTCAAATGAGTATCAAAGTTAACCAGCAGCACCCGTCTCAAGTATCCTCGATTAACAATCCTACTAATCTGACTCTAGAGAGTCAGTTGGCTTTGGCAGGGGACTACACGGACATCTATTGGAACCAGGAAGGGTTCACCGTAGCACAGGTTAACCTCTGGGGCTCTGGCCTTATTTCAGCTTCGGTAGATATCGAGGTTAGTTTAGACGGAATAGGGTTTAGTAAGCTACAGACAATTACTCTACCTGCCGGTAATGATTACGTTACCGTAGGGGCCGAGCTAGTGTCTGCCACTTGGCCTTTTATTAGAGCCAAATTGGCTGCTATTTCCGGTACCGTTACTAAGATTCAAGTCTTGGTGCGCGACTACAATTTCGGATCTTGAGGTAAATCATGATTAACAAATTGGTCTCAGATGCTTCCTTAACCTCAATACAGTCCCTAGAAGTGCCTGAAACGGATACTACGCTGGCTTACGCCGTGACGACTGCCGCCAGCAAGCAGAGTGCGGCCTTCACTTCGGAACACGTAGTGATTCACGCCGACCAAGACATGTGGTGCAGACAAGGGGCTAACCCTACGGCAGCGGCGCCTGTAGCCGACGGGGCAGCAGGTTCGATGCGCCTCAAGTCTGGCGAGCAGTACCGCGTCCGCGTAGCCACCAGCGGCAACAAGTTTGCGTTTCGTGCGGTGGCGGCGGATGGCACCGTAGAAATCACACCGGACGCTTGACATGAGCGGCGGACTCGGCATTAACCCGCGCCTGGCGATAAGGCGTAAGCTTACGCTAGCCCTAGGTGCGGTGTGGTCGGTACCACAAGTACCTGTCCCTCAGGGTCCTGTGTCTTATGTTACCAACAACAATGTCAGCGGGGTAGGTAGTTTTGCACAAGCTTTGGTGGATCGCGCTGCTGGTGGGGTAATAGCTATTGATCCTGCTTTGACGTTGGATGCTCAAACTCTAACTGCCAATCCTTCGGATGTGCTCTGGATAACGTCGGGCACCTCCGGCGCCGGATTGGTGTATCAACCGTTGCCTGCCATTAATTACCCTAGAAGTTCTCGGGCCACATTGCGCAGCCTGTCTTTCAATGGCACTGCCTCGGACATCAACAATGTACGTGCCGTTTCCGTGAATTTTGGGGATGACACCTACTACGGTCACGGTAACCAGTCAGCAGACGGTTTGGTGTGGAACATAGGTCCGGCAACGTATGTTCCCAGCATTCACTTGTACCATTGTGAGTTTTTTGGCCCGCCTCTGCGCGTCAAAGGAATAGCCCCTGAATACACCAGTTGGTCAATGCGCATCAAAGTCAAGGCCGACAATTCATGGTTCTCCGCCAACGCAGTTGAAGGGGTGACGCAGTTGAAGGGGGCTGTCAGTGGTGTAACGTGCATGTACGCCAGCCATGACGTGGATCCTGTAGCTACGGTGGACGGTAACGGTGTCAGTGAAGCCCACGGTATCCTGGTGTACAACATCAGTGCGCCTTTGATGGGGTCTACCGGAGCAAACAGCGGCTCCTGGGATGACTTTATCGGGCCGTTCGCCTACGATGAAGACCTTCAATATTGGGATGGCGGGACCTGGGTGAATACCGGCGCTACCTACACGGCTCCTTATCTGGAGCTGACAGTCAACTCCAACACCTCTGTGGCGGTCGGCGACGTTATCACAGGCAAAACCAGTCTTGCTACCGGTGTGGTCATCAACAAGGTCAGCACCACCAAAATCCTTTTGAAGAACGTGTATGCTGCCGACGGCACCACCCGCCCTCGCGTATCCAACCTGCGATTTACGGCCACGGAGGCGTTGTCCAAGACCGGGGCAGGAGGGGCGACGGTAGCTACCAACAGTGCGGTTATCCGGGACAATGCCAACGTACAAACCCCGATCCTTACATCTGGCGTCCGTGGTGCGTGGCGGAACTATACGTCTCAAGGTTGCTACTTCCACAACCTAGAGCGCGGGGAGTCTATTGGCATAGGCTCAATGCCCACAGGGCAAACCGTCAGTGATGGCATCATCACCATCATAGACAACGACTACGACTCCTTCTACCGATCCGGGTGTTACGCCAGCGGTGCGGTAACACCCCCTGCCAGAACGCTACGCGCGTTCAATCGTACTACTAGACATTGCGGGCAGCATCTGGAGCCCTCCAACCCCCACGCCGGAGATATCACATTCTATTCGTCTTCCAATCCGGAGATTCTGTATGACTGGACTGAGATATACGACATGGCCAACGTGTCTGTGTTCGGGTACACAGACGGTGCTCCTTACCACGCGTACCAGAATTCGTACGATTCGATTGCTCCCTACACCAAGCTGATTGAGAGCTGCATCTTGGGCAACGTCACGTTCGACTTCAACGGTAATGGAGGAGCGCAGGCGCTGCTCAACAATTGTGCCCAGAATAACTTGGTCATAGGTAACGTATTAGCAAAATCCAACCCGGATACAGGGTTGGCCACCGGGTACCTGGGGATATCCATTTACGACAAACGTGGTGTAGGTACAGGCGGCAATGTAGTGATGTACAACGCAACCACTTCTAATATCGCACACAGTCCTGACTCGTCGGTGGACTCAAACGGCAACATCACGTTGGGACAATCGAGCGCCGCTCACTCTCTGGTGTTCAACGCAGAGTATCCGATAGCCACGCCCGTTTGGACTACCCTCGCTGACAGAGGCAATGTGATTGCCACTGCGATTGCCTCGTCTCGATATCAATCCAACCCTGTCCAGAATTTGATTGATTGGTCTCGCAAAAGCATCAACGTGTTTGATGTGGGTATGTTGATGCTATCTACCACAGCCGACGCTGATCAAGGGCAAGTGCTGACTTCACACCCTAGAAAGTACTGGGGGTTGCAACCTACCAGTGTTGCCATCGACAATGGCAGATACAAGAAAGCAGCAACCAAGTCGGCCTTGTCGGAGGCTGCGTTCACTGCCCTTCCTGGTACAGTTGCACCCGGCGAGTGGTTGGTGACAGAAAACACTGCCGCGTCGGAGCCTGCCGCGTACTCAACGACCAACTTGACGGTGGGAGCGCGTCAGAATCAGTTTTCGTCTATTACCAAAACTGCCCGTCCTTATCGTCGATCGTACAACAACGGAGTGTCAGCCAACACCGGCGGGTACGCGGTGGTCAGCGTAGCCTCTGCCCCTACGCTGGACAGAGCTATTATTGCTGCACGGATGTCGTTGTCCAGCAACTTGGCCAGCTCGGTGCTGTGGGGGGATTACATGGCCGGCTCGATATTCAATTGTTCGGTGGCAGGCACAGCACTGCGCTTCAAGATAGGCGGGTCGGCAGTAGCTATGTTTGACTGGCTAGGCGGGGCTACAGCGTTGTTGGCCGGACCTAAGACAATGATACTGAGCATCGATTTGTCCACTGTAGAGAAACGAGAGACCTTGTCAGATGCCGTCACGTTGATAGTGGACGGGCAAGTTATAGCCCCGTCGGGTGTTGTGTGGACCAAACCTGCTACGGTACCGTTCAATGTGAACGCACTAGGGATTTTGGCCGCAGGTCGACCGACCTCCTACTTGGCCACCGACGGCTCCGTAGAGTTCTTCTGGGCGGACTGGGGGCTATCCAGCAGCGGGTTTAGTATTCCTGACATCAAAGATCCAGGAGTGCAAGTCAAGTTTATGAAGGAGTTGTTGGGTGCAACGGGAGCTGCGGTAACAGGGGCCGCCCCCAAGGTATTCTTGACCGGCAACGCAGCTTATTGGAACGGGCCATCTATCATCAACGCCGGTACTATAGGCAACTTTACCAAATACGGGGCCCAAGCCTTCACTGACGTACCTCGCGCACCTGTTATCAGCAACGTGGTGGCTACACCGGCAGCAGGCATAGTGACAGTGACTTTCACCACGGATATTGTGTGTACGTCCAAGGTAGACTACGGCCCTACCGTAGGGTATGGTTCTACGGTAACCAGTGGCCCTGCACTCACTACGTCGCACTCCTTGGAACTTCCCTTATTGCCCAGCGGGACGTACCACTTTTCCCTTACCGCCTACAATGAGTACGGAGACACCGCAATCACCGCAGATAACACAGTAGCCATTTAGCTAGACTCAGAGAAACAGATTCTTAAGGAGACAACGTAATGAAATTTTCAAACATGCGAGTAGGTGATCTAGGAGTGGGGGGCATCGTGTTCCCTCAAGGTGTCGTAGTAGACATCAGTACCTACTCCTTGACTCCAGATCAAGTTCGCAGCCTCAGTGCCTCGGTGGCCGGCGGTACTTTGCGCGCCGAGGACACCGAGGCCCAGCAGCTAACCGGCCTGACCGCTACCCCTAACGCCCAGTTTTATCTCCCTCCGGGCGTAGTCGGAGTAGGCTCCTCAGGCTCGTCCGGGTTCTCCGTGGTGGCTATCTCGGGTACCAAAGACGGTGTTAATACTGCATTCACCATCGCAGATGGAACCGTAGGCACGTGCGTTCCTGTCTTGAACGGCGTAATGATGGTGGAAGGCACGAACTTCACTCGCACGGATGCAGACATTACGGTCATTACCCCTATGATCGGAGCTTCGGACACATTCGAGGCTCTGGTTTCGGTAGGTGGTAGTGGGGGGACGGGTAGCTCCTCTACCATTGTGACTGAATCTTTAACTGGCCTAAAGAACGGGGTCAACGACACGTTCACTATACCTACCGTGCCTACGTCTTGGTGCGCCATCTACTGGGGGCCGACTAGGTTAGCCGAAGGTGTAGGTTTCACTCGCGCCGGAGCTACGGTTACGATGCTGCCGGGTCATATTCCTCAATCTGGAGATCAGTTATATGCGGACCACGATTAAAGCACTAGCTGCGGCGGCAATCCTTCTGATAGGGCAAACCTCTTTTGCCCAAAAGGTCAATTTGGCCACTCAAGTTACAGGGGTGCTGCCGTTGGCCAACGGAGGTACGGGCAACACGTCGTTGACCGTCAGTCAAATGGCAGCGCAAGCAGCCAACACTGTGGTCGGCAACGTCACAGGCAGCAGCGCCTCACCGACGGCTGTGGCTCTGCCGTCGTGTGCTGATACGGGCGGCAACCACCTCAACTACATCAGTGGCACCGGCTTTACTTGCGGTACGTCGTCCAGCGGCGGCGGCGGGGGCGGCGGTGCCCTGACAGATGGCCAAATCTTCGTAGGCAACGGCAGCAACGTCGCAACGTCTGTGGCCATGACCGGGGATGTCAGCATCACCAACACCGGTGTAACAACCGTCAATACCATCGGCGGGCAGGCTATGCCGTCCATCGGTACGCTGGTTAGCCACTGTATGTTGTATGGCACCGGCGCATCGTCTATAGCGTGTAGCCAACTGACCGGCTATGTCAAGGCCAACGGTGTTGACGCCCCTAGCGCGACCACCGTTATCCCGTGGGCTGATCTGGATTTCACTAACGCTTCGTCTGTAGGGTTTGTCAACCTAACTGGCGGGTATATTCCCTTGGTTGCCCCTTCTGGGGTAAGTCTAGGCAGTGGTACATCGCCGGTTACGTTGCCGTGGATCGCGGGTAACACCCCAGTCACCCTGGTTGCAAGAACGACAACCGACACGCTGACCAACAAGACGCTGACGCGCCCACAAGTCACCGTGCAAGCGTGTGCGGCCACTGCAACACCTACTTGGGATATGGCGCTGGGCAACATGTGTACCGTTGCACTGTCGGCGGTGGACATCACAGCCATCACCGTGACCAACCCCCCGACCGGTGGCAGCGTCAGCTTGCGTATCACTCAAGACACCAGCCCTCGGGCTATCACGTGGCCTAACGGGGACGGTACGACCACCCTCAAGGTACGGTGGCCTGGCGGCACTGCACCTACGTTGAGTGCTGCGAGTGGCGCGGTTGATCTGGTTACCTGTAACGTGTTCTCGCAGTTCGTTTGGCACTGCTCGTGGCAAGGTGCCTTCCAATAATCCATTACCCTCCGTATAGGTGACCCATGAAGAAACTTCTATTGCTGTGTGCGCTGGCTGTACTGTCTTCGACAGGGCTGGCACAAATCGATCTATCCAAGCAGGTTAAAGGTAACTTGCCTGTGACCAATCTGAACAGTGGTACTGGTGCATCCAGCAGTACATATTGGAGAGGCGATGCGACATGGGCGGCTCTAACCACTCGGGTGACCACCTACACTGCTGATACTTCGCCGATCACCCCCAACGCCAACATCACCGACATGGGTGCATTGGTTGCAACCAGTATCAGTGCGTTGACGGTGAATGCTCCCACAGGCAGTCCTACGGATGGGCAAGGCTTGCTGCTGCGTATCAAGAGCACCAACGCCCTGACGTACACCTGGACTACTACGTCAGGGGGCTACCGTGGTAGTACCTCATTGCCGCTACCTACCGCCAGTACCGCAGGCAAAACCGACTACTTGGCCTTCACGTACAACGCCGCAGATTCGTTCTGGGATTACACCGGCACTCTTGCAGGATTCTAACCATGAAAAAACTACTACTCGCAGCTTTGCTGATGGCTATGTCCAGTCTGGCCTCAGCCGTAGACCTGTGTACCCCCAACTGCTACGTGAGGTCAGGTGCAGCTGGTACCAATGACGGCACCTCCTGGGCCAATGCCTACACCACCCTTGCGTTTGCGTTGACGACCAGCAACACCGCAGGCAACAACTTCTGGGTAGCAGACGACCACGCGGAAGCCACAGGGGCCGCGGTTACTTTGACCTCGCCGGGTACATCTGCCGCCCCCATCAAGATCGTGTGCGTGAACCACTTGGGTAGCACTCCTCCTGTGGCTGCCGATCTGTGCGCTACACCTACGGCTGTGGTAGGGCCTGGGGCGGTAGGTTCTAACCTATCCTTAGTAGGACATGCGTACCACTACGGTATCACTTACAGCAGTGGTACAGGCAGCAACAACAACAATGTGCTTATCAATACCACAAACGGTGGATACCAATACTTCGACAACTGCCTGATCAAGAAAGCGGGTACGTTGGTAAGCACCGGAGCTATCGGTATTGGCGGCAGCCAGTTTGATAGCAATGTGGTGTTCAACAATACCCCGTGGCATTTAGGTAACGGCTTGGACACTGTAAGCAAAAGGGCAGGGCGCCTAACTTGGCAAAACACTGCCAATGCAATACAAGGCACCACTCTACTTGGGGCGCTGTTCGGTACCAACAATCACGCGGCCGGTCCTGTACGCATCATCGGAGTAGACCTCAGCATGGTACCGAGTTTGCAACTTGCAACGGCCAGCCCTTCTGATTTTTACTTTGAGGATTCCAAGCTGCCATCTGATATAGGCCCCATTACTGCACCTACGTCGTTGGGTGGGGCGGAAACGTACTTGATTCGGTCAGGCTCCTCTGCGGTCAACTACACGCACTACAAAGCGGCGTTCTCCGGTACGTTAGCGTCCAATACATCCGTTGTTCGCACAGGTGGTGCTACCAACGGCACCACCCCTATGTCGTGGAAGATCGACACTACCGCAGGGGCCGGGTGGGTCTCCCCTTTTAGCAGTTTGCCTATGGCAGTGTGGAATGATACTGTCGGCAGCAACGTGACAGTGGAGGTGTACGGTACGTGGGGTGAAGGCGCTGTTCCTAAGAACGACGACATTTGGTTGGAGGTGAGGTATCTAGGGTCGGCTTCTAGTCCTATGGCTACGTTTGTAGCTACGACCAAGGCTAGTCTGCTGGCCGCAGATGCCGACGTGACCTCCGACGCGTCCAGTTGGTCAGGTGGCACGACCCCGTTCAAGTTATCCGCGACACTTTCTGCCCCACAGCCTGCCCAAGCCGGTGACATCTACGTTACCGTCAAGGCAGCCAAGCCTAGTACCACCTTCTACATCGATCCTGTGGTACGGGTTGCTGGTGTAGCTACAGGTAAGTCCCGCATTTTGGCGCCTGGTGTGTTTGCTACAGATGCCGGAGGTAGTGCAGGCGGGGGCAGCACAGGCTTCATTCGACTGAGGTAACCATGAAACTCTTCCTGGCGTTGATGCTGTGGGCAGGCGGGACGTTTGCTGCCCCTTTCCCGGCTGTACCTAGTGGCCCTATCCTGCTGTCTGCACAAGTCAAACACGCGCCGTCGGCCATTGCCCCTTTGTCGGTGTTCTTCGACCTGACCAACAGTCAGGACTCGTTGGTGCCGACCAACGGCGTCGGCGTACCGTTCCATGACATGCAGTGCACTTGGGACTTTGGCGATCCCTCCTCCGGCAACTGGAACTACGGGGCGAACGTAGCCGACGGTACGCCCTTGGCGTCTCGCAATAGAGCGATAGGCTTGGTAGCCGCGCATGTGTACGAAACCGCTGGTACTTACACTGCCAGCGTGTCGTGCACTGACGGCACCAACACCAAGAACTACAGCATGGCACCGGTGACGGTGGTCTCCGCAGATACGGCCCCGGCTTTCGCCGGCAACAACACCAAGTGCTTTGCAGCCAACACGTTGCCTGTGGCCGGCGTTGACGGATGCCCGGCAGGAGCCTTGGTGTACAACCTGACCGCTGAGTATGGCTCCGCCGACTTTGATCAAGCCTTGGCCAATCATGCCACGTCCAGTCGGCGACTGCTGTTCAAGCACGATGACAGTTTCGAGCTATCCACTGCGGTGTCGGTGCTGGGTACCACAGGTTACGTAGGCATGTACGGTACCGGTGCCAAGCCCGACATACTGTTCACTGGCTCGTTGGTCAACGTGCTAGGCACCGCGATAAGCCTGGGTAACAGCTTAGGGCTGGCGTCTGATTGGAGGTGGGTAGACTTGCGTATCGGAGGGTCAGGTGTAACGTCACGCACCAGCATCTTCGGCTCCGGCGGTCACGCTAACCATTTGCTGTTCTTGAGGCTGGATACACACGACCTCGGCAATGCCTTGTCCCTCGCGCATAACTCTCTGGACGCCCTCAATGATGTGGTGACAGGCACTATAACTACACTGGGGGCGGTAGTTGCTGGGGATACCGTGTTGCAGGTGAACTCGACAACCGGGTTGGCTGTAGGCCAAGCTGTTGCAGTTCAATCAACCAACGGGGGCAACGACTTCTCGGTCAAGAATATACCTGACTACCGTGGCATCTTTATCACGGCCGTGGACGACACCTCGTCGCCCAAGACAGTCACGTTGAGCGCCCCTTTGGGTCAAAGCGGGCCGTCTGTAGGCACTACCATGACGGTGCTTGCCTGGACGGTACCTCACAACCCAACTTACCCTATCTACGATCACATTTTCGTTGTCGATACCAAGGTGGAGCGCATCGTGTCGGGTATCGGGCTGTACCCTACAGGCTCCAGGGTGGCTATACTAGGGAACTACCTCAACGACAGCGATTACTCTGGCTCAGAATTCCTGATGCGAGTGCCGTACATGGGCAAAGGTGTTATTGGTAACAACACCTTCTCCAATGCCAAGGCCAACAAGTCAGCACTGACACTACGCGCACCGCCGTACCCCGGCACCCCTACGTATGGTCTGCGGGTAATGACAGAGTACGTAATGGTCACCGGCAACAAGTTTGTCGCAGGGCTGGAAGCAACGACCGTTACCGTAATGCCCAAGAATGAGCAATCGGACGAACGCCACAGGTACGTGCATGTGGTAGGCAACCTATTCATTGCCGGGGTCAACACCACAATCCTGATGCAAGTAGACAACGCCGACACGGATGTGGTACGTAACAACGTGTTCGATATGTCACTGGCCGTAGGAGGTACAGCAATCTCCATCAGCGGTAACACTGGACATGCCTCACCACAAGGGTATAGGGCGCTGGTGTACAACAACACCATTGTGAAACGCAGCACCTCCCCTACGTGCGATGGGGTGGCAGTGAAGTGCGGTGGATTCGTCGCCGTCAGCGTGGCTTCTGGGGCCTCGGCAGTGCAGGTAGCCAACAACTTGGTGTACGCCCCGCTCGCAACCAGTACCCCTCCGGATTGGTTCCCTGTAACGGTGGTTCGCAACCTTACGACCGGTGGGGTGACCGGTGCACCTGGCACTCACGGTAACACCAGTGATGTACAATTGATCAATACCAACCCTAATTTTCTCAACGCCTCCGGCGTGTGGTCCCAGGCTTCGGACTACAAACCCAACTGTACCGGATCCACGTACCCGTGTGCTCAAGGCATTGCATTGCCTGTGTGGGGCGACTTCTTACTGTCTCCTACCACGTCCCGTGACATCGGCGCACTCACCCATTGATAGGTACCTCATCATGACTCGACTCTTTTTCCGATGGCTGATAATAGGGGCGCTGGCTGCGTTCGCAGGCATGCCCCAAGCCGCATCCTTAGGTGTTGCACCTACCACAGGTGCGGGGCCGGTGACGTTTATACCGTCCAGAACGTCCGGTGTAGCCCCGTTGTATGTGTTCTTCGATACAGTTGGCCAAGTGCCTGCGTCGGTATCCCGAGAGCCGTTTCTGGAACTGGAGTACAAGTGGGACTTCGGTGATGTAGGCGCCGGTACCTGGGCGTTCGGCAGCATGGCAGGCATAGCCAGCAAGAATGCCGCAGTAGGGCCGGTGGCAGGGCATATCTTTGAAACGCCAGGCACGTACTCGGTATGTCTGACAGTCAAGGATCGAGTAGATGCGGTGCTGACCCCCACGTGTCAGACCATCACGGTCACTGACCCGGAGGTGGTGTTTGCGTCAACCACTGTATGTATCAATGCCGTCAGTTCAGATTTCAGCCAGTGCCCTAGCGCCAACCCGGCGGACCACGTTATCAACAGTGATTTCGATGCCGTGTTCACTGCCCAAACTGGTGCCGGGAAACGAAGGCTGCTGTTTAACAGAGGCGAAACTTTCGATTTGTCTGTTCCTGCTGCTCCTACTGTTACTGGCCCGGGTCTGGTGGGAGCCTACGGGACAGGTAATCGACCAAAAGTACTGAACAACGTAGCCAACACGGTGATGCTAACATTCAATACGTCAGGTATTGCAGACTGGCGCGTGATGGACCTAGAACTGGACGGGAACTCTGCTCCTGCTTCGCAGGGTGTACAGCCCAACAGATACATCCAACAACTGACGTTGCTACGGCTAGAGATACACCACACCAACATCGGTGTGGCTACGTCTGTGTCTACCTTGGATATATTCAATGCCGCAGTACCTTGCACCGGAGATTTCCCTTACAATGGTGGAGGTTGCGTCAGCCCTGTGTGGGATCAGATGGCGTTGCAGGACTCTGAGATACACACTTTAGGCACAGGTACGGTGAATGGAGGTGGCAACGGTCTGTACTGGTCGGCTATCCGTAGTGCGGTACTAGGCAACAGAATCGAAGATGCTACTCATGGTCAAGGAGAACACATCGTTCGTATCGCGTTCGCAGATCGCCTTGCCTTCAACCACAATTATTTGGCTTACCCTAAAACCAACAAGAGTATCTTGACCACACGCGCTCCAGCTTGGGCAGGGTCGGCAGGTCTACCTGCCGGGACTTACTCTCAGTACATAGTTCACGGGTACAACAAATTGGTAGGTGGCGATCCGCTAAACAGCATGATAGTGGTGTTGCCCGTTTCTGGCAACATCGATCACAGGTTGCGGTACTTGATCTATGAAGGGAACTTGATAGTGTCAGGTACCGGCACTCAATCCATGATGAGTCTGGATGCTGCTTCTTACGTGGCCGTTCGCAACAACATTTTCAACAACGATCTCGGGAGTGCCAATCCTCTCAGTCTGGGAAGCGGTGACTCTGTACCTCCTGCGGTGGCGTATGTGTATGTGCACAACAACACCTTCTTGAAAACCACCGCGTCGCCGACGTGTACTGGCATAGGTTCCGACAGGTGCGGAGGGTGGACAGCGATGAGACTGGCTCGCAGAGCTAATAACATACACCTACGCAACAACTTGGTGTATTCACCGTTGGTGACGAGTACCCCGCCAGGCTATAATACTATAGCGTCGCTTATCAACATCAACACTAATACGAATACGGCAATCACTACCAGCAACAACACATCAGACAGTCAGATGTTGAATACCAACCCTAATTTCATTAACGCTTCGGGTACGTTCGGGTTGTTGAGTGATTACAAGCCAGCTTGTACCGGCTCTACTTACCCTTGCGGCCAAGGCACACCCGTTCCTGTGTGGTCAGACGCATTGGGTGTGCCGTCGACAGCCACGCGGGACTTAGGAGCCGTCATTCACTAAGGAGACTTACCATGAGCCTGCCCAAAATTGACACCAAGGCTGTATCCGTTAGCTTGGTAGTATCAATCGTAACCGTAGTGATACCGGCGTGGTTGTTCCTAGACAATAGGTTCGCCCACGCCGGGGATGTCACAGACCTCAAGCGGATTCAACTCCAGCAGTTCAAAGAGCTGAAAGACAGCCAAGAGCAAGGGCAGCGCAACCTGCGTAAGCAAATGGTCAGTGACAAAGTGTTCGAGCTCCAGCTAAAGCCTCAGCCTAATCAGGTGGACAAGGCTCTGTTGGATAGGTACAAACGAGAACTGGAGCAATTGAAATGAACGGAATGCTAGACACGGTATTGAACCCTACCAACGGTGCTGCTGCGGTGTTGATCGGACTGGTACTACTCGGCCTGATCACTGCGTTCAGGGCGCAACAGCAAGAGGACTTCAGCTGGACGGATGCGATGCGCGATGCCCAGGGCAAGACCTCCGGGTTCCGCATCGGCATCATCATCAGCCTGGTCTTGTCCAGTTGGGTGCTGGTAGTAGCAACCGTCAAAGCTGCCCCTTTCACTGCCAAGGAATTGACGGAGTTGATCTTGATCTACCTGGCAGTGTGGAGCGGCAGCCCTATCCTCAGCAAGGCGTTCGACTTGCTGCTGGCAAAGTACGCAGGAACGAAAACCACAGAAGTATCAACCTCAACTGAAACCAAGGAGAAAACATGACACAGCTGGATAGAGTGGTAGCTAGATTGAAGGTAAATGCTGGAGCACGGGCACGGTCGGCGGAGACTGCATCAGCCATTTGGTTGACCAATCAAGCGCGGTTGACCCTCCATTCACCCAGCGTGTTGCTGCAACCGGCAATGCTACAGTTCACAGAAGCCGACGGCTATGATTGGGAAAAGCTGCGCGAGGAATTCAAGCTGACCAAAGGCGTGTCGCCGCGCCTTCTGAAAAGCTGGGGTATTCAAGCCCCGTCCAATCAACTCTTGAGGGATGCCCTAGCCATCATAGAGAAGAACATACCTTTTGCCAATGAAGACGCCGCCCGCAAGAAATTGGGTAAGAAGGCGCCAGCTTTGCTTGCTTGGTGGGCAGATTTGAATGAGGCCCAATCGCACCTTGGGTACAGCAGGCCACGGAAGTAATCAATCGAGGACATATCATGACACAACTATCCGACCACTTCACGCTGCACGAGGCCACCAGGTCATCCACTGCCGAACGTCTGGGAATCAGCAACAGTCCCAACGATACGCAGATCGCCAATGCGAAGATCGCGGCGGCAGGCATGGAGTTGGTACGGGTAGTGCTACACAACAACTCCGTCCATGTCGACAGCTGGATTCGTGTCGAGCCGTTGGAGAAGGTACTGACACGCAAGGACTTCGTGCGTTGGTGTAATGCTAGGTCTCTGCATCCCGACAACGAGATCTCCTGGCAGAAATACTTTATCCGCAAGGCACACCCCAAAGGCTTCGCAGTGGATTTCGTCTGCCCGGCTTTTGGCACTCCTGCTGAAATCGCCAAAGCGATCCGTGATAGCGGCATCAAGTTTGACCAGCTGATCATGGAAGGCAGTTGGGTGCACATCAGCTTCGCACCAGAACTGCGCCAGCAAGTGCTGTTGGCTACGTTTCACAACGGCACCCCTAGTTACACTCAAACCACGTGAGGACAATATGGTAACCTTGAACAAAGTGGTAGCCCGCCTCAAGGAGCAAGCTGCTGGTAAGAAAGCGAAAGGCATAACTCTACATGACTTGGTCACCCCTTATAGTCCTAAGATAGTCAAATTCAAGGGCTTGGCAGTGGAGCAGAGGGCGGCATTGATTTTATACATGGCAGAGGGGGCGTGGGATGACGTAGGCTCTCCTTCAGCTACCCCCAAACGCCTGCTATCTCAGGATCAACTATTTGTACAGGCGAAAGGTAACACCAAATTCGGGTTAGTGTACATCCCTCGCGAGGCCATGCTGGACGCTCTCACCAGAACAACGAGTTGGGATCAGACTAAGGCCGACTACGGCATATCCTCCTTAGAGGAGTACCTGGGTATTATGAACGAGGCCCAAGGCCACCTAGGCAAGTACAAATCAGACAAGTGGCCAGTAATTCTCTCTGGAGACAAAGGCAAATTAGACGAGTTGCTGCAAGATGGCTGGCATAGGTTCACCGCTTACATCAATCGTGGCCTCAAGACGATACCGTGTTTGTTCTACCCTTAAACCCCAGTATATATTAAAGGCATAGACCATGACAAAACTATCCGACCACTTTACGTTGGATGAAGCTACAGGGAGTATGTATGATCAAACCTTTTCGTGAAACCGCAGGTCACAGAGCAGTTAAGCTTGGCGACCATCTTTCGATCACTCATCTAGTGTCCAAGGCTAACGAGTTGGACAAAGCCGCTCTCATGGCTAGCCGGTCTTCTCCCGATGATGCCAAAGAGCTAAAGGCTACGGCCGCCGAGATAGATGACCTGATTGCAAGGATCAGGGAGGCACAGAAGGCGCTAGCGGGCCGTATGCGCGACAGTAGGCCTGTGTCGGAGCGGCAGGCTAGCCTCACGGCTTTAGTGGAAAAGGCCCGCCAGTATGTCCGCTTCTAATCGCCGAGCCTACCCTAATGAGGTTAGGCTAGTCACGGAAGTATCTCTTGAATCTGTTTCAGGTAGGTTGTTTTTGTCTAGTAGTAATCCAGGCAAACAGGTGTTAGCAAAGTTTGCCGCAACGAAGGAGAGCCTTATCTCCTTCGACCGCCTAGACTTAGCGGTCAGTAGCTCCGAGCTAGCAGAGCTACTCAACAACAAGATCGGACGCAAGTTCCGAATCTCTATCGAAGAGATTTAGACATCGTTGAGAGCAGCTAGCTCTCTGTCTATCTTGCTGATCTCCCCTCTCAATTCCTTGCACTGAGTTTCCTTCCAGTCTAGACGTACCTGGAGCCCTTTCTTGCGTTTACTTAACTGGGTTCTAGCCTTCTTTAGCTCACGCCTTCTTGTGTGGCTAACTGCAGGCGCCTCTTGCTTCAATTTGACGTAGGTAGCCTCGTCCTTGCGGGAAGCAAGTGCGTATCTACCTCGGCTTACTGTAACGATCGCGTCTCTGTCTGAAGGTTTCTTTAGTGCAGTGTACACCAGGTAGTTTAGAGTACCTCGTACGGTAGTGAGGGAGGTCCCCTGAGAGTACCCTACAGCCTCTCTGGCCTCGTACAGATCTTCCATACAGAAAGAGGCCTCTCGGCGCGCAGCCGCCCAGTCTAATATTCGCTGAGCCTTAGACACTGGGGGAGCCTCCTTCTGCATGTTAGCACCTTGCAAATCCCTCAGGAGCTCTGCATCTGATACACGAGCGACTCTGCTTATGTACCACGCCTTGCCATAGGTCTCCTTCTCGATAATCTTAAGCCCACCTTTAGGGTACCCTTGTCGAGCTATCAGCTTTAAGCTTTCCGCAACCCGTACATCTAGATCCTCTGCGCCGTACCCTAGCCGTTTTATCTTGGATACCAGGTGGTGCGCGTGAAACTTCTCGCCTTGCTCTACCAGAGAGCAGGTAATCTTGGCTATGAAGGCGTAGCTAAAATAGGGGAGGGGTTTGCCTTCGGCTAGGTTTCCAGGCAAGGGCGGAGCCGTGTGGTCTACCGAAGGTACCGATAACGGTTTGACGACCGCTTGCCTTTTCTTAGGCGGAGGCACAGGCCGGAGTTTGTCGGGGTCTATCTCAGACACGCCTGCTAGAGCTTCTGCTACAGGCTTCTTCGTCCAGTAGAGACTGCCATTGGGCATCTGACGAAACAAGCCTACGGTCAACCCGTAATTGATGCAGGCTTGCAGCTCTTCCTTAGAGCGAAACGAAATCAGTTTGCGCCACAGATCTTCGGTGGTGACTACGCCTTGCTGCACCTTGACTAGAACCTGCCCTAACTGCTGCCGAAGATCTGTGGCCATGACCAAACCTTTCTTTCTGTGCGATCTTTGTAGGATCTTTCTTTATCCTTGTTGAGGCTCCTGGTTGTACTTGGCGTCCAATTGCTCGATGGTAGTTAGGCCGAGCTTCATCCACAGCCGTTCCACCCTCGTCAGCCAGTGCATCGTTCCGTCTCGGCAAACGAGCAGCGGGCCGTCAATGTGCTTCCATTTGATGTGCGGCTCCGCCCCTGGTTCGCGTTGTGTCCCTCCTATGTCCATTCGCCTTATCCCAGATGCTGACTCTCGGTGACTGTACGAGTCTCCGTTCCTTGCTGCACAAAGCCGCAGCTATTAGGTCCTCCGTTCACACCTACTGGGGTGTTAGCCGACTCAGTGATGGACTTGATTCGGTCTGGGGTCCTGACCAAGGTGCGTACCAGCTCGAAGGAGTTGTCTGCCCTCTTTTCCGCCTCGGCCACCTTTAGCTCTAGCAAGGTAACCGTCATGTCGCGTTCTCGCCGGGTCACCTCTTCTTGTCGGGCTTTTAGCTCTTCCAGTTTTTTGTCCAAAACCTCTTGATCCTGGATGTCTCTTAATAGGGCATTAACCCTCTCGATCAGAGTAGTGTTATCTTGTTGCAACGCCTTTGCCAATGGTTCCAACTTGTCTAGTAGAGCCAGCCGGTCTTTCAGGATGGTGCCTACTTGACCAGGTAGCTGGTCTTCGATCATCTTGCGGATTTCAGGCGTGATCACGGAAGTCGGTGCGTTCATGGTGATTCCTTTCGGTGGTGGTGTAGGTCTAAACAATCAGACCTTTCTTGAAAATAAACTTGGGTATTGTGGTGCCGTCGATTGAGGTTTCGTCTGTATTCTTCCACTTGTCGACTCGGTACCCGACGATCTTTTTGCCTTCTGCTCGTACGGTCATGCAAAAGTCGCTGCCACTATTCTTGATTTTGTAGTAGGTACTCTCGGCAGGAATTCTTTCTTTGTCCCTCTCCCATAGAGCCACGTAGGTCATAGCTCCTGGAGTGAATATCCACTTGCGAAATTCCGGCAACTTGGATATCTTGTCTAGCAAAGCCTTAGGTGCAACAGCTTCGGCTTTGTCGTACCTGAAGTATTCCAGCCCGTCTTTGCTACGAGTCTGTTCTGGAAAACTGGCCAACGTGGTGTCGGCGGTAACTACAGGGGTTATAGCCATTGTTCGTTATCCTGGTTGGTACCCTAGTTCGTCGTAGGTGCGGCCCTCGCAGTCCTCAGACAGGACCCCATTTTGCAGATGTCCGTGGTACATGCCACCGATGTTGATAGAAGGGTGGACGGTAATTAACGGTGCTTCGCCTGTCACTGCCCATCCTCCGTACTTCTCGCCATCCTTGAAACACTTGCCATCCACTAGAAACAGGTGACGGCCAGGTAACACGACAAACAAAGGTTGCCTGTGTGAGTTGTTCTGACGGTAGTAGTCCGAGAGCCAGTCTTCTTTAGCCCAATACCAAGGCCACGGAGTAGAGCGCCTGGGCTCTTCGTCCTCCCCTTCGCTGACAGGGTCCTTAGGAAGGAAAAACATGGTGCCTGGAGGCAAGTCCTCGTAAGAGTGTTCTTTACGATCGGCGTCTAGCAATCTAGTCTCCCCGCTTGCGCCTCCACCCTCAGGCGCTTTCCAGGTTACTAGCCTAGTGCCTACAATGTCCAACATTTTGCACTGCCAAGGCATAGCGTACTCCTTACAGAGTCGGCTGAATCAGGCTTAAGAATTCCTGCTTCAAGGAAATGCTCGCTTGGTACTCTCCACGCATTACCGAGGTGATAGTGGGCGACTCTTGCTCTAGCCCACGGCAAGCCATGCAATGGTGTAGCGACTTGATCACTACTGCTACGCCTCGAGGTTTCAGCGCCTCTTGCAAGTGGTCGGCGATCTGCACGTTGAGTTCCTCTTGAATCTGAGGACGCCGCGAGTAGTAATTGACGATTCGTCCGTACTTGGACAAGCCGGGTAGCAGTTCGCCGGGCAGGATACCTACCCAAGCCCTACCGATGAAAGGCAAGAAGTGGTGAGCGCAGGTACTTTTTACGTCGAGCGGCCCTTGGATGATCTGCTCATCGAACTTTCGGACGTTAGGGAACGTCCGGAGCTCCGGCGGTTTGGTGTAGCGACCCGCGAACAGCTCTTGGACAAACATCTTGGACACGCGGTTAGGCGTGTCTCTGGTGTTATGGTCCTTGTGCGACACTATCAGCAAGGCATCTAGGATGCCCTGAACTCCTGCTTTCACTAAGAATTGCATGGCCGCCTGGTCACGGGCCGTTAGGTGCCGGTGAATAGACGAGTTGCACATGCCTTCTTCTAGAGACAGCTTGCGACGGATTTTGTCCAGACGATCGTATGCTTCACGGCTGGTCATCGGTTTGATTTTGGTGGTCATGCCATGCTCACAAATAGGTGTTGTTGAATGGAAAGACGGAAGCCGTGTTCGAGCGCGTACCGTCCGGCGTAGTTGTAGTTCTTCTTCGTCTGAGTTACGTTGAGTAGCCCTGGTTCCCATGCACTCGATACTTCTCCGGAGTAGGCTTTGCTGTAGGCGGCCATAGGTGACACGAACACGCGCTCGTTGAACCTAGGGAACTCCTCAACCAAGGCTGTAACCCAGTGCGGGACTTGGTAGTAGGCCGAATTCTCGTCATCTTCGATCAAGCATTTGAGGTAAGTATCGTAAGCCCAGAAGATGGGGTTAGGGGCAGGCCACTTGTCCGTGTCACCTACGGCCTTGGGACTCAGTACGAACGTAAGCTCGGGGCTTTCGTCCAAGATAGAGAACGCCTGCTTTGTCCAGCTCTGTAGCACCTGAGGATGCGTACCGTTGGTCTCGACCTGCACCTTGTAGTTCTGCTCCAGTAGAGTTTCGATGAAGAGTTTTACTGCGGGCTGCATCATCGGCTCGCCACCTGTGAGAACAATGAGTGGTTGCACCTTACCTACCTGTGCATCGAGGTGGCGAGCCAGGTACACCGCGTCATGCCCTACAGCCTTGCTCAGTGCGAAGTCTGTGTCGCAGAAGTGACAAGCCACGTTCTTCGCACCAAAGTTGCAGCCTGCTAGACGCACAAACGTCGCCGGGTATCCTGCGAAAGGCCCTTCACCCTGGATCGTATTGAAGATGCTCTTTACCATGACCGTAGTGTCAATGTTCCTGCCTAGGCGATCCATCTCGTCCTTGAGGCCACTACGAGTCAGGTTAGTGTCCACGTTTTGAATCACATACTTAATGCCGCTCATATGTAGGCCTTTTTCAAACAGTCGAAGTAGGTTTCCGTCAGCCACGTGTCTATCTTCTTATCTGACGGTAATACTGACCAGCTGTCTAGCCAGTCCATTAAGAGGTTCTCGTCTGTGTTAGGAAAAGCCCACATTACCTTGTAGCTGCCTAGGGCATATCCATGTTTTTGTCGAAACTTGGTTAAAGCCGTCTTGGTAATGAAGGTAGCTTCGATTTCTGAGGCAGTTAAGCCGTGGCTGAACCACAGGACTAGCCACCTTTCTAGTGCTAGGTCTGGTCCCATAAGTAGTCGAGGCTGTTGTAGCAGGAGCGAGGCCAGTTCTGCGACAACGGCCATTTTGCGTGGTACCGTATCTGGCAAGGCTGTTAGGCGGTGAGGTTCATCTACACCACAGCCTCCGCCCTTAAGCTTGAAGTCCCTTACCAGAGATTCAGACAAGAGAGCATGAAGGACGTCGATCAAGATGAACCTTAGCTCATGCTTTGTCATCTTGGTTTGAGGTTTCCACCACTTGTAACCGATGTAGTTGAGGTAGGTCCAGAGGTTCTCGATTCCGACCACTACGTAGTCGACTGTCGAGTTATCGTCTAAGGCCTTGGCCATCCAGTCTTTGCCGGCCATAGTTACATTCAAGGCCGCTTGACGCTTGTATAGCCGCTGGAACATCCCCGGCAGATAGGAGAGGTCTGTAGAAGGAACGGGGCTCATGGTTGGTGGGATTTGTCCTGTTTGGTTGGTCGTGTAACTGCATTTACAGTTTTTTGCATGTAGTAGTGGGCGTTGTGATATGCCACCTGCTCTCTCATCGCATCCGAAGGGAACTCTTGGATACCTAGAGCCATACGGGCAAACCCGGACGGGTCGAACACCCTCGCCAGCTGCTGGACTCGGCGTATGCGCTCGGTAGCCTCTATCATGTCCTCGATACCTGAGCTAGGCAGGGCGCCCCCTGAGGACTGTCTGAGGTCTGTGCCATCTGACCCGGATGGGTCCTGAACTTCTTGTCTACTCTCCTCGGAGTCTAAGGATTGGTTCTCTTTGTAGTTCTGCAGGTAACTCCGAATGACGGTGTTACGAGCACTCTTCAACCAGTTCTGGATGTGGGTGGTGAGAACGCCGCGTGTCGCGTCGCACTTGTCGATGGCTTTAGAGGCGGTGAACAAGTAGATCTGGAGCATGTCGTCTAGGTCGACGGAGCATTGCAACTTGACGTAATCTGTCTGGGCCGTCTTTAAGCAGAGGCGGGTGTACTTCTCTAGGATGGCCGATTTGAACTTGCAGGCCTTGTCGTACCAGTCCTGCACCTGATGGTACGTCCCGTAAGGGTAACCATCTTCATTGACGTTAGCTTTCGCTAACAGAACCTGCCGTCGGCGTAAGGCTTCGACGCGGTCTAGGTCAGGCGCCGAGCTCACGACAGCGTACTGTTTCATGATCTCTAGCCAACGGCGTAGCATCTCGAATAGGATGCCTCGGTCGAAACCAATCTTCTGCAACAGCAACAGCTTTTCTTCGGGGGATATGGTCACTAAGAATAAGGTCACGTAGGACGGAAGCTCCGCCCTGACCACAGAAGCTGCCTTTCTCTTGGGATTGGCAGATTGCCAGGCGAGAATCTTAGTGATGAAGGTATCTACGTAGCGAGTGTTCTCTAGTAGAGGGTGAATGGCATTGGCTAGCAGAAGGTCTAGCGTAGTGAGGTACTCCACAGATGTTAGGTTGTGCGGGATGGTCTCCTGCAGCCTCTTAATCTTGGCGAACCCCTCACTGTGTTGATAGTTTTTAGGCGGCATTTTCTGATCTCTCTACCGGACCACAAAGAAAACAACACAAGACTTTCCTCTTGCCTTGAGTTACTTGTGTGACCCGATGCGGTATCTGGGAATAGAAAATTGCGATATCCCCTTTACCTAGTTTTGTTGCCATAAGTGTAGAGTTGTCTAGTACCAACTCTCCCCCTTGGTACTCGTCTAACCTCGATAGTCCTATTACGATTGTTAGTACAACCTCCCTAGGTGATTTGAACTTGCAGGATACGTCTGTTGTAGGGGGTACGTCGACGTGTTTTCTTAGAGACTCTCCTTCGGAATACTCCAGGTAGTTGTAGTAGTAACCGTAGCTTGGGTCTACGGTCAGCGGCCACTTGAGGGCCCTCAAGGTACTGCGAGCAATTGAGGCTGCTATCGAAGGCAGCGTCGCAGGTGGGTTAGCTAGAGTAACACCAGGATACTTTCGAGTACTATCTAGAGAGCCGTAGATGCTGTTCAAGTCGCACAACCATTTGTCGAGGATTGAATCTGGAATATGGTTGTGCCAGAGAGCAAACCTCATGCTCATACTACACCTGTCTCCTTAAGGTGACGTGCCAGCTTAACCAAGTGCTTGCACAGGCCAGGCACGTTCCCAGGGTTGCGTGTACCCGGAGGCTCACCGTTGCAATACTCGATACGGGAGGCGCCTTTCTTGTTGTTGGCGTACTCCCAGGTGAAGCAGAAGTCGTCGCACCCACAAGAGACGATGACGTACCCTTTCGGGTAGATCTCGACCGAGGACAGGTAGGTGTTGCGCTTGCTCACGTAACGAGCCTGGCCTTTAGCATCTACCATAGACTCAGTCTTGGCCATCACCATAGGGTAGCCCTTAGGCGTTTTCTTGACCTTGGTTGCTTTGATGCGAACGCCCTCCGCACTTTCTTTTCGAGAGGCCGGAGTAGATTTGAGAAGCTGTGCTAAAGTTAGGGCCATGATTCTTCCTTAGAGGACTGGTACCTATAAAATTAGCGTCAAGATTCCCTTCGTTGGGCCACCTTTACTAGGTTGCGGGTGACCATAGAGAACTTGGGTCGAGGTATAGTGAGCAGGCCTCGAAGGAATCTCACCATAGTAGCCTCGGGTATAGGGATCCTCACCCAGTGCCCGTTGTACACCTCATGGGCATCGACGATAGGCACACCTAAGCCATTGAGAACAGGCAAGGAGTCTCTGACGATGTAGAACTTGCCCGGCTCCGCTTTGAGCTTTTGCAGCCACAAGTCGCCGCCTTCGACAAACCGAGGTTTCTTGGAGTTAGGGTAGAGCTCCGAGATACGGCGTACTAGCTCAGCTACCGTCTCCTTGGGCGTACCCATTATACCGATCACGTGGTATTTTTTCATGGAGGTTCCTTGGTTCCTTAAAACGGGGCCTTAGGCGAAGGCAGGCCGTGGTATTCTTCGTAGGATTTCAGGATGCGATGGTACCGCTGCCCTTCTTTGATCCACTCCGGACTTAGCTGGTCGCCTGAGTGGAACAGGCCTCCTGTCTGCCGGCTGTACTTGGCGTGCTCTAGGACGTGACTGAACTTCACTACAGCCTTATCCACCGAATGGTGTGCTGCGTAGTCGATGATATCCAGACATTGTGACACGGCCTTTAGCTTGTCCATGTTCGTCGTTTTCATCATGGCCGCAAGGTACGACATGATTTCTTGACGAGGCTGCTGCATCAACTCATTCATTACCTGGACCTGCTGGTTATGCACGATCAGGTTATGGTAGGTGGTCAGCATGTCCATACCCCGCAAGGTATAGGCCTTCATATACTTGACCATGGCGCAGGCATTGCAGCTACAGGGAATCGGCGTGTAGTTGTTCACACCTTTGTTCTTGTCCCCGAGGTCAATGGCGTAGGCGAACGTGTCCGCAACAGAGAACTTCTTGTTGATGCCGAGCTGGATATGCTTGGAACTGTCGGCCGTTATCACAGGAGCCAAACCGATTGCTGCCATGTAAGCCAGCAACAAGGTCTTATCCAGACCAGAGATACCTAGCAAGTGGTACTGTTTGTACTTGCGCCCTTCTAGGAGAACACCTAGAATGTTGATGCAAGTGGTGAACAGATCTTGGGTGAGCAAGCCTCCGATAGCGCAACGGTCAATGCTCTCGTTCTCTGCTTCCACTGCTTCCCTGAATCTCCTGAGGGTTGGCAAGTCCACGCCGTGAAAGGCGTTCATGAGTTGAACGTGAGGAGCCTTCTTCTTTCTAGTGATGCGGTTGTTGTACCGTTGAACACGCGCGGCCCGTGCCAGGAAGAACTTGTGCAAGTAAGGCTTGATTGGTATGTCCAGGACAACGCCAATGTCGCACACCCGGTTCTGCTTCTCGATGATGGCGTTAGGTTCCAGCCAGTCTTCGGTACCGATCGTAAGCTGGTACCCGCCGCTGTCTGCCAGGATGTGCGGGCTATCTACGTTCTCGCGGGAGTAGTCGACGAAGCTGTACCTGTCCGAGATTGCAGAAGCATTGACCATGATGAAGTCCAGACCCAAAGCTTTCAACAAGTGAGGGTTGGTGCTGATGTCTAGGTCAAGCGTCTCATCTACATCGTGGGGTGCCGGCCTTTGCTCGTAAGGTTTGGTGTAGCCGCGGGTGACATAGATCGTCCTGTCTGCAAGCTCGATCGTGCGAAGGGCACCGTCGTCCTTGAGCTGCATGTGCTTGGACGTATCGTACTTGCCGCGGTACTTGACGGACAATGATACGCCGCGCCCGAAGGTATCGAGGGACGCAGGTATCCAGTAATACTTTCCTGGTTTGTTACTCATCTCCGGCCTCTCCGTAAGATGCTTCTTGGTCTAGGTACTTGGCAGATTGCTTGGCGTAGCTCAGGCTCTTCTCCATTAGTTTATGGACGTCTGCGGGTAGCTTCCTGCTCTTGGTCATGTAGTAGGCGAACGACTCAGCAAAGAGTTCGGACACGTTTTTGGTAGCGTACTCCGAGACGATCGGCTTGAGGTCATCCACGTCAATGTCGATCTTCGGCCAAATGCCTTTGATAGTGTCTCGGCTGCCTGCTTCCAGCAACGACTTGAAATCTCGTCCGGACACGTGGTACACCTGGCTGAGGTACCTCATTGCTACTTTGAATGCCAGTAGGTCGTCGTCCTCGGTCGAGTTGATCAGCTCTGCTGGCGACAAGCTCTTCGCCATGTCAGGCTCGATCGAAAGGATAGCCTTCCTCATTCGGAGAAAGGTTGAGGCCTCGATAGGCTTGCACTGAACCGAGGTTCGGAACAGCTTCATCCAGGCCGCGTGGATGCTAGGCTTACGCAGGCATAGGCACTGGATGGCGTGACCGAACTCGTGGTACAGGACGTAGTTCATTTCCGGAGCGTGCTCTTCCCCCAGAAAGAGCTTGAGGCGCCCAACTGCGTCCTTGCCTTTCTTGTGCACGTACATACCTGCGTACTGACCATGCTGGTTCAAGACCTCCACCACGAATTTCTCGAACAGAGGCTCGAAGCCCAACTTGATCAGGCGCTCTCCGGTCTTGTCTAGAGAGGTACGCAATGCTTGCCTCAACTCTTTAGGTAGGTCGCGAAAGAAGCAAATGGAGCCCCAGACAGGATGGTTCTTGGTTGTCTTGTACAGGTTCTCTACATCGATGCCGTAGACCTTACCCGGGTTAGGCGTAGGACCCAGATTGACCATGACCTGGTCGGACTCGATCTCCACATCATTGGCAGCGATGTGCCTGTCCCGCTCGTCGGTTACGATTAGAGCAGAGCCAGTCTTCGCTACCTGCCCTAGAAACTGAGAGTTCGGATTGTCGACAGACCGCACTACTAGGTAGTCACCTACAGATACTTTAATCACCATCGTGTCCTTAAGAAAATAAACCTTTTTGGGAGGCTAAGGCTTTCTGAGCATGGAGCTCTTCGATACCGGAAGGCACCTTACCTAGTATATTTACAATCTCGTCCTCGTCTATGTCACCTAGCGCCACTTCTTTCAGCGAGGGCTGCCAGCAGTCTGTGCGAAGGGTAACCAGTTTCCTAGCCAGAAGTAGGCCGTTGATATGGTCACGCAACTTCTTAGAGTTCTTGGACTTAGCTGCCAGTGCAGCTTTGATAGACCCGTACTCATTCAAAATCTTGAGGGCAGTGATGTGGGCTACTCCGGGTACGCCAGGGATGTTATCGACCTCGTCTCCTGTGAGACACAGGTAGTCCCTGACCTGAGAAGGGCGGATGCCTTTTATGTCCCTTACGGCAGCCTCGTCGATGTGTCGGGGCGGCACTTGACCTATCTGGGGCCAGTACAAAGATATTCTCCTCTTGTCGCTCACCATCTGCATGAGGTCTTTGTCGCGCGTCTCGATCACTACAGATGCACCTAACTCAGCCAAGTGCAGAGACCCTGCAGCCATTACGTCGTCTGACTCTCGGTGAGGCACGGTGACGTGGCATATGCCTGAAGCCGTGAGACACGTCTTGACCGAGGCCATGAACGTGTAAGGGTCAACCGAGCGCAACTCCGACGGCAGGTCTTTAGGCGTATCCTTGCCTAGTATCTCTTCCAGTGTTTTCTTGTGGGTTCGGCCATCCTTGTACCGGGGGTAGATCTTGTACCGGAAGGACTTAGGCGCATCGAACGACACGGCTAGGTGTGTAGCCCGGACTGCCATGAAGTCCTTAGCCACCATGGACAAGAATTGGGAAGGGATGGAGCGGGATAGGTTGATCAGGCTTTTCCTGTACACCGCAACAGAGAAGACTCGGTAGAGAAACCAGTTGCCATCCACCAACAGTACGCGACTCATGGCTGAATAAACAACGGGCTGCGGTACAACTCGTGCCGTATCGTGTCCGGCATCTGGCCTATCAAGGGCAGGAACTTACTGTCTCGAATGGTGGCCTTGAGCGCACGAAGTCTCTTGCCTTCGTCGAAACATTTGTCTTTGAAAGGGCAGGCCTCCCAAGGAAAATTCTTGTTGTGATCCTGAACCGATCCGCAAAGTTTGTGCTCTACGAACGGGTCTAAGTCAGCGACACTAGCGATCTTCCACATCTTCTTGTGCAGGTTAGACTCAAGGATAGCCTGCTTGAGCAACGCCTCTTTCTTGGCCGTAGAGATCACCTCTGTTATGATATGGTTCTTGGTGTAGATGTTATCCCGTGAGGCGTAAATCAATGCCCAACCTTTGACCTTCACCTGGTACTTCTGCTCTACGAACACTACGTACCGTTCTTGCTGGGCACGGTAGGTAACTGCCACCTCTATCTTGCCCTTGACAATCTTGGCCTCGGACGTGGTCTTGTAGTCGATAATCCAGAAGTCCCCGTTAGAATCTTGGTAGACTCCATCTATGTGTCCCCGCCAGGCGCGCCAAGCCACTTCGATCTCATGGTAGTTCATCCGGCTGCCGCACTTAGGGCAGGCGGCCAATGTACTCCAGTGCCTCTTGTGTCTGCAAGAGCTACACTCCCAGTCACCCCAGATTCGACCGCCTCGAGCCATTACGTCTTGAACCAGCTCATGGGCTTGCGTACCCATGTTGACGTTGTAGTGGCCCCCACTGTCCATGAACCTAGATGTAGGTATGCCCTTAGTGGCAAAGGTAAAAAATCGCCGCAGCCCGCAGAAGGGCAGCGACGAAGGGCGCAGGAAGAATACGCGACGAGGATCTACAGGCTGTTCTATCAGAACCTGTTTGCTGGTGGCTCTAATGTACCTCGAGAGCTCTACCTTGAACAGGCCTGCAGGAGTCAGTGTCATGGTTTCTTCTTCTTGAAAGTTACTGCATGATCCTTTTCGGCCTCAATCAACTTCTTCTTGATGAAGAGAGACAATCTATCGGCCACCTTGTCCCGGATTTCTAGGGCTTTGTCGCCCTCTTCTAGCTCTACGTCTTCGGTGACCGACATCATGACTGAGGAATAGTCAGGAAGACCTACTCTGTGCTCTACGGTAACGCGAATTGCTTTAACTTTCATGGTCTATCTTTCCTAGGACGCTCGAAGGCAACGGCAAGGCCTGCGACGATGGTGAGAATGCTGAGTATCCATAGACCTATCCATAGGTCAAAGGCGGAGCTCGAGGTGTGCTTCCACAACAACGGGCCGCTCACGTGGTAGTGGCAGGCTGCGGGCAACAAGGTGAAAAGGACTAGAACAATCTTACCCAACAGGCGTTTCATCTACGGTCTCCGGTTTAGAGATAACCACGTTTAGCGTAATTCTATTTACAGGCACAGTGGGTTGCAGGAAGACGTCTGAGACCACGTTCCTTATAGATCGTTTCCCATAGACCCGAGCCGTTCGCCATCCGTAGAACGGGTTAGACAAGGCCATTACTATCTGCTTTGTCTCGCTTCGTTGCTTACCTAACCGTCGCCAGTCTAGGCTCTGAGCTGTCTTGCGGAAAGAGGAGTAAGGTAGGAAGGTCTGCACAGCCTCACCCTTGAAAAACTTTTACCCTACCTACAGCTAAGGCGACTGTTGCCGCGGAGTGATTTCCGTTTAGGTTGAAAGGCGAAATCTCCTGGAGGTACGTGTGGTACATCTCGGCAAGCTGCTCTGGTGGCGACACTCGATCAAAGTCCTCGTAGAAGACCTTTACGGTCTGGGCCGAAGGAGTTACACCTCCTCGGTACTGACTATCTTCCAAAGTGCGGAAGCCGGAGGATAGTTCTTGCACCGAGCCACTAATCGTTAGTCGAACGATAGTAGGCTCTCTACTAGGAAGTTTCAAGTGTCCTGCGCCTAAGGCGCAGCCTGCTACGTCGGCCAGGTAGCTACCCTCAGGGTGCTTAATACTGATGTCCGATGTCCTTAAGGTGGTGCCACCTGAAAACTGGAAGTAGTAATTGCCGTACCCTGCCTCCGAGGCAATGTACCCCGAAGTGTCAGGGTTGGCTGCTAGTTCCATGATGCTAGGTGCAATCTGTTCTATCTTGGCCGCGACTACCACCGCAGGTACGGCACACAGAAACTTTAGAAACGAACGGCGAGACATCTGCATGTTTAGACTCCCGGGACCTTAAGGTAAAATGAAACGTGAGAATGAATATGTCCGTCGGTGCGCTGAGAAAACACAATCACCTGGTTTTTCTCGATAAACCTTTCCTCGGAACTAGGGTCGAAGTAGCAGTCGGTGAAAATAGAGCCTCCTAAGAACGAAGCTAGCTTGCCTGTCGAAAATGCTCCCTTTACAGGCTCCGGATACACTAAAGAGAGTAAATCTTCGTCTGCTAGAATACATTGCCATCCCAATTTGGATACCGCCAATCCAAATAACGGGGCATCTGCACCTACCACCGTTCCTCGTAACCGCGCCAAAAGCTCTAGCCTAAGAATTTCCGGCCAGGGGACCTCCTGAGGTTTTGCCGAGGCCAAATAGGCCCGAAGTTTTTCCAATGTATCGTGCATTTCAGCTCTCCTTAGAGACCTTTAGGGAGGTGCTCAGACACAAGGATCCTGTCTCTGCCTAGTTCCTTGGCTTTGTACATCGCGGTGTCTGCTCTCTTGGTTACCTCCTCTTGGGAGTCACTAGGTAAGACGCCGGTCACACCCGCAGAGAAACTGATTTTGGGATTAGCTAGTCGCTGTGTGCGCTCTTTGATCCGCTCGAGTATCTTGACAGCCTCGTCCGGGCCGACCCCCGGTAGGAGCAGGACGAATTCTTCTCCCCCGTATCGGCCAAACACGTCGCACGGGCGAATCACCGCGCGAACAATGTCTGCGAACATGGTTAGTACCCTGTCACCCGCGTCGTGCCCGTAGGTGTCGTTGACCTGCTTGAAATGATCGAGGTCTAGGAACGCAAGTGTTAGCAGACGACTATCTCGATCGACCAGGGATTTCTCTTTACGCCACGCATGTTCAAACCCCGACCGGTTGAATGCCCCGGTAAGCAGGTCACGTACCGCTACAAGTTCCAGAGAGGCGATGCGATTTTCCATCTCTGTGATCAATGTTAAGAACGCCTCTGTTGCCTTACTCAAGATAGTTTCTCCTAGTAGAAGTTACGCTTATCACACCTTAGGTAAGGTGACACCTGTTTGACCTTGGTACTTGCCATCACGATCTTTGTAGGACACAGAGCAAGGGCTGTCCCCTTGGAAGAAGAGCAGCTGAGCGCAGCCTTCGTTAGCATAGACGCGAGCCGGCAGCGGAGTGGTGTTGCTGAACTCCAGAGTTATGTGACCTTCCCACTCCGGTTCCAACGGGGTGACGTTAACAACAATACCTATTCGAGCATAGGTGCTCTTGCCAAGGCAGACTACTAATACGTCCCGAGGAATCCTCATGTACTCAACCGAACGGGCCAGAGCAAAAGAGTTGGGCGGTATCAGACAGTACCCGCGATCCGTCGCGTCGATATCTACGAAGGACGAAGGATCAAAATTCTTAGGGTCCACCTCGGAAGCAAACACGTTGGTGAAGACCTTGAACTGGGCTGCTGCCCGAATGTCGTAACCATAGCTAGACACCCCGTAGCTAATCACTTTACGGGGAACGTCGTCTTCACCGGTAGACGAGGGGAAAGGATCAGGATGAAAGCGAACTTGACCGGCGTGGAACGGATCGATCATATTGTGGTCTGCTACCAGTTGCTTAATCTGGTGATCGGCAAGGATAGTGCCTCGGCTAAGGCGGGCTCCTGCCTTTTCTTCTGCGTTATTCATGCTTCACTTTCTAAAAGTTCGTAGGTGACGGGTTTGAAAATGAGGTACTGGTCGGAAATAAAAGTGAGCCCTGCCTTGGAAGGGTGAGGGTCATACACCATCTCGTGACCTACGTAGACTACGGCGTGGTGCTTGCCCATGGCCTTACTACGAGGGCTAGGACCGGTAGCGATTACCGCCGGTAAGATCACGCTCTTGTCTTTATGGTACCTGTGGAAGGACAGTTCCCCTCCGTTTACGTGGGCCAGAACAAACCCGCGCTCAGCTAACCAGCTTTGCGTGTCTGCATCCACGTACCCGACTTGGTGATCGTTTTTCTCCAGAAAATGAGGCACATCTGCTCGAGGTAGCTTGAGGACGGCGGCGATACAACACGCCCAACAGTCACCTATCTGGCCCTTCTCTGAAAGAAATTCTTGGCTTGGCAAGGAGTCCCAGTAATCTTTCTGTATCACGTCACCCATCAATTGTCTCCGTTGTCTTGTATCTTATTATTTACACTAGGATTATCTTCTAACGGAGAGGTTACCGGGTCACCGCAATGGATACACTCACCTAGCGTGTTCACATCTACGTCACGTTCACGAGTTTCACACCAGTACATCTGAGGAAGTCCGTTCACGTTTGTCTCCTTTTACGTATTTCTCTGCGCACCTTCATAAGAATCTTACCTAAGTGGTTGTGTCCTACTCCACCACAGACGCCCCAGAAGGTGTCGTGCCACCAGTTCCCTTCGACCAAGAGGGCCTTGCCTAACACTGTCTCCGTCCAAGACGAAGGTACGGTAGCCGCTCTTGTAGAGCTCCTCTTCTACCGCATGAGCTAGAGTGCTCTTACCTGACCCAGACAGGCCTGTGAACCACAGAACAAAGGAGCTGTGAGTGTTCAGGTCGTTCCTACGGCTTCGAGTAACGGTTGCGTGGTGCCAGACCGTATTTGTTTCAAGGTTTCCTTCTTTCATTCTGTTCCCTCTCTTTTAAGGCTGGTTCGATGTGATGCTTGCGGTAGCGAGCTGGGTCCCACGCTCGACCCTCGCAGATAGCTTTAGCCCACGCAACGCCCGCAGCATAATAGGTAGGATCACGCTCTATCAGGATCGCGGGCTGCCTCCTTTGCAAGGCTGCAATAGACAAGCTGCTTGAACCTGAGGTTACATCTATTACAATGTCTCGAGGACGCGAGTATGTAGCCAGCAGCCAAGAGATTAACGGCACAGGCTTCTGGGTGGGGTGTATCTGCTGTTGGGCAGAGAAATCGCGGCTTACTCGTCTAATAGACGTCGGGTACCTTGTACCTTTGTTGTCTATACCCTGACCTATCTTGAATCCGTACTTGTGATTATTGACTCGATCGTCCCTAGAGTTAACCGTGCTAGGCGCCCTATGGTAAGGTACCCCTTCCTCCATCTGAGGGTAATAAGGCGACGGCGTCTTGCGGCTGAACACGATAATGTCTTCGTGAGTTTTCATCGGCCGGTACTTGGCTAACCCAGGGCTACCGCACTTGTTCTTGTCCCACACAAGGCAGTATCTGTGCCAATGAGGGGCGCTCATCACCATAGCCGATGTGAAAGGCTGGCTACCAAATACAACCAAAGGACTCTTAGGCAAGGTAACAGAACTAGCCATGCTCCAGTAATCCTCTGACGATATTGAGGTGTCCCATTCGTTGAGGGTTGTGCCGTAGGGCGGGTCGTTAATCCAGCAAGAAGCGAACTGCCCGAACTCCTCGGTAAGCGCAGGCACCATCTTCAAGCAAGACCCCCGGAGGTGGAAGGAGTTACCTACTACGGTCACCCGACTCTTGCCGAAGGTAGCCAGGCAGAAGTTCAGAAGAGCTAGCCGACCTAATTTCGGCATGATGGAATGTGTCGGCAGACGAAAGCAACTTCACACGTCTCTGGACCACTGCCCGGAGTAACAATGGAGGTCATTTGCCAAAACCATCGCCTCTTGTTACACACAGCGCATCTTGGTCTAAATACCAGATGGGCCATCCTAAAGAGGATCGCAAATAACAGCAAACATAGACTACCTAGCACCAGGTCTGTTGGTGTATTGAACGACTGCCCGAGGCCCCACGCTTTAACAGACTCCATCATCACTTTGATCCTTGATAGCTTCGAGTAGCAAGACCGTATTTTCCACCTCTCTCAGGTTTTTCACTATCTGACGGTAGTTCAGTAGGCCGCTGAACTCCTTAGGTTGGCAAGAATTGTGGTCCTTAAAGGCCTTTCTCAAGGCAATGCTGCTAGGTGCACCGGCTACTCGCAGTAGGTCCGACAGGAACATGTCTTCGGTACGCAGGGCCGACCCTCTACGCTCCGTAGCATCTAGCCAGATGACCTCACCGGTGCTGTTAGACAAGTGGTTTGCCAAGTGGCAGTGCCACTGATAGCTGGCGACGAGTTCCCAAAGAAACTCTTTCGGTATAGTGATACCTTTCTCCTGAATCTGGGCAGCCTTATCACCCATAGCCTTAGATGCCATAAACAAGCCGCTTGTCTGTGCTAGGTAGCTACTTACTATCCAGGCGAATTTGTCCTGCCTATCCAGGAAGATAGGCACGATGTTGTTTCGGTTATGGAACGGGTAGAGGGCATCGACGACGCGCTGGAACTGGAGGTCGTACAAGCCCGAATCTACGAGCATGTACCCAAGGTGGGTACGCAACACCATCCCTAGGTCGAACTCGCCTTTGAGAGCCTTATCTATTTTGCCAAGGTGTGCGGCAAAACTCGCGTCGGTCATCTTAGTGAAGGCCGTCTGCTCTGTTAAGGACGTCTTCAAACTAGGAGCTACCTTCCACGTACCGGACTTGTTGTGCCAGTCGACTCTCAGTCTCTGGTAGGCTCCGGAGTTTACCCTGACCAAGTAGTCCAAGTCGGTGTAAAAGGACTTGGCAGGATGACCCTGGTAGTCGTCCAGATTACCTAGATAGTGAGGGGTGTTTTTGTGGTAGATCGTCCCGTAGGCGAACCACTGGTGGAGGAACTCTCCAGGAGAGTGGGCCTTGCCGTCAGGTGTAACCAACTTCATCTGCCTGTAAGGGTGCCCTTCTTCGTTTAGTGCGAAGTAGCCCAGCAGGAAATCCAACGAGCGCTCTACGTACTTGGACGCCATCCGTTGCAAAGATATGATGTGAAATCTGCGGTTCATGCTGCCTCCAATTTAAGACCCGGTGTCGGATACGCCGACCACCTCGTATACCTGTCAGCATGTCGCTCAGTACGCCAAGCCACAATTACGGCAGGTATGCCTGTATCGACTACAGACGGTGGGTTGTTACTGTCATCGCACACCACCTTGTACTGGACAATCAATCGCCTGGCCACAAACGTATCCATCAGTTCAGTGAACATTTGGAATAGCTGCCGACGCAGGATGGCATCGTTGATGATGAATTTCTCGGCATCCAGCAACGAGCAGTACGCCGTTTCCAGTTGTTGTGAAATGGCCGACAGAATTCGCCGGTCGTTGACCGCAGCCAACGCCCCGTTGACCTGAGAGGCAAGGGTAGCCCAAAGCCCTTTGCTGATAGGTGGGGCGGAAGCATTTACCTCGGCAGTGAGAGTGGCGGCCAGCGTGAAGCGTACAAAGTCTCGACGGTTCATGGTCAATTCCAGGTAGGGAAGTTTTTGTCGCAAACCTTGCACGTATCTGCAAGTGGCCCAGACTTGCTCCAATCGCACGGCGAGTTGGTTACGCGGTTGCATTCGGGATGCCCGTAGTAGTCTGGGTCTCTGGGTGCTCTGTCCGCCAGCGTGTCGATTGCTAGGTCTACCAGACTCTGCGTCACCACCCCATCTGCCGCCTCCAGCCAAGCTGCATCCAACTGCTGCTCTGCTCGATTTCTCTCCTGGTTGTCTGCTTCGATTTCTGCCAGTGCTGCCTTTATGTCAATACCTTCACGGGCAGCAAATGCCTTTACCGTCGATGCACGACCCAGCGCAGTAGCATCAGCCCAGTCCTGTAGCTTTCGCATCTCGGATAAGGTCTGTGTGGTGACCTCGGGGTGCAGGCGCGTCCAGTCGAACAGGGCGTCCCAGATACCTTGGTCAAACTCGTTGAAATCAAAGGTACCAGACGACTCTGATTCCAGTCGTTCTATCGTCTGCTGGTTGCCTTTGTGGATCAGAAGTTGCCTCGCCGCGTATTCGTACCCACGCCTACGAAGTTCGTCTTTACGCGCGTCGCGCCAGGCCTGCCATTTGCGTTTTAGCCAGTTCATGATTTTCCTTTCTGGGTTCTGCGTAGCCATTCGGCTTCCAACATGCCAGTGACCTGATCGAGGTATTGAGCTGCCTGCCGTGCTTGGGTGGCGGCGTTCCTCACGGTCTGGTCATCTAAAGGTACTTCCGGATCAGAGGTGATCATCTTATGAGCGGCTCTCAGACTGTCATCTGCATCCCGCAAGCGACGACGTATTCGGGCAGCGAACGTGTCACCTACTACCGCGGTCTTTGTTGGCATGACTTACCTCCTTCGCCAATGCTCTATAACGCTTTGCTGCGTCGATAAAATCTTTGTGTCTAGTGGTATACAAGGCATCCTTACCTTTCGCGTACTTTTCGTGG
>OFRC01000031.1_pt1 | contig 45785 bp, 50 predicted proteins | sample 1543051 | NCBI WGS metagenome assembly OFRC01 (sample SAMN07774231, study PRJEB24372) | wastewater metagenome
ATTTATTCATAGCGTAACCGCGCGAAGAAATGAGAATGAGAACGATTCTCATCTGAAGCGCTGAAGCGCGTGCGCCAGGCACATGGAGCACTCGGTCCAAGCACCCAAGCGAAGCGATAAAATCCAACAAAATCAATGGGTTAGCGCCGCAGCCGGTCGGTGCAGCGCCGCTTCAGAGCCGGTTCGCGGCGGTGTAAGTGAGTGCTCACTAACTTATGCTGATTGGGTTCAAACTCGCCTGGAAGCCCCGTAGAACGTAGCGAAATACCAATGGAATAATGACACGTGTCATATTTACCATCAACCTGGGGAGCCAGGTCGGCGGTTCGGCCCCAAAGTGGGAACGATCAGCCCCAAAATGGGGCCGAGCCATGGCGCCAGGCGAAGCCCATCCAGAGGCGCACGCCAGCCTGGGCGCACCGCAGTGTGCTCGCTCGCCGCCGTGCCAGGCCGGCGGTGCGCCCGGCCCAGCATCATACGTGTGCCCGCTCGCCCGCGGCCAGCCACGCCCGGTCGGCCGTGCCCTGCTGATACGCGCGCCCGGTCACACGCACGCCCGCTCGATTGTGCGCTGCCGCACACGCGCGAACGCGCACCCCCATGCACCCCACGCGACCCGTTCCGTATGATTCATGGCTACGTCGGCGTAGATTTTTGCCAAACTACTTGATTTACTTCATGGGGGTGGGGTATAATGACCCATCGCTAACAGGAGAAATGCCATGCCACATCGTATCGACCGCACCAGATTTTTTTCAAAATTGAAATTGAACCCGGACACTGGTTGCATGGAGTGGTCGGGACAAACCAAGAATGGTTATGGGTTGATGTACAGCACCGCCGGTAAGTTCAGGGCTCACCGGGTAGCCGCTTATCTGGCCGGGATGATCGAACATCCAAAGGGTGTAGCGTCTGGGCATGGTCCAAGTGCCCTCAATGTGCTACACCACTGTGACAACCCCCTGTGCTGCAACCCAGAACATCTCTTTGTCGGCGCGCACCAGGACAACATGGATGACATGAACTCCAAGGGGCGCAGTGCGCACCATAAGTTTGTCGGACCGCTCAAGAAGCTGATCCGGAGGAAGCGCCAATATCCCACGGGCGACAAGCACCACAATAGCAAGCTCACCGACACCCAGGTCGAAGACATCCGGACCTGGTACGCGGCCGGCATCTACTCCCAGGGTGAGATGGCCAAGATGTTTGGAGTCACCCAATCCCACTTGAGTTATGTCTGCTCTGGTAAATCAAGGTTTGACAGACCACCCAGCCACTTGCTATAATGCAACCTCACCATCAACAGGAGATCACCATGCAAGCTACGCAAAGCGCCATCCAGGAAGAGGGGGTAATTCCCCCAAAGCAAATCCCCTACTTCTTCACCGAGAAGCAGGTGCATGATGCGTGCAGCTTCAGCAAGAGCCCGATGAAGCCTGAGCTTGTGCAACGCACCATCCAGAACGATTCGAAGTTCCGCCATGTCAGCCCGGGCATCATCAACCCGATCGAGCCGAGCCGCATGATGCTGGTGCATAGTCAGCGCTACGTCAGTGGTCTGATGGGCGGTGAGATCGCCGACGGCTTCGGCAACAAGTCCAAGAAGGATTTGCAGGCCATCCGGACTACCGTCGGGAATTTCGTGACGGCCGCGGAGTATGCGCTCACCGATCAGCATCCAGGTGTCGTGTGGTCGCTGACGAGCGGTTTCCACCATGCCCGGCATAACGGGGGCGGCGGCTTCTGCACGATCAATGCGCTGATGTTGAGCGCCTTCGAGTTGCAGAAATACCATAACGCCAGGACGCTGATCGTCGATGAGGACTTTCATTTTTTTGACGGTTGTGTCAGTATTCTGGAAAAGGTTCCCGGGATGAAGGATTACGTTTCCATGTTGAGCAGCAGGCACACCCATCGCACCCACGATGCAGTCAATCTCAACGCTCGCCGTGCGGAGTTGGAGGAGGCCATTGCGAAGCACAATCCAGGCATCATCATGTACCAGGCGGGTGCCGACATGTGGATTAACGATCCGCTCGGCGGCAGCTTGACCATGGAGGAGCTTTACCAGCGGGACCTGACCACCTTCGACGTGGCCAAGCGGCATGGTATTCCCGTGGTTTGCAACCTGGCCGGCGGGTATGCCGAGAACTACAACAACACCTTGCGCATTCACCGGAACACGGGGGAAGCGATGAAGGAGGTTTATCTGGGGTGCGGGATTGCCGAGATCACGGACCATGGTTTTCATGTCGGACCTGACTTCAGGGAGGAGTGGTAATGGCAATCTACGACAGGCTTGTCCGGGCTCGCCGTGAGCATAAGCGCATAAATGCCGGGAAGCTGCCGGTACGGTTCGAACTGCATCCTGAGCATTTGGCCGACTTGCGGGCGGATGGGCGGATGGTAGAGCTAACGTGGTCGTGCAATCCAGACTTGAAAGAGTTCATGGATGTGCCGATCGAGATCAACCGCTCGGCGATCGAGCCGGTGATGGTGACGAGTTGCGGCATGAGGATCGAGGCATGAAAATCGCAATCATCCTGGCCCTCGTAGGGGGTGCGGTCTTCTTCAACGGGGCCTGGGGCAACGAGCTGCTTGACATGGCGCTTGGGACGGTTATCATGTTCGTTGCTCATGCCTTGGCTGAACAGGAGAATGAAAAGTGCTGGGTAAGCGCAAACCGATCTTTGGTGCAGGAATCAATGATGCCGATTACCCCGTGGCTGTCGGTTGCCGCGGTGAGAAGATCAAATACGATCCCATCTATTCCGTGTGGTTTCACATGCTGGCCCGGTGCTATAGCCCAAAGCGCCAAATCAGACAACCCACCTACATCGGCTGCACCGTCGCGCCTGAATGGCTGACCTTCAGCAACTTCCGGGATTGGATGCTGCGCCAGCCGTGGCAAGGCAGGCAGATCGACAAGGACATCCTCTTCCCGGGCAACAAGGTCTATTCCCCCGAGGCGTGTGTGTTCGTCACGCAGGAAACCAACCTTTTACTGGTTGATCGCGGTAACGAGCGCGGTGAGCATCCGCTCGGTGTAACCTACGACAAGAGCCGGGGGTTGTTCAAGGGGGCGGTGAGCAAGGACGCCCGCACTGTGAATCTCGGGCGCTTCAGCGATCCGATGGATGCCCATGCTGCATGGCAACGGGAGAAGGCCAAGATCATCCGTGAGGTAGCCGCGCAGCAGGACGACTGGCGCGTGGAGATCGCGCTGCTGGCTCGGGCTGACCAACTGGATTACGACCGGCTGCTCGGATTGGAGACCATCAAGTTGTGAGCGCACCTGGACCAATCACCTACGATTACACGCCCCGTCCCGCCTTTGTCCCATTCCACGATCGGAAGGCGCGGTGGTCGGTTCTGATCTGCCATCGCCGGGCCGGCAAGACCGTGGCGGTTCTGAATGACCTGATCATCCGGGCGCTCCATGGGCGCTCGGATAGTTTGCGTCAGCAGTTCGCCTATATGTGCCCCTTCCAGAACCAGGCGCGCAGCGTGGCCTGGACGTATTTGCGGGACTACACCGCCTGTTTCAGCAAGTGTCCGGGCTACAAGGTTAGCGAGATGAACCTGACGGTCACGCTACCTAACCCGAAGAACCTGAACCTGCCTGGCTCGACCATCATGCTACTCGGTGCGGAAAATTCCGAGAAGCTGCGGGGTATCTTCCTCGACGGCATCGCGATGGATGAATATCAGGACATTGGCACATACGTGTGGGATACGATCATACGGCCGGCGTTGGCCGATCGCCAGGGTTTCGCGGTGTTCTCAGGGACCGTTCGCGGCCATGACAATCAACTGTGGAAACTTTACCAGCAAGCGGTGATTCCCGGCTCTGGTTGGTTCAGCGAGCTTCTTTCCGCTGACAAGACCGGTATTTTGCCCCAAGAAGAACTGGACGACTTGAAGCGGAACATGACTGATGAAGCATACCGCGCGGAAATGCTTTGTGACCCTGACGCTATTGTGACAGGACGCATCCTGCTCCCCTACCTGAAGGTCGAGCAGATCACGCGGGTGCCATGGCAGCCCGACGGCGGGCCGGTGATGACCGCCTGGGACCTGGGGATGGCGGACACGACAAGCATCTGGACATCCCAGACGGTCGGCAAGGAAGTTCATCTGCTGCACAGCTACGAGGAATCCGGCCAACCCTTGAGCCATTTCGTGAATTGGCTCAGGAAGCTACCCTACGCCAAGTATTTCGGCGCCCACCTGATGCCACACGACACGAACGTGCGCGAGCTGGGTACGGGCGTCAGCCGGTTGGAGACCCTCCGCAACATGGGGGTGCGCAACATCAAGATCGTCCAGAAGCTGCCGAAGGATCAGCAGATCGACGCTGGCCGGATGCTGCTGCAACGGTGCTGGTTCGACCAGGAGAACTGCAAGGATGGGTTGGTCGCGCTGCGCGGATACCAGTTTGCCTGGGACCCCAAGCGCCAATGCTTCAGCCTGACCCCGCTCCACGACCGTTCGAGCAATTTCGCTGACGCCTACCTCCAACTGGCCGTCGGGATGCGCCGGGCCGGGATTCACATGGAGAACAATCCAGGCGTTTTCGGGATGACCGACGGCGAACTGATGGACATCGACGAAGAGATACCGATCGTCGAGCCCTGGGGTGACAGCACTGGCGTGTTTGCCTGAGTTGTGATCTAATCCGCGAATCAATCACCCGAGTCCGCAAAAATGCCCAACGCAAGGCGTGTCAGACAGGATGCAGAAGCCGCCGCCCGGCGCTACGCCGAGTACGGAAACCTGATCGCTGGCTACAACGCGAACGTCGATAAGATGAACAGCGGCAACGCCGCCGCGGTCGCCCTCTACAACCAGCAGGTTGCCGACTTCAAGGCGTTCCAGAAGGATGTCGAAGAAGGTCGGGCCGTCGCCGTGGCGAACATCGGCTACGGGAATCTCGGTTTCGGACCTGACTTCGGCTCGGTCGAAGAGATGCGGAAGAGCTGGCCCGAGGGAGTGGTGCCTGCCCAGGCGACACCAGAAGAAGAGAAGGCCATGCAAGAGGCCCAGATCGCACAGAGCCAGTACATCAACCAGAAGATCAACGAGAACAACCTTGCATGGGCGCAGTCGTTCGGTGATGCCGGGCCGCCGCCTGGGGAGAACCCCCCATCCTACGATTTCAACGCCGATCCGAACTATCCCAAGAGTACGGTCGAGCAGCGCTGGGTTCCGGAAAACAGTGCCGAAGGTCAGAAAACCCTGATGGCTCTGAATAACGCCGGCCAGTACGCCATCGTCGCCGGCAAGGATGGCAAGATCATCCCGGGAGACCTCGACGAGAGGGGGCAGGTCAAGGATGCCGGGTACATGGTCAGCGGTGTCGAGAATCTGGGGCCGGTTCCGCAGGAACAAAGTGGTTGGCTTAAACAGCCTGGCGGTGACACCCAGAAATGGGTACGCAACGGCGACGGCACAGCCACCCGCTACATGGCAGGTCCGTCCGGCTGGTACGCCGCCGGCCCGCCGATCAAGATTCTCGCCTGGGACAAGGAAGCGCCGGTGCAGCAGACCGACGCCGGACCCGTGCCGGAGGAACCAAAGGACTGGAATCCAAGCCTGCGCGAAAGAGCGGAGCTTGATAACCCCACGGCCAACGCGGCAGGTGCTAACATGGCGGCTGCCATGGGTTCCTATGCCAAAACCGGCCTGATGAACGAGGCGTCACGCAACAACCAGTCATTGACCAATAGCGACACAGGTGTTCTGAACCGTGTCATGCAAGGAATCCTGTGATGAACGAAGCAATTGCCACCCAAGACCCCGAACAGCTTCTCGAAGATATTGTCCAGGAGGAGAAGAATCGCGAGTTCAAGCACGAGGAGTTGCGCGAAAAGCTTGCCCAGGTCCTGCTGAAACGCCGCAACGAGGCGGTGCGCTATCGCGCGGGGCTCGGCATCGAGACCCAATGGGCCGAGGACCAGGCTTACTACGAGGGTGAAGAGGACGGTTCGCGCGTCGGCTTCTACAAGGGGATGACCATCGGCTCACCGCTGATCGCGAAGCCCAAAAACGACTTCAAATCCAAGGTTTTCCTGAATATCACCCGGCCCTACGTGGAAACGGCCAGCTCGAAGGTGATCGAGGTATTGTCTCCGGTCGATGACCGGGCCTTTTCGATCGTTCCCAGCCCGATCCCCTTCGCCGTCATGGGTGGTCAGGAGATGCGCGGCACGGCGATCCCCCCGGAAGCACCCCCGGCCGTGGGGACCATGGTCGATCAGAACGGCCAACCTGCTGCACCGCAGCAAATCCAGCAGCAGCAGGTCGAGAAGTCGGTCGAAGAGAAGCTGCGGATCGCCGCCAAGGGGGCCGAGCGCTGGATCGACGACGCATTGCAGGAGTGTGGCTACAACAGCGAACTGCGGCGCCTGGTGGATGACAGCGCCCGTATCGGCACCGGTGTGATGCGTGGTCCGATCCCGACCGTGCGCACCTCGCGCAAGGTTGAAGGCGGCCAGTTCATCATGGTCGAGGAGATCGTGCCGGAATCCAAGTGCATCTCGGCATGGAATGCTTTTCCCGATCCCGCCTGCGGCGACGACATCCACAAGGGTCAATATTTCATCGAGCATGACAACCTGACCGAAAAGCAGGTACGCGAACTGATGATGGCCCCGGGCTATATCCCGGCAGCAATCGAGAAAGTGCTCGAAGAAGGTCCCAAGGAAAGTGCCATCACCGCCCTGGTGCAGGCACCCCACGATGCGCAAGAGCAGAGCGCCAAGCGCTTCCACATCTGGTACTACCATGGGTTCCTCGCGGTCGATGATGTGGTCGCCATGGGTTGCGATTGCGGCGAGATCGAGGGTGGAGTGGCCGCGGTCATTACCATCATCAACGATACCCCGGTCAAGGCCCACCTGGCTCCCTTGAGCGGCGGTCGCTATCCCTACGAGTTCATGTGCTGGCAGCGTACCGCCGGTTCGCCATGGGGTATCGGTGTCGCTCGCCAGATTCGCGCTTGCCAATCCATCCTGAACGCCACGGTGCGTTCGATGATGGAAAACGCCGGCCTGTCCAGCGGTCCGCAGATCATCCTTGGTCGCGGTTCGATCATCCCGGCGGACGGAAGCTGGGTTATCACCCCGCGGAAGGTGTGGCTGCTCAAGCCCGACGCCGACATCCCTGATGTGACCAAGGCGTTCAACGCCGTGCAGATTCCCAGCATCCAGCAGGAGCTGCTGGAGACCGTCAATTTCGTGCTGAAGATGGCCGAGAACGTCACCGGCCTGCCGATCCTGCTGCAAGGCCAGCAAGGCCCCACCGGCGTACCGGAGACCGTCGGCGGGATGCAGATTCTGGTGGCCAACGCCTCTGGCCTGCTGCGCCGCATGGCCCGTATCTTCGACGACTCGATCACCAAGCCGCACGTCACCGCCTACTACGAGTGGATGATGGAGTTCGGCGAAGATGATTCGATCAAGGGTGACTTCCAGGTCGTCCCGCGCGGATCGAGCGCACTGGTCATCAAGGATATGCGCGCCACGTTCCTGGTCCAGGTGGTCCCGCAGCTCATCGCAAATCCGAACTTCGGTATCGACCCGGCCCGCTACTTCAAGGAAGTGGCGAAGCTCAACGGTCTCGAACCGGCCGACGTGCAATTCACGGAAGCCGAGTTGCAGGCCCTGATGAGCCAGCCGCCCCCGGTCGATCCTCGCGTGCAGGTTGCCCAGATCAGGACCGAAGGCGACCTCAAGACCACCGAGATGGAGGTTACCACCGAGCAGGCCCGCATCGCTCGCGACGTGGATCGTGATCGGATGTATGTTGAAGCCGAGAACGAGCGCACCAAGACCACGGGTGTCGTCAAGATGGCTGAACTGGAACTGCGGCGCGAACTGCTTATCATGGAACTCGCCCAACGTGACAAACTCAGCATCGACACCATCAAGGCCCAGCTTTCAATACGTGGGGCGGACTTGGACCTGCAACGCGAATTGGCGCAGTTCGGCCATATCAGTGCCCAGGAGGCACGGGTCACCGATGGACAGTTGGCCAAACAGCAGGCGGTCGTCGAGAAAGAAATCGAGAACATCCCCCCACCCACTATTGAACCGGCGGGCAGGGCTCCGGCCGGATACGGTTTCGCACTGTGATCCCAATCCCTGACGACTTCGAGCTGCAACCGGCCAACACCGTACCGATCAAGAAGCCTGAGGCGCGCGAACAAGCTCGTCTGGTGGCCTGCCTGCGGGGCAAGTGGAAGGATATGGCATTCCCTCCGTTGGTATTTTCGATACCTATGGGTGGCTCACGTAATCCAGTCGAGGCTTGCTCACTTCGCACCCAAGGCGCGGTCGCAGGCGCTCCTGATTTGTGCATCCTTCTTCCTGATGCTCGTGTGATTTGGCTTGAGATGAAGTCTGATAGCGGCACCCTTAGCTCCACCCAAATCGCATTACATCGCCAGTTTGCGGCCCTTAGGCACGATGTTCTTGTCGCATATTCAGCAGAAGACGCGTTGGCTAAGTTGCGTGAGAAGGTGGTGTAATGGCGGCAGTCAAATGGACAGAGCGGATGGTTCGTGAAGAAGCTGCCAAGTTTTCGACAAAATGGGAGTTTGGAAAAACCAACGGTTACGCTTACAAGCTCGCTCTCCGTTTGGGAATCATTGACGACCTTGGCTTTGAGGCTGTGCGCGAAAATTGGACTGAGGAAAAGGTTCGCGCGTTGGCCGAGGAATGCTCGACTAAGAAGGAGTTTGAAACCAAACACCCTCACGCTTACGAGTGTGCGGTAAAAACCTTGAAAATTATCAATGATTTGTTTGGAAACCAACGTCGTTCATGGGGTATTGAGACATTGCGCGCTGAGGCTGCAAAATATCCCGGTAAGATAGAGTTCAAACAGGGATGCCCTACCGGCTACAAAGCCGCCACGAGACTTGGTGTTCTGGATCAACTCGGCTTGATCGACAGGGATGAAAGTTGGACTGAGGAAAAGGCGCGTGAGCGGGCTGCGTTACATTTGACAGCCACAGATTTCATGCGGGCAGACCCAAAGGGGTATGCTGCCGCTAGACGTTTTGGCATTCTGAGCGAGCTTGGATTTGAGCTTAGAAACTCAGCGGACAATAACGCGATCTACATCTGGCGGGCGGTCGGTCAATACTTTAACGGTGAGCCGGTGTATAAGGTTGGTGTCACCAGTGCGCGGTTGGGTCATCGTCGCGTTGATGCGTGCGCCAAATCGTCCGGTTTTGAATACACCATTATCTGCTGTGAGCCGGTACGGTGCAAAGCCACTAACCTTGAGAAACGCTTGCTTCTGCTTGGCTGCGATCCCGGGTATTGCGACATTGATGGGGCCACTGAATTCCGGGCAATGAGTGACGCTGTAGTTTGGGTGGCACTCGGGTTAATATCTGAAGTAGTTTTGGAGAAAAAGTGATGGCTGAACTGAGGAAACTCTCATGCAAGATGTGAATACCGTTGTCGATCTGGTCTTTGCCGACGCTGACGCCGCGCACCGGCAACACCTTGCGACCCAATCCTACGCCGAGCACATGGCCCTGGGCTCCTTCTACGCTGATGTGCGCGAGGGCATGGATGCCTTGGCCGAGTCCCTGATCGCCATGGGGCAGCGCCCCGAGCCGGCGCCCCGGGCAATCCTTGACCAGTTGCGTGACAGCTTTGTGCAGTTGGGTGATCTCCGTTCTGTCTGCGACGGGGTGCCCGCGGCCGAGAACCTGTTCGACAACGTGACCGCGACCTACCTGAGTGCGATCTACAAGTTGGAACGCTTTCAGCAATGAAGATCGACGCCCACAGTTCCACCTGGCTGGCGATTGAGGCCTATGCCGAACAGCGCCTGGCCGAGCATCGCAAGCGCCTGGAATCCTCACTTTCGTGGGAAGAGACCCAGGCGACACGCGCCCAGATGCGCGAACTGCGGCTTTTGCTTGCGGAAGCCCAACCAACTGATGCACAATACGTAGCACTTGATACTGAACAGGAGATTCCCCAATGAGCGAAGAACTCAACCAAGAACAACTTGATGCCGCGATGGATGCGGAGTTCGAGAAAGGCTTCCACGTCGAGCGCGGCGAGGCTACCCCCGAGCCCGAGGTTGCCGCGGAACCTGAAGTCGAGGTTACCCCGGAACCGCCCGTTGCTCCCGAGCACGAGGTTGCCGCCACGCCGGCGCTCGCCGGCCTGACTGAAGAGCAGATCACGACGGCGCTGGCCCGCGTGTCCCAGCAGCAAGCCACCATCGACAAGCTGGGTGGCCGCATCGGCCACCTGATCCAGCAGGTCGAGCAGTTGAAGAGCACCCCGCGCACGGTCGCCGAGCAGCGCTCGTTCGATCTGAAGCTGACCAGGCTCACCGAGAACTTCCCGGAGCTGGCCGAGATTCTGCGCGAGGACCTGAAGGACATGGGTCCTGGGGAAGCTGGTGCGCCGGCCGCCGCCGGCCCCACCTTCACCGCCGAGGACGTGGATAAGATCGTCACCGAGAAGCTGACTGCATTCCAGCACCAGCAAGAGCGGGCCATGGAAGTCAAGGTCCTGGGCTCGGCCCATCCGGATTGGGAACAGGTCATCAAGACGCCGCAGTTCGCTATCTGGCGTGACAACGTGATCGCCGACGGCAAGGAACTGATGGAGTCGGAAAACGCCGCTTTCATTTCCAGGAAGCTGACCGAGTTCAAGGATTGGGCCAAAGCCACGGTTGTGACTACACCCGCGGCTCCTGCACCGACCCCCGCCGGCGCCTCCAACCGCCAACGTCTTGCCAATGCCGTGCTTCCCCGCACCGCTGCCGCCCAGCCGGCACAAAGCCCGGTCACGGAAGAGGATGCGTTCATGGCAGCCTTCAAGGCCGAGCGTTCAAAATCGGGATATTGAGCACCAACCGTAATATTTTTCACGGTTGGGGCCACATCCATCAACCGGCGACATTGACAAGGGTGTAGCTGCTTGATATTCTGTGGTCTCCGCAGCAAACTCAACCGTAGTCAAACAACAGGGGCAATATCCATGAAACGTACCATCCTCCTCTCCCTCGTTCTGGCCGCCACCTCGGCATTCGCCACCAACGACAAGCCGTCGAACAGCGGCGGCAGCAACACCAACATCAACACGAATGCCCCGCGTCAGGATCAGGGCCAGGCACAAGGTCAAGCTCAACTGCAAGGTCAAGCTCAACTGCAAGGTCAAGCTCAACTGCAAGGCCAGGCCCAACTGTCGTCCAACCGTAACTCCAACCGCAACGTGGCCGGCGCCGCCGCAGGTGCTGTTTCCGGCTCGACCTCCGGTTCCCAAGCCAACAACAGCCAGGGTAATGCGCAGACCATCACGCTGAACGAGGCGGCGATCCCGGCGGCAACCTACCAGGAAGTTCGCCAGAACGACTACACCGTGCGCACCCCCGCCGCCATCGTCGCTCCGAACGTCTATCCGACGGCGCCCTGCCTCGGCTCTTGGTCGGCTGGTGTCTCTGGTGTCTTCGGCAACCTCGCCGGCGTCAGCGGTGGCTCAACTGTTCAGGATGATGACTGCGGCTATCGCGAGACCGCCCGCAGCTTCAGCTCACTTGGCCTGACCGGTGACGCTATCGCGGCTCTGTGCGAAAGCAAGTATGCCAAGAACACCCCGTCCTGCAAGAAGCTGGCTTCCGGCGGCGCTGTCGAGCCTTCCCCGGTTGTCACTCCGGTAGCCAAGTCGGAGCCGGTCTGCAAGACCGAGATCGACGGCCGCGGTATCCGCACCACGATTTGCAACTGATACGCAGCATTCGGTGATAACCAGCCCCGGCCATGAGCCGGGGTTTTTTTCACCTGGGCTATTGACAAAAGCTATCAGCATTGGCAAAGTGACCCCGTGGCGCCTATCAGACGCCCGCAAACATCCGACCTTGATGGCCGTGTGACCAACCAAACCATTCAAATCCATCAAGGAGCAAGACGCCATGCCAGGCCAACTTTACGCAACCCAGACCCCCCGGATCGGCAAAGTAAAGGGTGAAATCCTCGCCCGTGCCATCCCCTGCGAAGTCCTGGGTCTCGCTGCATCGAACAAAGAACTTCCGCGCAACAGCTCGACCACGATCATCTTCCGTCGTTGGGTGCCGTATGACGCGACCGTTTCCAACCCCAACATCCTGGTCGCCGATGTTTCCCCGACCAACACCGTCGAAACCGAAGCCTCGAACCGCGTCAGCACCAAGCTGACCGCCAACCTGGCTGCCGAAGGTACGACCCCGACCCCCGACACCATCGTCGCCCAGGACATCACCGCTGTGATGGTCCAGTACGCCTGCCTCTACTCCTTCACGGATGTGGTCGCCGACATGTACGAAGACGACATCGAGGATGCCCTGAAGACCCAGGTCGCCGAGCGCATGATGCTCATCCGCGAACTGGAACTCTACTCGAAGGTCCGCGCTGGCACGAACCGCTTCTTCGGCGGCACCGGCACCACGATCGCGACCGTCGATGGCAAGCTCACCGCCAAGATGTTGCGCAAGATCGCTCGCTCCCTGTCGCGCAACTACGCGCGCAAGCCGACGAGCATCCTGGCTCCGACTCCGAACATCGGCACCAAGCCGATCGAAGCCGCCTTCCTGGTCTTCGGTTCGACCGACATGGAAGCCGACCTGCGTGACACCACCGCGTTCCCGAGCTACACCCCGGTCGCGGCTTACGGTTCGCGCAAGCCGATCCACGAGAACGAGTTGGGCTCCTTCGAGCAGTTCCGCTTCATCGCTTCGCCCGACCTGGTTCCGTTCCAGAACGGCGGCGCGGCTGTCGGTTCGACAGCGTGCGTATCCACCGGTGGCACCGTCATCGACGTGTATCCGCTGATCGTCACCGGCCAGGAAGCCTACGGCACCGTCCCCCTGCGTGGCTCCAAGTCGTTCGACCTGGGCATCATCCCTGTCGGCAACCGTGACTCGGCTGACCCGCTGGCCCAGCGTGGCTACGTCGGTTCGAAGTGGTACGGTGTGTCCGTCCTGCTGAACCAGCAGTGGATGGCCGTCGCCTTCGTTGGCGTCGGCAACCTCGCGTAAGCAGCGAAGTTGATCTACAATAAAGGGGTGGTGAGAAATCACCACCCCTTTTTCTTTTCAGGAATAACGCAATGAACTTCGGCGAACTTGACGCAGGGCTGAACGCCCTGGATGTGGTGAAGATTTCGCGTGCGAATGACGGAACGCCGACCGCGCTGATCGTCGATGGTGCTCCACTGGAAATTGGTTCTGGTGGCCCAGCAGGTCCGGTCGGTCCGGCGGCAGTCGCCGACACCTATGCGACAAACGCCCGCTTCTTCGAGTTCGACATCCATTACCAGATGTCGAAGTTCGGCACCATTCCCGAATTTCCAACCTGATCTTGGCCTGAAAGATAACCATGGCGTCCAGAAGCCTGCTTGACCTGAACCCGGAAACCCGCAAGCGCGCGGAGATGTTCGTCGCCAAATGCGCGACGTTCGGTATCGAAGTCCTGATCTATTGCACCTACCGTTCCGAGAAGGAGCAGGAACTCCTTTACGCGCAGGGACGCACGACGACCGGTCCAAATCCGCGGTCCTCGAAGCCGATGGGTAACATCGTGACCAATGCCCGGGGCGGCCAGAGCTGGCACAATTTCCGGGCGGCGTTCGACTTCGTGCCGCTTGTCGGCGGAAAAGCTGCGTGGAATGACAAGGCTCTCTACGAAACCTGTGGTAAGATTGCGGAATCGCTCGATCTTGAATGGGCCGGGCGCTGGACGGGAAGCCTTCGGGAGACAGCTCATTGTCAGTTTCGCGATGGTTTGACCCTGGCTCAAGCGGTTGCAAAGTGGAGGGTGTGAGGTGCGCTGGCTGGTTGCTGTAATCTTCGTCGTGATCTTCTCTATCGCGAGTTACGGCTGGGTCACAACGCTCGGACCCTGGTTGCAGGAACATGGAGTCCAAAATAGGAGGTGTGGTCAATGTTGATCAAAGATTTCTTTCAGGCTTTCACGGCCGGCAAGGAGTTAGCAAATGGCGCCGCATGGAAAGATGCTCAACTCGTCGGATCAAAGCTCGCGATCCTGCTTGGTGCCCTGCTCGCAATCGCCAACGCCTTCGGCTACTTCCCACAAGTCACCACCCAGGATGCGCTTACTGTTGCTGGCGCTATCGCTGTTCTTGTCGGGATGCTCAACAGCACCGCTACAGTTGTCTCAACAACAAAAATTGGCTTGCGCGGTCTTCCCGCTAGTGGGCCTGACACAGGAGGGGGGAAGCCTGTTGCTGAACCAACCCCTACACGCGTACCAATCCCTGTCGATCCACAGCTTGAGCAACCAGACCTTTTTCACAACAGGAGTCTCGGCTAGTTGCCGATTTTAAGGAGAAACGCCGTGCAATACATCATCATCATCCGTACCGTCCTGGCCCTTTTGCCGACCATCATCGACGCGATCAAGGCGCTGGAAGGCGCGTTCCCCGTCGCCGGCCAAGGTGCTGCGAAACTGCAAGCGCTCCGCAACATCATCGCCTCTGCTTACGAGATCGCGGCTGACGCAACCGTGTCGTTCGAAAAGCTCTGGCCGGCAATTCAGTCAGCCATCAGCGCCGTGGTTTCCCTGGCCAACGCGACCGGACTGTTCAAGAAGTAATGCCCGAAAAAGACCCAACATCATGGCACCTTGCTACATGGGCGCTCGCTTTGGCTATGGCCATGGGTGGCGGCTTTGTGAATTGGTACGCCAAGGTGAAGGTTTCTCACACGAGAGCCTTCAACCTCTTGGAGTTGATCGGTGAAATGGTTACTTCAGGATTCGTCGGCATCGGTGTTTTTATGACGCTCGACGGATTCGGACAACCAGCCAGCCTGTGTGCCGCCGGCGCCGGCATCGGTGGTCACATGGCCGCCCGCCTGCTATTCATTCTCGAACGCCTCATCGAACAGAAGCTGAAGAAGGTTGCATCTTGACAGCCAATTGATGTAGGCTATCACCTCAACCCCTTTTCAACAGGAGCACTATCACCATGGTCACCAAGAAAATCATCGACTCCCCGGAAACCGAAGTTCCGAAACCCAGCGACATCACGTTCGATTCCGTCTATGTGCCGGATCAACCGGAGATCATCCAGGTTGCCGCACCTTCCGGCGGCGCCGGCGACAGCAAGCAGTTCGAGGAACTCAGGTTCAACGAAGAAGAAGTCGAAATCATGGTGCATGAAACCACCGACAAGAACGCCGAGGACCCGGTTTTCACCGCCTGCAACGGGACGACGCAATACTTCTTCCGCGGCCACGTGCAGAGGGTGAAGCGCAAGTACCTGGCAATCCTGGCCTCGTGCAAGGAGCACGCGATCAAGACGGTGGAATACACCCAGGCGGACGGTTCCAGGGCGACCAAGATCGTTCGTACCTCTTCCCTCAAGTATCCGTTCAGCGTGATCAGTGACCCGAATCCCAGGGGCGCACCCTGGTTGCGGGCGCTCCTCGCTTCGGCCACGTAATAAAGCGGCGGCTTCCCTCCTCCTGTTTCCGACGCTTTCCCGGCACCCTTGCGGTGCCGGTTTTCATTTGGTACTATCGCGAAGACTACTTCTGAGGTGACGTGATGAACTATCGGCAGCACTATGATAACCTGATCGCCAGAGTTGCCGGCAGAAAGTGTGAAGGGTATGTGGAGAAGCACCACATACTTCCTCGCTGCATGGGTGGTTCTGATGCCGCCGACAATCTGGTAAAACTCACGGCTCGCGAACACTTTCTTGCGCACCAATTGCTTTGCAAAATTCACCCAGACGTTTCTGGTTTGGTGTTCGCGTTCAGACGGTTGAGTACGGGAAATTATGGTCGCCCGTCGAGTCGTGTGCAAGGGTGGTTAAGGGAGAAGATGGCAACAACCGCTGCTGAAAATTCAAGAAAACGTCATTGCGAAAATCCCACCATCCTTGGTACAGGGGCGCATACACCAGAGGCCAGGGCAAAAGCACGCAAAAGTTTTGCGAAAACCTTGGAGCAACCTGTGGTTCGCGCCAAGTGGTCAGCGGCTGCAAAGAAAAGGTGGGAAACAAGAGACAGGCACGCACAGGGCGAAAGATTAAAGGTTTTGCGTGTCACCATGTTGCATCCAAAGAATCGCCCTGTTGTACAATTGCTGCCGAACGGCTTCATCGTCAATGAGTATCCAAATATGATTACGGCTGCTAAAGCCACGGGCCACGACAAACACACGATTTCAGATAGAGTGAAGCGTGGTCACCCGTTTTGGGTTGGGGTCACGGTATGAACTTCCTTCAGTTAGCTCAAAAGGTATTTCTCCAAGGCGGGATTTCCGGTCAGATCACTTCGACCCAGAATCAGACCGGAGAAGCGCTTCGGATTGTCAATTTCGTCCAGGACTCCTACCGTGAAATCCTGAACAGCGACCAATTCACTTTCGGCTTCATTCGCAAGGAAGTTCATAAGCAACTGGTCCCGGGCCAGGGGACCTACACCAAGGCCGAGTTGGATGTTTCCGATCTTGGCCAGTGGGACACCACATCCATGCGGGTGTCGATCAACGAGGATCGCACCGACGAGACCTTCATCATTGGTCAGCGCTGGCCGGCATTCCGGGATTACTGGCGTTTCAGCACCAGGCGCTACACCACATCCCGCCCTCTGAATTGCGCTGTCAATCAGGACACCAATCTGGAAATCGGACCTGTTCCGGACGCGGCTTACTGGCTGACTTTTCAGTACATCGACGTTCCCGCGGACCTGTTGGCAGATACCGATGTCCCGGTGATCCCCGATCGTTGGCAGATGGCGATCGTGTGGCGCGCGCTGCGCCATTACGGCATGTTCGAGTCCGCACCCGAAGTGGTCATGCGCGCGGATGCGGCGTACAACGAGATCATGCTCCGCATGACCCTCGACCAAAGCCCGCAGATCGTGGTTGGTCCTCCGCTATGCTGAGACCTGAAGGGCTCCCCCCGGTACAGTACGAGGTCACCCCGCTTCAGGGTGGCTACGACCAGATCACGTCAGCCTACAACCTGACACCGGGAGCCTTGCGGGACTGCATCAACTTTGCCTGCCGCTCCCAGGGTGGCTATTACCGCATCCCGGGCTATGAGCGTATCGACGGTCAGCCGGCGCCGAGCGACGCCGAGTTCATCGTCCTCGACGTGACGATGAATCCTGGTGAATCCCTGCCGCCAATTGGTGCGGTCGGCACCTTTGGCAATATCGAGGGGACTGTTTGCTATGTCGATCCCCTCGGCCTCTATATCGCCATCACCAAGGCCAATATTGTCGAAGAGGAGATGTGATGCCAATCCCCTTTTCTGACTTCGTTCCTGGACCGATAGACCTTGGCAGTGGCATCGTTGGCCAGGCCACCGGCATCCACACCCAACTGTCGGCAAAGCAGAGCGCGATCATCAAGGCATACGCGGCCAACATTTACCGGGCCGACATCCAGCCGGTGCCCGGCTCCGGCCCGATCCGCGGCGTGCTCTATTTCAAGGACACGGTTTTCGGTTTTCGGGATAACGAAGAGGCCACCGCTTGCGATGTTTATCGGAGCACCACGACCGGTTGGGAGATTGTCGATCTTGGCTACAAGGTAGAATTCACCAACTTGCAGAGCAACATTGACGAGGGTGACACCCTCACCCAGGGTGCGGCTTCAGGAATTGTCGAACGGTGGGTCATCACCAACGGTGACATCCTTTCCGGGATCAACATCGGCTATTTCATTCTCAGTGGGGTTGGTGGTGACAACTACGCCGCTGGGGCGGCCACGGTAGATGGTGTGGCCGTCACACTCAGCGGGGCGGAAACCGTAATCACCCTGCTCCCCGGCGGCAAGTACAATTTCAGCATCGGCAACTTCAGCGGCTACTACGACAACGAACGGGTCTATGGCGCTGACGGGGTGAATGACGCCTTCGAGTTCAACGGCACCGTGTTCGTGCCAATCCCTGTGGCCATGGTGGCCAAGCCCAGCTATGTTCTTGTGCATTCCAACCACCTCTTTCTTGCGGTGGAAAGCTCTTTGGTTCATTCGGCCCTCGGCAACCCCTACAACTTCGAGGTCGTCAATGGGGCCGGAGAGATTGGCACCGGCGGCAAGATAACCGGCCTCCTGATCCTGCCTGGCAACCAGGGTACGGCCGCCCTTGAAGTGACATCCCGTAGTTCGACGTGGGTGCTTTACGGCACGTCGGCCCAGGATTGGAAGTTCGTCAATTACAATGTCGGCGTCGGCGCTCTGGACCGCACGCTGCAAAACCTGTTCGACGCCTTCTCGGCTGACGATCACGGCATCACGATGATGAAGCAGTCCCTGAATTACGGGAACTTTGATGCCGCACGCCTCACCTACAACATCCAGCGTTTCATAAGAAGCCTCGTTGGCCAACTCGCCTGCTCGGCCTTGAGCCGCTCCAATAGCCAGTATAGGGTCTATTACGCAAACGGGTTCGGGATTTACACCACCGTCACCCCGCAAGGAGTCGTTGGTCATGGTGTTGTGCTCTTCCCCGATCCGGTGATATGCGCTTTCGACGGTGAGGATTCAAGCGGGGAAAGCGTCCATTTGTTCGGCACAACCAGCGGCTATGTGATGCACAACGACGCCGGCACCAGTTTCGACGGACGGGAGATCAATGCCTATCTGAACACCAACATCAATACGGCCAAGTCGCCGCGGATTCGCAAACGCTTCCGTCGCTGCGTTCTTGAGTTGCAGGGCGAGGCTTACGTTGAAATGGATGTCGGCTACGCTTTCGAGTGGGCCAGCGAACGCATTTTGCCACACCTGTTCGAGAACGCGCCGATGTCCTTTGCGGCACTGTCGTTTTGGGACAGCTTCGTCTGGGACAATTTCTTTTGGGATGGTCGCTCAAACGACGCGGTGTCGGTCGAACTCAACGGAACAGGGGAAAACTTGCAACTGATGATCGTTCTGGATTCCGACTACATCGAGCAATTCACAATCCCGAGCGCCATCTTTCATTACACCCAGCGTCGTGGCAATCGGTGATAGAATGCCCCAACATTTGAGCGAGACAAGCTGATGTCAAACGAATACTTCCAACCTGGTGCGGTGCCTGCCCCGAATGCCCCAGGCTCGTCAGCCACCATTCGCGGCGAGTTTGCCAGCATCGCGGCCGGATTCGACAAACTCCCGGCGTTGGCCGGTAACGCAGGTGAGTTGATCGCGGTCGATCCGGCAGGCACCCGCCTGATCTCCGGTGGCTTCAACGTCAATGAAATCGTCACGCTCACCGGTATCCAGACGCTTACCAGCAAGACGATCGCGTGGGCGGATAACACCTTCCCGGGATTCGGCACGGCTGCCACGCGCAACGCCAACACGGTTCCAGGCACCGGCGAAGTGCCCGTCATGGTTGGCCCTAATCTGTTCGGACCCATTGATGGTTCGCAACTGATCAACCTGAACCCGGGCAACATCAACGGGATTCTTCCGATTGCCAAGGGTGGTACGGGTGCATCTGATCTTCCTGGTGCTCAAGCGAATCTCGGCATCGACCTGAAGGCGAACATCAACAGCCCATCCTTTACCGGTACGCCGACGGCGCCGACCCCAGGTACGGGGGATTCCAGTGCCAGGGTCGCCACCACCTTCTTCGTTACGGACACCTTGGCTACCATCGGTGCAACCACCCCTGGTATTGCGCTTCCTTTGATGGATGGTGTTGCCAGTGCCGGCACGCCAGGCAGCTTCGTTGTATCAAAGGAGGATCACGTCCATCCCTCGGATACCAGTCGCGCCCCTGCGAGTGCTGGAACTGCGAGCGGCACCAGCTTCACCCCCGTCGGCGGCGTAGCAGCCACAGACGTACAGGGCGCCATTGCCGAACTAGATACCGAAAAAGCAGCACTGGCGTCGCCGACATTTACCGGCACCCCGAGCGCACCTACTCCGGCACCCATGGACACCAGCACAAGGCTTGCAACGACGGCGTGGGTGCAGAGCACGCTGGCCGCGTTGCCGCCGGCGGGCATGTATCCCGACAATGACATCCCGGAGATGAATGGGGTCGGTAGTGCCGGCACAAACGCCGAAGCCTCGCGCGGGGATCACGTCCATCCGACAGACACCAGTCGGGCACCGTTGGCATCCCCGACTTTTACCGGCAGTCCCGCGGCGCCGACACCGACCGCCGGCGACAGCTCGACCAAACTTGCCACGACGGCGTTTGTGACGGCGGCCGATCTCTTGCTCACCGGCGACATCAATGCCAAGGATGCCCTGAACGTCAAGAAGACCAGCAACACCGGTATCGCCCTGCTGCCGGCGGGCAGCGAGGCCCAGCGTGATGTGACCCCGACCATCGGCGGTATGCGGTTCTCCACCACGCTGAGTGGCTGGGAAGGGTGGAACGGGTCGAACTGGACATCCATCGGCGGCGGGCAGATGTACGGGCAGGCGCTGGTCAAGGCGATCTTCTACAACTCGCAGACCATCGGCGAGGACCTGACGGTCAAGACTGGCGAGAACGGCGGCAGCTTTGGCCCCGTCACCATCAACAATGGCTTCGCCGTCACGGTCGAAGCGGGCAGCGTTTGGACAATCGCATGAGCAAGTACGTCGGTCCAACAACAGTCGTCGGTCCCATCACGATAGGATGATCCCATGAGTCTCATCAAAATCATCAAGGCCCAACTCGGCCTCTCCGGAACTCCGGCCAACAACTTCGTCCTTGACGCCAGCGCCGACAACGGCACGATGAAGCTGGCCCGTGGCAATGCCGGGGCGACGACGCAGGATGTGATGACGGTGGCTGCTGACGGCAAGGTGACATTTCCGCAAAACACATTCAATTCCGGTGCCATTGCGCGTGCCATAGCAGGTTCGGATGTTTCCATTCCAACCGTCACCACATACACAAAAATTCCATTTACTAGCGCGTCATTTGATACAGATAGCATCTTATCTGCCCCTGACGGTGGATTCAAGATCAAGAGTGCTGGGTATTATTTCGTTGACGCTCATGCGTATCTGAATTCATCTAGCAATAATCTGACGATTGGTGGGGTTCTGGCAGTTTATAAAAATGGCACGATTGCCGCAGCGCAGGGACAGGGGGCGCTTAACACGAGTGTGAATTACCTTAGTTGTTCCGGGCTTATTCAATGTGCGGCCAATGACATCATTACAATGTGGGCTTATGTTTATGCCGGTGGTGGTCTTTCCATTAAGGGACCGGGGTATGAGGTTTTCACAAACATGTCCATTTTCAAGCTATGACGGGAGTCACGTAAATGACCGCTAAATTCAAAGCATCAGCAGACGGCACGAAGGTCACTATCGGCACCGCAGCCGAGGACGCCCTGGAAATTGACGCGGCGGCCAATGTGATTAACGCCCTCGCCCCCTACATTTTCCAGCAGGAAGGGGTGGCGGTGTTGGAGTTTGTGACGGTAGGGAATCAACGTGCCATCAAGTTTGCCAACGGCGCACTAGTATGCTTTGGTTTTTCGTCAATGAGCGTCACATGGACTAGTGGGGCGACAATTTCGTTTGGCTCATTTGGCGGGATGAGTAGTTTTGCTGTTCCCTTTGTTGGGACAGCGCCAACAGTTATTCCGTGGTGCAATAACACAGACGTATCGGGCCAGTCCAGTTTCGTGTCGTCAGCAACTGTGGGTCTTGCGGGAATCACAGGGGGATATGTCTCGTCGTCCGGTACTATTTCCGGATCATCCACAAATGTCATAAGTTACGTTGCGCTCGGCAGGTGGAAAGCGTGAAATACCTCGTGACCGACAACTCCCAATAAGCCAAGGAAACGATCATGCCGATCACCACACCCATCCTGAGTCAGGCCACGCAACAGGTGGCGAATGCGGCGACGCTCGATCCCAATCAACTCGCCCAGATGAACGCGACCACCGTATCCGGGCAGGCCAACAGCATCATCGGCCAGGGTGGTCAGTTGATGCAGCAGGCTGCCAACACCGGCAACGCCATGGCGGCCCAGCGCGGACTGTTGAATTCCAGCATGGGTATCCAGGCCGCGCAGAACGCCGTGCTTCAGAACGCGACGCAGCTTGCCCAGGGTGACGCGAATGCGCTGAATGCTGCGAACCAGTTCAATGCACAGTCGCAGAATCAGACGCTTGCCCAGAACACGGCGAACCAGCAGGCCACGAACCAGTTCAACACCCAGCAGGGTAACGCGATGAGCACCTGGAACCTGGGGCAGCAGAACGAAGCCGTGATGAAGACGCTCGACGCCAACAACAAGGAGTCGCTGATGAACATCGAGGCCAACTACAAAGGTCTCATGCAAAATTCTTCTTCCGCTTCCGGCATGTACGAACAGATGCTCAAGAACCTGTCCGACATTTCGGCGAGCAAGGATATGGACGCCGGTGCCAAGAGCACTGCAATCCAGAACCAGCTCACCTACTTGCGCACAGGTTTAACCATGTTGGGCAACATGGGGGGTATCACAGGTATGGTGACGTTCTAGTGAGCTTGACGCCAAACCAGGTTTGTAGTATGATTCAATCTTCAACAGGAGATCGAATCATGCCGCTTTACAAATTGACATCACCTTCGGGAAAGTCCTACATCGGGATCACCCGCGGCGCTCTTCAAGTGCGCTTGAACCATCATCGTTTTGACAGTGAGCGTGGCTCGCGTGGCAAGTTGCACACTGCCATTCGCAAACATGGTTTTGAAAACTTCAAGGTTGAAGTTTTGAATGACTCGACTGCTCCCGATGAGCTTTGCGAACTTGAGATTGCCGCGATTCGCGAACACAACACTTTTGGCAAGGGTGGCTATAATCTTACTCTTGGTGGGGAAGGGGCGCTTGGAACGAAGCTCACAGAAGAACGCAAGATCAACCTTGTGAAATCTCGCGCTCTTCGCAAATTAGAGAAAACCGATGAAGAATTGGCTCTTGAGCGTGCTCGTCGGTCTGTGTCAGCAAAACGTGTAATGGCTTTGGCAACCTACACCCGTAACCAGCACGGTTATGATCACGCCGAGAAAATTGCTGAAGCCCGTGCCAATCGCACACCTGAGCAAGTTGCCGCTGAAAAGGCGAACCGCTCTTCCGCCGCAAAGGCGCGGTGGGAAAAACCAGGTCATCGTGAAAAGGTTTTAGCAGCACAAGCTGAAAGATTTGCCACAGAAGAATTCAAGGCGAACAGGTCAAGTGCTTCAAAAGCCGCATGGTCAGATGAGACACGGGCTGCTCGTGCCAATCGCACACCTGAGCAAGTTGCCGCTGAAAAGGCGAACCGCTCTGCCGCCGCAAAGGCGCGGTGGGCTTCCGGCAATTTCAGAAAGAACTGATCATGTACATCCCGTCCGACGTTCGCACCTACCAGGCTCGCGCTACCCACTACACCGGGGACCGCGGGCCTTGGCTCGAACACATGGTCGAGGATTGCGGCTGCTCGCTCGATGAGGCAATGATGTTCCTGGCCCCGTACCAGGCAATCCCTTATGTCGATCAGAAGCACGGTCACATGGCGACGCTGATCAAGCGGAACAAGGAAGTGCATTTCGCGATCTACCGCAAGTACCGTCGCAAAGCGCAGGTCACATCCGAACGGATCATGGAGTTCCTGCAACCCATCCTGGACAAGGAGAAGTTCCTGGTCACCAAGGTTGCCGACGATGAAAGCGACGCCTTCATTACCCATTTGGGTTTCGAACCCCTTGGCACTACAATGGAGGGGCTTCGCACCTTCATCCTGAACGAGATCAAATATCCGAGGCCCCACTGATGAACACCTTCGAATTACGTGACAACCTGCGCTACTACAACCAGCGCTTCAGCGAGATGCCTGTCGGCGATCCCATGTCGGGCGCCTGCTATGGCGAGTACCTGAAGTCGAAAGCGATCGGCGCGATCATCGGTGTCGTTGCCGCCGTCGCTGCGGTATGGACTGGCGGTGCCACCCTGGCCGCCTATGCCGCTGCCGGTAGCACGGTCAGCATCGGTTCAGCGATTGCGGCCGGGGCCATGGTCGCCGGTGGTGTGATGAGCGGTGTGGGCGCCGTCACCGGCAACAAGAAGCTGATGAAGATTGGCGGCGTGCTCGCCCTGGCCGGCGGCCTGGGTTCGATGGCGGCGTCGGCATTCAGCGGAACATCCACGGTTGCCGGGGAGGCTGCAAGTGCGGCACCTGTTGCTGCCGATGGTTCGGCGGCCGGAGCTTCTGAGCAGCTTGTTGGCAAACTCGCCGGCGCCGGTACATCGGAAGCGTTCGGTGCGGCAGCCGAAGGAATGAATTCAGGGGCTTTGAACATTGACACCCTGGCCGCTGGCAAGGTTCCGAGTCTTGGTTCTGGTCTGGAAGAAGCTGCGACCGTTGCCTCTCAAGCGGGGGCGCCGGTTCAGCAGGGTGGTATTGTTTCTCAGGCGCTCGGCGACACTCCAAGTGCGGCCCTTTCCAAAACGCCAAACGACATTGCAGCTTATACCGGCGCGGATTATTCCAAAGGCGTCGGTGCTGCCAATGTTCAACCGCCCGCTGCTGAAGGTGGATTCCTCGAAAAGGCTGGCGGCTGGATGGAGAAGAACAAGACCCTGGTCGAGATGGGTGGCAAACTCCTGAGCAATCTCGGCGGCCAGGCGCTCAATGGCGGCAATCCTCCGGGCACGGCGGGCGGCGGCGCCGGCAGCACGGAAGCCCAGGATGGCCTCATCGTCGCCAAGACCAACGAGACAAACGCTTCTGCCGATGCCCTGCGCGCCAAGCAGGAAGCGGAAGCCCAGCAGCGCAAGAACGCCAACACCCAGGTCGAGATGATCTCGGCAAACGATCCGAACCGTGATGCCAAGGTTGCCGATGCGGTTGCCCGCGGAGCACCCTACCAGATCATGTTCCAGCCCGCTGCGACCCCTGTTACCATGGGGGGTCGGAACTACGCCACGACCAGCAATCAATGGGCGCCCCAGCGCTAAGGAACCCTCATGTCTATCCTCCAAGACTCCATGCAAAATCCCCAAGCTGGCGCTCCGGCGCCCGCCGCTACGGCCGCGACCGCGCCACAGAACATCCCGGGAGCGCCCGCGGGCGGCGGCCAGCAGTTGCCGCCACCGAATCCCGAGACCACGAGCCCGCTCGTCAAGGCCCACGAGGATGAGTTGGCAAACATGGTCACGGTGATGCCGCCGCAAATGCGCGACGCCTATCAGCGCGTGGTCGTCGCCGGCAAGAAGATGATGTACGCACCGGAAACGGCCGAGGCAATCCATGGGATCATCCTCGACGACAAGATTCCGATGGCGAACAAGCTCGGCGAGGGTGTGGCCAACCTGGTGGTGATGATGGACAACCAGGGCAACGGCACCATCCCGAAGGATGTGCTGGTTCCCGTGGGCGTCACGCTCATGTTCGAGGCGGCCGACTATCTTTTCGAAGTCGGGATGGAAGTCACCGAGGGTGACCTGTCAGACGCCATGGAACTGATGGTCTATTCCATCTTCGAAGCCTACGGTGTGCCCCAGGCCGAGGTGGATAAGATCATCGACAAGCTGATGAGCGATCTCGATCTCGACGACGAGACCAAGGAGAAATTGGTCGGCGGCGTCAAGGAGCGTGAAGCGGAAGACATGGAAGCGGCCGAGGCCGAGACCGCTGCACAGGAAACGGCTGAAGGTCCGGCCGGCGAGGAAGCTGAATTCAATGCCAGCTTCGACGCCGAGCAGGCAAAGCGGAGGATGTAATCATGGGCTGGTCTCTGACTGGAATTCTCGGTGCCGTTGGCAAGGCGGTTGGCGACACGGCCCAGGATTGGGCGAAGCGCGGGATCATCGAAGACGAGAAGATTCGCTCGGAAGAGCGGAGCACCGCGCGCGCCAAGGAAATGGCCGATTACCAGGAAGGGCTTGCATCCGCGCGCGAAGAGCGTGTCATAGCGCTCAAGGAAAAGGTCGATTTGCAGAAGCGCGACAAGGATGCGACCACTGTCGGGGCGCTCGAATGGGCCGCGACCAAGGACCCGGAAGGTCCGCAGCTCAAGAAGGGTACGGTCGCCTTCCATGACTGGATGCAGTCGCAACTCAGCGCCAGCGGTGAAGAAGGTTTGGCCAAGAACCAGGCTGACATGGCCGCCAAGCTCCGCGACGACGTGCGTGCCGATAAAAGCCTTGAGGTACAGATGGCCAACGCCGCCGCCAGCAGGGCGCAATCCGCGGCCAGCCTGGGTGCTGCGCGCGAGGATCGCCTGGCCAATCTTGACCTGAAACGCGAAGAGCTGAAGGCCAAGCAAGACAAGGAGCATCGCACGGAGATGGCGAATCTCGGCACGCTCAAGCTCAAGGACAAGGCGACAGGCGAAGACAAACTTGATTCGTCAGGCTATCCGGTTTTGCGCAAGGTTGATGCGACACTGGAAACCACTTACGGAATGACCGACCGGCTGGATCGTGTCGATGCAATGGCTCAGATCACAGCCAACGCGCGGAACTACTACGGCCAGCAGGCAGTCACCAAGAAGCCGGTGAGCTGGGATGTTGCGTTGCAAAAGTCGGCCGCAGAATGGGCCAGCAAAAATCCACCACCTGAACCCAAAGCGAAAAAGTAGGGTAAAATGATCTCCGTTTTCCAAGGAGATCGACATGGGCCGCAAAGACGACCAATCCGCTTCCACCGCTGACATCTTCGGTTTCGGCACCGGTGGGTTTGATGCACCGGTAGCATCAAAATCCTCGAAGGCTCCAAGCGACCCCTTCGGTTTCGGCACCGGTGGGTTCGATCCCATTGTCGAGCCTGAAAAACCCCGCACTGGATGGGACACCGCCAAGGATGTCGGTGTCGAGATCATGGCCGGTGGCGCCGGCGCCGTCGATAGTGCCCAGGGCATCCTGAATTGGGCGACCGGCCGCGAGGGTGAAGAGAAGTTCGACGCGGATTTCATCTCTTCGGCCAAGGAATACTGGCAGGACATGAAGTCGGACTATCGCAAGCAGCGCGATGCCGAACTCGCTTCTGCAATATCCGATCCCAACAAGAGTATCGTCGAACACCTGATCGAGAATCCGGCCGACATTGGCTATGCCGCTGCCGGCAGTTTGCTGCCGATGATGGCGACTGGTGGTGTGTCAGGTCTTGGTGCCAAGGGTCTCTTGGCCGTCGGTGCGCTGAAGGCCGGATCGAAAGCGACCAACTTGATCCTTGGTGGAATGGCGGGCGCCACGGAAGGTGCCCTGATGGCCGGTGACGTTTATAACGAAACCGAGAGTGGCCTGGCTGCCGCCGGCGCCCTTGGTCTGGGTGTCGCCACGGGTGGTATCGGCGGAAACGTCACGCTCGGATTGGCACGCCGCGCCGTCGGCAAGGAAATTCTCGGTGAGGGTGTCGAAAGCGCTCTCAACAAATCCATCGCTCGGCGCACGCTCACCTCGATGTTCGGTGAGGGTGGCCAGGAATATCTGCAAGAGGGTGGTCAGGCGCTGCTGGAAATGGCCGGCAAGGATGGTGAGATTGACCTGATGCAGGCGGCCAAGCGCGCCACCTTCGGCGCCGTCGTCGGCGCTGCCATGGGTGGTGGTATGCACCCGATCTCCGGCGAAGGTGCGCCTGCGTTCAAGAGCATTGAAGATCGCGACAAGGCCGCGCGCCTGGCCGAAGATACTCGCTGGCAAGAATACCTTGTGGCAAAGGGTGCCACTGGTAGCCAACCCAGCGTTGAAGAGTTCGAAAGCATGTCGGCTGAACCGGCGTTCCTTCGTCGCAACAGCGAAGTCGCCCTCGCAGCGCAAACCCAGGCCAACGCGGAAGCCTGGGTCGCCAAAGAACCGAACAACCCGGCTGCCCAGGAAGCGCTGGCTTCGGCCCAGGCAAACTTCCTCGCCACGAGCAGCATCGAAGAGGAACGCAAGAACGCCGCCAAGGCTGCATCCGAGGGTGCCGCCGCCGCCACGCTCGGCGCCCCAACGGTTGAGGCTGCAACCGCCGCCTTCTCTGCGAACCAGCAGGCTCAGAGCGTGCTGACTACCGGCGCCACCGCGGTCGAGGCAGCAAAGACTGTTGCCACCGGCACCGCGGCTCCTGCCGAACCGCTCCCCCTCCAAGGTGAGGATGAAGTCGGCACGCTTGTTGGTGCGGCCCTGGCTGCCGGAGTAGATAGCAATCTTATCAATTGGGTTGTCAATAACCCCTCAATTGAAAACCTGCGCATCGAATCCATGCTGCACCCCAGGCCGGAAATCAGGGCGCTTGCCAAAGCCGTGCTGACGGAGCGTACCTCCGTCGCCCCCGGCACCCCTGCGCCCGAGCCCGCTGCGACCACACCAGCGCAAGCCACCTTGCCGCTTGAGGGTGGCAAGCTGAACACCTTGCCCCCTGAACTGGCGGGCGCGAAGCCGACCTACGGCACCACCCAATTGACCTTCGGTAGCGACATCGACAGGGCCGCGTACATCACACGCAACGGCGTCAAGAAATCCAGGAACGACGCGCGCTATGTGGATTTCGTAACCCAGGCCACAGGGATGACCGAGGCCGAGGTGCGTGCGCACGGCAACAAGGTTCATGCTGCCATCAAGGCCGGGACCAAGGTGCCTGGCCAGCCGTTCAATGTCGAGCCGATCTGGTCGGCCCCGGCCGCCAGCGCCGCACCGGAACCCAAGGTTGCACCGGAACCAGCCGCTGCACCTGCATCCACGCCGGAACCAGCCGCTACCAACGAGCCCAAGCACTTCAAAGAGATGCGTGAAAAGCTCGGCCCCATGGTTGCGCTGCTGCCGAAACACGTGCAGGAGTTGTTCGCGCACGATTTCAAGGGGTCAAGCAATCGGGTGATCCGTGTCACGCGCTCGGCCCAAATGCACACGAAAACGATCCCGAGCGCATTGAAGCGTGTGGGCTTCACCCAGAACCAGTGGAACGAGTTTCTTGCAGACCTGAAGGAAAAGGTCACCGGGACAAAGACCGAGGGTGTCCAGGCCCAGATCGAAAAGGGTAGCACTGTCAGTGAAATGCTGGACTACCTGATCGCCAACAGCGAGCCGCGCATGGCAAAGCTGGCGGCAGCGTTGAAGCGCTTTGGCGCCGACAATCCCGCGCTTGATCTCCCCTACACCAACATGCAGAATGCCGCAACGGGTCAGCGCGGCGCCACTGCGGCTTGGGAGGGTTCTGGCGAAATCACGGACGTGTTCAACGTCAAGGGTGTTGCCGATGAAATTACCACACTTCACGAGATTACCCACGCCTTTACCTTGAGTTGGTTCTACACCGCTGACAAAGCAAGCCCGCTCTACAAAGAACTGGTCCAGATGCACAAGGCTGCCCGGAACCAGTGGCTCTCAGAGAATCCTGGAAGAACGGCCAAGGATGCCGGCATCGCTGTTCGCGGATTGATGGACATCAACGAATTCATGGCCGAGGCTGTTGCCAATCCCGGATTCCAGGAATACCTGATGACGGTGCGGGCCAACAAATCCCAGAGTGCATGGGACAAGTTCGTCGGCTGGGTCCGTGATCTGCTCGGCGATCCCGATGTCGATCTGCAAATGCTGGGTCAGGCCCTGGCCGCTATCGAGAAGATTGCGAAGAAGAGCACGGCCGTGAATAAGACCGCCGGCGCCAACGCGATCAATCCTGCGACCACCTCCGACGCCGAGCACATGAGCGATGTCGCCACATCGGATTTGCTGCAAAGCATCGTTGCTGACTTCTTCAAGTCCGACGATCCGAACGCCGTCGATGACCTGATCGCGGTCAATGAGATGTTCGGCCAGTTGTCGCTTGACGGCTTGCGCAACGTGCGCACGCGCATCACCGATCCGGATTCCATTCGTCTTCTCGATGCTGTCATTGCCCGCCACGAGGCTGGGTTCGACGACGCCTTCGACGTGATCAACAACCACATCGAACTGCTCGAAGCGGCCGACGCAACCGCCTCGATGAACGAGGCCCTGGGGATTGATGAGGACGACTTCACGATCCCGATGGGTCCCGAAGACACGATGGACGACTTCAACCTTGACCAGGTTCCGGAGTACGAGCGGCGCGCGTTCGAGGCCACGGACAGGATGTTCGCCGCCGGCAGCCATGCAATCATCTCCCGCACCATCGGCCAATCCGAACAGGAGCTGCGGCTGCTTGTGCGCGCCGCCGGCAATGCGGCCAGGTCCGATCTGGCCCGGGCGATGCTGGACTACGGTGACATCTCTGCGGCGCGCGTCGCCGTCGGGAATCACCTGAACGACCTGATGAACAACGACATCCTGGGCGCCGGCCTGGACGATCGCAACAGGAAGGACAGCGATCCCGAGCCCAGCTATGCCAAGGGTGGGCGTCACCCCATCTACGACTTCGGGGCCAGGCTCAAGAATGCCTACATGACCGGGGCGCTCACCAAGTTGGCCGCGTTCTGGGAAACCGTCTTCGAATCGGATGGTCAGTTCAAGATCAACGTCGATTCGAAATCCATCCTTCGCGGGAAGGACAGCACGAATGACGACTACTCGAAGTTGATGCATGCCTACAACGACGCCATGTTCGAGAAGGCGAAGGAGTGGGCCAAGGCGCACAGCTTCCCAGAGCCGAAGGATAGCCCTGCCAACCGTGTGATCGTGTCCCTGCGCGAGCAGCGCAACGCCCAGGGCAAGCCCGAGCTGAATCTGGTGGTGCGTGGCCGCGGTCGCGAGTTCCGTGGGGAAAATCCCTATCTGGCGACGACGAGCGGTGCCGGCGAAGGGTGGATGGACTTCAATCCCTACTCGAAGCAGAACGAAATCCACACGACCGATCTCGAAGGTTTTCCGGGAAGTGGTGACATCGCCTACCGCCTGTTCGCCGATGTCGCCAACGCTCACGGATTGAACCTGCCGACGGCCGACACCCTGATGTCGAACAACAATGTCCGCCGCCCGTGGCAGACCGTCGCCGCCACCATGCGCCTCAAGAATCCCGACGTGCTGAGTCCGATCAACTCCGGCGGTGCGGCGAGCGCCTACGGGATGGATACCGAACTCTGGCCTCACCTGAAGGACCGTGAGCGCATCGGCGCCAATATCCTGCGCCACACCCACAACATGCTGGTCAGCCGCCCGGGCAACCGCGGTCGCTCGTCCAAGATCATGGTGTCGAACGGTCGGGTGTTCGACAACCTGGTGCCGCTGGCTGACGGCACGGGTTTCGTCGCCAAGTTCGAGCCGAACCATCCCAACGGTGTTCCGAAGGGTAAGGTGATCGACTTCGAAGACCTCACAAGCATGATGAAGAGCGCCAACGCCATCGGTGGCAACGTCGATTCCGACGTTGAGGCCGGGCGTAAGGGTGGCAGCGGTACCTCGATGGCCTTCGCCCTGATGTCCCAGCTCGTGCTGGACAACATCGAGAACAATCCTCACATGGATGTGTATGCCCCCCTGGTTGATGTTGCCTCTAGGATGGGTCGCAACCGCGAGGGCTGGTTCTTCGACAAGACCGACGAGCAGAAGAGCCAGCTTCAGGAAGAGATCGAGGCGGTCAGGGCGTTCCTGGCTGACCCAAAGACCAGCCTCGAAGACCAACAGGCGGCGCGCGAGGTCCTGCGCTCGCTGTTGTCCGACGAAATCGACGGCAAGATCAGCGACCTCATGGAAGAGCACCGCTCGCCGATGACCAGCAATGGGCGGCGCGGCGAGATCAACCGTCAGATCGCGACGCTGCGCATGGAACAGCGCGCCAAGCGTGACACCATGGTGGAAAATATCGGGGTCATTCCGGCCGAAGCCGTTTTCGACTCAAATAAAAAAGGGCCTGTCGCCCCGATCCGTATCCGCGGTGAGCACTACTCCCACCAGAAGCGCACCGAGCTGCTTGGCTCGCGCTACGGCACCGGCTACAAGGGTGCCGAGCGGACCCGTATCGCCGAGTCTGACGATCCGCGCCTGCGCAACCGGGTCCATTTCTACGCTGACGCCGGGAACGGTGTTCGCCCGGAAAGCGGTGTCGGTGGTGTGAAGCACCTGGCCAACCTGGCCAACATCTATCCGGCTCACGAAGACACGAGCATCGCCAAGAGCATCCCGAACACGATCACCGGCGACGCCTACCTGAACGCTTTCGAAACGGCCGTGCTCGACGCCGGCTACAGCGGCTACTCCATGCCGTTCGGTCAGCAACTGGCGGTTGTCGTCTTTGGCAACGAGCCGATTCCGGTTCTCAGCGAAGAAGAAGCTGGACCAGGCAACCCGGTTGTCAGCAATGCGCTTGCCGACAATCCCGAGGCCCCGCTGCTGAACGTCGGCTTGGATGTTGGCGCTGGTGCGCGCACCATGAAGATCAACCCTTCGACCGTGAAGATGATCATCGAGCGTAGCGGTGCAAAGATTCTGCGCTCGAACGTGGTAGTGGGCACTTACACTCACGACGGCAAGGAGATCACCGAGAACACCTTCGTCGCCGAACTCGACCGCCCGCTGACCGAAACGGAAGCGGAACTGGTATCCACCCTGGCGCAGCAGGAGGCGATCAGCCAGCGCTCGATCAACGGCAACATGCTCTATGGCCCAAAGGCGAAAGAGTGGGGCGCCTTCGATCCGAGCCAGTTCGTTCTGTTGGACGGGACGAAGATGGGTGGTCCGACCATGATCGAGGATCGCGAAGAGCAGATCAACACGCCCGCGTTCAAGAAGTGGTTCGGCGACTCCAAGGTTGTGGATGCTGACGGTAAGCCGTTGGTGGTTTATCACGGGACGCGGAAATCTTTCGATGCGTTTCAGCTTGGCAGGGATGGCGGGATTCATGTTGGAACAGTTGAACAGGCAAACAGCCGGCCACCAAAATTATCTGGCGTAAATTTGATGCCGCTGTATGTTGCAATCAGCAATCCAAAACGTGTAAATGACTTGGGTAGCCATGCAAAACCGTGGCGGGAAGCCATTCGTCAAGCAAAAAAAGAAGGTTACGACGGATTGGTTTATGTCAATCGCTTTGAAGCGGCAGCGCTTGAACAGGATTCATATGTTGTCTTCTCACCCACCCAGATCAAATCCGCCATCGGCAACCGCGGTACGTTCGATCCGAACAACCCGGTAATCACCGAGGATCGCGAAGCCCCGGTCTCACCCCCAGCTCAACAGGTAATCATCCGCCAACCTGTCAGCCCGGCCCACCCGAACGAGGTTCGCATCGCCGCCGGCAAGGCACACAGCGTACTTGAGCAAGTGACCAAGGCGGTTCGCCTGCGTATCCAGGATCAGCACGTCACCCTGGGGCGCATCGTGCAGTCGCTGGGGATCAAGGCTGAGGACATCGCAATGGATGTCATCGGCGCGCTCACGCGCTCGCGCGGCCTGATCCAGAGCAACCTTGACGATCTGGTGAAGACGCCGTTGGCCAAGATCGAGAACGATCTTTTCACGGCTGGGGTCAAGGATCACCTGAAGAAGCTCGACGACTACCTGAAGTACCGCCACGCCGAAGAGGCAAACTTCCAGGCGGCCAAGATCAATCCGTGGAACGAGACCTTGCAGAAGGGCTTCAACCTGACCGACAAGCCCGGCAGTGGAATCCTGACGAGCGTGGCGCGCGCGGAACTGGCGAAGATGGAAGCTGGTCCGGATGGTGCTGCTCTCAAGGCGGCTGGCGCGGCCTACAACCAGATGATCGCCGGCTTGCAGCGGTACGCTGTCGATCGCGGGCTTGAGTCGCAGACCACGATCGACGCATGGCAGAACGTGTTCCCGAACTACGCCCCGTTCAACCGTGATCTCGATCTGGTCAGCACTTTCTCGACCGGCTCCCAGGGCGCTTCCACGCGCGCTGGCGCGACGCAGCGTTTCATGGGTAGCGAGGCCGACATCCAACCGATCCTGGCCAGCACGCGCTTGCTGGGGCAGCGCATCGTCAATCGTGGTGAGGCCGCACGCATCGGCCAGGCTCTGCTCAATCTGGCGACCAGGAACACCCCGATGTTCAAGGCCACGGATGGCAAGTGGTATCCGATGTGGAAGGTCGATACCTATCCCAATATCCGCACGGTCAAGGTGGTGAATGTCTATCGCTTCAAGGACATCAACGGCCAGCCCATCCTGAACAGCGGCGGGGTCCCGCTGGAAATGTACAACCAGGCGTCGGCCGATGCGTACCTGGCCGCCAACACGAACAACCAGGGTGGTCCCAAGGTGGTGGTGGTATCCCTTGGTCCGCAGGAGCGCGTGCAGACCATCCAGAATCCGAACTACATCGCCCGTGACAGCGTGGTGATCGTCCCGGTGAATGGCGAGAACCGCGCCATCGTGTTCAACGAGCAGTCCGAGGATGCGGTCGAGATGTTCCGCAACTTCAAGGATATGGACACGCGCAAGCTGGGGGCCATGCTGGTCTTGCCGGCCATCGCTTCGAGGTGGATCATCGCCACCGCGACCGGCTACAACCCTGTGTTCTCCCTGTTCAACTTCGCCCGCGACATGCAGGCGACGGCGGTCAATATGCAGGCCGAGAACATCCCTGGATGGACGGTCGGCGACTCGGCCGCGCTGCTCGCGAGTTCGTTTGGCAACTTCGGTAGCCTGATGAAGTACCTTGAGCAAAGCTACAGGAAGACGCAAGGCAACACCCCGATGAACATCACCCCGGCGACGGGAACCCCGGCCTGGTGGATGGAGAAAGCCAAGCGGGCGGGTGGCCTGACCGGGATCATGGACTCCCTCATCGGGATCGAAGAGGCCGACGCACAGATTCGCGAGTTGTTCGGTGTCAAGCGCGCGGCCAAAGCCCGGCCCGATCCCGCCATCGAGGCCACCAACGCACTGACCACCGTCGGTGAAAAGCTCGCCGCCGCCCAGGAGTGGGGAACCGCCGTGCTTGAGGGCGAGGCCAAGGACAGGACTGGCAAAGTCATCGGCGCCATTGCCGTGCGCATTGCCAACCTCAACACCGCGGCCGAACTTGCCACGCGCACAGCGGCGTTCAAGGGTGCCTACGAGAAGTTCATCGCCGCCGGCAAGACAGACGAGCAGGCTGCAACCCTGGCCGCCAATATCTCCAAGGGTATCTCGGTCAATTTCAATCGCAAGGGTCAGTTCTCGGCGCAGGCCGGCGCCCTGTTCCCGTTCTTCAACGCGGCTGCCCAGGGTAGCGCGCGCCTGGCCGAGACCATCTTCAACAAGAAGATCATCGACGTGGCCGACGGAAACGGTGGGACCTACAAGCAGCAGATTACGACCGTCACCTCGCTCGGATGGAAGCTGCTCGCAGCTCTGCCCGCGCTCGGGATGTTGCAGGCGCTGTTGCTCTCCGGCTACGACGACGACGAAATCCCGGAAGCCGACAAGGATCGCACGTTCATCATCCCGATGCCCAACGGCGGCTTCGTCAAAATCCCGCTGGCACTCGGCATGAACGTGCCGTTCAACATGGGGCGCGAGGGTGCCGACATGGTGCTCCGTCCGGGCAACCGCCTGAAGCACGCCGGGAATTTGCTGATGCAACCCCTGCAAGGATTCAATCCCCTGGGCGGCGCCGGCAACTTCATCCAGACCATCTTGCCTGCTATCGCTGATCCGGTTGTCGGCCTGATCCAGAACCGTGACGCCTTCAATCGGCCGATCGCCAAGGAGGATTTCGACAAGAGCAAGCCGACGCCGGGCTGGACCCGTGCCAAGGAGGGTGCGACAACCCTGTCCAAGAAGCTCGCCTATGGCGCCAACTTCATCACGGGTGGCGGGGAGTTCGGTATTGGTGCCATCAGCCCGACCCCTGACCAGATCGACTACACCCTTGGCCAGATCACCGGTGGTGTTGGTCGCGAGGTGTCGAAGGGTGCCCAGGCTATCGGCACAGGGTTCAACGCCGTCACCGGTCGTCCGCAGGAAGAGACCCCGTGGTATCGCGTGCCGCTGGTCGGCCGCCTCTACGGCAATGTCAATGAAACGGGCAACGTCAAGGCGCAAATCTATGCCGCCAAGGAGGACATCAACGCGCTGGACTACGAGCACAAGCAGTTGCTGAAGGCCGGCGAGCGCGAGCGCGCAACCGAACTCCTGGCCAAGCACCCCGAGATCAAGCTCAAATCCAGGATCGACACCCTGCTCCGCGAGGAAGCCGAGTTGCGCAAGCAGCGGGTCAAGCTGCGTGCCGATTCTGACGTTGAGGCGGTGAATGCCACCAACGCCAGGATCGACGAGAAGCTGCTCAGGTTGCGGGATGAAATCCGCAGGGTGAGGGGTTAGACCGCGACCCCCATATTGCGCAGATTGGTCTTCGCCTCTTCGATGTAGCGCCCGACATCCAGGTCCTGCGGGATGGTGTCGGGCAGCTTCATGCAGGCGGTGCTGGCGTTTGCCTTCGGCACCATGTTGTCGTTATTGACGTAGTGGATCGAGCGCTTTTCATCCAGGGAGTAGTACCACCTGGCGACGCGCCCAAGGAACACAGGCTTGTCGCCGGCCACCACCGGCGCCGGGCGGCTCACCCGCTTCAGGGGTTTGCGTTCCTTGCCCATGTCGTACCATGCCTGGCGATACCACGCACCGCGCTCAAGGTTGATCCAGTCATCGACCTCACGTATGTCGGTGTAGAAGACGGCGCCACCGGTCACGCTGCGGCTCTGGGTGAAGTCGGCGAAGTTCTCCGGGGTCAGGTGTTCATGGATGAACTGATCGACCGGTGTGCCGTCGCGCAGGTACGCCTGGGCGGCAAGGGTGCATACCTCGTTCGTCGGATTCTTCATCAGGCCGCCCGGGGCGTAGATGCCCTTGGCCTTGACCTTGCCTTCCGTGGTGACCGCCAGGTAGTTATTGACATCCTTGATGGCGATTGTGCGGTACTTGGTTTCCTCGAACTCGAAGTTGGTCAAGAAACCGTAGAGCCACACCGCGTCACGGATCATAGCCATATCCGCCGGAGAAGCGGCGACGCAGACACCATCCGTGTTGGCCGACACCACATGGCCGCCATGCTCGGCGATGATCTCGATGAGCCCGATCAGGTAGAACTGGCCGGTCACCGTCGTCGCGAGCATCAGGTCGGGTGCATAGAGCTTGCTGAACATCGACCCCAGCTTGCCGAAGGTAGCATTTAACGTAACCTTTTTTGAGTTCATCTCAACCTCACACTCCTTGAGTGCTGCTATCAGACGCGCACGTTCAGCCAGCAATGAATTTTGATCTTGCATCAAACGCCTCCTGTTGGGTTTTGAAAAGTCCGAGATAGTGGCGCACACCGTTCTTTGTTGCGCGCGCAGTGAAACCACCATCAAGATGGGGTGTGACACCCCTCAACCCTGTGCTACTGTTTGAGCGAGCCTTGTCGATCTGAAGCGACGCGAGCGCGCCGTCACGATCCAGAAAGAAGTTCTCAACGAACATGAGCCTTGCTACGATTGCGTCTTCTTTCCTGCCGAACCACCCTATGTTGTAGCGCACGCCGTTGTAATCGAAGCGCGCCAGCCACAACCCATCCTTGGTCACCACACCGGTCTGACCTGACGTGTTGTTCTTGAACCGCCGGCGATTGACGCACTGGTTCGACGGGGTTTCCCATGTGCAGTTCTCGGGGGAGTAGTTGCCATGCACGTCCATGCGCTCGATCCACAAACCCGGCTTGTAGGTGGGCATCATATCTTTGGCGAAGAACCTGAAGTTGTACCAGCGTTCGCAAACAGATATACCGCGCCCACCATAGTTGGCAAAGCCTGTCGCATCTGGGTTTGTGCAACGACCCAACATATTGGCCCACACAGGGTAGAGCGGGTGCTGTTGCACAGCAAAACCATCAACAGGCAGACCCCTGGGATGATATGTCCTATTCGACACGCGCCAACTCCTTGTCGATCTCGTCAATGCGCTTTTTGATGCGTGCGGTGGCACGCTTCGCCGCAAGGCGCTCATCCAGAATCTTGCGGTACTGTTCGATGAAGGCGTGACCCAGGCCGCGCGGGACCAGGCCGGCGTTCAGGATGATGTTGGGGTAGAAGCTGGCCACATCGAAGTCACTGATCTCCAACTTATCGGTGGCGATCCAGTGCTGCTGCCGATCGTGCTGGGAGTGCAGGCCGCCGATGCCCATCTGATAGCGCCCTTTGCCGATCACGATCGGCGCCTCAAGGAAGGGTGGCAGCTCGATGGCCCCATTACCCGCATTCAACTTGAACACCAGGCGCTCGGCGCGTTCCAGCATATCCACCACGATGGCGTTGCGCGGCTGGATGAACTTGGGCGCGGTGTAGCGCACGCCGCTCGGCATATCCACGGCGCCGCGGATGCCAAGCACCTTGGACAGGACGGTCTCGGCAACCTGGGCGTCGGACTTGCTGCGCAGATCGACCAGATAGGCCTGGCTCATCTGCTCGCGCAACTCAAGCGCAGGTTCCAGTTTCCTGAACAGATGCTCCGTGGCAACCAGGTCACCGTTCAAGCAGTAGTCCTTGACCATCGCACGATCCGCCGCGGTGAGGTGGGCGTCGTGGGCGAATGGCAGGTCCGTGATGGATTTCAGGCCCATCCGGGCGGCGTACAGCTTGAGGTTGATCATCACCCCGGGGGCCACCTCGATCAGGTCGATGTGGTCGATTTCCAAGGGTTCCAGCTTGAAGTCCCGATAGGACATCCAGGCCGGCTTCTTCTCCTCGATGATGGTGTTGGCCATGCGCTTCACCCAGGCAAGGGGGCGCTCACCCATGACGGCGGCCAGGACCGGCGCATCGAACTTGAGCCCGTTGAAGGAGACCCACAGGTAGCGCTCGTTGCGCATCAAGGTGATCAGCTTCGAGATGGTGGCGGTATCGTTGCCCTCAAGCGCGATCGTGCGGCCGGTGGCCAGGTGCCTGGCGCCGAAGAAAAAGAAGATGTCGTCGCCCTTTCCCATGATTTCGAGGTCGAAGACGACAACTTCCTTGTCACTGATCATTGCTTGCCCCCCAACACACCTGCGATTGCATGGTTCGCCCGCTCCAAGCATTGAAGCACGGCGCTTATCGGGGAAGGATGGTTGAACTCTGAACGCACGCTGAAGTCAGCTCCGACATGGCTTGTCATCATTGCAATCTTGAAGCTCCAACCGCCTTGCAAGCGATGGAGCGAGCACTCGCCAAGCGTTGCGGCGTGCATCAAGAGGCCTTCCAAGGTGTTGTTTGGATCGCCGTGAATGAACGGGATGGTTTTGATTTCGGTGCTCATTCGCTCACCTGTGACGAAGACGGTTAAGCCATGTGCGGGTCGTGATGTGCTCCCAACCCCCACGCTTGGCCAAGGCAAAGGCCGAGCACCGGGTGTGCGCACGGGAGTTGCGCCACATGGCCTGCTTGCTCTGAATGATCTTGACCCGCATGACTTTCCCGTCCTTCGGGTTCCAGAAAAGCATGGTGTTCATTCGCTCACCCCATAGCGCAGTTCCATCAGCAACCTGATCTCGTGGATCGCCTTGCGCAAATCCTCGACACCAGCCTTCGCTTCATGGCGGCAGATGCGCTTGATGATGCATCCTTCGAGGAAGCGGATGCCGTTCTTCTCGATGAATTCGACCGGCTGGATCGGGAAATCCTTGTAGTGGTCGCCACCGATCTGCTCGGACAGGGCGCCGGGCTTGACGTGCTTGCTCAGGAAACTGTTGGTCCAGTCTTCTTCCGCCGCTTGGGTGTGGTCGCCATCGACCTTGACCCAATCACCGGGGTTGCGCGTTGGCAAATCCTCACCATTCAGCAGGACGTGGCCCGCCTCAGTCAGCGCCCACCCGCCGCCCTGCCCGATGGCCGCAACGAGTCCTTGCTCCAACAGCGGCGTCACGCGAAGACCGTTCTGTTGCGCCATGAATTTTTGCAGGTGCTCTTTGATGTCCATCAGCTTTTTTCTCCGTTAAGTTTCATCAGTGCGTCGCGTTCATCAACGAGCTTGATGATGGAGCGCGCCTGTGTAGAAATGGTGCGCTGCATCCTGTTGCGCTCATTGACGACACGCTCATGCTCAAAGGCGGGCACGGTTTGCCCTGTCTCGAAAGCCTTCAATCTGGCGGTGAGGTCGGCGATAACCGCTACCTGTGAATCAACCCCGGCCCTGAACCCTTCTTCCCAACCGGCCGGATAGTTGTCCATCACTCGTTCCCCCGATTCCTGTTCTCGAAGATGATCGACTGCGCTCCGCGGTCAAAATGGATGTGCTGCAATCCGAGCACATCGACCATTTGCCGCATCATCATCGTCAGGTGGTGGGTGGCGTCCGGGGTGCCGAAGTGGTCAGACACTTCGATGTGTTTGCCCGGATTCGAGATTGCCTTGGCGATGTAGGTGAGAGCTTGGACCGTGCTTCTTCCGGTACGCCGCGACCTGAGTTCGCCAATCTGGTAACCGTGTTCCAGAAAGGCTTCGATCCACTTGCGGGTGTGCAGCGGATGCATCGGCATGTCCTTGAGTTCGAGGATCGCCACGCGCTTCTTCAGCGATGCGATTTCTTGGGCGGCATTGAGGGCGCCAGCCCTGTAGCCTTCTTGAAACGGGTCCATCAGTTTCTCCTGTTGATGAATTGGTGCTGGTTTCTTTCCCACCAGCAAAGTCACCGCAGCGCCTTCGGAATTAGAACGCATCCCCGATCTCCTCGGCGAAGTCGTCGGCAGCAGAGGTGCGGCCGTCGATGCGCTCGCCGCGTTCGAGCAGGAGTACGTTGTTGAGCCCGAACGTGACACCCTTGTTGGTGCCCGTATCGAACCAGAACGCCGTCAGGCTGACCTTGGCGAAATCGCCGCTGTGCGCCTTGTCGGTGGTCGGGTTGAAATCCTGGATGAGGCTCAGGATACCAGGCTTCTCGTTGGCCGAAACGGCAACGACCCAGCAACCCTTGCACTCGGGACCATAGGCCTCGCCGGTGCTCGGCTTCGTACCGTCGCCATCATGGATGGTGCGCGGCCAGGCCTTGTAGAAGGCATCATCCTTGCCCGGCTGCTTGATACGCTTGACCGCTTCTGCGGCGGCCTTCATGCGTTCGATGGTGACCGTATCGGTCTTCAGGATCAGGAGGGTGACCCCGAACTTCATCTCACCCTTGTCGTTGGCTTTCGCCTCGTACATGTTCTGGGCGTAGGAAAGGCGGACCTTATCGGTCTTGAACTTGGTGCTCATTGACTTGCTCCTTAGTGACTTGTTTGACTGAGACTACATGGTACAGGGTCAGATGCTTGATGTCAAGTCTTACCCTGCATTCTTTTCGCCAGGAAGGCGGCGACCACCGTTGTGACCGGCCCGCTCTTTGGCAGCAGCGCCTCCAACCTGGCGGCGAGTTCGAGGACAAGCGGGTCGAGGACGTTGCGGGCTTCAACCTCCCGCAGCAGTTCCTCGTCGCTCAGGTGAGACAGTACGGTGCGCCTCATTGTGCAAGCTCCTCGGCAAAATCGTGGGCCGCCGGCACATACTCGGGCCGCTTGTCTTCCTCGCTGACCAGGACAGGTTTGCTGGCGACAACCTCGATCGCTTTGCCGAGCAGGGTACTGACCTTCAGCCCTTTTTCTTTGACCAGGCGTTCGATCTCCCCGATCCCCAGCAACTTGGGTTCAGCCATTGGCTCGATACCAGCCTCGCGCAGCACAGTGCAGACTCTTACCGGGTCTGCGATCCTACGCATTGCGCGACCGGCCACCCACTTCAACCCATGGACCTTGTGGTCGTGCGCCAGGGTGGCGACGTGACCCTCGATGTCCTTCATCCACTTTTCCAGGGTCGGCAGGCGCAGGAAGATCGCGACAAGCTGTTCCTCGGTGAGGTGGTTCGGATCGTGCGGTGTGCATTCATCCGAGAAGTCGAAGCCGGCCGTCGCCATATTGTACTCAGCGCGCTCCTTGCACACGTTCCTGGCGCGACACCAGCGGCAGTGGGCACCAGGGGTAGCCACGTCGCCTGCAACGGCAGCGTAGGCCCTGCGTGCAGCCTCACGGTTGTCATCCATCCAGGTGACAAGCTCGGCCGCGGTGAAGGTCTTGCTGACGATGTTGTCGCGCCGCGGCTGGACGATATACACCTCGACGAATTGGATGTCCTCGCTGGCCAGCCAGGCCAGGCTGTCGAGCGCACCCCACCCATAGAGACTGAGCTGGGAATTATCGTCGGCCTCGACCAGGACACCCTTGCCACCCTTCAAATCCAGGACGCGCAGGGTGTGACCATCGACGATGATCGCATCAGCCGTGCCGAAGATGTCGAACTCGGCCAGGATGGACAGGCGCTGCTCGACGAACAGGGTGCTTGTCGGGGTCATCTTCGAGAGCACGAAGTCGAGATAGCGCTGCACGCACTCGCGCATCTCCGGGCTGTCGTACTTGTCCCAGAAGTAGGAGGCTGGCGCCAGGCAGGCATCAATGCCGTTGGTCAGGCAATGCTCGGCCATGGCGTGCGCGGCGGTGCCCCACTCGGCGGCGTCGTTGGTGGTATCCGGGAACGCTTCCTCGCGCACCGGCGCCACGGAACAGACCAGCCAGCGCTCACTGGCGGAAGGGGAAAGTTTGGCGTGATTGCTCATCACCGTGCTCCCAAGAGTCTATCGTTGTTGGTATGAAGCTGCGTCTTGGCCGCCATATAGGCGCTGTGCGCAAGTTCGGGGGTAGCATAACGACCAAGGTTGATGGTCTTGTTCATCATACTGATCGTCGCCTGATACCCACCCCGCTTACGATCCAATTGAGCACCGAGAAGTTTCGTACTGCTATGGTTCGGAGCACCGGCGATGTTCTGGTTGTTCTCACTTCTTGTGGCGAGGCGCAGGTTCTCGATTCTATTATCCAACCGGTCGCCGTTGATATGGTCGATGTCCCCCACAGGCCACGCTCCTGTTTCAAGAAACCAAGCGAGGCGATGTGCGCGATAATCGACACCCTTCAACGTGATCACCCGATAACCATCCTTGTCGATCCCTCCTGCAATCGAACCACGGGCGGCGCGACCGTGCGATACACGCCACGTAAAGCTGCCTGTGAGGGGATCGTGGGCAAGCGCCCTCTCGAACTCACCCTTTGTCATGATAGCCCCTCGCTCTCTGCGGGCCAACGTCGCCCTGATAATTCCCACGGTAGGTTTTGTCTGCATGTACCTCTTTCCCCATGCGATGAAACAGGAGTTGCCCGATGGAATCACCCGCATGGAGGCTGATGGCGTGATAGCGCAAGATGTTGCTCAGTTCGAGTGTCAGGTGGCCGCTGTACCCGGGGTCAGCAAACATCGCAAGGTTTGCATCGAGACCCATCCTTGCAGCGGAACTGCGCAAATAGAAGGTGGCGCACATATTCGCCGGCAGGTTCAGCTTTTCCTTGATGCTGGCGAGACAGAATGCTCCGGGATCGAGGACGATCTCATCCCGGACCTCGTTGAACTGCGGCGTCATGCCGCGGATGCTACGCTGCCCGAAGTCGCAGATGTGATGGAAGCCTGCGTGATTGTGCGGGTGGCGCATCTCCGCGAGGAAGGTGTCGGACAGCGTGACGTTGAGGCTGGCGGGGTTGATGTTGATATACAACCCGCCCTCCACAACACCAGCATCCAACAGCCCCGCGATCTCCGCGTGGCCAAGGATGCCGGTATCCATCACGACACCGCGTTCAGCTTGGCGACAAATCCAGCCAGTTCGGTGAGCGGCAGGTCCGCGATCCTGGCGGCGCCCGGGTATTGGGCGATGATCGCCTTCACCTTCTCGGGGCCGAAGCGGCCGGCGGTTGCCACTGCGATCTTCTGGACTTCGGCCGGGGTGTAGGTCTTGGTGTCAGAAGGGGCTGCCGTAGCAGGCTGCGTGGAGGCAGGTTCCTCCGCCGGGGGCGTACCCTGCGGCTCGACAGAGGGGGTAGGTGCAGGGTCGCCCTTTCCCGCTTCTGCCTTGGCGGCGTCTTCGGCGGCAGCAAGCGCAGCTTCGTTCCTGGCTTGTGCCTCGGCTTCAGCGGCGGCGACAGCAGCAGCTTCGGCCGCAGCGATCTCTTCCTTCGTGCGGCGGCGGCGCTTGGGAACTTCAACATGGACGACCGGCTCTTCACGGTTGAGCGGGATGTAACTCGGTTCCGGCACTTCCGGGACTTCGAGTTCAGCCTCGTCGGCAGGCGCAGAGATCACGTGGGCGCCGCGGTTCAGGCCAAGGGCGCTGAAGAAGTTTCCGAGATGCACCAGTTCGGAATCGGTGGTGTGCTCGTTGATGATCAATTTAAGTTGCATTTTGCGTACTCCTGTTGATGAAATGGTCCGGGTGATTAGGGATGGCTCACCCGGGAGGCCACTCTCTTCCTTAATCGACCAGCTCGACTTCCTTGCCGCGCTTGGATTTTTCCTGCTCGATCAGGTCGGCCGCGACCAGGCTGGCCCGGCTGTAGTTGTCGAAGCGGCTCGCATCTTTGCGATCCTCGACGAAAGTGTGCCCACCTTCGATGACTTTGACGAACTTGCGGTTGGTGTGAGTGATCACGACCTGACCCTTGCGAGTGGCGGGATCAGAACCGTAACCCTCGGCCGGTTCGACCGAGAGGGGATAGATACCAGAGGTTTCAAAACGACCGTTCATTGGTGTTGCTCCTAAGTTGGATGGGGGATTCGGTTAGAGGGCCTTGGCCATGTCGCGTTCCCAGATTGCCACACGATCTTTGATCATCTGGCGAACTTCCGGGATCAGGGACCTGGGGATGAAGACCGCGGTCAGGCGGGCATAACCTTTGGCTTCCAGGCGAGCGACGTATTCCATCTGGCGCCGGCTCCCCGGTGTGAGTTCCTTCTTTTTCATGCTGCCTCCGGGGGCGGCTGGACCGTTGCTGCCTTCGCCGCGGCGCGCTCCTCGGCAAGCCGCTCAAGGGCCGTGGCGATGCCTGACAAGTCGTTGAAGAACTTCGGCAAGTCGGGCGTCGGTTGCAGGTGGCGGCGGATCAAGTCACCCAGGCCGATGTAGGTCCGCATCACGAAATCCATGTTGCGCGTCATGCGAACTTCGACCAGGCCATTCTGGTCAGCGGTGACCGAGAACTCCATGACCTCGGCCTCGGGTGTGGGCTCGTGCCCGTTGATCTGGTCGTTCATTGCCCAGCCTCCAGTTTGGCCGCCATGGCGAGAGCCTTCTCCATAGTGAATAAGTTGATGGTTCTCTGAAGCGCCTTGAAGTGGCGCGGCTCGATGTGGGCGTCGCACCAGTCGATGGCGATGCAGGCATTCAGCTTGCCCGGACGGGGCTTCGTGTTGTAGATGCGGATCGTGGCGACCGGGTTGCCGAACTCGTTCTTCACGTCGTCCGGCGCCACGTGCGGGATTTCAGCGGGGTCATCCTCACCCTCAACCTGCATCGTGAGAAGGTCTGCCATCAGCTTCTCGAATGCGCTGGCGATTCCCGGATTGGCTTGCTCCGACTTGGCTTGCACCGACATGATGCTCGGCTTTTCGGCGAGGATCGCCGCGATAGCATCGAGGGTGAGGCGCGGATCGCGCACATCCTGGTTGCGGATGATCTCTTCGATGCGCTTGGCTTGACCACGGGTCATGTTGCTTGCTCCTGTTGTTAGTTGATGGAACAGATTATCACATATTGATCAGGTTGCCGTCAAGTCCTATATGCTACGGGAAACCTGGAACCTGGTTTGAGGGCCACCATCCTCGGGATTTTCATACCGCCCAGCTCGGCACGCGCGAGCGCATCCTGCGGGTTGTGCGGCACGCCGGGTATCGCACAGCGCTTCATCCACTTGGCGGCATCCCGGGCGGCGACACTTTGCTTGTGGTGCCACAGGTTGTAGTAATCCTCGGCGATCGGGGTCTTGCGGCCGGGGGAATGGTAGTTCGCGACAACCGCCATGCTGCCGGCGTGTGTGGTGCGCAGGTTGTAGGTGACATCCTCGACCGGATACCAGCGCAGGCCGCGCTCATCGGTGATGACCCCGGAGACCAACAACCCTGTCTC
>OFRC01000032.1_pt1 | contig 45556 bp, 49 predicted proteins | sample 1543051 | NCBI WGS metagenome assembly OFRC01 (sample SAMN07774231, study PRJEB24372) | wastewater metagenome
GCCTGCGCTTTGCTGCGATCTTCAACACGCTCTCTCCGATTGTTGGTGTCAGTAGCGCGAAGCCACTTGTGCTTGGTAGTGGGTCGGTGTTGCGGCCCGGTCATTACGGCATGGGGGTGCTCAACCAATCAAACGCAAATATCGGAGCTTACAGTAGTTCCAGTGATGTACGGTTTAATTCCACTTTGTCAGATTTGGCGGTGGTGCTGGCGGTCAACTGGCTGCATGGTGGATACACCGAAAGAAGTGTGACGCTGCTCAATTTGAGCGGAGGGTATTACATCCCAAGCATCTTGATAAACTCGTACTACAGCACTATCGAGGGTCGTTTTGCTGAGTGGTACAGTGGGACGACGCTATCGGGGAGCTTTGCGAAAAGCGTTCCCGGCGTCGTTGTGTTCAGGCGCATCGGCACAGCATTGACCCTTGAATGCCGCAGTGCGACAGGCGCTTATGGTCGGTACACCGCGACCGACACAAAGCGAAGCGTCCCAGAACTTGGCGCGGGCGGCGTCGGTATTGGCGGAGGTAATGCGGTCGCGGCTGCCTACATCATTGAGGGGTCAGTCGGCGACGATGAGGCGCTCGCATTATTAAGCAACCCCTGGCGAGTGTTCAAAGGCCGTCGGTTGTTTGTGGGCGGGTGGGCTGCTGGTGGCGGCGGGTCGTCCAGCGATCTTGTTATCCAGGACGCGACGCACGCGCACACGTCGGACTCTCCCGTCCTTGTTGCACAGAGCACGCTTGCGATTGCCGATGCGTCACACGCTCATGCCGCTGACTCACTTACGCTGACGACGTTGTCGGTCTTGTCGATTGCCGATGCGACGCACGGGCATGCCGCTGACAATCTGACGTTGTCGACTGGCCTTGTCGTTGATTTGACGATTCAGGACTCTGCGCACGCGCACGCGTCGGACTCTCCCGTCCTTGTTGCACAAAGTTTTCTCGCGATTGCCCATGCATCACACGCTCACGCCGCTGACAATCTGACGTTATCGCCCGTCCTTGTCGTTGATTTGACGATCCAGGATAGCACGCACGCGCACACGTCGGATACGCCGGCGCTGGCCGCGCAGAGCTTCCTGCAGATACTCGACGCGAGCCACGGCCACACGGCCGATTCGCTGACGCTGACGACGTTGTCGGTCTTGTCGATTGCGGATTCGTCGCATGGGCATGCTGCGGACAATCTGACGCTGGCTGGCAGTTCTGCTGCCGATCTTGTTATCCAGGACAGCGCTCACGCTCATGCAGCAGACAATCTTGAGTTTGAGGTGCTGGCGAGCGACCCGCGATATGTGCTGCGCCCTGCGGCTCGGAGATTCACAATAACCCCCCAGGCACGGGCGTTTCGTGTTTGAGCACTTGAGGTGTGACAATGACATACGATGACTTTGATGACAAGTTCAAGGAGGAAACGGTATGCCTGACCTTTGACTTCTCTGAGGATCTTGGGGTTGCTGAGACGCTGACTGGTACGCCGATAGTGACGGTGGCAATTCTCAACGGCGCCCGTGGCACCATACTGACGCTGGGAACGGTCGCCGTCAGCGTTGATGGCAAGTCTGTGCTCATTTTCGTGTCGGGCGGCGTGGCCGGGGTTCGCTACCTCGTCCGAGCCAGTTGCGCTACGACGAGCAGCCCGAGAGTGCTTGCATGGGCCGGTGCCATCCTCGTCAAATAGGCGTTCCCTGTACAGGAGTATAAGCAACCGCTTATACTCGCGGCGACATTGGAGGATTACGAGATGCTTTTTAACGAAGATAGACTGTGGGCCGGTTCTGAAGCGAGCCTCTACGCGGTCATGCAGGCCGAGGGCGGTGTCAAGGCCAATATGGCTGCAGGCGTCAGCGCAGTCTCAGGTGAGCAGGCGCTTCCGCGCTTGCTGACCATTGAGGATGGCATGGCCACGATCTCTATCAAGGGGCCGTTGGTGAACAGTGACAGTCCGTGGCTTGAGGTGTTCGGGCTGACGGGCTACCCGGAAATCCGTGAGGCGCTTCTCGCTGCGGCAGTCGACTCGAGCGTCTATCAGATCCTGCTGGATGTTGAGTCTGGTGGCGGGTCTGTATCGGGCTGCCCTGACACGGCTTCGATGATCCGGGCGATCAACGATAAGGTGAAGCCAGTCACGACTTACGCCGACTTCATGGCGAGCGCCGCTTACTGGCTGGGCTGCTCTGCCGGTCAGGTGTACGCAGGTAAGGCCTCGATGGTTGGCTCGATCGGCATAATCGCCACCTTCAAGGAGTACACCGAGGCCAACAAGATGGAAGGGGTCACTGTTACTGTGATCCGCGCTGGTAAGGAAAAGGCACTGGCCAACAGCAACGAGAAGCTCACGCCGAAGGCTGAGGCGCAGCTGCAGGCAATGGTCGACGCCAGTTACGGCGTGTTCGTCGAGCATGTCTCCGAGATGCGCGGTGTCAGCTACCTAGTGGCGGACAAGAAGATGGCTGACGGGCAGGAATTCATCGGCAAGGACGCCATGGATGTAGGCCTGATTGATGGCGTGATGAGCTTCGATGCAGTCGTGACTGATCTGAAGGGCAAAATCCTTGCATATAAGGAAAAGCTAATGCACAATCGCGGAAACGGCGGCAAACCCGCCAACGGCCGCAGTTCGGCAACACTCTTTGGAGAAGTGGACATGAACCGAAAAGCCCTGAGTGAACAGGACATCGCCGCAGTGCTTGCAGGCGGCCTGGCGCTCGACATTGAAGGTCAGGCAGGCGGCCTGGCGCTCGACATTGAAGGTCAGGCAGGCTCGGTCAGTGATGAGCCGGTTGGCGATGCCAAGGTGGAGCAGTCCGCAGCGGAGGCGGCCACTGAACAGCCGGAAGTTGCTGCTTCGCAGTCGGCAATCGTGGCGGAACTTGCCACTTTGACTACCACTGTGCAATTGCTGAATTCGCAAGCTGCCACCAAGGACGAGGCGCTTCTGCAGTCGAATATCAAGGTTGCTCGATTGGAAGAACAGGTCGCTGAAATGAGCGCAGCGCACGCGGGGTTGCTTGACATTGCCGCGAAGTCGATCAGCAATATGAACGTCGCCATGAACGGCGCCGTGTTCAAGGCTGACGGCCTGCAAGCTACTGCAGTGCTTGCCGAGCACGCCCGTGTTTCCGAGCAGTTTCAATCGAAGTTCAAAGCTGGAGGCGTCGCCGCAGTGTCAAGCAGCGACACCTCGGTTAAACAGCCGCAGGCATCCCCTCGGCATCTTGCTCGCGTCAATGCGGCTCGTTTTCAACCCAAGTAAGGAGACTCAATTATGGCCAAGTTTCAAATGAAGCCTGTGGTTGGCATCGAGCCGATCACCTCGCGCCTCGGCGCGGGCACGGGCACGTCGAACTATGTGACCGACACCGAAATCGGCAAGGCAGTCAAGTTCGTTGGCGATAGCCGCTACAACCTCTGCGCCGCTGGCGACCCGATCGAGGGCGTCATCACGGCGGTTGAAAGCTATACCGCTGACGACTTCTCGATTGGCTCGGTCAACACCAAAGGCCGTTACCGCGTCATGCTCGACGGCCTGCAGGCTACCGTCGGCACGGGCGCTGTTGCACTTGGCGACTACGTCGTCATGGGCACGGTGGTTGCCAAGGGCACCTCGAACGGCGGTGTGTTCAAGGTCTGCAAGGCCACCAATCAGCCGGGAGCAGTCCCTGCCGATCTGACGGCTGCCGGCCAGCAAGCGAAGAACGCCATTTACGCCTGGCGTGTTGTGTCTCTCGAAGGCACCACTGCGGTTGGCCAGTACGCCACCATCGAACGTGCCAACGGTTAAGGAGAGACAGACATGGCTGCATTTATCGACGCACAAGGTGCGACCCAGCAATTTGAAGTGACTTTGGATGTCGTCCGCGACGCATCCACGGCCCGCGAGACTGTCCGTGACTACGTCAACGGCCTGTTGCCGACCAACGTGGACGCCTACGGCGACTCCTTCTCGCAGCTTTGTGCTTCCGAGGGTTTGGTTCTCAACCCATCCAAGAAGTACAACCTGAAGTCGCCGAGTCTGGACGCCGTTCTGAATGGCCGTCCGGTCCTCGAGGCTGGCGCGGTTGTCCGCAACCCAACCAACCAGGCTCGAGTCCTTCTGATGCCTGCCATTGGAGCGCTGGTGGAAGATAAACTGTCGGAGGACCTTGAGATGAACGCTAACGCGTTTGACTCGATGATTGCTCTCGACACCACGATTGCTGATGATTGGCTGATCTGGCCGCAGGCATCGTACGCTGGGCCTGAAGCTGGTCGTTCGCAGGTCATCGCGCAGCTTGCCAAGCCGGTGAACATGCTGACTCTGACCACCTCGGAAAAGTCCCTGCGCATCCCAACATTTTCGATGGGCGTAGAATGGTCGGACCAGAGTGCCAAGTTCCTGAATCTCGACTTCATCTCGCTCTCCATCGCCCGTCAGGTCGCTGTCGAGCGCAACTCACGCGCCAACGAGAGCCTGCTCGCCATGCTCAACGGTGACGCGGATGTCGGGCAGGTTTCGCTGTCGTCGGCTGGCCGGGTAACTACCGCCGTCTCTCTGGATGCCGCAGCTACTACAGGTATCACGCAAAAAGCCTGGATGCTGTGGCTTTTTGCAAATGGCAAACAACGCCGCATCACCCATGTCGTGACCGACATCCTCGGCGCTCTGGCCATCCAGAACCGCACGGGTCGTCCAGTTGTCACCGGGGACAACGGCACCAGCGTTCGGATCAACACCAACGAGGTCGTGTCGAACCCGACGTGGAACGATAACGTCAGCATCTTCATTACCGACGACGCAACGTGGCCTGCTGGCACTGTAATGGGCTTTGATAGCCGTTACGCAATCCAGCGCGTGACCAGTTCCAACGCCAGCTACTCCAGCGTTGAGCAGTTCGTGACCACGCGCAGTTCCATCATGCGATACGATACCGGCAGCATCTGCCGGAGAATTATAGACACAGCGTTCGACGTGCTGACGTTTGCATAAAACGTAGGCTGCCCAAAGAAAAGCCCGGAGAAATCCGGGCTTTTACTATATCAAGGATAAAATCTCATCTAAATTACTGAGGGCAGTTGCCTCCAGCCTAAACCCTCCCCGGCCTGAAGGCCGGGGTTTCCCGCGCAAACCGATGAACACTGGACACTTCTGCACTGATCACCTACAATCGCCCCAACTATCAGCAAACTCTAATGGAGGTTCGTCATGAGCAGAGACAAGCGCTTCGCCCGCACCCCTGAAACCGCCCCAGAGGCTGCACCGGAGGTCGCTCCGGAGGTCGTAAAGGAAACCGCCCCAGAGGCTGCACCGGAAGTCGCCCCCGAAGTCGCCCCCAAGTCTACTGTCAAGGTCTTCGCTAAGATTCCACCATTCCTTGACCTGATCAAGGACGTGCGCATTGGCGCGGATCCGGTCGAGGTCGAGCTTCATCCGTGGCTGTGTCTGAATATCAAGGAAGGCCTTCTGGTTGTTGTTGAAAACTGATGACTGCCCCGCTGACCGATTACACCACGTTTGATGATATCCGGGCCGCGCTCGGTGTGTCGTCCGATGATCTTGAGGATGACACTCTTGGTCTCACCTTGTACGCTGACTGGCTGCATACGGAGCTTGAGGATGTTGCTCTGACGCTGCCCGGGACTTATGCAACGGTGGTGGCAGTTGGCAGCCCCTCGGATGCACAACTGCGGTTCCTGCAGGCATCGCGCATGTTCGCGACCTTCGCCGTGGCGAAGCAGCTTTCGTCCGCCTTGCCGTTGTTTGCGGCTAAGCAGGTGAGCGACAGCAAGGTCACCGTGCAGCGCTTCGACAACCCATACAAAGAGACGATCGCATTGGTGAACACGCAGTACGACAGATCTAAGGCACGCCTGAAGACGGCGCTGGCCGCAGTCGGAACGGACAGCAGCGCCGCTGCGTCGCGTGTTTACGTGTCGGCGGCATCGCCTACTGTTGATCGTGTGACCGGGGTCTAAGCATGAGACTGGCAAGGGCCGCTGCAAAGTTCGATCGAACCGTGGCGGCTGATGCCTACACGTCGTCCGTCACGTTCAAGTGCCAACTGGCGCCACTGGATCTGTACCGCATCGACGGCGCAGCGGTGAAGCGGCGCCAGATGTCGTGCGCCCCCGGGGTTGTAATTCCGGCCCGAAAGGTGGTCACGATTGAGGGTGAAACCTACCTGATCGGTGACGGATCACCGGACCACTACAACGGCACGGTGATCCGCCAGAACTTCGTCCTGCAGGGGGCCAGCGAGATCTGCAGCCTGAACACGATCGCCGCAGAGCTTGCGGGCACCGTGGCAGGCAGCGCCTACGGTGCCCTCGTGTTCAGCAAATACCTCCCTGACGGGGCCGACACCAGCAAGTACCCGCCGCAGTACCAGATATTCCTGGCCGGGTCGGAGAGTGTGTCGCCTGACTCGCTGGTCGAGATCGACAGCCGTTGGTTCCTGATCAAGGACTCATACATATCCCTGTCGGGGCTGCGCGTGGCACTGGCCAACGAGATACAGGGCACGGTTTTCGAGACGGTCACGGTTGCCGCCCGCACCTACAGCCCGGTCACGGACAGCTACACTTCGACGACCTCGTCCAAGAAGGTCATGCGGGTCCGCTGGCAGGAACACTTCACGTACATGAGCAAGGCGCAGATCGACTACTTCCGGGGCGACGAGACCGTCTTTGTCCTGAAGTCGGCCATGACGCCGAAGGGCGGCGACGCGCTAACGCTCTCCGACGGCACCTGGAAGATACTGGACGTGCAGGATTTTGGACTGACATGGAGCTGCCATGTCAGGCGTTAAGGTAAAAGACGGAAGTCTTGCCAAATTCAACGAGAGTGTGCAGGGTTGGTTTTCCGCTGTTCGAGAGTCTGCGGAAGCGGCTGCGGTTGGGCTTGCACATGAGGCGTTTGAACAGATCATTGAAACGGCACCTCAAGGTAGCGGGGACTTTGTGGCGAATACGAACGTGAGCGTGTCTCATCCGGTCTATGAGTTCTTTGAGAACCCTGTGGGCAATCGTAATTCGGCTTCGGCGGGCAGAGGAGATGAACAAGCAATGAATAGGGCGCGATCCAAGGCAGACTGGAGCAGCATACGTTCTGGAATGATCCTTGGCGAGTCCGTGTTCATTTCCAGCAAGGCGAAGCATGACCAGTATTACTCGGTGTTGATTGAAGAAGGCAAGATCAATCTGCGCCCGGTAAACCAGGGCGCGGACCACATTTACCGCAAGGCCAGAAACTATGTTGCAAACCATTACGGTCAACTGGATCGTGCAAAGCTTGCGGTTCTAAGGAATAAGGTGAAATGACAACCTACGTTCAAGCCAGGGATACGCTCGTCACCAAGATCGATGACGCGCTCACGTCCAGTTACCCGACCCTGAAAGTCTTCTGGGAAAACACCACGGAAGTGGACACCAACACGGTGGGCAATAACTTTGTGCAAGTCGAGGTCAACTTCCAGGACTCGGTCGACACCACGATTGCGGCTGACTTCATGGTGACTGGTGAGGTCAATTTCAGGCTGTTCTATAAACAGGGGCAGGGGTCTAGACAAGCACTGGCCTTGTTCGACTTTCTGACAAGCCTTATGGCCTCTCAAATTGTGTCTGGAGTGACCTTGCTGACGCCCAGGCCTGGTAGGAAAGACACGTCAAGGGGGTGGGCGAGTTTTGACCTGAATTGCCCCTTCTTTTTCCGATCAACGTAAGAATATTAGAATATTAGAATATTAGCGTTTCCTTGCATTGTGGTTTTCCGTGCCGTATCATTCAGTGAAGACAAGCAATACCTATCGACTCCGCACCTGCTAACTTAAAAGGAACTGATCATGGCCATTACCCTGTCTACTGGCGCCACCGCTTCCGTGGCGAAGACCTACGCCGCTTCTGTTGGTATCTCTGCCGTCACCAACGCCTCCGAGGCGGTTTGCACGACCGGCAGCGCCCACAGCATCTCTGTCGGCGACTACGTCGAAATCACCTCCGGTTGGGGTCTGCTGGACAAGCGCGTCTGCCGTGCCAAGACCGGCACCACCGGCTCCACCCTGGTGCTCGAAGGCATCAACACCACTGACACGACAAAGTACCCGTCCGGTACCGGCATCGGTTCCGTGCGTCGTATCGCTGCATGGTCGCAACTGTCGCAGATCAAGGACATCTCGGCTTCCGGTGGCTCGCAGAACTTTGCCGACATCACGGCCATCAACGACCCGGTTCAGCGCCAGATCCCGACCATGCGTTCCGCTGTCACCATGAACATGAACGTGTTCGACGATCCGACGCTGGCCTGGTACGCCGACGTGGTTGCTGCCGACGAGGCCCGCACCCCGTATGGACTGCTGATGACTTTCCCCAACGGCTCGAAGCTGGTCGCCAACGCATACTGGGGCCTGATGCGCGTCCCGACGATGGCCTCCAACGCGGCCCTGGAGACGCAGGTCAGCCTGTCCTACGCGGCCGAGCCGGTTCGCTATTCGACCTAACTTGTCACATTGCTTGAGTGGGTAGTGGTGGAAGGAGTAGCCGCTACCCACTCAAGTATGTAGTTTCCATCGGCCACCGGACACTGGTTCCGTGTGCGCTCCCCGCCTTGCGTGCCGGCCGATGGAATCCTCAAAGGCGGGAACCTTAAAGGCGCCCATCATGTTTGTTCTGCAACCGAATCCGACTTTCAAAGAAGCCATCGCCATTCCCGTGCCGGGCGGCGAGCCCGGCAAGATCACGTTCGAGTTCAAGCGACTCGGCAAGAAGGCGCTGCGCACCCTGTTCAAGTCCCTTACCGAGGGCGAGGACGAGCGTGAAGACGCTGACGTGCTCAGCGAGATCATCGTCGGCTGGGCCGGCGTCGATGAGAAGTTCAGCAAGGCTGCGCTGGAGACCCTCTGCGATGCGTACCCGGGCGCGGCCACTGCCGTGATCCTCGGCTACAACAAGGCCATGCTTGAGGGTAAGGCAAAAAACTAACTGCGGTGGCGGCCCGGATGTACAGTCCGGGCCCATCCACCGAAGAGCTGGAACTCCTCGGCCTCAAGATCGAGGATGTCGAGGATACATCTAAGCAGGAAGTGTGGGCAGAGAACTGGACTGCCTTCCTGATATTCAGGCGACTTGGGACTCAGTGGAGGACGGGCATGAACGGACGCACCGGGCTGGACTTCTCACTGGTCACCAATCCTGGGGGTTTGTTCGACCTGATGGATGTCCGCAAGAAGAACCGACTCGAGCTTCTCGACGCGCTTCATGTCATGGAAGTCGAAGCACTCAACCAGATGGCCCCTGAAAAATGAGCGGCGAGAACCTCAACTCTGCAGCAACGCTATCGCTTGAGATTGACACAGGCGACGCGGCAGGCCGCCTTAACGACCTGATCACCAAGTATGAGGCGTTGCAGGCTGCTTTTGCGAAGGAGGCAAAGGCAGGGGGTGTCATCAACCTCAGCGAACAGGTCAAGAGGCTGCACGAGGAACTGGAGCAGACCAAGCGGGCGCTGGCCACCTCGCTGAAGGACTTTGAGGTTCTCCAGGCCAAGAGTGCCAACGGCGCTGTTGCGATGGACAAGCTCTCCGCTTCACTCAATCGCGTGAAGGGGGCTGCTGAGGTATCTGGCGGGTCTATCGAGGCCGCAACCAAGAACGTTAAGACGCTTGCGGAAGAAGTCGATCGGATGTCCAAGACTGGCGTCCGCTTCGATAGCCTGGCCAAGAACTTCAAGATGCTCACGCTGGAAAGTGACGTGTCCGAGAAGGGTGTCCGGAAGTTCCTTGCTACGCTGGAGCAGGTACAGTATGAGCTGCAACAGAGCAGCGGGGCGAAGCAGCACGTCATCGAGAAGTGGGGCAATGACGCCATTGCGGCTCTCCCCAAGATCGAGGCGCTGAGGGTCAAAGTCGCGGAGTTCGATGCGGCAGCAGCCAAGAAGACGGAGGATGGTCGCGTAGCGAAGCTGGTGCAACAGCTTCAGGCCGAGGAAGATGCTGAGCGGGCGTCGTATGACAGGCGCTTGAAAGCGGCCTTGGGCGCGTCCGCAGCTCGACGCGCGGCTGAAAAGTCTTACGTGGGTTCGTGGGCTGGCTTGCTCGCTGAACGGGACGCTGCCGAAGCTAAGGCATTGGCGAACTCTGTCCGTAGACTGACCGAGCAAGAGGCGGCTGAGGCGGCATCTAACAAGAAGCGGCTTGCCGACGCAACGAGCACCATCGCTAGTCGACGCGCGGCTGAAGAATCTTATACGAAATGGTGGATAGGGGAACTGGCGAGTAGGCAGGCTGCTGATGCGGCGGCAACCCTGCGCAACGTCACACAGCGCTCCAACATGCAGCGGCTCAACGCTGAACGGCTGGATCGCTCACTCGGTTTGGGCGGCGTAGCAAACTCGCAGTCTGCCTTCTACGAGAGCTTGGGTGCAGTGAAGGGCGGCGGGAGCACCTTGGCCAGCCTGGAGTCCTCCGCCGCTTCTGACTTTGCTGCGGCTGAAGCTGCCAAGAGGTTGGCAGCAGAGACCGGAAACCTGACCGAGAAGAAGGCAAAGCTTACCCCAGTCATCAACTCGGCTCACGAAGCGCAGAAGAAATGGAACGCTACCAGCAGTGAGACCCACGCACTAGCACGCGGCTTGTCCGGTTCCCTGGGTCAACTCTGGATGACCTACGGGCAGATCGCCCCATTGCTGGCCGGCGCTGCACTCGGCTCCGGGTTCAAGAGCGCCATGCAGAAGGGCGCCGAGTTCGAGTACCAGCTGACGTTCGTCAAGGCGATCGGCGATGAATCGGCAGATGCCGTGCGCGACCTATCAAAGGCGGCTCTGGATCTGGGCTCCAGCAGCATGAAGGGGCCTGTCGAACTCGCAGGTGGCCTGCGCATCCTGGCCCAGGCTGGTCTGACGGCCCAGGAAGCGATCATGGCTTTGTCCTCGGCCACCGATCTTGCCATCGTCGGCGAGATGGGCATGGAGGACGCATCTGTCACGCTGGTTGGCGTGATGAACGCCTTCAGCCTCAGCGTCTCCGATATTTCGAGAATCGGAGACGTGTTTGCCAAGGCTGCTGCGCTGTCGCAGACCAGCGTGTCCGGCATGACCAACGCCATGCGTACCGCCTCGGTGGTCGGTGAGCAGTACGGCGTCAGCATGGAAGACGCAGCAACCGCAATCACCCTGCTAGCCAAGGTTAACATCCAGGGCACCGCTGCGGGCACCTCGCTGCGCAACATGCTGAAGGAACTCTACGCGCCGACCGACAAAGCTGCGAAGGTGATGAAGTATCTTGGGCTGTCGGCGGTCGATAGCTCGGGGAACCTCCGGTCGATGGCGGATGTGATGTACGACCTGAAGGGCAAGCTGGCCAGCTTCGACAAGGCTTCGCAGGTCAATATCCTGCAGCAGTTGTTCGGCGAGCGCGGTGCCAAGGAAGCCATCGCGATGCTGTCGCTGACCCGCCAGGAGTGGGATAAGCTTCGCAGCAGCATCGCTGACTCATCCGGTTTCATGGGCCAGGTCGCGGCTGAGCTTGAGATGACCACCAAGGGTATCTTCACGCAGTCCAAGAACCTGCTTGAAGTCGGCTTGATCCAGGCCTTCCAGAAGACGGATGGGGCAGCACATGAACTCGCGGTGAGCCTGCGCGACCTGTTCGCTTCCGCCATATTCAAGAACAGCATCGCCGGTTTGGTCGAGGCGATGAGCGGTCTTGCTGTGGTGCTGGTCAAGATTGCTCCGCTTGTCCTCGCCGTGGGCGTGGCATGGGCCAGTTGGAAGGGGCTGGCGGCACTGTCCGTAGGGCTTGCAGCCCTGTCCGGCACTATCGCTACGGTTGCTAGATCCGCAGTTTTCCTTGTCGGTACTTTTGGATCGGTTTCAGTAGCGACGGGTGCCCTTCAAATGGCAATGGCCGCACTTGGGTGGCCTGTGCTCGCCATCACCGCCGCCATTGCAGCCCTCTACTATGGCTACAAGAAGTGGAATGATCTGACTCCGGAGTCAGTCAAGTCTGCAAAGACACTCACGGACGCTCTTGACCGCCAGACCGAGAAGTTGAAGGAACAGAACCGCGAGCTGGAGAAACAACTCCACCTGAAGAAGACCGGCGAGGACATGGACGCCAACCTCGCCAAGAAGCAGATCAAGGTGCTGGAGAAGGAGCTGGCCGACTCCGCTAAAAAGTTGGAGACCGCAGGCCCGGTTGATACGTTGGTGATGTATGAGCAGCAGAAACGCATCCGTGATCAGCTCGCTGAACTGCGCACCTCCGCCGCCGCCGCCGAGACCGAGAGTCGCAAGCATGACATAAATGAGCTTCGCGTATACGTGAAGGACAAGCTCGAATTGATCCGCCAGTTCGAGCGTGATGCTGCCAAGGCGAAGCATGAAGGCAAACTCAAGGACGTGCCCGATACCAAGGGGCTGCGCGGGTCCCTCACGGCTCTCGAGTTCGTGGGCAACACAATGGACAAGTCCGATCGCAAGCGCGACATCGAGAAGGGTATCAGCGACCTTCAGATGTCGCTGTTCGGCACGGGCAATCAAAAGTTTGGGGCCAGCGTCAGCAAGGAGCTTAAAGCTGCCGAGAAGGAGTATGCCAAGTTCTCCGAGAAGGTCTCTGGCTACCTCACTAAGCTGCAGGATGAGGCCGAGAACGGTGGCAAGCTGACGGAGGGCCAGAGGCTACTTGCCGAGGCAACCGGGAAGTATGCTGGACAGATTGACAAGGTTACCGAGGCATCACTCAAGGAGATAGACACCCTTGAGGCCTTGCTCAAAGAGCGGCTGAGGCTCGACAAGGAGACCAAGGCAGTTCTCAAGACCGTCTCCGATGGCTACACCGAGACCGTCTCCGATATGGAAAAGTCGGCTGCGGACGCCGTCAAGGAAACCGAGCGCGTCCGTGAGCACACCCTCGAGCTGCTGAACGGTAAGGAAGCGCTGGAGCTGTCCAGGGCGGCTCAGGCTGATAAGACCCTCGCCGACATGGAAGCAGAGCTGGCGCTGCTGCCGCTGATTGACCAGGAGGGCAGGTACGCCGACGCGCTGCGCAACAGCATCGCCGCGCAGCGGGGTCTCGCTGAGGCCCGTAGAGGCTCGGCAGCGGCAGAACCCATTGCCAAGCAACGCGAGCAATGGAAGAAATTCTCCGACGACATCGAGCGCAGCCTGACCGACGCGCTCATGCGCGGCTTCGAGAATGGCGAGAGCTTCGGCGACAACTTCGTCAAGTCGCTGCGCAACATGTTGAAAACAGCAGCGCTTAAGGTCGTGGTGCAGGCGATTGTCGACCCGGTCATGGGCGGTGTGCGCAGCATGATGGGCGTGCCCAGCGCGGGCGGATCGCAGGGCGGCGGCATGAACCTGTTCTCGATGGCCGACCCGTCCAAGTGGAGCGGCATGAGTCCGTTCGAGGCATGGGACACTCTCGGTGACTCATACAAGACGTTCAGCAATCTCACCGAGAGCGGCATGGGCATGTTCGACTCGGCGAAGATCGCACTCGACGGCACCGGCAAGGCGTTCGGCAGCCTGGCCGGCTATGCCAGCGCCGTGTTCGACGTGGCCAACGGCAACTACGGGAAGGGTATCGGCGGCACAATTGGCACAATGTTCGGTGGCTCGTTAGGCGCCGCAGTCGGCAGCTTCATCGGCGACAAGGTGCTCGGCGACGACCTCGGCGGACTGGTGCAGAAAGCAGGCGGCCCGCAGCAAGGCCAGTACGGCACGCTCGATGCCAAGGGCTACAAGTCTTCCTTCACGATGTCTGGCGGCGACACGTTGCAGAACGAGTCGCTGGCCAAACTCGCTTTCGGGCAGGCCGCCACACTCCTGCAGATGGCCGGCAAATCCGCTGCCAGCCTGACCGTTGCTCAGGGTTACAAGCTCGACCCGGAGGGCACCGCAGCCGGCCTCGCCTACCGCAACCTGTCCCTCGACGGCAAGACCGTGACCGGGGGTACTTTCGATGGCAATAACGGCGCGCAGTGGGTCGGCGGCAACTCAGATGCAGCTGGCGCCGCCGCTTATCTGTCGAAGCTGACGACCGCTGAAATCAAAGCCCTTGTCGATGCCATCGACGACGCAGGGTTGTCGGAGACCATCGACAAGCTCGCGGCCAACTTCACTGATCTCGGTGAGGGTATCGCCAAGTACCTCGTCGCGCAAACAGCGCAACAACAACTGCTCGGCATGATGATGACTGAGGAGGAGGCTGCAACGTTAAAGCTGGAAGCCGCGAACAAGCTTCTGGCCTCGGCATTCGCCGGGCTGGGCTACGCTGTGCCAGCGAACACGGAAGCCATGCGTAGCCTGATAGAAGGCCTCGACCTTACCACCGAGGCGGGCCAGGGCACGCTAAGGGTGCTGTCTGGCGTATCGGAGGCGTTCCTTACCGTCACGACGGCCGCGAAAGAGGTTGAGAAGACTCGCCTCGGCTGGCAGCAGCAGCTCGACGTGCTGCAAGGCAAGTATACCGAGCAGCAGCTCAGCCGGTTCTTCAAGCTGATCAGCACCCAGGACGAGGCCACGCGCTCACTCATGCAGCAGGTGTGGGCGATGGAAGACCAAGCTGTCGCGGCGAAGGGGGCAGCGGAGGCACTTGAGATTGCCTCAGAGAGTGCTCGCGTAGCCCGCGAGACGGCCCTTGAAGGCGTTGAGTCAGCAGTGGGCGGTCTCTCATCGGCCTATCAGGCCGAGATCGACCAGAAGGAGCGACTCATCGAGAAGCTGCGTGGATATGTCACGCAGCTCCGAGAGTTCTCGCAGTCGCTCGCGCTCGGCAGCCTCTCCACCCTCGACCCTGGCAGCAAGTACAGCGCTGCCAAGGCGGAGTTCGATGATGTTTCGCGCAAGGCAGCACTCGGCGACCAGGACGCGATGGATCGCCTGCAATCCGTCTCGCAGGCGTACCTGCAGGCCAGCCGCGAATACAACGCAAGCAGTACGCAGTACGCGGCTGACTACAACGCGGTGCAGACCGCGCTCACCAGGACTACGCGTGTGGCCGAGCGCCAGGCCTCGATCGCGGAGCAGGCAAAAGCCGGAGCCCTTACACAGCTTTCCGCCCTTGGGCAGATCAACAACTCGACGTTGTCTGTCGTGAGCGCCATTAACACGCTGCAGCTCGCCATGATCGAGGCCCTGCGTGCGGGGGCCACCGGCAGCGTGTCTGAGAGTGCAAAGACGGCTGCCGGTGTCATCACGGGCCAGGCCGGTGAGAAGTACGAGGCGAAGACTGACACGTGGTCCAACACCAAGGGGGAGAGCGCATCAACTGAAGCCTTGAGACAGTGGGGCGCCAACATCCTCTCGACGCAGGGCGAACTCGCGCTCTACCACGCGACTAAGAACATTGGCCTGTCGATGCCATCCATCAATGCCATCGCAGGGTGGTCCGCTGGTACTGCCGAGCGGTGGGCCAAGGAGAATGGCCTGCCGTCCTTCGCCGTGGGAACCGACTACGTGCCACGCACGGGCATCGCCCTGATCCATCAAGGGGAGAAGATCACCCCGGCCAATGAGAATCGCCAGGTCGAGGATGCTGCTGCGCGTGCGATCGTCGATGGCAACGCTATCGCTAGCCGGGGCTTCTCCCTGCTCGCCGACAAGTTGGATCGTGTCGAGAAACGACTGGCCGGACTTGAGAACGACGCCCGGCTTAGGAGTGCTGCCTGATGGCCCGCATATACCTCGCGCACGTCACCGTGTACGACCCGTCCGTTCCGGGCGAGGTCGTCAAACGGTACTGCACCGGGCGCGGGTTTGTGACCGGCACCAATGCCAGCTATCGCCCGTCCGGCGTCGCTGCGCACATCGCCTACACGCCCCGCGTCAAGCAGCCGGCATCAATGCGCCGTGACGTATTTTTTCGCGGTGCCACAGGCGGCGGAAGCCAGGTTGGGTATGGTGAGCTGGTCTTGGTCAACGCCGACGGCGGCCTTGACGACTACCTTGACTACGGCCTTGACGGTCGCCAGATCGAGATCATCGTCGGCGACATGTCGCCGTTCAGGGTCCCGACCTTCACGACGGTCATGAAAGGCACGATGGAGCAGGCGCGGATCTCTAGGGATGTCGTGTCCATCAAGCTGCGCGATAAGCAGGCTGTGTTCGCGGCCCCCGTCCAGACAGCCAAGTACGGTGGCACTAACTCACTGCCCAGCGGACTCGACGGCGTTGCTGGCGACATCAAGGGGAACCCGAAGCCGCGTTGCTACGGCACTGTGTTCAATATCCAGCCGCCGTGTGTGAATACCAGCAAGCTGACCTACCAGGTCAACGACGGCACGGTCAATGACATCACCGCCGTCTATGACAAGGGCGCGGCGATCACCAAGGGCAGCGACTATGCAACCTCGACCCTGCTGCAGGCGGCGACCGTCACGGCAGGCACTTACGCAACCTGCTTTGCCGAAGGCTACTTCCGGCTAGGGAGCAGTCCGGCCGGGGTTGTCACGGCAGATGTGCAACAGGGTGCCAACGCCGCAGCGCGTACGGCTGCCCAGATTCTCAAGGCATTGGCTACTGGCCCGGCAGGTCTGAGCGCCGGGGATGTGTCGAGTGCAGACGTGACGGCGCTCGACACCGCCAACAGCGCGGAGTGCGGCATCTGGATCGGACAGGAGGCTGACATCTCCGAGTGCATGGACGCCATCGCGAACTCTGTCGGGGCGTGGTGGGGCTTTGACCGACTCGGGGCCCTGCGCATGCAGCAGGTTGCTGTCCCGTCCGGTACTGCGGCTGTTTCCTTGACCGAGGCCGAGATCATCAACATCGACCGCATCGAGTCCCAGGACACAGGCAACGGCCTGCCCGCTTACCGTGTCAAGCTCAACTACAAACACTTCTACACGGCGCAGACCAGTGACCTGGCCGGAGGTGTCACCAACGCTAGGCGTGCAGAACTCGCACGCTCATACCGCGAGGTCATCGACACTGACTCGTCGGTACAGACGACCCACCTGCTGGCACCGGAGATGCAGTTCAACACTCTGCTGATCGACGCATCAGCAGCCCAGACGGAGTGCACTCGCAGGCTCACCCTTTACAAGACTCGTCGCGACCGCTTCGAAGTCAGGGCCGCAATCACTGTCTCTATGGCCGCCGCACTCGATCTTGGAGCGGTGGTTCAGGTCACGCATCGGCGCTTCGGCCTCTCCGGTGGAAAGTTGTTTCGCGTGCTCGGGATGCAGCACAACCTGCAGAACAACCGTGTCGATTTGACACTTTGGGGGTAACAGCGTGGCAAATATTTCATTCGGGTACCCGAACAGATCCGACGAGGCGACCCTGTCTGGTGGTTCGTGGCAAGCGACGCTGCCGCGCAGCAACCTGCAGGATCGCATCATCGCTCACGTCGCTCGCACCGCAGACGCAACACTGACCAGCACCAAGTTCGACATTCAGCTTGCGCAGTCCCGGAGCATCGGAGCCCTTGCACTGATCGGCCATAACTTTGGCGTTCTCGCCAAGGTGCGGTTTCGTGGTGCCGACAGCCAGGCCAACCTCAGCACTGCCCCGCTTTACGACAGCGGGTGGGTTGACGTTTGGCCTGCGGGCGCGATCCCGGCTGCATTGCTTGAGTGGGAGGACGACAACTTCTGGCTCGGCACGATCACTGCGGAGGCGCGGGCTTCCTACAACACCCCGTTCATCCACGCTTTCGCGGCATCCAATCAGCAGTGGTGGCGCGTCGAGATTGACGACACTCTGAATGCTGATGGTTACGTCCAGGTTGGGCGCCTGTTTCTCAGTGGTCTCTGGTCACCCACCTACAACATGAGCCTTGGCATGACGTTTGCCGTCGAGGATCGAACTGTCACCGAAGAGGCGCAAGGAGGGACTGAGTTCTTCGATGCGTCGGGCAAGCACCGAGTCATGAACCTGGCCCTCAACTGGCTCGACGAATCGGAGGCGTACTCATCCCTTCTTGAGATACAGCGCATGTTGGGGGTCAGCGGAGAGCTTCTCGTTGTGCCCGATAGCGGCGATTCGACAAACGGGTTCCGCCGAAACATGGTGGGGCGCCTGGTCAAGATTTCTCCGATTGAGGCTTACCTGTACCAGAAATACCGATCAACCCTGGAAATCAAGGAGCTCGTATGAGCAGCGTCACTTTCAGCACCAGCGTCGGCGGCGACAACTCGACCGTGACCGACGACGCCAGTGCAAGTACTGGCCTGGCTAACGGCGGGCACCGCACGCGCTTCGTGCCGACGCTGGCGCAGGTGGTCGCTGTTGCTGGGCATGTGGTCACTAAGGCGGGCGAGGCTGATGCAAGTGCTTTGGCAGCAGCCAGCAGTGCTTCAACCGCCGCAAGTGCCATCGTTTCAGCGGCGGCCACAGCGGCCAATGATGCGGCAGCGGCGGCGACGGCAGCAGCCGGCGCGAGTGCGTCCGCCGCATCAGGTAGCGCCAGTGCTGCGTCGGGCAGTGCATCCGCAGCCTCCGGCAGCGCCAGTGCTGCGTCGGCGTCGGCAGCTTCTGCCGCGAACCTCGCAGCGGGAATCACGGCGACCAGCACGACTTCGCTGACCATTAGTATTGCCAGCAAATCGCTCACGGTGCAGACCGGTAAACAGTTTACGGCTGGGCAGTTTGTGCTCATCGCAAATACAGCTGACCCGGCAAAGTATATGTTCGGCCAGGTGACGAGTTACAACAGCGGCACAGGCGCGCTCGTCGTGGATTCGAGCGTGATCGCGGGTAGCGGAACGCTCACCGCGTGGGTGGTTTCGCTGTCCGGCATTCGCGGCGTGATCGGGGTGGGTTTGACCGCGCAGACGGTTGGGTTTACGGCAGCGGCAGGGACGACAGTAAAGACGCTGACCGTGGATGAGGATGTCACCATCTCCGCGATCAAGGCCGGTGCGTATCCGGGCAAAGTGGCCCGATCCGACCGCACATCTAACACCATTCTTGGCGTGGCTGACAACGGTACGCTGATCGATGTGACGAGCGGGTCGTTCACACAGACATTCACAGCAGCCGCGACACTGGGGAATGGCTGGTGGTGCATGTACCGCAACATCGGCACAGGTGGCATTACGCTGGACCCGAATGCGTCAGAGACAATCGATGGTGTGACCTCGGGCTTGATCGTGCCGGGCGACATGTACACGATCTTTTGTGACGGCTCAGGTTTTGTCACAGAGCGACGCTGCGCCGGGCCAATGCTGACGCTGCTCAAAACCAGTAGCGGTAGCTGGACTGTGCCGCTGGGCGTGAGGAAGGTTAAGGCGACGGTGGTGGGCGGTGGTGGTGGTTGTAAGTCGACCTCGTCAGCGGGTCATGCCGGAGGTGGCGGGGGTACAGCGATAAAGACCTATGCCGTCGCACCTGGAGCGACATGCACTTACACCGTCGGCGCGGCAGGATCGATCGGGACCTACGGCACTGCCGGTGGCAATAGCACATTTACATACAGCTCGACCACGATCACCGGGAGTGGCGGGACAATCGACAATGCAACAGGTGGAAACCTTAGTGCGGGCGGCGGTGCAAGTGGTGGGGATGTCAATTTGCCTGGCCGTGCGGGTCTGCCGATCACCGGCACAACTTCAAGCAATGCCAACATCGCCGGGTGTTCGGCATTCGGCTTTGGGGGTATCTCGCGGAACGACTCAAACACTAACTACGGGGTTGCGACCGGGTACGGCGGCGGTTCGCCGGGTAGCGGCAATGGTTACGACATTAACGCTACGGCGGGCTGCGTCATCATTGAATACTAGGGGTTGAAAATGCGCGCACACATCGTTGAAAATGGTTTCATCGTAAATTCCATCATCGTCGAATCACTAGACTTTATGTCGGGCCTGGTTGAGTCCGTAGGTGGTGAGGGTATCGGCTGGACTTACGATGGCCAGACATTCACCGCCCCACCATCCCCGCTACCATCCATCCCCGCCAGCGTATCCCGCGCACAGGGCAAGGTCGCGCTGATCAATGCGGGCCTGTGGCCGTCTGTGCTGGTATTCGTGTCTGCGATTCCGGATGCGGCACAGAAAGCACTCGCGGAAGTTGCAATCAACGATACCACCACATGGGAGCGCACGTCACCCACGCTCAATGCGCTGGCGTATGGCCTCGGCATGGACGATGCCCAGCTCGACGCGCTGTTCACTGCTGCCAGTGGGGTGGCGCTATGAACCGCGTCTCCCTCGCTGTCATCTGGCTGCTCTGCCTGCTCTCGGCTGTCGTTGGCCTCATCTGGATGGCCTGTGCGATTGTCTCGGGGAGCCATCGTGCCAGGCGCATCGCGGTTGGGTTCGATGTCGTGGGCAATGTCACGGCGGGCGGCGACCAGAACGAGACGATTAGCGCCCGCTGCTGGCGCTATCGCAACGAGATGCCGTACCGCACCCTGCGCCGGGTTATTGATGCGGCATTTGCGATTAATGGTGATAGAGAGTATTGTGAGCGCACCTATCTTGAGGAGCTGATTAACGCGCAGCGGAGGGTGCAGCGGTGATGGCGTTGATTGTTTGTGTGGTCATGGGGTTTCTCGCTGTTGCGCTGGGCGTCATTGCTTGGATGGCGCATTGCGAGGACAAATACGAGCGGCACCAGCATGCCACACGCGCTTATCAGACCACCATCATCAGCACACGCCGCGCGCCGGATCTGGTCATGCCAATCGCGGTGGATTATCCGAGCATTGACGAGGTGCGCAATATCACGTTCCAGATGTCAGACGCGGGCGCCAGCGTGCAGCGCATTGAGTCTAGGATGCTCAACGCCGCCGACTTACGCGCGCTCAAAAAACGCAACATCCGCTTTACTCAGAGTTATATAGACCCCATCAATAAAGGAGTTGCACCATGAAATACGCACACTCAGATATTCTCATCTGAAGTTCCCCTTGAGATGCGGACGACCCGAAGGCCGTCCGCGAGTTGACTAGCCAGGCAGCCGACGATATTTATCGTACAGCTCCATTGAGTGCGGCAGGTACTGGCGGATCAGTTGGTCAGTTGCCTTCGCATACACCTGCGACTCGACCTGAGCATGACTGTGGTCGCGTAGAGCAAGGAAATGGAGAAGGTTGTGCAGGTCTTGCTTCCAAATCCAGTGCGTGTAGTGGTTCAAATGCAGGAGCATGCGGGCATGTTCGGCAGCGACGCCACGCTCGATGGCTTCCAGATAAGCTTCGTAGCTGGCCTCGCACTCCCCGTTCAAGGTCAGTTTGAACCACTCCTGAGTCTCCGCATCTAGGTTGTCGTCCTGGCCCTGCTTGGCATTGGCCGGTTTCCCACCGACGACCTCGGGGATGTACCACTCAGCGGGTAGCGTGACGTAGCGACCAGACACCTCGTTGATGGACACCGTACGATGACGGACAAACTGGCGAGCCACGAAGATCGGCATCTTCATCTCCAGCCACACCTCGATCATTTCGAAAGGCGTGGTGTGCTTGTTGCGCATCAGGTAGTCGGCCAGCTTCAGGTCTTGGTCGCGGGTGCGGCCGGAGTCCGTCTGGTTGAACGACATGCGGGCGGTGTTGGCGGGGTCGGTATCATCGGCGTCGAAGGTGCGCGTATCCTCAAGGGATTCGGCATCGTCCTGCCAGATACGCCTCGTCGGCCCGCTCAGGTTGCGCAGCGTGACGAAGCCGTGATCCAGAACCTTGATTGTGTTTTCGTTCATGTTAGTTCCTGTTCGTAGTAGATGACTCACTGGCGTGAGAGTTTGTACTGTTTTGAAATGCGCTGGGCATCAACAAGCTCAAGAGCTCTCCTGTGGGGTATGCTGACAACCAGCAATCGCCCGAACCTCTCGCCGGTTAAGTCTCGTCTAACGCCAGAAGTCATAGGATCACCTCACATACCTCAACGTGGGCTTCCCGAAACATACTCAGGGCTTCTCTATAGTTATCGCCCCATCTCTCCAGAAACTCGTCTGACCCCCTGTAGAACACCACGCGCCTTACCCCTCTCTGGATAAGGTGAGAAGCGCAGTTGGCGCAGGGTGGGTGGGTGATGTAAATCGTGTATCCCTCTACATCCCGGTTAGCGAAGTGCAGTGAATTCATTTCACTGTGCACTGTGCGCAGTAGTTTTTTACTGCGCTCTTCCGCATCCTCAACACCGCGAGGGCTCCCGTTAAACCCGAGGCTAACAATGCGCTTCTTTTGGTCAACGATTACACTGCCGACTTTTGTCGACGGGTCTTTACTCCATGACCCTGCCAGTTCGGAGAGGTCTAGGAATCGTTTATCCCACTTGTCTAAAACCGTGCTCACAGCTCCACCCGCACATCCACGTTGAGGATCGCCTGATTTGGCTGATCTGTCGTGCCGACATTGATCCGGTTCAAATCGACACACGCCACACACGTCCCGGTCTCTTTTTCAAACCGCTCGATTGCGTTCTGTATCAGGGTGGAAAGGTCTGCGCTGTATTGTTTTAATGATTGAATGTCCACGTTCTTTCCTTAGATGAGTTCAATAATGTTGTCCGCGATTGCGGAAGAAATTTCTTCATGCGTGACGAGAAGTACCTGCTCCATCCCGAGCCCTTGAAGGAACCCCAACATAGCTTGGGTACGTGTCTCGTCCATCCCCGCAGCCACCTCATCCAGCACAAGCAGCCCGCAGTTCGGGATGAAGGTGCGGATGAGGGCGCAACGCAGGGCTAGGCCGAGGGCGTCGAGTGTGCTTCCTGACAGAGACTCAACTGCCTGCCCGTTGACTATGAACCCGGCCTTTTCCTTGGTGACAATCGAGGCTTCTCCGCGAATCTGCGAGAACATGACACTGACTGATGCCAGTACCGTGGACCACAACCTGTCCGCAATCATTGGCCTGATTGTGCGCAGTTTTTTGACTAGGGCGTTGTTGAACCCAAGGCTGCCGAGGTCCTTGTTGCATGCGTCGATGACCGCTTGAGCGTCGGTGATCCGGGCCTGAGCTGAAGCCCATAGTTGTTTCGCCTGGTTGAACGACTGCTGGATCATCCCAACTTGCTGTGTGAGCAGGATGACATGCCCCTCCGCAGCCTGGGCCTTGATAAGCGCCTGTTCGCACTCCTTCGTCAAACGCAGAATCTCAGCCGAGTCAGGCGCATCGACAGCAGCCAGCGCATCGATAGCTCTCTTGCTTACCCCCTCAGCCTTCGCAGCCTGCTCAAGCGCAAGCTCAAGCTTGGCTTTAGCTGCTTCCACGCCCTTGACCTTGACCTTGAGTTCTTCCAGTTCGCGGCGCGGCGCGTGGGGTGCTGGGTTGGTAGGCGTGCTACCCACCCACACAGCCGAGGGCGGGTATGTGGTGTCGTCCAAGGACACAAACGACTCAATGCCACGCATACCTGCGTTGAACTTTGCAGCAAAAGAGCGTGTGGCCGAAACCCAGTTATCAAGCTCCACCGCAGCATCGACCCGCACTTGTACCAAGGCGCGTTCAGCGTTCAGCCTTGCCGTCTCAGCATCCACACGGTCATTTGTTTCCTTGACCGTGGTTAGGTGGGTAATGTCCTGCCCGCACTTATCGCACTTGTCATGGTTTATCCGCTGAAACGCCAGCTTTGAAAGGGCGGAGTCGATTTCCGATAGACGTTTTTCGTGAGACTTGCGAGCCGCACCCCCTTCTATTGCATCTTTTTCAAAGATAGCCTCGGGTGTTTCACAACGCATCCCATCAGGGAGCGCGAGGAACTTGTCGTAAGCTATTTTGCGTGACTCATAATTGTCCGCTTCAGCAATCTGAGTCTTCAGCCTCTCGATTGCGCTGACTTCGACTTCGACTGCAGCCGCCTCACGCAACGCCTCAACTTGAACTTCCGCAGCCTTATACGCATCAGCAGCCAGGGACGCAGCCTGTTGCATGTCCATCTTTCGGACAAACTTTGCGGACGCATCTCTGTGCTTGACAGTAAGCTCGTCAGAAATCTTGGCCAAGGGCGCAATCGAGTTCCTGGCTTCTTCAATTTGCTTGGTCAGGGTCGCAACCTCAGCCACATGCGCGGCCTCGTCCTGGGCCGCTGGCAAGGCCTCTGTTGCGGCTGCAAGCGTGGCCGTAGCCCCCTTCAGTCGCTCTTCGAGCAGCGAAGGAGAACCAAGGGCGAGCTTCTGCGAAGCAGCTTCGAGAATCTGATCGAATGCTGAAAACCCTGCCAACTCCTCGATCATTTGGGCCAGGGCTTTGGGGCCTTCCTCAAGTGCGCCCCGGATACTGTTCTGTCCCGCTAGAAACAACTTGGCTGCTGTTGCTGCATCGGCCCCGATCAGCTGTGCAACAAAGTTGCTGACCTCGGTTTGCCCGGTAACAAAGACACTCCCGTTCTTCACGACCTCAGCCCCTCCCTTGGAGCGGGTGATGGTGTAGCCCTCGCCCCCGAGCCGAAGCGTGACCGAGACCTTGAGTGACTTCACATCACAGCCCCAGGTTACGCAATCGTCAATGGAGGTGCGCAAGGCCTTGGTTCCGAACATGGCATAGACCAGGGCCTCTACCCGAGTAGTCTTCGAGATTTCATTCGCCCCTCTCAAAATATTCATACCGGGCAAAAAGGTCATCTCATCTGAGACGACCTTCCGAAAGTTTTGTAGCGAAAGATTTTGAATCATTCTAGTAACCCCTTCACAGTCTCCACCTCACGTTCGTCGAGGTGTTCGTAAATTGCGCCCAGTACATCGAACGCACGAATCTCACCAACCGCGTCCGAGTTCATCTCTTCCAGCGCGGCCATGCCGTCGATCTTGACCGAGTTTGAAACCACGAGCGCTTGGGACTTCTGGCGGAACCTCGAGATGACGGCGATCACGTCCGCAGATTCGGCTGAGGTCGCGTCCCCGGTTACGCGGATGAACTTCTCATCGCCCGCATGCTCGGCGATGTCGCGCCAATTCACTTCGGCGTAGTTGCCTTCCGCTTGCCAAGTGGGTACGGTGAAGCAGCTAGTCTCCGTGATCACGAGCGCGTTCTTCGACTTCTCGCCGATGCAGTCCGCGACCGAGGTTGGCCACTGGTTCCCGACCACAACCACGCGCCCGCCGCGCAAGGTGTAGCCCTGGTGCTCGTGGCCCACGACTAAGATCCAGCCCGCGATCATGAGCTTGCCCAGCAACTCGTCCGTGAGGTTGAGGCTGGTATCGCTGTGCTCGGCGAAGGTGTTCTTCACGTTGCAATGCAGGAGTAGATATTCGCCCTCGTGCTTGGTCGCGCAGGCTTTCTCGATCTCGAGTGCGAACAGGTCCTGGTTCATCTGATGGCTGATGGCATACACCTCGCCCTCGACCTGGCAGAAGCCGTCGTTGTGGTCGATGCAGCGGAAGCGATCCGGGAAGCGGGTGGCCAGGAAGTGGCACAACAGATGAAAGGACGAAACCTTGTTGCCCTTGGCGCTGGCGTCGTGATTGCCCATGACCAGGGTGAGTTTGCGGGCCAGGCCGGCGTTGAGCCAGGCGCTGAACAGCTCGTAGGTGGCGATGACCTCGCTGGTCTCTACTTCGAACTTGTCGAACAGATCCCCATTGCAGACGGCATGGCCGTTGCAGGTGTCAAGCAGGTCGGCGAGGCGCTGGCGCAGGCGGTTCTTCAGGGTGATGGCACTGGCCGGCGTGGTGCCACCTGTGCGTTGAACTCCGATGTGTGTGTCGTTGATGATCAGCATGTTGCCTCCAAAAGAAACCGAGTGCCTACATTAGACACTCGGTGAAAAACTGTCAAGATAAATTAGGCCTTGGTTGTTCCGTAGATTTCGAGTTCAGCTTCTGTTCGCGCAAGACAGGCGTCCTCAAAGCGGGTAAAAGCTCCCAACCATAAGGTCCGACCGTTCTTCTGTATCTCAGCCCACCACTTCTCTTTACCTCTGCACTTATAGACTCCGGTCCTACCTGTAGAGTTTGTAATTCGAACCCTTTGATTGAACCCTTGGACGGACTCGTTAGACCATCTACAGTTATTTTTGGAATAGCTTTCGTTTGGGTCAATACGGTCAATCTCTAACCCATCCCTGTACCCGTCCCCCATATCGCCCCAGAAAGCGTCAAACGAGTTCCACTCTGGGGGGTACGTGATGCCTCGACCGCCGTAGTCTTTGAAGTAGGCAGACTTCGGGTTATTACACCTCTCCTTCATGTGGCGCCAAGATTTATATGGGCGTGATTTAGACATCCCGTGCGTAGTCACCGACTTAGCACGGGCCTCCTTGCCGTGACAGCCACACGACACGTACCTTCCAGATATGTACTCCTTTAAGGGTCTCTGGATTACGTTACCGCACTCGCATTGAAGTATGAATTCTCTCCGAGTACCTGATTCAGAAACCCTCTCATGCGCGAGTACTTCACGCATTACCATCAGCTTCCCAAAGACTTGACCTTCTTCAATTCGAGTGCGAGCTGGCATTACATATCGTCCTTATCTCTAAACCCCTTGTAGGATGGGTGCCGTGGCAAATCCTTACGACCTACGGGGAAATGTGAGTAGCTTACCACCCTACCCACTATAGATTTTCTATTTTGCCAAAAATATTCGCGCTCCGCTGCTGTGAACCCTGTTCCGATCTCAAAAATCGCTTCGTCGGATAGGCTCTTTACCTGGATTGCACCCATCACCCCTCCAGGCACCTTGTTCTCCTTGTGAGATGAGCGTTCCGTGTACCCAAGTTCATTCACCTTCGCTTCGTTCATGTTCCTTTCAAGCTCGATCACACCAAGGATTTCGGCTTCGTCTGATGCCATACGCTTCAACTTCCCCAGGATGCCGTCCTTCAGGGTGCTGCGACCCTGCTTGTAACCTCCGCCCAGACTGCGGACCATCAGGCCTTCGTACCCTTGATCCAGGTACTCGTTCTCTACTTCGAGCAGTTGAGTCTCGGTCGAGACAATGCGATGTGGCACGCGGACAATTCGTTCTGCTTCGCCTTTACGCGGGAGCGAAGCATACCGATCAACAAACCCGAGTACGCTATCGAACCTGTCAAAGACGTGGAACCAGACATCAGGCTCACCGTCTTCAGACATCACCCCAGAGTAGGCGTCTCGGTAACATGTCTTGCTGCACGGGTCTCCAACGATCAGCTCGCCGTCCAGTCCCTTGTATTCGGCCTTGCCGAAGAACGCCTGCACCCGCTTGTTGCGGATCGGCTTCAGGCTGCGGCTCACAGCAATGCCGTTGATGATCAGGCAGCGGATACCATCAAGTTTCGGGGAGACAATGGCCGGGTACGACAGCTTGGACGTGTCCTCGATCGTGGCTGAGAGTAGGGGTTTGAAAATGGTCGTCATGTCTTTCTCCTCAGTGAAGTGTCTTCGACACGCCCGCAACCACGGATGCCGGGGAAGTAGCGGAACCGGGTATGATATCCAGGATTAGCTTGGACACCCGTGCCTGCAGTTCTGCCTCTGTCACACCGAGGCTGATTGCGACACCCATCAACGTGGCGCCGACGACGGCGCCCAGGGCTTCAGCGGCCTTGTACCCGCGCTCGCATGACACCGTGTAGATGATGGCAGCTACGGCGGTCAGTGTGAGGACACCACTGATAAACTCAGGCGACTCCTCCATCTTTGCATCCGCAGCGAAAGCCAGGCATTGGGCGATGTCATTGAGGTTCTTGAGGCACTCGGCCTCATCCAGGTTTTTTTGTATGCTCATTTGAAATACTCCGTGGAAAGAAGGGCATCTTCGGCACTCAAAAAGGTCGGGACTTCACGCAGATCCCACGATGTGACCGAACTGTCCAGTCCGCCCGGGTACAGGATGCGCCAGACGTTTAGTTCGCTGTGAAACACGAGGATGATGTTTGCAGCCCCCGCGTAGGAAAATTTCTGGAGCGTGGGCAGTTGGGACACCGCAGCACGGGTCAGGCGACTTGGGTGTGTTGTGGATTTTACCTCGATGAAACCAGACTTGCCCTTGCTGAAATAAAGGAAGTCCGCCGCTTGTGCCGCTATATATGCTCGGGCGGTGCGGCTGTCTGCGAGCCTTTGATACGCAAAGTGAGCCTGACCATTCCAACGCTTTAGGACGGCTTCAACAAAGTGTTCCGCAGTTTTCCCGCGTTGCCCAATTTTTTCTTTAGCTACCATACACCACCTCTTGTTGTTTTTGTTTTAGAAGTTTATACCCACCATTCCTGATGTTCTCTATGGAGCCGACAGGAATTGTTAGGGCATCTTCCATTGTCCAGCCTCGTAATAGTCGCTGTGCCAAAGTGGTCCTACCAATACCAAACTCCCTACCCCACGCAGCCAATGTCTGTACCCGACCATTAAACTCAACAGGTCGACACCCGCTTGTGTTGTTGTTCTGTTCTATGCCCGTTGCCCAGTAGCAATTCCACGGAGCGTACGGGCCGTTGTTGTCTCTCCTCTCAATTGATAATTTGGATGAAGGTCTTATCCCCATATCCGCAATGAAATTTTCAAATTTCAACCACCTGTCACACACGGCAATTCCTCGGCCACCGTACCTTGGGTAGATCCTATACGTAGGGTTATTGCACCTTTTGAGAATCCCCCTCCATATCCCATACTCAGCAATGTATGACCCGCCATGCGTCACCTGCCGCTCAGATGTCAGATCAGCGGCGTAGCAGCCACAGGACTTGCTCGCACCCTTGTTGAGCATCCTCAGACTTACAAGCCTCTGTGTTCCGCACTCGCACAGACACAGAACTGAAACCTTGCCTTTTCCAGACACCCTCATAGCGTCGATGACTGTCCATCTACCAAATACCTGCCCGAGTTCCGCAAGATACTTACCCCATGGTTTGCTCATATATCTTCTCCAATAGGAAAACAGCATTCCCACCTCCCTCGAAAGGGTTGGCCGACACAATGGAGACTGTGCAGGTGGGAATGCTGTTGTCTCTCCAAATTGGACACGGCCAAGTGTCGGGTGAATTTTACACCTTGGACACTTGGCAGCACAACTGCAACTTTATACTACACCAGACACTCACCACATCCTTGGCAAAGATTTGGTCGACTGCAGCGCATTCCAGCGCGTGAACAGGTCTTCGACGAGTCTCTCCGTTTCCTTCCCGACTCGTTCTGGTGGGAGGGATTGCCACCATTCAGGTGTGAATTTTTTCATAGTATCTCCGGGCGCTGTTGCGCCTCTTCTTCTTGTTGTCAGACTTAGTGTCGAATCTTGTTGAAAACTCTTCGTAGCGCGTAGGAGCGGATGAGGCTGATCACCGTGAAATACCCGGTGATCGCCGCATTCGTCCCAATGCCGAAATACACGCCGTGCGCCTCGAAGATGATGATCTGGCTGATCAGGCTGATGCCGAAACCAACAAGGATGTTGGCCCCGGACTCAATCAGTGACATGCGTCTGGATTGCATAATCTCCTTTACTGGTGACTGGGTTTGGGAATGGCAACTTACGCTGCCAGCTTTTCTGGTTCGCGCAGCACGAAAATCTTGTCCAGCGCCGCAACCACGTTCTCTTCGATGAACCAGTCGCCGCACTCACGTTGGTCACCGAAGTTCGGGCCGAGTGAGATGGAGCTGAGGAAGGGCACCTGCAGTCCGCCGTAGGGCACGACCATCGCATCGTGCACAACCCTGATGGCCTCGACGGCACAGTCCTTGTGAGTTGAAAGCACCAGTTCATCATGAACCGAGAAGTAGAACTCAACGTCCAGGTCGAACAGGATGCCGGAGTCCCAGATGCGACACTGCGCAAGCTTCGTCTGCTCACCTGAAGACCCTTGAATCTTGAAGTTCGGCCCTTGACGCATTGCAGCTTCAGCAACGCCGCGATCCTTGGACAGGATCGAGTCACGCAGGTGGCGCCGGGCTCCCATGCACGTGGAGACGTAGCCAGTCTGCCGTGACTCATCCTTCACTCCCTCCTTCCATTCCTCGAAGCGCGAGAACATCGCATACTTGGCATCAAGGAAGGTTTGGGCATCTTCCACGGTGATGATCAGGGTCTGTGCCAGCTTGGGCGCCTGTCCGTCGTACTGAGCCAGGAAGTTCACGTTCTTCGCGTTCTTGCGGAGGTCGTCAGCCATCTTGGCCACAGCAGCGTCGTCCTTGCACTTGCGCAGGCGAAGGAACAGGGTGTACTCCGTGTCATCAGCCTGCCCGAAGCGGCTGATCATGTCGGCCAGCACTTTCTTGCCCCACTTCTTCTCCATCGCCCCCGCTGCCGTCAGGCTGTGCATGTCTTTCAGGTTGTCGCCGATGAAGCAGGCGAGCATGTTGGTGTCGCCGCTCTGTGCCGCCCCCTGACGCAGCTCCTGACCGCTGAAGTCGAGAGAGGCCACGACCGCGTCCTTCTTGTGCGGGAGGAAACACTCGCGGAACTTGACGCCTTCCCCCTTCTTCGGCAGCTGGGCTAGGTTTGGGTCATTCGGTGTGTCACGCCTCGTCACAGCCCGGCACTGCCCCGCCTGACCGTGAATCCTGTTGTCCTTCCAGTGACGGAGATGCTTGTACGAGTTATAGAACATCGTCTGCCTGGTGCTGCACTTCTTCATCTCCTGGAAGGCGATGAGTACCTGATGATCGGGCACGTCGAGGAGCAGGGCGAAGGCTACCGCCTTTTCATCTGCTTTGGCCTTCGACTTCAGCAGATCACGTTTCAGCGCCTCCTTGTCACACGGGTACGGGATGCCGTTGTCTTCGCAATAGGTTATCCAGAGGCCTTCCTGAACGGGCCTCGGGTCTCTACCTGCCCACACGGCCAGGTGGTTGGACACCAGGGCTGCCAGCAATGGCTTCTTCTCCCACTCCGTTGGCGTGGCCTTGTTGACCAGCCGGATCGGGACCCCGACCGTGTCATACAGGAAGGTTGCCATCTGCTTGGATGAGTTGAGATCGAACACAGGCTCACCGCTGAAGCGGTGAGCCATCCAGTCATTGATCTTGGCAACGTTGTTCTCGGCGATCAGTTGAGAGAGAAGTTGCGTGTCCTCGTGGGCGGCCAGTTCCGGGTGCAGGGTCTCGTCCAGCATCAGCTTGGCCATCTTGGACGGGGTTCGGGTTGCGGTCTTGAACTCGACACCGAGGATGATCTGGCACGCTTCCTTAATGTCAGCCGGGGTCAGTTCCGTAAACACTGGGCACTGCGTACCTTCCCAACCCTTCTCGATCAGAAACTCGCGGATCACTTCCCAGTTCTTCTGGTAGGTGGCCGCGTCCTCGCGCTCCAGTTTGAGCATGTGATCGTAGTCGAATGGGACGCCCTTGTGGAAGGCCAGCGCCTTGACGTAGGCCGTTTTCTGCTCAACCTCCATCATCACGTCCCAGGTGCCCTCGATCTCCATAATGATGCGATAGTGGTTGTAGATTGCCATTGTGCAGATTGGATCGTCGGCGCCGTAACTAAGAACATGCTTTGCAGTCAGCTCGTTCATCTTGTAGCGCTTGGTGACCTGAATCAGGCCCTCGCCAACGTCCTCGCGGCTGACAATCTGCCCGCCTGAAGGCAGATTATTGGCCGTCCCTACCAGGGTGGTCACATGCTCATAAGTCTCCTGCTGATAGCTCAGGCGCAGGGCCGAATTCTGCTTCAGCCCCTGCGGCAGGTTCTCATCCACGTAGCTGGACATCACTGCCGTGTCGAGACAGTTGGGGAGGAATCCGCGCCAGCCATTGTCCTTGAGGTAGTTACCCCAGCAGGCGTAGAGGATCGGGAGTTCGAAGGCCAGGTTCTGGATGATGATGTGCTTGTCACTCGGGATCAGTGCCACTGCGTCCCGCACCTGCTCACTGGTCAGGTTGGGGGAATCAGCGTGGTTGACGGTGAAGTAGTAGGTGTATTGCCCGTTGCGCCCGAATGTGAGGCCAAGGCTGACCAGTTCCGAGCCGAAGACATCCACCTTGTCCGCTTTCTCCCGGACGCGCAACCACTCGTCCGATTCCTCAGGCGTGCTGGTTTCAATGTCCAGTGCGAAGGCTGGGGAGGTCTCGAGGTGCTGGCGCAGGAAGACGATAGCCTGGTCGTAGTTATCGCGAGTGATCAGCCTGACCTGCTGCGAGAAGGGGCGCAGCAGATCATCCGTGACCACGTCCCGACCACGCACCATCCCGGCAGACCAGACCAACGGCTGCCGCATCGTGTTCACCCACTCGTCGTGGAGCAGGGCGCACTCGTAGCTCTCATAGACATGCTGGGCGCTGTCGATGATCTTGCGCATCGGCTTGAACTCGGCAACATCATCTTCAAGTTCATGCAGGGCTCTGCGCTTGATCACGCCCTCGAGCGCCGCCAGGATTCCATCCCCGCCCCAGACCAGCAGGTCGAGGAACGCCTTCGGGCCGAAGCCGACTGCGCCCTTGTACTCTTCCCCGTCACCGACCAAGGCCTTGTACACCGGCACGTACTTGCAGGGGAACGGGCCATACTTGTTCTCACTGGTCAGACGCCCGTTCTGGTAGAGGGAGGTGCGGTCATCAATCAGCGTGGTCATGTCGCCGTCGCGGGTCAGGATCACCACGTCGCCCTTGAGTCGCTTGGCGAGGTAGGCGAGGATGTCATCGGCCTCGACTCCATCACCTGTACATACCTGTGCCCCGATGTCGCGGAACTCGCGGGTCAGATCTTCCTTGCAGAGGTGGAACTCGTCATACGCCTGCGGCGGTCGCGAACCACGCTCCTCCTTGTATCCGGCGTAGATGGCTCGTCGGCGAGCCTTGCTGTGCTGGCCTTCAACGACGAAGATCATGTCGATCGGCGCGACGCCGAGTTCATTCATGACTGAGAGCAGGTGGCTCTTGGCGCAGTGCAGGCCAAACTGCCAGCCATTGACGTGCACTTGTTTGCCCTCGTGTTCGACCTTGTAGCCGAACTCCTTGTCCTGCCCTGCCAGCAAACTTTGCCAGAGGAGGCTTGACATATCAACCAATAATCTCATTCTGTGCTCCTTTCTTGATGAGAGGGCGTCGCCCCTCTATAAATCCGTCCTCATCGACGTGGAACGTCACGTCGGGATGGGCGCAGCGACCCTCACGCAGCCGGTCACGCTTGAACTCCGGGAGGCAGTCGGTGCAGTACCCATTTCTCTCAGTCACGCCTGTCAGCAACGCGGAAGCCTGCCACGTGGCGTACTGTCGCTTCGATGAGAAGCATGACGGGTATTCATCGGCGGTGTCCAAGGTGGGTACCCTCCAGATCTGATTGGCATTTAACACACCTTACCTTGCCAAGTTCGAGGCGTCCTCCGGGGATAGGTTGGCCACAGTCCTTGCACTCGGTGACAGGCCAGTGCCACTCACCATCATCGCCGATGACCTTCTCTTGCTCCGGCTGCACAGCCCTCTGCGACTTCTCGATGCACGCCGTGTTGTGGGCGTCGCTGAGCATCGCGGCGCGATCCAGTTCATCCGCGTAGCGTTCGTTATCTTCTGGCAGCATGCTCATGCTCCACCCACGATCGCTATGACTTTCTGGTAGAGGCCTTCGAGCGTGCCATCGTTCTCAACCACGTAGTCAGGCTTGGTACCGCCTGCTTCGGAGCGGTGGCTGCCATCTTCACCTGTCAGCCCGTCGCCGCGTCGTACCTCGATGATGACGCCGCCCAGTCTGCGGATCAGATCCGCCTCATTCTGGAAGCGCACGTCGGGGACGACGATATCGTCCGTGCTCGCGAGAAGCTGATAGCTGATCAGCCACCGCTCCAGCCACACATGCTCTCCGAACACGTCGCGCACTGATTCCGTGCCTAGCTTCTGGAACATCTGACGTGGGGTCAGGTTCCAGCGAGGGAGCACGACTTCCTTTTCCGCGTCGAGCCAGGTCTGGGCGTGTGTCAGGCCGAAGATTGCTTGTGCCGCCTGTTTCAGGGGGTCGGCGAACGCGATGCGGGTGTAACCCTGACGCCCCCACAACTGCTGGGCGATGGTGTCCTTGCCGGAACGGGCCTTGCCCGTGATACCTACAAGCTTGCTCATACTGATTCCTTTTTATTATTCTTATGGAATGCTTCGTAAAAATTTGTGACGTACTTCAGGCGCACACTCTGCGGCGGATCCAACTGGCGCCCCGACAACTTGGCGATGACCGTGTTGAACTCGAACGGCCTGAACCAGCGCGGGACGACTTCGGAATAGAGGTACATGAGCGGGTCACGCTTGGTCATGACGCCCCTCTCAATACGTGCCAAGGTGTCCACCCGGGGTGTGACCCGCAGCCGGCACTTGCCGAGCATTGCGCCGAAGTTGAAACGCCGATCACCTGTTCGCAGGGCAATCAGCGCCTCGACGGCGTCGTCGCCGACGTTGTACGCTTCCCGGTAGAGCCGGACGAAGGCTTCGTCATAGGCCTGCGTCTCATGGGTCGCTTCGAGAACCTGGATCGGGTCCAGGCCATCAAACCGCAACCCACTGCTGAACCTGGACTCGGCCACTCCTTCCCTGATGCCGAAGGTCACGCCGTCGTGCGTGACCAGAACCCGATCAAGGGTATATTCGAATGTCGCCCCGTCTGCGTTCCCGAGGGCGCAGAGGAGGAGCACAGTACCTTCCTCAAGGGTTGTGCTGTTGCGTCGCAGAAACTCGGACAGTGTCCGATGCCCGTAATCGCAGAGATCTCTGGTCGCCATTGTGAAGTTGGCACCTTCTCGCACTGATACGCACCACACGTCGAACACGCTCTCGGTTTCGCGCCCGCAGCCGGTGACTAGCGGGGTCATCAGGGTTCTGATCGGAACGCCTTCGAGGCAGCGATCAGTCACCCACGGCAGCGTGCGGTACCGCATCCGCGTTACCACTTCCTTGCGGGTATCAACATGGCGCAGGCGAGTCATCAGGATCTCAATGAGCTTCGTTCTGGGATCCATGTCAGTACAGGGTCATCGCCTCCTTCTCCGCCACCTTGTCTCGGTTGGTGGCGGCGTAGTCCGTATAGCCTTCAGGGTAGCGAGCCTGCAGCTTGGCGATGTTCTTGGCCAGGACCTCGTCCCAGGTTGTGCCGAGTACGTGCAGTATGCCGTTCAGATACCACATTTCATCGCCGATCTCTTCGATCAGGTGGTCACGGTCGAGCGCCTTGCCGTAGGCAAACGATTTCTTGACGATGTCAATGATCTCGCCGGATTCTCCGGCGATGCCAGAGGCCATGTGCATGGCGTTGTGAATGGGGTCGCCCATGTCCTTGTAGGTACGTAGGGCGAGTTCGGAGTATGTCTTGATGTCCATGTGAATCCCTTTGTTTTTGTTTTTCGTGAGATGTAAAAAAGCCCTTGGTCACGACCAAGGGCGCATAAGGCTTGCCATTCAGAGTTTTTCGAGGGATGTACGCAGGTCCGGGTCCAGGTTCTCACACTTGTTCAGGAGCCAGCGAACATAACCGCTGTCGAGGTCTTTCAGGGCAGTGCCGCGGTGCTTGCCAAACCCGATGGTGCGAACGTTGATTGGCTGTTTCTGGAACTCGATGAGGTTCAGGATGCCCACTCCAGCGTCGCGGCAAATGCGCATCAGCAGTTGGAGCAGAACATCAAGATCGCCGTCTGCCGAATGGGCCTTGCTGCGGTCCATCTGCAGGCCCAGGTAATAGGCGAGGGTGCCTTGCTTGTGGTTGTCCGCGTCCGGGTAGAGGATGCGGGCACAGCGCAGGGTGCAGATCGTGTCAGCACCCTCGCTCATGTACGGTGACAGGAAGCGGCGGTCGAACGAGGCATTGTGCGCAACCATGACCACGTCCTCGCCCATCAACGGGAAACCGGACTTGGCCATGTACTCGCCGATGCCGGGGGCGTCGGCGACCATGTCGTTCGTGATGCCATTCACTCCAGAAGCACCCGAGGAGATCGGCATCCCTGGGTTGATCAGGCTGCACGCCTGACCTACAGTTTCGAAGTCTTCAGTAATTTCGTGATAGGCGACTTCGCAGATCGCATCGGATGCGCCGACCCCTGTAGACTCGATATCGACCAAAATAATACGGGATGAAGTCATAGTTCATTCGCTCCGATGTGTCCGACTTTCTTCATGATCAGGTCTTCGATATGGTGGTGCTTTAGCTGTTTATTCAGGTCCGAACGTTCTTATTCTTGTCGGGGTCGCCACTCTCATAGTCCGCCTACACTTTGCAGGTCTCCCGCCATTTCTGGCGTCTGAGTCGGTCTTATCGGCTTTACCAGCCCCCGGCCGTCGGGGTGAAAGTTGCGCACGCTGTCTTTGCCCTGCGTGCGCCCGCCTGGTCACGGAATGTCAGGGCGACGGATGCCGCAGACCCGATCCGTCCTCGGGGAATGGTACGCCTGCGGCTGCGCATGTCTTTACTTAACTTCCTTGGGCGCGAAGAAGGACATGTTGGTGTACTTGTTCGTGCCACTCGTACGCTTCTCGGCGTGGATCTCGATCACGTCGATCGGCTTGACCAGACCACGTGACTCGAGCAGGCCGCGAGTCGTGGCGAAGGCCACGAAGGCGCCCATCGAAGTCTGCGAGGCCTGAACCCGGACCAGTTGGCGCTCTTCGGCCGGGACCGGGCCGGTCTTCTCGGTCCAGGTGACAAAGCCCCACAGATCCATGTACGGGCTGGCCTTGGCCTTGGGGAAGCCCTGCGCTTTCAGCGACTCCATGTAAGCCGCGACGGTCTGGCCGGGGTGGCCGCTGATCGTCTCGTTGTCGTAGGAGACACGGAAGAAGTCCTTGGCTTCCTTGTCATCTTCACCGTTGCCAATTGCCCAGCGGTGGTTGAAGCTGATCAGCTCGAACTGAACCTGAGCGCCGAGATCGGTCTCTCCCATGAACAGCGAACCTTGCTCGGCCTTGACAGCGGGCGCGGCCAGGGAGAGGCCTTCGACCGTGGGCGTGTCGAGCGTGTTGTTCTTGTCCTTGAATGCGACCTGAAACTTGGCGGCAGCGCCGACTGAAGTGCTGGCGGCTTTGGCAATGGTGGTGCTGGCGACCGTGGTGGCGGAAGCTTTCGCTTCGGGGGAGGCCTGTTCGGCGGCAGTGGTGTCGTTGTCGGTCATTTGTTCGAACTCGGGTTGGGTCTTGAGGGATGCCATGATTGTGATTCCTTTTTTGTGGTTGCGGGTCTGTTTCTGGTTTTTTGTTGCGAGACCTGATTATAGACAGGTGTTCAAATGTGTCAAGATGTATTTACATTGATGAGTCCTCCTTGTGTGGCAAGTTAATGGTGAGAAGTTTCAAAGGCGTCGACCTTCTCGTTATCGAGGTAGTCTAGGTTGAAGCGATAGATGACGGCGCGTGGGCTGTCGTACAGCGCCTCGTTCTCAGGGCACGCCCGCTTGACCACCCCGGCGTAGTTCGTGGCGGCGGAGATGAAAGCCGATTCGTTATCAAACAGCACCTCCATGCTGAGGGAGCGCTGCCACCTGACGTACTTGACGTACGCGGTTCTCAACTTGAGATCCATCGTGCGTCCATCCGCAGATACCGTGTAGTCGACATTGCGATCCAGGCGGTATTGGGCGTCCTGGTTGCGGCTCAGTTGCGCCATCACATCCAGAACCCGGGCCATCTCCGACATGTTCTCGGGCATACCAGATGCCGCGTGAGTGATCAGGTGCTCGCGCATCTCCATCACTCGGGCGTCAAAACGATCGCCGAACACCGGGTGCAACGTGTCCTGCAGCAGCTTCAGGCCGAGGACGACGACGGCGATGTTGAATGCCGGGCGCTCGAACTCTTCGGCGCGTGGGCCGATGGATCGGCGTACCTGCTTGAAGATGCCGTCGAAGTCCTTGCGCATCTGCGCGATGTCAAGGGCCAGGACGTTGCAGGCGATTGCCTTGCCCAGCTTGCCCAAATCCGTCCGGCGCTCGGAAACGGCGTGGAAGTGCTCATTCTTGCCGTAGCGATCCTGCTTGGACAGGGATACAACGATGCACCGCTCAAGGATGGCCGACTGGTTCTCGACCGACTCCCCGACGAAGGCCACGGGCCCTGAGTTGTCGAACTCATTGATCGTGATCTCCTTGGCAGAGGCATCCTTGGTCAGAGTCCCCCGTGCCATCATATGTCCGTCGTAGTTGTTACGGAACAGGTTGAGCAGGAAGTCTTTCAACGGCTTGCTCATTTCCCGCGCCTTCACTTCTTCGAAGATGATAGGCTGTGAGGCACTCGAACCCATAGCAGCGAGCATCGGGTATTGCGTCTGCCCCTGCGCCATCAGGGATTTCGGCTCCTTGAGGTAGTAGTGCAGGTGGTTGAGCAGGCCGGTGGTCTTGGACTTGCCCGCACCCGCTTGCCCGAAGCATTGAAGCGACGGGAACTGCCGGTAGTAGCGGCGGATGATCTGGCAGAGGAAAGCGGCGCTGAACCAGCCAAGAAGCTTGCCCAGGTTCTCGGTCGTGTTGATCTGCAGGAGGTTTTCGATGAGGTCGGCGTCCTCCTCAGTGAGGGCCGGTGCGTTCATCAGGTCGGATCTGAAGGCCCCGTACTTGTCGAGATTGCTGCGGAATCGGTAGTTGCCGCCCTTGCTGCTGACCACTTTCTCAGGGCACGACCACACCAGTTCCGTGGCCGTTGCCTCCGTCTGACCAGGCTTCCCGGGCCGTACCAGAAGGTCGATTCCTTCACGGGTGACGATGTAGGTCACGTTGTTGTTCAGTTCGGCGCGACGACTGAGGATGTCGGCCAGTTTTGATGTCTGTGCGTCGCTTGCGCCCATGCTTGCGCTCCATGTAAATGACCACGCCTGGAAGTTGGCTTTCGAAGCCAGCCTGTCCATCGGGACGATGTGCAGGCCTTTCGGCTTGCCATCCTTAAATACTTCAACCTCATACCCGACATCAACCTCGTCCATCTTGCGGAGCAGGGTGACCCTGCCCATGCCGATGGCACACGCCTTGACGTAGCCTGTCTCGTTACGGGTGAAAATGCCGGCACGCGAGAGTCGGATCGGGGCGTTCTCTTCCTCCTCCGGGATGATCTCGACGGTAGGGTCACCTTCGGCTTCCGTCGTGTCCTGTGTATCGTGGGTGTCCGCGCCTTCCCCCGTAGCACCAGCAACCACCGTCAGGGGGGTGTCCGGGATGAAGTCCCCGATGCTAAGGTCGCAATTGGCCCGAACTTCAGGCATGACCAGGGCCATGACCCCGCCCACGCTGAACTCGTAGCACGGGTTCCCCGCCACGTAGCGGAACATCTCGCGCAGGTCGTCCCTGCGCTTGCGCGGCGAATTGTAGCGTGTCGAGTCGCTCTCGTGACTGATGATCAGGGGCTCGGCGTCGGCCAGCATCTGTTCTTCCGTCTTGCCCAGCTCCGAGGCCGCGATCGCCAGTTGCATCGAGATCATGTTCCAGCCGACCCCGGGCTTGACCGTGACACCGAGCAGAATGTGCTGAAGCGTCTCGGGCCACTCACCTCCGAACTTCTTGAGCGGCTCGGACTGTGCCTTCTTCGACTTCTTCTTCGTGACCCCCTTCTCGACCTTGTCACGTGACTGGGCGTAGAGCAAGCCAAGCTCGGCGTTGAAGGCTGGCGGCTCGATCGGCAGCGCGTTACGCGGTGACGAGCACACCTGGTCGTACAGTGCCGTGGTCATGTTCAGTGCCTCGTCTGCACTGATCTGCACCTTGTACTTGCCGTTGTCGCGGAGCACGTTGGGGCAGCGCCACATCCGGCCACGGCGTGCCGTGTAGATTCGCAGGTCCAGCGTCGGAACGTAGAGGGCGTGAGCGATCTCTCGGTAGATGTCCGGGAGGTTCGGCAGGCCGTTGGCCGGAACCTTGCCCATGAACACCTGCATCGGGATTTCGCAGTGGTAACCTTTCTTGCCGGTGGCGTAAAGCCGAAGCATGTCCAGAGGCACGCCCCTGGCCTGTAGGTTGGTCAGGAATTCTTTGAAGTGTTGCGTCGCCTCGTTGATGTCAGAAGCGTCCCAATCGAAGTACAGCGGCCCGCTGTAGCGCAGGTTGCGTATCTCATCCAGGGTCAGATCAGCGTCAAAGCTGTTGTCAACGTCGAGGACGCTGACGAGGGCCGGCTTCCTTTGCCGGATGACGCTCTCGCGCTCGGAGGCGAGCGCCGGGAACCACTTGGATTTCTCGGTCTCCTGGTAAAAAAAGTACATAGTCATGACAAACCCCTCGCCGAGGAGGTTATTTCTTTATTCATTGTTTTGTGCTCCCGGTGGGCTTGCTACGGGAAGGCAAGACTACGCCTCCAGTGTGGATATTACAAGGCGTTAGAGTGCTGGGGGTTCTGATGGACTATGCCCCATCATTCCATTCCTCCTGAATAGAAACGAGACAACCCCGGTCACCCGCCGAAGCGGGCGTTGGCAGACATGTACAGGACATGCACCGGGGTTGTCTCGTTTCCCTGTAAGAACCCTGCCAAGGGCTTGCTTACAAGCATATCACAATGTGACAACAAACAACACTACTGAACACTAAGTAACCATGTGGCAAGTTCCAGCGAGTGCCTTTCGCAAATCCTCAAACCCCCGAATGCACGTGTTCACGAGTGAATCTTTATCTTGCAACACGTCCCACAGCCTGACCTGAATGGTTTTTTCTGCTATCGCCACACGGACATTCACCGGGCTACTCTGACCTACCCGCCACACACGGGCCACAGCTTGGTGGAAGTGCGCTGGCACCAACGGCATCTCTGCAAACAGAACGTCACTGCACACAGATTGACATTTGTCTATGCCATAGCCCCCGCTCCGAATTTGTAACAGAATCACATGGCATGTCGGGTCTTCAACAAAACGATCAATAGCCGCCACCTGCTGTTTAGCGCTAATCTCCCCGTACACAGCAACCACACCATACTTTTCCAACTGCCTAACCAGCATCCGGTTGGTGGATCTGTATGCTGTGAATACAACGAGCTTCCCTGTACCCAGTTCATCCAGGGTTTCTTCAATTAAGCCCACACCTGTGCTCAAAACCCCTTCTTCTTGGGTGAAGTGCTCACGATTGAGTGGAATCTGCTGAAGGGCGTGAAAAAGTGCGGACGCACTCGTCATATCAAGCTTGGTGCCATCTGTGAATTTTAATATCTGCTCGTCGCAGAGTCTCTGATAGGTCTTGGCATGCCCCTTGTCCAATTCATAATACATCGGAGTGTAGGTGACTGGTGGTAGGTCTTTTAGCACATCCGTTTTCAACACCCTCACGGAATTGAGCATCAAGTTGCTGTTAAGTAACGGGAGATTCTGCCACTCAGTTGGGTTGTTGAAAAAATCAACCTCTTTTACATGAATCCTTAAATACTGAGCCATGTTTGAGTATATAGAGGGTGATACGAGTTTGATCGGAGCGTAGCCATCGGCAGGGTTTGAAAGAGGGGCACCTGAAAGCAGCATCAAGTGGCTGTTCAGCGACCAATCTCGTACATGCCTGTAGGTTTGGGTGCCCACATTCTTAACCATCGTACTCTCGTCGCAGATGAGGTTCGTGTGTCTGTGGCTGAATTCACGCTGCAACCGATCAAAGTCTCTGCAGAATATCTGATAACTCATCAGCGTGAATTGCTTATCCAGTTTCAACGCCGCCCGTTCTTTGGGGGTGCCTCTATAAACCGTATGCGTAACGGATTTGACGCTATCCAAGGTGCGAGACCAGTTGGTCAGCAGGATCGGGGGCATTAAGACAATGCAGCAATCGACATGCCCTCGGATAATCTTGTAGAGGGTAGCTGTGATGGAGCAAATTGTCTTGCCAGTGCCCATATCTAGCCAAAACCCAGACCTCGGAATCCCCGCCAGCGTGTTCACCACACTCTGCTGAAACGGGTACAGGTCAAAGGGCAATGTGTAGTGTGCCTTGACCTCGTCGTAGGGCGTCAAAAATTCGGGTTGTGGTGTGCCCATTCAACCTCCCGCCAAGCGCCATGCGGCGGTGTGAAGCCTTGTACTCATAACTGTACACTCCTTTCGATTCTGGCAAGTTGTGCGGCGGGGTTTGTCCAGTCGCCATTAATGGTGCCGGATGAAGGAGGGGCTCGGAAGAACCCCATTCATGACCATGCGAGCCTGCGCCTTGTGCGCCTGGATGACCATGCGGGCCATGTAGTCTTCAGGCATCCCTGCCGTCAGCGCCAACGAGATTTCTCCGTTGTCGATCTCGGCCCAGTAGCCGACGAAGTCGAGCGGGGCGCTGCCGAGGGCCGCACGCGTTTCCTTGTCCATGAAGGAGTGTAGTGCTGTGACGTACGCATCAGGGACGACTTCCAGGCCGTGCGTGTCGATCTCCGGGAAGATCAGCCAGGTCAGGTTGAATTTTGCCTGGTCGACGGCGATGATGTCCAACGCCTTGGCCGGCTGGACAAACGCCCAGTCGAGGTACTCTTTGGTTTCTTTGGGTGCGTAATTCATTTGAGTCCTTTCGCGTAAAGCCTGTGCCCGAAGGCGATGAGTGACATGACCTTTCCAGTTGCGTGGTTCTGCCAGTTGCGCAGACCGTCGAAGTCAAGCCATACTTGGTCCCGGCTCGCAGGTGTGAACACACCGTTGATCGCCAGTCCCCTTACGGTTTCCCGATCTTCGTACACACGATCATCAAGTACCGTCATACCCCATGTGGCACGTAACGGCCCTACGATCGTTTTCCCGACAGACACAGCGTGATGCATGCTTAGACCCTCGACCTCCGCGACATCAACCCCAGCGAACCTTCCACTTTTGGGGGTGAGGAGCCACGTACCGTTTACTGTTTGCCGAATTGCGAATTGCATGATCTCTTCCTTGTGATTTATTCTTATTGGGTTCGGGTTGCGGCTGTCTGCCGACCTACCCGTGACTTACCAATGACGCCAGATGCCTGCAACGATATGGGCGCAGGTGATCATCTCGATCGACCTTAGTATCCACCAGACCTTGTCTTGCTGACCCTTCATCGTTCTTCGCGAGAGAGACCCCGGCATTCATGCCGGGGAGGGATAGCGCGACACGCGAAGCGTGCCCCTTCCTCTCGCATCCTCCGTTTGGCTGGCTATCTTTACACAGATCAAGTATGGATACTGCGCACTTTGCTAAAGTGCGTCAAGATGTGAGCGCGTCCTCACGCATGAAGTCTGCCTTGTCTGCAGCCTGATCCGCCTCCGCTTCGCACACGTCGAGGAAGAAGACGTAGGAGGTGTCGAAGTGGTTGCGCAGGGCATCGTCTAGGTCGATACCGTGCAGCACCCGTTTGATGGTCAGCTCGGCAGGGTCGGGCGGGTCTCCACGTCGAGCCTTCTTGAAGTCGTAAGTTACGTCTACCTCTACTTCGCCGAGGATTCCGAGGTCAATGATCTGTTTCAAGTCCGTGTCCTTTTCTTCAAGATGATCTGGCAGGTGACATCCCACGTCTCGCCGTATTCCTTCACCGAGCCGAGGGCTTCTTTCTTGTTGAGACAGCTCAGGATGCGCTCGTTCTGCACGAGCGCATCCTGTGCCGCGACCACAGTCTCCTTCGCCTTGTACATGTAGGCGGCGCCGACGGCGTTGGCGAGGAGCATGAAGACGGCGATGACCTCGACCGGGGTCGGGATGAACTGCGGGTTAAGGTTGAACCAGTGCTTGATTCTGATTGTGAGTTTCATAGTCTCCTTTCATTCCTCACAGTAAAAAATACCGCCAAACAATGCGGTCGCTTGCTCTGCTTCCAAGGTGTAAAACTCGGTCCATACCGATTAGGGCACCGATTTGTGTGTTCACTTAACGTTAGGTGCCTTGACTGCCCGCCACTCTTTTACGTCTAGCGGAGTAACGTATTGGTAGAAGTCCTCTGTCACGACCGCCAAATACCCAGAGTCGTACATCACAAGGTATTGCTTCTTCCCTCGCTCTGGCTCCCACCGCGCCCCCGTTACTCTGTTTTCTGCCCAAAACTTTTTGCTCACGTCGTTCTCCAAAAGTCGGTTCTGGTGATACGGCACCTAACCCGTCGCTCAACACGGACGCAGGCGATAAAGCCGCCTGCGCCGGTTAGCTAGGCGTTAGCCCTCTTGTTCCACTTGTCGAGCGTGTCCGCTTTCGTGTCACCGTGCATCTCTGCACCACATCCACCAGCCTGCACCGGGCAGTGCATGGTGTAGCACCATTGCTCTTTGGGAGTCAGCACGTATCTGTGATACGTTCGCATCTGCAATTCTTCGTCGAACAACCAGCCAGAGCCTGAAGGGTAAAGCGTGTCTTCGTCTTCAAGGTCTGCGGGTTTCCCACAAAACGGGCATGGCAGCGGGCTAACCCGGCGCTCAACAGCGGACGCTGCGCCATCGGGCGTCTGGTCACTTTGTGTTTGCCCTTCGGGCAGGTCGTTCATCATGGTTAATTACCTCCTGTTGGCGCAGCGCCGGTTAGCTCTACGTTGGGCCTCGTAATCTCCACGATCCGAGATATGTTTTGCATCATCTCTTCCGGCGTTGCGATACAGGCACACACCGCCCATGAATGCACCTCGCCGATGATGTCGAGTAACCGTCTGTTCTCGGTTTCAACTATTGCTAACGCTTCGAGCGCAGCCAGTCGCCCATCCCGCTGTTGCTCGAAGCGTAGGCCCAACACGTCGCTCAACTCGGACGCTGCGCCGTTGGTCGTCTTTTCGTCTGTCATTTCTCTACCTCCTGTGGCTTCGGTTTCTGTCCGTGGCGCGCAGCGCCGGTCACCTACACGTTGAGCGTCATGTCCTTGTCACGCTCGAAGTACCCAGGTTTTCCGCCACAGAACGGGCACCAGTTGAGCAGAAGCCCTTTGTCCTTGGCGCTTGTCTTGTACGCCACGCCGAGAAAACGAGCCTCGTTACTGTCGCGCTTGACTGTGTGAAAAGCCTGGAATCCCTTACCGCCATCGCCCAATCGTTCGGCCAAGTGGTTACAGCATCCGTTTGCGTTGCATTTGTCCATGTCGGTCCCTTTCGTGCCGCCCAACCCTACGCTCCAGGCGACGGGAATAGGCGGCTGTTGTTTGCTCAAGCTTTTGTGCGCCCGCGCCTGAGCTCCAAGTTAGAGCGCATGAAACTTATCGCGCAACTTTGCTTGCCCGTCGCTTATGCGTTGCGCCAGCCCCTTGTCTGTCTTGCCGTGGTAAAGAAGCCCTGCGGCAGTCAAAACATCGGTCAGAAATTGCGTTGTCTCGACATCAAACAACTTGTCTTTTGCTTCCTTCTTTCCACTCGTCACCCCGCTCGCGTACAAGGCATCTTCCGCCTCGCATTCTTCGCAGGGTTCCCAATTCCCGTGTTTGCAACTCATATCGTTCTCCGCTTCAAAGTGCGCTCTAACCCGTCAATCAACGCGGACGGCTTTCAGCCGCCGGTTATTTCTACGTTGGGCGTCGTCGGCGCCAGCGCGTCGATCTTCTCCAGCAGTTCAAACAGTCGCCGCGCTTCAGCTTCTGCGACCGCATGAGTCTGCGCGCCTTCAGCGCCGAGGTTGCCGTAGGCTCGCGCCATCTTCTCGTAGTGCGTCAGGTCGAATTTCACACTGGAGCGGCACTCAATCGCCAGGGTGCGCAGGTCCGTCACCTGAGCATCAAGGTCGTGCGCCGCTGCATGCGCGTCCGTGTGTTTGCTGTTCTTGGTAATCACGTAGTCATCGCCACCCATGTCAATTCCTTTCGCTGTAATTGCAACGCCGCCCAACCCTACGGTGCAGGGGAACTTGCGCATGAAGCCGCGCAAGTTCCCCTGACCTCCAAGTTAGCCGGCATGTTTCTTCAGCAACTCAGCCGCGCTGGTGCATGTTTCAACGTGGTCGAAGTCGTCCATCGTGCAG
>OFRC01000034.1_pt1 | contig 43941 bp, 61 predicted proteins | sample 1543051 | NCBI WGS metagenome assembly OFRC01 (sample SAMN07774231, study PRJEB24372) | wastewater metagenome
CTTCCGATCTGTTTCCACCCGAAACACCCCAAAGATCGAGGCCCCCCGGGGTAACCCCTACCCCGCTGCCCGATGGCGACCGCGCGCTGCTTCGGCCTGGGTCTTGGCCTCGTGGCAGGGGTCACAGAGGCCCTGGATGTTGTCGTCGGCGTCGGTCCCGCCCTCGGCCAGCGGGATGATGTGATCTCGCAGCGTCGCAACGGTTACGCGGCCTTGCCTCTCGCACTCAGCACATAGCGGACACCGTGCGAACAACGATGCACGCATGGCCTGCAGCTTGCGGCCAGTCACGCGCTTGGGTGCATCAGCGTGCTTCTTCCACACTGGCTTCGGATGATTGGCGCAACGACCTGAACCATCGCGTACCAGTGCCCCACAACCAGGATGGGTGCATGGACGCGGTGCTGCTGTTGGCATGTTCTTACCCGGTTTTCAGCTTGCCAGGCTGTGGAGTTTCCGGTGTCCCTATTGACTCTTGCGAGATGGCCGCGCGGTGGTGTGTATCAGGTAAGTGTCTTTGCGTTAGGTCTATCAAGGCCCAACGCAAAGAAGACCGGCTGACGGTCTTCCTTGTGCATGCTAGGTGGATGGACACATGCGCCAGGATGCGGTCACCACTGGACGGTCCCGCTTAGCCAGCCGCGTCACGAACGCTTTGGACTGCACCAGCAACACAGCGGGCGCCTGCATGCGCTCCACAGGGCCGGCCACAGCGGCGACTGCACCCACAAGGAAGTCACGTACGCCGCAATAGACTGCCTTGGCGTAGTTGTCTACACGGTCAACGGCATAGGAGGCTGCGGCGATCAACGCACAGGCAGCGGCGACAAGGACGGAACGGAAGGACTTTTTCATGGTTGATCCTGTTATGTTGTGCAGTGGCTGGCTGCGAGAACCCTTGCCAAAACGGGATAGCTGCGCCCAAAGAAAAACCCCTGCAAGCGTTGGCCGGCAGGGGTTTGGGCGGGTGGATTAGCGGGTGGTGACACGAACTCCACAGCTTGCCTGAAATGTATCAACTAAGTCTATGTAGTAAAACCCCCCTCGCTTCGATTGCTGCGCGCCTGGCAGCATCCTGATCGGCCTTGGCGTTGAACCACGCCTGCAGCGCGTGGTCGGCCTGGTCCAGGCTGGCTTTGATGGTTGACTCGGCGCACTTCTGTCGCCAGGCGGCCTCTCGGATGCCGACACCCGCGATGTAGATCAGGTAGAGGCGGTCATACAGATGCTGGCGTGCCGGCCTAAGCGACTCCACCGCCTTGTCAGTCAAGGCCGCGTCATTCTCATCAATGGTGGAATAGATGTTGATTTCTCGGCTCTGATCCACACGGTCCATCAGCAGTACTGACGTGGTGGCATAGCCCAGACCACCGCGCCCTTCGCGTTCCTTCCACAACGCCCAGTTGTCCAGGCGGTGTTTGATGTAGTCAATGCGTGCCACGCTCTACCTCTGCAACGCGGGGCATCCCTATCACGCCCATCTTGAGACCATTCTCCAGAATCAAGATCTGTGCACTGGGCAGCCGCGTCCTGATGTAGCCTTCCAGCCGAGCACGATGGTCAGGCTGCAGCCAGTGGTCGACCGTAATGACGACGACATCACCATCATTGAATACCACCTTGTGCATGTGACCTACACACTCCACCTCATATTCCTCTGAACCGGTCAGTCTTGCCCACAGGGCTTTCAAGCGTTCAAGCAGTTTCATTTGTTTGCTCCTGGTGTTGATGGTTCGGGATCTGCAATAAAGCCGGCAAAGGTGCAGCCAGTGACGATGGAGACGCCCTGGTAGTGGGGGCGCACATCCGTGTTGGGGAACGGTGTACCCAGCACATGCCCACGCTCAATCGCGTAGAAGAAGCCCGGTTCACCCTTCATCGCCCGCCGAATACACGTGTTCACGAACTCCGCACCGTGTTCTTTGCGCCTGGCGTCCACCCACTTGGCGGTTTCGGGCATGTCTTTCCGCAAATCAAGCTTCGCTGCTGGCTGGCTGGTCTGTTGGTTCATCGCATGGCTCCTTCAAAAACGAGGTGGTGGACCGAGGGTGGACGTGGGGTGGACGTCGCAAACCCGCATGAATACTCAATCCGTCCACCCGTCCAACCCGACCACATGTGTGTGGGTAAGCTGCGCCCGTGCGTGCGCGCGCAGACACGCGCCCCCACGTGTCTGCGTGTGTGCATACGTATGCAAAGTGGGGGTCCGAGGGTGGACGGGTGGACGGATACCCTTTTCCTTAACCAAATCAACCACTTGCGACGTCCACCCCCTGGTGGACGGGGGTGGACGGGGTGGACGGCGGCGGCGACAGGACCGACTGAACAGATGTTCAGGCGGGGCGTGACCAGCCAGCAGGGCGTCCAGGCGCCACCACAAGCGATTGCTTTGCGGGAAAGGGGGTTACAGCGGCAGGTCATCATCCTGATCCACTGACGGCCCATCGTCGGCCGTATTGGGGGCCACAGGCGCGGAGTCAGGCGCTGCCGGTGGGTGTGTGGGGGGGCGGCGCAAAAAGCCGCGACGGCGCTTGCCCGTGGTTTCACGGTGCCGGTCAAAGCCCAGCGCCTTCATCGCGTTGTTGATCCGCGTGTCCATGTTGCCAGAGCCATCAATGCGGTCTGCCTTGATCAGCAGGGCGCGATCGTAAATCTCAGTGGTCGTGAAGAATGCGCGCTTGCAGTTGAACGGTGTGCCGGGATCGTCGTGCTTGTCCGGCGTGTCCCGGTTCACATACGCATCCAGGATGTTCTCCCATTCGTCCACCCGCTTGAATGGCTCCTGCTCGGGGAAGACCAGCTCGCGCTCCTCATCCTTTGTAGGCCAATAGCGCTCGCCTTCATTCAGCCTATGCAGCGCCTCGGCAAACAGCTGCAGCCGTTGCTCGGCCAGCACCTCTTCATTGACCTGGTGCACCTCCAGCGGCCAGAAGCGCCGGTCCCCGGTCGCATCCTTCAAGAATGTGTCCGCATTGGTGGTGCCCACGTTCACACTGTGGCGCTTGGCCCGGATCAACTGCGACCCGTACGGCGGGCGGAACATATCCTCCTGCGCCGACAAAAACTGCTTGATCTGAGTGGTCTCAGACTTGTTCAGCGACTCCAGCTCGGCAGACTCCGCTATCCACACCAGCTGCATCGCCATCAGCGAATCCTTGTCGCCCATGCGGATCGCGTTATCGGTGAAGAACGGGTAAGCCAGCGCGCGGAATGCGGTGGACTTCTTCAAGCCCTGCTCACCCTTGATGATCAGCATGTAATCGAACTTGCAACCAGGTTGCAGCGCCCGCTTGACCAAACCCATGATGAAGCACTTGCCGATCAACTGGGTGTAGGGCCGCTCCTCGATCTCATACACATCCGTCAGCCAATGCTCCAGGCGATTGACCTTGTCCCACTTTTGCGCATGGATCAGGTCCAGCACCGGGTTGTACTTGGCAGACCGCGCCGCCATCAACACGCCATTGCGCAGTGTGGTGGTCGCCTTGATGCCCAGGCCAAAGGTGCGCAGCAGGTACTCGCCCAGCATCAGATCGTCTTCCTCATTCCACTCACCTGGTGGATGCCCCCATGGCGTGGTGCGACTGCGCTCCAGCAGGTGGGTGAAATCATTCTGTTTGACCAGCAGCTTGAGCACTGGGTCCTGCTGCAGGCAGTACATGACGTTCTCGCGGCAGTCCAATGGCCGTCCCCGGTGTTTGACCAGGCGCTCCACCACGTCGACAAACTCTGGGTCTTCCCAATCGCGCGGCCCATCACCACCGCCACCGGCGCCGCCATCACCACCCTGCCCCCCACCCTTCGCGTATTTACCTCCCCCAGCGGGAGCGGAATCGTTCGCGGCCGATGGTTTTGGCTTGCGCTGGGTGGGCGGGGGTAAAGCAATGCCAAGGCGCTGGGCCAGCCAGTGCAGCGCGTCCTTGGGCTTGGCCGTGGGCAGCCACTCCATCACCAGGTCGATAGGCGTGCGGCGCCCTTGCTTGGCGTCGCCCATGTCCGACACGCCGAAGTCAACAATGCCCTCCGGATTGATGCTCAGGTCTTCCTGCAGATCACGGCCCAGGGCCTTGCTGGTAACACGGAAGCTCTGCCCCTTCTGGATCGCGTTGGGGAACAGCGAAGATACCCAGCCCGGCAAGTTAGCCATGGCCGCCTCATTCACACGTTTGAAGTCATCCGCACCCGACCCATCCGGCTGCGCGGCCGGGGCCGACGCGGGAGGTTGCGGCTTGGGTGGTGGCGTGGGCTGCGACTTGGCACGGTGCGCGGCCTTCGCCTCATCAATCGTGGCGTGCAGGCGCTTGAGCACCCCCTCATCAATGGGCAACACGTCAGCCGGCGTATCTGGGTACCGGTTGGCCGTGAACGTGAAAAACTGCCTCTCGCAAAACACCTCTAGCCCAATGTCGTTGCTCTTATTGGTGGCAGTGGTGCCCTGCACGATGATGTGCACGCCCTTGCCGCTGGGCGAGTACTCGGTGAAGCTGCTGCAGGCCTTGATGATGTTGGCGCATCGCTCGGTCACCACCCCCGTGTCCAGGTCAATGGCGCCGTCGATATCGATGCCGATCAGCCCATCACCAGGAAGGAAGGCGAAGCCTATGCCCGTCCACCCCCCACGCTCAAACGCGCGACGCACCACAGCCAAAGTAGCCAGGCGCATGCGATCGCGGTCATCGCCCTGCCCGCCTGTGCGCCGGCCACCCTGCACGTAATACGGAATTTTCCCCGGCTTGGCCTGCCCTTCCTTGGGCTCAAACTTCCACAGTAGCCATTGCTGCCGGGTAGCCAAATCTGCGGGGATGCTGTCCCAAACCGGGGGCACCACCACCGGGGTTTGTGAATCTGTCATGTGCTGGGGCTACTTCGTCCAGGTCTGCAGGCAGTTGCCCAAGTCAGCCCACCCGGGCCCAGTCAGCAGATCGGGGGCCGGGTCCGCTGGCACATACACCGCAGCAGGCCTGTTGCGGCCCGGTACCTTGCACGTGTCCACGATCTTGAGGTGGCCCGCCCGCGTCAGGTTTTGCACCGTGGCACGGGCCGCTTTGTAGCCTACCTGCGAACGCGCTACCAGCTCAGCCAGCGTGGGGCCTTTGCCGTTTTCTGCGCGCTCACGGCGTATGGTGTGTGCTGCCTGGAGGATGGCCAAACTGGCCTCGCCTGCCGGCCTCATGCTGCCACCTGCTGCGGCTGAATGAATTGCTCCATAAGCGTGAGGTTGGCCTGCCGAACCAGCCACTGCGTTATCACCCGGTTACCGCATGCAACCTCAATGGCCGGCACGTGTTTGGCTGGCAATTCACGCTTCGAATCCAGGGCGCTCAGATAGTCGCTGACATGGCTGGCATAGAGCCCAGCCTCCTCGGCCAGCACGCGCTTGGTCAGGCTGGTGCGTAGGCGCAATTGCCAACACATGCGTACAGCGTCCCTGTATGTGGCCAAGCCGGCCACTACGTCCACAGGTACCAGGCGCGGGCCTGCGTAATACGTCAACATGGGCAGTTGAAGTTGCATACGTGTCACCCTTGATAGAAAAAAATCACCGGAATACCGGTTGAGTTACCAGTTGAATGCGGCGCAAAATTTTTTGCATGCACCTTAAACAACGCACAAAAATGACCTATGTGGCGGGCACCCCTCATGGCTACACTGACGGCTCTCACACACATCAACTTCACCAAGGGGGTACCCATGAAACACTCAATCGAAGAACTACTATTCGCAGTCGCCGTACGCAAACGAGCAGTGGAACTGCGCAATGCAAAAACAAGGGATATGACGAAAGAAGAATCCGAAGCCTTCCGAAAGCAACCAGCCAACGACCTGATCGAAGAGGCCGTGCAAGAGTTAGAAGCAATTGCTGGCGTCATTGCGAAACTGCGGGCAGACCCAAAACCATAGGTGCCGCATCTGCTGACTTAGCCCGCTCTATGCGGATAAGTTCAGTCAACAGGGCATTCAATAGCACTAACTGCCCAACCAACTGGGTGGCTTGTGCTTCAGACATTCGCCACCCCCTGCACAGCGCTTCCAGTAGCAGGCTGCACTACTTTCGTCGCGGCTGGAGTTTGAATATCTGGAAGGACCCTGACGCCGGCCTCGATCTCTTTGAAATAGTCGATCAACGGCTGGACAGTTTGAATACCTGGGTTGTCCCGGTCACCGAAGGCAATTTTTCTTGGGAGAGATTTCGCGACACCGCATTGGCTTGCGATCCCCTCCCACCTTCCCGAACCGGCTTCGCGCAGATTTCTCTTCAAATAGTCGATGATTGGTTCCATCGGTGCATTCTAATCCCATATTTGGGAACTGTTCAAGCCCGATTATGGGACACAAGATCGTGCATTCTTTAACAATGACGATCAGAGACATCCTTGCTGAAAATTTCAAGAAGTTGCGTGAAGCAACTCCTTCGCTCAGCAGCCCGCGAGACCTAATAAAGATTGAGGCCGCGTCCAACGGAACGATTGGGCGCATCGCAAAGCGCGAGACTGGCGTTAGCATCGATAAACTGGAACCTCTAGCAAAGGCCTATGGCCTTGCTCCTTGGCAGTTGCTTGTCCCCAGTCTCCGCGCTGAGCGAGGCCCCCATGGGAAGCCGATCGTCAGCGGGCTTCCAAGATTCACATCTGAGAGTGATCCAGTTTTGGGAATCGAAGAGGCCCCAACTTTCCAACAAACTGGCCCGGTAGAAGGCCCAGGTGTTACCTTTGTTGATGCGCCCTATTTCATGGGGCCAAAACTACGACGCGAATCAAAACGGGCGGAAACTGATGCCCAGCGCCAGAATTTGCTGACCGAGTTTCTTGACTTGATTAGCAACCAAGATGAATTGACCCTTGACCAGATGAAACCTCTGCTCAAGCGAATGATTGACGAGCCGCACCGAGGTCCTGAAATCATAGAGCGCATCAACCTTTTGCTTGATGCAGCAAACGGCTCTCAGACAGAGGCATCGGCGCCAAAATCTACCAGTTCAAAAGCTGCGTGAGCATCCCATGAACTTGGTATTTGTAACAAGGAAAAGCCGGAAATGGCTGGTTAAAGTCGTTGGTTAAAACCTGCGCGATACTGCGCTCAACGAAAGGGATGGAAATGAAGAATTTGGTTTTGTCTTGTCTATTGGCGGCTTCTTTGGCTGGATGCGGTGGTGGGGACTCCAAACCAGAAGCATCTTTTTACACCGTGGAATATTTTGTGTCTAGTGAGTTCATTGGCTTGCCGCCGCTTGGCACACCCAGTCGCAGCGCTTCCCTCACGTACCGAAACAGTAGTGGTGGCACGGAGCAAAAAACCATGACACTGCCCGGAAGTGTGAAATACACCAATTTCCCCAAAGGCGGTTTCATGTATATAGCCGCTCAAAAACAAGGCGTAGAAGGGTCTGTCAACGTTTCCATCTCGGTAAACGGAAAGTTGATCAAAGCCGCAACATCATCGGCCCCATACGGCATCGCCTCGGTCAGCGACACCTGCTGCAACTAAGTGCAAAAGATTGCGTTTCGCTCTCATATTCATAGCTGCTTGCGCAATATCCACGGGGGCTATCGCAAAGATTGAGCGCAGCCATAAGATGCGGCATGCGTTTGTGACGGAACAGGCCTGCCCAAGTACCGGCCGGCACCGGCTGCCCTGCCCTGGTTGGCAGATTGACCATATCCAGCCTCTCAAGTGCCACGGCCCTGACGCGATAGAGAACTTGCAGTGGCTGACAATTGCAGACCACAAAGAGAAGACAAGGCGGGAAGCAAAGCTCTGTCGACGTGCGCGCTAAAAGGCGGACAATCAAACTATGGCACTTTTAAAAATACAACCAGAATGCCGCTACGGGCACGGAGCATTGGTATCGGCGGAGAATACGCCAGACCCCAGCATAGAAGCGCCGTGGTTTGCTGTGATGGCAGTCAGAGTGGATGGCACTGTAACGGACGATGCGAGCTACATTTTCAGAATCTATAAATGCACTACCTGCACCTATATGGAGATGCACGATCTCCCGCAGCAAGAGTTCGACGACTCGATTAAAGCCGCAACTAAAGCTCGTCTAGAGAATCAGAAGGAAGAGCTGCAATTGTCTTTGCAAGCTGTCACTGAACAAGAAACGCAACTGGGGGACCGTAATGGCAGTTAGGGATAAGCTCCATGTGGTCAAACACAATGGCCCCATCGTTGACAGGCCAGGCGGCGGCGGCGATGATGGCGACATGGAAGCACGTGTAGCAAAACTTGAAGATTTCGCCAAAGATACCAGCGAAAAGCTAGTTGGTATTGGCGAACGACTTGTCCGCATTGAAACCCGGATGGAAGCCTTTGCTACCAAAGCTGACCTTCACGATATGACCTCGCAAATGATCAAGTGGGTCGTTGGCGCAGCCGTTGGCCTCGGCATTGCGGGTATTACGGTGATGACATTTGTGCTCAACAACGCCATCCCCAAGGCTCAAACGGCACAACCCGCTCCTATCATCATCACCGTACCAGCCCAGGCGGCGGCCCCGGTACCAGCTGTTAAGCCAGCCAGCGGCCCATAGCGCCTAAGCGCTCCCACTAAACCGCCCCCGAGGCGGTTTTTTTACGCCTGGACTCGCCTGAGGGTTTGTCCTGAGAAAGTATTTTTGACTTAATCCCAGTTTAGGGATTTACACAATCCCGTATTTGGGATTAAACTGCACGCCAAGCCACCCACCCGGGCGGTAAATGGAGCGAAAGTGCACACACTCACACAGAAGCCTGCCGCCACCCAGCCCTTGGTGGAGCCGTGGCAGACCCACCTCAAGTTCAACGGCCGCGCACCGCGCACCCTACATGAGCTTGGTGTTGCTCGGGTCGACTACGAGCACCGCCATCAACTGGCTAACCTGAAGGCCATCTCAAAGAAGCTGGAGCAGCTGGAAGCTTTGCTGCCCGCCCTGGCCGACCAGGGCATCAAGATTCACCAGCGCGAGTTCAGAACATACAACGGCGGCAAAACGATCTGGCTGTCTGATTTCTTCGGCACAGACGACAAACTCCACCAGGCGCTGCTCGGCCTTGGGTTCCGTGAGACCAAGCGGACCGAAACCCACGTCGGCTCGCGCACGGACCGTGTGGACCTTAAACACGGCTCGCGCACGGACCGTGTGGACCTTAAACACGGCCGCTCTTTGGTGGTGGTGCTGGAAGTGTCCAAGCTGCCCGCGCCACAACTCGCGGCGACGGTGGCCGCATGAGCTACCACCAACACTTCGACCGCCTGGGCAACCAGGTGCCGCCCCCCAAGCCCGACTGGCAGCACCGCACCATCCAGGTGTGTGCCTGGGCGGTGGTGATCGTGTGCGTTCTGCTGATGGCTCCAGGGGGGCGCTAACCATGCAAACGTGTGCACACCCCATCCAAGACGAAGCCCACCACACCGGCGTATTGCTACGCGCGGCAGAGGCCCGCACACGCCTCCTCGACGGCGACGGCCACGCCGTGCCCGTGCTCTGCATGGACCTTGAGATGGACAACCTTTACCGCACCCACGTCCACGTGGAACAGCCATTCCCCGTGGGCCACTTCACCCAGGCCCAGGCCGCTGCACACCGCTACAAGCGCGGCATGCGCGTAACTGTGCAAGCCCCACTCGTTGGCGTCAGTTTGACTTTCGCCAACGTCACCCACATCCACGTTATCCCCGACCAACCACAGGAGCAACCCGCGCCATGAAATGCTTTCGCCAACTACCCATCACCCTGGTCGCCTTGACCGGCCTTGCCGGCAGCGGCAAGGACACCGTGGCCGACGTCCTGGTCGACCACCACGGCTTCGCCAAACTCGCCTTTGCCGACGCCCTGCGCACAGAGGTGGCTGCGGCGTTCAACATCGACCCGGAACATCTGACCAGGCGCGAGACCAAGGAACACCCCATCAGCGCGCTGGCGCTGGAGCGCTGTCTGGACCCGGTGTTTGTGGAGTGCATGGGCGCTGTATTCAAAACGGCACGCCTGTCTCCACCATGGTCTGTGCCCCGCAGCCCACGCCAGATCCTGCAATGGTGGGGCACCGAATACCGCCGCGCCCAAGACCCCGACTATTGGATCAACAAGGCCTACCAGGCCATTGCCATCCTGGTCGAGTGCGGCCGCGACCGGTTTGTGCTCTCTGACTGCCGGTTTGAGAACGAGGCCGCCCTGGTGCGCCGGCTGCAAGGCTCCATCTGGCAAGTGGTGCGCCCCGGCATCGAGCCAGTGCAAGGCTCCCATGTCAGCGAGACCGAGGGCAATCAGTTCCTGCCCCATGTGTTGCTGGGCAACACCGGCGACATCAGGCACCTGCAGCTCCAGGCGCTGGCGGCTTGCAACCGGCTGCAACTGGCGGAGGCCGCGTAATGGTCCGCACCTACACCCCACGGCCAGACAGCCTACCGGCGCGGGTGATCAACTTCTTTGCCAACAATCCAGGCGAAGAGCTTGACCTGGAAGCGATCTCCGAAAAGTTTGACGTCACCCGGGGCAACATCCACACCCAGCTCGGTGATGCGGTAGACACCGGCATGCTGGTCCGAAGCCGCAATGTTGATGGCGACTACATCTACACCAGGGGCAAGAACGCACCAGGCGTGCATGACCGTGGCGGCGTGAACATGGACGCGGTCCACAAGGGTCAAACAGTCAAGCCCGCCAAGGCCGAGAAACCCGCCCCCCCCCAGATCGACCAGGTAGTCATCGAGGACGATATCCCGCTGCCCGGTCCTGCCGGCCGCGTCAAACAAGACTGGCTTCCACTGGTCAAGAAGCTCGAACCCAAACAGAGCTTCAAGCTCCCGCTGTCCACCAAGAGCCTGGTGGTCAAAGCCATGACCGCCGCGCACAAAGCCGAACTCGGCACCTACACCATGCGCACCTTTCCAGAAACCAAAGAGCTGCGCGTTTGGCGCACCGCTTAACCCCCTCCCTTCCAACCAACTGAAAGCCCAACCCATGTCCACAGCAACCACAACCACCATCACATCCATCCCCTTCGCCGCCCTGCCCGCCATCGGCGCCGATCTGGATGGCGGCGCCTTCTTCGGCATCACCACCGGCAAGGACGGCACCCACTATGCCGCCACCTTGCTGCCCGCAAAAAGCGATAAGCGCTTACCCTGGAACAAGGCCATGGAATGGGCCGCTAAACAGGGGGGCATGCTGCCAACGCGCCCCGTTGCCGCCCTGCTGTTCGCCAACCTCAAAGAGCCGCTGGAGCCCGTATGGCACTGGACCAGCGACGAAGACGACGCTTCCTCCGCCTGGTTCTGCTACTTCTACTACGGCAACCAGAACGTCAGCCACAAGAGCTACGAGGGCTCGGTTGTTGCCGTCCGCTTGATTCCCATCACCGCTTAATTCTTCAATCCTTTTTTTCAAATGGGGTAGCCATGTCCGCAGTAACCATAGAAGCCATCCAGGCCAAACAAACAGAGCTAGCCGCGCTGATCCAGCAGTTGCAACAACAATCTGTCAGCAAAAGAGTGATCGAGATCGAGAGCTGTGACATTCAACTCGCCCCCGGCGAGCACTATGCCGGGGCCGTTCTGGATGAAAACGGTGAGCACCTGCACCACCTAATCCTGATGGCCCAGCGCCCTACCGGAAAACTCAATTGGCAAGCCGCCACCGACTGGGCCAAGAGCGTTGGCGGATACCTGCCATTCCGCCAAGAGCAGGCCCTGCTGTTCGCCAATTGCAAGCCACACCTGGAGACCACGTGGCACTGGTCCTGTGAAGAGCACGAGAGCGAAGCTTCCTTCGCCTGGGGCTGCGACTTCTTCATCGGCAACCAGAACTTCATCCACAAGAGCTACGAGGGCTCGGTTGTTGCCGTCCGCAGATTTTAATTTTTAGTCCTTCAATCCTTCTGAACTGAGCCACCCCACATGGCACTGCACACCGAACTCCCGATCTACCGCACCGGCGCGCGTCTACTTGGCCTCGCCATAGACGCCCAGGTGCAAATGCCCCGCGCCGTGAAACGTGCGCTGGGCGAGAAGATCACCCAGCATTGCGTCGAGATACTGGACCTGATGGCATTGGCAAACGCCAGCCAGCGCGAAGAGCGCGCGGCCTACATCGGCCAGCTGCTCACCCACCAAAGGGCCATCACGGTCCTGATACGGGTCAGCCACGACAGGCGGTACATTTCGCCTAAGCTTTGGGCAGACTCCATCGAGCTGCTGGGCAGCATCGGTAAGCAGGCCGGTGGCTGGCTCAAGACAGCGAACAGGGCGCCTGCTGTATGACGGTCAAGGCCCTCATACCCGTGCGCACAGTGAATCTGGTCGCGCCGCTGGCCCACAAGGCCACCGACATGTACACACGGGATACCGCTGCCATCGCGCAGGCCTGGTCCAGTGCAGCCGCCCACCTGATCAGCCACACCGGCGATCGGGCGGGTAGCGTTGATAGCGCGATATGGCTTCCTACGCCTGGAACTGCAACTTCAACAACGGCAACCAGAACAACAACCACAAGAGCTACGAGGGCTCGGTTGTTGCCGTCCGCAGATCCACACCTGTTCGGCCGTGTTGTGCAGGCCTACCTCAATTGCCGGCGCACCAAGCGCAATAGCGCCAGTGCGCTGGCTTTTGAGGCCAGGGCCGAGCACAACCTCTACGAACTCTATGAGCAGTTGGCGTCGGGCACCTACCAGCCAGGCCCGTCGATCTGCTTCATCATCACCCACCCCAAGCCACGCGAGGTATGGGCTGCACGCTTCCCCGATCGCATCGTGCATCACGTGCTTTATGACTACATTGCGGACCGCTTCCACGCCCGCTTTGTGGCCGACAGTTGTGCCTGCATCCCTGGCCGGGGCACGCTCTATGCAGCAGACCGGCTGGAGCACCAGGTGCGCAGCTACACCCGCAACTGGAGCCGCCCAGCGCACTACCTCAAGTGCGACCTAGCCAACTTCTTTGTGTCGATCGACAAGGCCGTGCTGCAGGAGCAGCTGCAGCGCCAGGTCACAGAACCCTGGTGGATGTCGTTGGCCAATGTGATCCTGATGCACGACCCACGTAATGACGTAGAGGTGCGCGGCACCCGCGCCGAGCTAGCCCTGGTACCACCGCACAAGAGCCTGTTTAACGCACCAGACGGCTATGGTCTGCCCATAGGCAACCTATCGTCACAGTTCTTTGCCAACGTGTTGATGGATGACTTGGATCAGTTCGTCAAACACGGCCTGCGCGCACCCACCTACGTGCGCTATGTGGATGACTTCATCATGCTGCATGACAGCCCCCAGTGGCTCAACCAGGCGCGCATGCACATCGAGGGCAAGCTGGCCGATCTGCACCTGCAGCTCAACCCGCGCAAGACCATCCTGCAGCCGGTAGCGCGTGGCATCGACTTTGTAGGCCACTTGATCAAGCCCTGGCGCCGCATCACCCGTCGCAAGACCGTGGACGTGGCACTGGACCGCCTGCAAGACATGCCAGCTGCAGACCTGCACCAGTCTGCCAACAGTTACTTCGGCCTGCTACGCCAGGCCACCCACAGCCACCACGACCGCACCCGCGTAGCCAAACTGATGCTCAAGCGCGGCCACGTGGTTCAAGGCGACATCACCAAGATTTATCGGAAGAAAGGTTGACCCCATGACTGAAGAATTCAAACACCTGAGCCTGCCCCTCATCGAGCCCAGCCTCACCAACCCCCGCAAGTCGTTCAACGAAACCAAGCTGCAGGAGCTGGCCGCCAGCATCAAGGCCAGCGGCGTGCACCAGCCCATCCTCGTGCGCCCCCTGCCCGCCAGCCGCGTGGCTGACACCAGCATAGACACTTCCACCGGCAAACCTCGCAAAACCCGCCCAGCCTATGAGCTGGTATGCGGGGAGCGCCGCTACCGTGCCAGCGTGCTGGCTGGCGTGGACAACATCCCGGCCATGATCCGGGAGCTGACCGACGACCAGGTGCGCAAGATTCAGATTGTCGAGAACCTGCAGCGCGACGACTTGACTGAGCTGGAGGAAGCCGAGGGCTATGAGGCGCTCATGACGATGGATGGCCTCAACGCCGACCAGGTGGGCGCCGAGATCGGCAAGAGCCGCAGCTACGTCTATACGCGGCTCAAGCTGCTCGACCTGTCACCGGAGTGCAAACAGGCTATGCGCGAAGGCAAGATTGATTCCAGCCGCGGCCTGCTAATTGCTCGCATCCCCGACAGCAAGCTTCAGCTCAAGGCTTTGACCCACGCCACCACTATGCAGGGCTACCCGGCCGACCTACCTAGCGTCCGATCGCTACAGAACTGGCTGAGAGACAACGTCATGCTCAAGCTGGAGCACGCCATCTTCAGCATCACAGATTCGCGCCTTGTCAAGGAAGCAGGTAACTGCACCAACTGCCCCAAGCGCACCGGCGCAAACCCCGACCTGTTTGTGGACGTGGACAGTGCAGACATATGCACAGATCCGGCGTGCTTTCATGGCAAAGAAGAAGCCCACCGCGCCCAACTGCGCAAGAAGGCCGAGTCCAAGGGCATGCGGATCGTGGAGGGCAAGGAAGCACTTGAGCTGCTTGACGGGGTCCAGTACCGCAGCGTCCCTTTTGACTATGACGACCTGAGCAAAAAGCGCCCCGACCTGGGCAAAGAGGGCGACAACGTCAAGACCCTGGGCGAGATCCTCGGGCAGGATGCGCCGGACCCCATCCTGTTTATCCACCCACGCACGCAACAGATGATGGAGCTGGTGCCATCAGACAAGGCCGATGCGGTGTTGCTGACGAAGGGCATCGCCAGCCAGGAGGCGCCCGCTCACGAAACACCAGGCTCCACCGACTACGCTGGTCAGCTGGAAAGCCTGCAAAAGCGTCTTACACAGAAGAGCGAATCCCTTTTGCATCGCGGCCTGTTCACGGCCTGCACGGACGGGCTCAGATCTCTGGATGACAAGGCATCGTTGAAATTGCTGTGCACTGGCGACCTGCTGCGCGCCATCATGCTCACCAAGCTGGACGGCTACGAGCACGATGAAGAGACTTTGGCCATGGCCCTCGGGTATACCTTTGCCGATGGCGAGGACGAACAAGACGGCCTGGCAATGCACATAAGGGCCACCACTACGGCCAACCTTTGCCGCGCGCTGATCATCTGCGAACTGCAGGCCGACTACCACACGTCTGCCGACAGCGCGCCGCTGATTCTGCCCGCTTTGGTGAAGGAACTGGCACTTGATACCAGGGCAGTCGTCAAAGAGGCCAAAGCGACGGCCAAGGCCGAGTTTGCCGACCGCATTAAAGAGCTGCAGACCAAAATCGACGCGCAAAAAGCACCTACGGCGGCCGATCCCGCTGCGCGGCCAAAGGAGGGAGCGGGAGGAAGCAAGGGGAAGGGAGTGGCTACCAAAAAGATCGCTCCCGCTCGCGCGCCGAAGCTGTCGGCCGAGGAGGCAACACAAGGCATCGCTGACGCGCTGCAGGGCATCGAGGGGGCGTCTTCTGCGCCCGAGGGCGCAGTGGCGACACCCGCTAAGCCAGCCGGTGAGGGCTTGCTCCCAACAGCGGCCGAGGCTGCAGCCATACGCGCATCCCTTTTCCCGAGCATCCCCGTAGGCCAGCGCATCAAGGTGCTGACGGGCAAATACAAGGGCAAGGAAGGCGCGATCGTTGAAGACATGGGCGAAGACTGCTACCGCGTCAAGGTGGACCGGGTCAGCACGATGACGGGCCTGCGTACTGCACAGATGGAAGTGCTGGAGGGCGCAACAGCATGATCCACACCACTTCCACTTCAACAGCAGCACAGGCGCTGGCCTTGCGGGGGGAGCAAGCAATTACGGAAGTGATTGCAGCCATGGCGGGAATCCGGCGCGGCTTTGCGCTGGTTCCACCCAAAGAGTACAAGCTGCACCCTGACGACTTGCCGGCGCTTCGGGCGTTCGCCTCATTCCATCAGATGCCACCGTGGGGCAATGAATTCCTCCCGGATCTGCTTGGCCTAAAGATAGTCCTGGACAAGGACACGCCACGCCTGCCACGCAAGGAACAGGCATCATGAGCGCCAACAAGAAACCCCGCAAGGCCTACCGCCCTCGCCCGGTCGCCGTCAACACTGTGCAGCTGGCTACCAGCAATGCCAGCAAGCCGCCCAAGGCCGACCGTGAGGAGATCCTGACTCCTATCCGCGGCGCCTTGCGCGCACTGCGCGAAGGTGTGGCTACAGAGCTGCAATGGGCCATTGTGGCCGGTGCTGTGCAGATGTCTCGTGCCGTGGAGAAGATGGGCGTTATGCGCGGCATTGCGGGTCACCTGCAGGCCACTGACGAAGCGCTCAACGCCATCCACGGCCGCTCCTACTGCGACCAAACAGGCGCGTGGCGCCCCACAGCGCTGTACTACACAGAGCTGGACGCCTTGCGGAACTTTCAGGACATCCATGCCCACCAGGTGAACGAGCTGAGCCGCGCCGAGTTTGAGCGCGCTGTTGACTTTGCCACTGCGCATGCGCGTAGGCATGGGGTGCGGCCAACAGTGGTGCGCGATGTGGGGAGGCTTGCAGCATGAGCACCATCAAGATCAACGTAAAGGTGCGCGGCCGCACGGATCTGGCGCTCCTGGTGTTCGACGGCCAGCGCGAGGCCTGGGTGCCCCACAGCCAGATCCAGGAGGTGAGCGTGGAGCACGGCCTGTTCGGGCCCGAGATCACCGCCATCGTGATACCCGAGTGGATCGCGACCGACAAGGGCCTGGTCAACAACGACCAGGACAACGACACCCAGGATCTTTTTGGAGCCGCACCGTGAACCACCAGTGCGAAATCCACGGCATCGAATGGCTGGTCGCCATGGCTCTACTCATCCTCGCAATGCTGGCTTGCATGCTGACCCACAACATCAAAAACTTAATCACTATCGGGAGGTGCTGGACATGATCACACTCAAACAAGAACCCATTTTTACCCTGTGCCTCAAGGGCAAGGAGTATCCCGGCTTTCGCATCGCCAGCGAGTGGGAAGGCCTCAAGAAGCTGGGGCGCGCCGACGGGCAGACCTTGATCGTGGCCACCACGAAAGCCGGCGGGCCGTTCGCCGACATCTTCCATGGCGTATTTGGCGGTTTTATGGCGAGTGGCCGGGATGCCGAGTATCAACCCCTGATGGCGTCTAACGGACTCAGAGAGCTGTTTGTGGAGACTGGGCAGGAGCTGATCGCTGCAGCCCGTGACGTGATGGCCGAGCGGGCGCGCCAGGGGGATGTCGAAGGCTACACCAACCAGGGCGACGATGACAGACATAAGGGCGGCGCATTGGCGACCGCTGCGGCCTGCTACGCCGCGGTCGCCGGAGGGATGGGATTGGTCAACAAAGTACCCGGCAGATGGCCGTTTGACCCAGATAGCTGGAAGCCCTCAACGCCACGCCGTGACCTGGTCAAGGCCGGCGCACTGATCCTGGCCGAGATCGAGCGCCTGGATCGTGCGGCAGCTGCTGCGACGGGGGCGCCCGTATGAGCATCTTCAGAGCGTTCATTTTCAAGCACGCCCTATGCCGCTTCCGTTGGTACCGCAAGTGGTACGGCGGCCGCTGGGAGTACCACTACATCGACATTTGCCATAGCTCCATGTGGCTGGACATGCACCCTGATCGCTGCTGGCCCGATTGGCGACAGCCGTGTTCCTTCGGCACGCCCATCGTCGAGGACTACCCCCAGATCGACCCCTCCAGGAGCGCATCGTGATCACAGTTCCAGAACTTTGCATGCAATACACCCAGGTCTTCACAACCTTACGCATCGAACACGCCTTATTTCTTGTCGTCGGCATTCTTATCGGATGGTGGAGGAGCAAATCATGATCGGCACACAACCCGAAGGCACCATCACCGGCGTGGTGATCAGCGCGGTATCGCACGAAGGCCTGCGCGTCACGGTCGACGGCAAGCCAGCCAGGCTGGCGATCCTGGACGATGCCGGCCACGTCATCGCGGTCGGCGACCAGGTTGCCAAGGAGGCCGAGGCCGTGGCGTTGAACTGCTACCGCAACTACCTCAAGGGCCAGGGCTTCCTGCGCGTGAGTAGCGAACCAATCAACACCAGGTAGCCGGACCTGCCAAAACCGGCACAGCACAGGAGAGCAAGAAATGGAAATGATGAACCGCGCGATTGAAGACGCTTCGGACTTCAAGGGGATGATGGAGAAAATGACGTCGGCCGATAAGACGACGTTGAAAGCCCTGCGCGCACATGACGAGGTGCCAGACGGAACGGATAACAACCGCCGCTTTATTGTGGGGTTGGATCGCCGCCCTGGCGAGAACCGTGCCGCGCACCGGGCCCGACTGAAGCGCGAAAGAAAATGACAGTCGCAGAACTTATTGCCTTTTTACAGCAACAGCCGCAGGATATGCTGGTGTCGTACAGGCTTTACAGCGAGCAGACATTAATGGACGTTACCGACATAACGACAGCAAAACTTTGCGAGCCGCGCCCAGACGGCTGGATTCAGAACGCCAGGAAAGACATGCCAACCCGGGAATACCTAGTGTTTCCAGGCAACTAAACGCGGCTTAACCCATAGTCAAAAGCCCGCATCGAGCGGGCTTTTTTACGTCTGTGCGAGTGGTATATATTAACTATCCTTTGCGCATCCTAGCGATACCATACCTATACGCGGAATTTTATTCACAGTTACTTCGTTCATGGGGTGTAGTTTGACAGGTCTTGTGTACAGCTATATGCGGTTCAGTGATCCGCGCCAGGCTACGGGTCACAGCAGTGAGCGTCAGCAGGCCTATGCAGCCAAATGGGCTGCGGAGCATGGCCTGCTCCTGGACGAGTCTCTTTCTATGCGGGATGAGGGTCTATCGGCCTACCACCAGCGCCACGTCAAATCGGGCGCGCTGGGCGTCTTCCTGGTGGCCGTCGAGCAAGGCCGGATAGCTCCAGGGTCGGTGCTGGTGGTCGAAGGCCTCGACCGCCTTTCGCGTGCCGAGCCCATCCAGGCCCAGGCCCAACTGGCGCAGATTATAAATGCCGGCATCACCGTGGTGACCGCCAGCGACGGCAAGGCCTACAGCCGGGAGCGGTTAAAGGCCAACCCGATGGACCTGGTGTACTCGCTCCTGGTCATGATCCGCGCCCACGAAGAGAGCGACACCAAAAGCAAACGCGTGCTGGCCAGCATACGCCGGCAGTGCGAAGGCTGGATCGCCGGCACCAACCGCACCCTGATTCGCAACGGCAAAGACCCCGTGTGGTTGCGCCGTGTCGACGACAAGTGGGAGGAGATCCCCGAGCGCGTGGCGGCCGTGCGCGAAGGCCTGCGGCTGTACCTGGTGGGCTACGGTGCCAGCAAGATCATCGACCGGCTGACTGAACAGAACCTATCCCTCACCGGCCGCGGCCCCCAGGCGCTACAGATCTACCGCCTGATCAAGCAGCGAGCCCTGATCGGCGAAAAGGAGCTGGTGCTAGGCGCGGAGACCTTCCGCATACCAGGCTACTACCCTGCCCTGCTGACCCCGGCCGAGTGGGACGTGCTACAGCTGGCCAACAGCGGCCGCGGACGGCGCAAGGCCAAGGGACCGGTGCCCCACATCTTGACCGGCATGGGCATCACCGTCTGTGGCTACTGCGGCCGCGCCATGGTGGGCCAGAACACTGGGCAACGCAAGCGCGACGCAAACGGGCGAATTTTTGACGGGAACAGACGTCTGCACTGCACCAGCGCATCGCACGGCGGCTGCAGCGTGAGCGGGTCCACCTCGGTTGCCCCTTTTGAGCGGGCGCTGATGGCTTACTGCAGCGATATCGTCAACTTGCAGGCCCTGTACGGCGCAGACCGCTCTGCAGGCCCGTTGGCCGCCTTAACGCACGCCAGGCAGCAGTTGGCCGACGTGGACAGCAAACTGGAGCGCCTGACCGACGCCATGCTGGCCAGCAGCGCCGAGGGCGTGCCGGCAACTTTCGCCAAACGTGCCCGAGATCTGGAAGCCGAGCAGCTGGTGCTGCAGGCCACCATCCAGGCTGCCGAGCGCGATCTAACGGCCACGGCCCGCACCGACATCAAGGGCACGGACGAAGCCTGGCGGCGCTTGGTGGAAGGCGTGGAAACCCAGGACTACGAAGCCCGCCTGCAAACGCGCCAGCTGGTGGCCGACACGTTTGAGCGGATTGTGATTTACCACCGAGGCACCCGCCCCACCCCCGAAGGGGAAAAGGGGCCGATGGACATGATGCTGGTGGCCAAGGGTGGCACAGCCAGACTGCTGCGAATCGAGCGCAGCGGGAAGCTGATCGCTTCGGAGAGTCTTGCCGGCACAAACTAAAAAAGCCCACCGAACCGCAGTTAAGCGGCCCGGTGGGCTTGGGTTCTTTACACCTGGTGTAAAGACAGAGGGTGATTACGCCGGCACTGCTTCGCGCTTCGCCAGGCCTGCGCTCACGCTCACGCTTGCGCCCTCGGTGCGAGTCACATCCGAGCCTTGCCATTGGCCGGTCAGATAGCCGTTCATGTTGACAACCACGTCCTTGTCGTCATCGTCGGTCAGCACGTCCACGAATGCGTCGGCTGCGGCTTGGGCCTGGACTTTGTCGCGTTGGTGGCATGCCTGATTGACTGCGACCTTCTCCAGTTCGGCGGCGACAAGGGCCTTCACAAGCGACTTGGAAGAGGCGCGGACGTTGAAAGAGTAGCTCATTGGTTTTCCTTTAATGGTTTGGGTGGTTGGTCATTGGGGGCCGCCGTGACCTTGCGGCGGTTGGGGCACTCGATGTGCGAGCACTCCCACAGAAAATCGTCAGGCGCCGACTTGCGCCGGCACACGTGGCACGGTTGCTTGGGTTCGGCCATCGCGCCCTGCCCTACGGTGCAATAGGGGCAGTGCAGGCTCGCAGCGCGGCGTCCAGGCGTTTCTCGTACCCTTCCCTGCGCTCTATCTCAGCCTGTGATGCCTGGACGAACTGGTCCACCGATGGCTTGACGGTAAATTGCTCGGTGGGCATCACCGGGCGCTCGGGGATTTCCTCCTTGCACTCCACCGGAACCGGGACCTTGATGGTCTGCAGGGTGGCATTGCAGCCGGCCAGCGCCACCAGGCACAGCAGGCCAAAAACTCTTGCTGTAAATTTCATTTACTCCCCCGATCTGCCCACCAGGTGTCGATACGGTCGGCCGCGCTCTTGCAGTCGTCGCCTGGTGTAGTGGCTGGTGTGGTCAGGATTACGTCGGCCTTTTTGTTGCCGGCGACCGCGGCCTGCTTTGCAGCTTCGACCTTAGGCGCGGCTTCCAGGCGTCGGGTTTCGGCCTTTGTCTGCAGCTCATCCACGCCGGCACTGCAGGCGACCGCAGCGCCTGTGGCCTGCTCAGTGCGCTCCACAGCCACGACTGCGGTGTCACGTTGGCCAAGGTAGGCCCAGCCCAGGAAACAATTGCCAGCAATGCTGATTGCCAGCGCGACCATAAGTGGGTTCATTGCAGCGCCCCTTGGGCCAAATCGCTCAGGTGCTCGCGCTCGGCCAGGCCGATCAGCCCGCCGTTGACGCGCCTGGTGACCTTTTCCACATCGCCGATCATGGAGTCGGGGATGGCGTCCTCCCACCACATGATGCAGGCACGCAAGGCAACGTCTGGATCTGCCAGCAGGTCAGGGTTGGCAACCAGGTCAAGGCCCATCAACTGGCCCAGGCGCGCATAGTTGTCTTTGCCCGTGATACCCAAGGGGCCGCGGGCACGGTAACGCCAGCCGTCACCCGGCTCGGTGTTGCCCATGCGGCCGCCGTAGACCTTGTTGCCAAGGGCCTCGGGATTGCGGGCGTAGGGGCGCGCATCTGCCAGCGTAGGGAAGCGCTTGGGCCACACCACACACAGGCGCTCTGCGCTGTAGTTCATGTTTTCTTCCATCTTGCTCAGGCCCTGACTCTCGTGCAGGATCTGGCCCAGGAAGTCATCCAGCTCGGCATCGCCTAAGCTGAAGGTGCCCTCTTTCACCACGCGGTCAAAGACTGGCGCCCACTGCATGGCGACTTGGGGATTGACCTGGCAGCGCAGCAAGATGCCAAGCCATGTTTCGGTGTTGCGGTTCATAGTGGGTCTAGCCTTCCTTGATTCGGGTGCGGATGATGAGGATTGCAAAACCACCCAGCGCGCACACGTCCGCTAAAGACGGTGCAGGCTGTGTGATGTGGGTGAAAAACTGCACCATTCCGATGTGTTCGCCAATGGGCTGCAGCCATGGGCCAGCAAGTGCGCCAGCAGCGCCAATGGGCTGCAGCCATGGGCCAGCAAGTGCGCCAGCAGCGCCAAGGGCCAGCAGCGACCATGCAAGGGCCTTCAGGCCGTCCACAACACGATGGTGCGGCGTTAGGCCACGGGCAAACGGTGCTGTGCGCTCCAGCTTGTTAAGCGCCTCCATGAGCACGATGAGCCCGGCCAGCACGTGCAGGAATTGCAGTGTGTTTTGCACGGTCATCATGGTGTGGCACCTCCCTGCGCTGGCGGGTTGGGTGGCGGTGCGGCCTGCCCGCTAAGCCTGCGTATGACAAAGGTCAGCACCTGCTGGGCACCGCACCCGACCGCAAACGCGCAGCCCAGAACCAAAGCGGGCGGCACGTTGGCCAGCAACTGTGCCAAGGGTGTGATGTAGCCAGCGGTCAAGGCACTGCAAACTGCCACCATGATCCGGCGCAGGCCCAGGCGCACCATCTCGCGCCAGGTGTCAGCGGTGCTGGGCGTACTGTTGAGCAGCACAATGGCCACCAGGCCCCCGGCAAAACCCGCAATCAGCAGATCCGCACGCAGGCCCAGCGGCACACCCAGCACGGTCAGCACCGGTATGGATGCCGCGGCAGACGCAAGGGTTACGGCAGCGGCAGCGGTAGAAGTTGGCTCAGGCATCGGTGGTCCTCACGGTTGTTGCTTTGTTGTCGGTGGGTTCTTGACCGTTGTCAGCGTGCTGCCCCAGTTAGCCATCGCCCCAGTAACGCAGGCACCGGGCGTGGCCGTGTCGGTGGGCGCCATGTCGTCCACCATCCAGATCGCCAGCACATACTCCGCGCACTGCCCCTCAGCGTCAGCACCAATCGCCAGGCGTTTAAGCCCGCCCAGCACGGCCTGCCACTTGGAATAGGTCCACTCGCCAAAGCAGCTTTGTGCAAACCGCAGTGCCTCGTCAGACAGCGACCGTGGCGCAGGCGCCCAGTCAAAGTCTCCGCAGGTGGACAGCAGGCGCGGCGCGCAGCCCTTGGTGGTCAGGTCCATCACCCACACACTCTGGCCACCATCTGCCACCCAGGCCATGCCCACGTGCACATGCGGGTGTGCCGTGCCGTGGCGCACCCACCAGCGTTCGATGATGCTGCGCAGGCCACCGCCCTTGTGGTCCCGCCAGGCCAGCAGATCGCCGGTCTTGATGCGTGGGCGCACATGCGCATACAGGTTGCTATCAGCCATGGCCGCCGCTCCGGTCAAACGGGGCCAGCAGCACGCGGCGAAACCACAGGGCCAGCCGTTGACGCCAGCCGCTGCCGTGTTTGCACAGGCGTGCAACGCGCTCTGAAACTGTCCATTCGCGTGGAAACTCAAGCCACAGGACAGAAGCCACGGTGATCTGCACTAGCAGGTCAACCAGTAGGCCGACGGTGAGCACGGTGCAACCTGCGGACAGGGCGAAGCCGTGCAACTTGCCTTCTGCCTTAGCTTGGCCAAGATTCATCACTGCCAGGAACAGAATCCACAGGCACCAGAGGGCCAGAACGGAATAGGCGACGTAGTTCATGAGAAATACGTCTTGCGCAGGCCAAAGTTTTCATGCGGAGCCGCAGGCACACCCAGAACCGCCGCTTTCTTGGCCGGTGTCATGGGGCCGCTGCCGGGCCACACGGGGTCTGCTGCGGGCTGCGCAGTGGCAATCAGTGCATCCAGCATGCTGGCCAGCAATGGGTCTTGCAGGTCCACATACAGCCGCCCGGCCAGCATGGCCACCACACCCTTGCACGCGCTGTGGTCGCTGGCGCCAATAGCCGGGGCGTCGATGCCCAATCGGTTTTTGAAAGGGCCAACGTCAACCAGCCATTCGCAGGGGTCAGCGGGCGGTGGTGGTGTCAAAGGCGCTGTGAACACGCCATCGCTATATGCCCACCCTATAGCGCTACCCTGCGATGGCACAACCGCGTCCCACTCGGGCGCGATGTGCGCTGCAAACGCGGCGTCACACTCGATGACGTTTTCAACAATCCCGTTTTTGATAAGTGAGTAAGCCATCTTTTATTCGCTCCAAACAACACGGCAAAAACCAGAGCCACCAGCGCCAGAAGTGCCGGAATAAACACCGCCGCCGCCGCCGCCGCTGTTTGCGCTGCCTGAGCCAGCGGTGCCGAAAAGGATGGAGTTGCCGCCGCCCTGCCCCCCGCCGTTTCCACTTTGTGTGCCGGCGTTGGTGCCTGAGAAGCCGGGTAAACCGTTTGACCCGGCTGCGCCTCCAGCGCCGCTGGCTGCTGCTGTTCCACCTTTGCCGCCAACGGCCGTAAGAAAAGCACCGAATGTGCTATTTCCACCATCATTGCCATTGCCACTAGTTACTCTCGCCGCGCCTCCTGCCCCGATAGTCACAGTCACCGGAGTTGATGTAACCGTGGCAAAACCTTCAAGGTAGCTAGAGCCTCCGCCACCCACGTAGTTGGTGGTGTTTCCGGCAGCGCCAGAGCCGCCGCCGCCTCTCAGCTCGACGAACACCACGCCGCCTGCTGCAAGCAGCCCAGCACTGGGTGTGAACGTGCCGGAGCTGGTGAAGTCTTGGTAGTGAAGAGTCCCACCGCCACCAAAAAGCCTATTCATTTCTCCCATGATCTATATCCACCCGTAGGTGGCCCCGCTGTCTGTCAAAGTTACTGAAAATGGCGCGCTGATGGCCTTAGAACCACTCGCACCACGGGTCTTGTCGGCCCCAGCCGGGGCGAAGATGGCACCGGTCACACCGAGCGGCACCACAATGCCGAATTGCTTGCCGTTGCCACTGATGGCAGGCGCTGTCAGCGTGCAGGCCCCAGTCATCAGATACGTCTTGCCAGGCACGGCAGTCGTGTTGGTATTGATGGGGACAATGGGGAACGCCCCACCTACAACCTGCCAGTCAGCCGACACACCGGGCTGGCTGGTTGTCACGTTCGCAAGGTTGTTTAGCAACATCCAATACGCACCGTTGTGGAACACGGCGGCCGGCACATTCAGCGCGCCAGTGAGGCTTGCCCAGGTGCCGCTAAAGTTGGCTGCAGACAGTGCTACTGCCGCCGCCGCAGTGGCCGATGCAGCAGCAGCCAGTTCGCTCACAAGGGCTGCATCTTTCGAATCCTCCGCAGCGGCCTCAGCGGCCAAGACCTCCAATCGCGCCGCCTCCACCTCCACGGAGAAGGTCGGGAGCTGGGAGCCAAGGTACAGATCTACCTCGGCCCTGAACGTGGGCGAAGATCGGTCAAGCGCCGGCATTTCAGTAATTGCCATCAAATCACTCCTTCAATTTCAAGTGCACAGAGGTGCGTTTGTGAATACTCAACATCAATAGAGAAGTCGACATAGAAGCCGTAGACCAGCAGGGGTAAGTACCCCACTCTTTGCGTGCCGATGAACACACACAAGACGCCGTCAAGGGCGGCAAGAATCTGGTAAATGACGTTGAACCGCTTGGCATCGGTCACCACTGCAAGCGTGTTTTTCTTGCTGTTGGTGCGGCGCACGATGGTCAGGTTGCCAAAGTCGTTTCGCACTTTCTTGGTGTAGCTAACGATGCCGACCTTGGCGCCCATCTTGGTTTTGCCGATGCCGATTACCTTGCCGGGCTTAAGCACTCCCACGCCCACCATGCCCCCGCCAGTGAAGGTGACGGTTAGCTCGCAGTTGGCAAACTGCGCAGGCAGGTCGGTCAGCACCACGTCCGTCAGTTGCTCAAAGTCCGACATGAACCAGTCAAAGAACGATTCAACTATCGTGGCGTCGAGGTCGACATCGCGCGTGTAGACCGTAGTGCCGCCAGGCGCGTCTTTCATCACCACTTGCGCGATGCGAGCATCCGCGTCAAAGATGGCAAGGCCAGACGTGCTGCCTGGTCGCATGACAATCGCCAATGGCGACAGGCACTCTGTAGCAGTGCCGATCTCATCGTCAAACGGTGCCCACACGTTGTTGGCACTGACTGGTATCCACCAGTCGGTATCGGTCAACGCGTGGCCGGTGTTGGCGCCCTGCACTGACTGGTAGATCTTGTGCGCGGTGTTGTCCTGCACGCGATCGTCAGCGGCGTAGGGGGTCAACGGGTTGTAAGCCTGGTACAGCGTGCAAAACACCTCCCACCAGGTTGGCGAGCTGGCGGGGGTGTTCCCCGTGTTGGACCCGGCCTTGCTGCGATACACCGTGATCAACCCGGCAGCACCTGCCACCGATGCCTTCGCATTCAAGGCATAGGTGGTGCCGCCCGCATAGGCTGCCGGCGCCACTTCCAGAGCCGTGGAGCTGGTCAGCATGGCATCCGTCATGGTGTGCGGCTTGACGATCAGCATGTCTGGTGTCAAGTTCATGTAACTACCCTCACTTCCAATGCATCGTTGTCGGGTGTGACCCTGTTCAAGATGCGCGCCGTGGTGGCACCGTGCTGAGCTCCAAACCTTGTGTTGGCTTCGATCAGGTCCAGCCGCTGAGCCAGGGCTGCCAAAGCAGCTGCGGTTGCAGAGTCATTGCCGCTAGTGCCACTGCTCAGCACTGGGTTGAAGACAGGCGAATAGACCGGTGCACTGGCCTGTGGGATCGGGATCGAGCCCACACCTACCGACGGCACCGTCAACCCAAACCCTTTGGACAAAATGCTCCCCGTGGTGGTCAGGCTTGCCGCGGTTTGCCCCTGCAGTACCCGCAGCTGCAGCAGCGTCTGTGCATTGGTCTCACCCAGCGCCAACAGGTTTTGGCTCAGTTCAGGCAAGGCCTTAGCGGCCTCCTGGTCGCCCGCCCGAGCCTGCGCGGTGGCAATGCTGAACCGGGTTTGTGCTGCGGCAAATGCGTCTTCGCCAGTGCCCTCGATGAGGCCGCGTATGCGCTTGACCTCAGAGAAGATGCTGTCCGTGATTTGCTGCCAGGCGTCTGCAATGCTTGCCGCAGCGAAGTCACCAGCGCTACCGCCGCCGCCACCACCACCACCACCGCCACCGCCACTACCTAACGATGAGCCGGTTGGTGCCGCTGGCGCCGGAGCCGCTGTCGCGAAGCCTGGCACATAGCCAGACAATCGGTTTGCCACGCTCACCGCAGTAGCAAAGCGTTTCTGATCGTCTTGTGTGGCCCCACTAGCCGCAGCGGTGCGCTGGTACGCCAAGAGCTGCGTAGCCACTTGCTCGCGTGTCAAGTTGCGCAAGTCAGCAGCGGTTACGTTGATACCAACGCTGCTCAAGTCAGCAGCACCAGCTTCAAACGCCAGGGATTGTTGCTGACCCGGGGTAGCGTAGTTCGATACAGCCTGCGAGATTTGCGCCTGCATGTTTTGTAGGCTTCCAAAAGCTGATACCAAACCGGCGGCAGCTGAGGCCCCAGCGACACTCACGGAATACATCGCACCGCCAAACGATGCAATCGAACTGTTTGCACCAGTAATGGAGCCACCTAGGCGCTGCAGGGTTTGGGTGGTTGTCTCGCCCTCAAGCGCCACGCTAGCCAAGGCATCGCCATAAGTCGCGGCCGCTTGCTCTGCAGCAAAGGTAGACAGCGCTGCATCTATGGCAGCCTGCTGGCCAGCGGCATCGAGCCCGGTCAGGCTTACCTCAATGTTCTTGGTGAATGTGTTTATGGACTCGCTGGAGAGACCCAACGCATCGGCATACGCCCGGTTGCTGGCGGTGATCGCCTGCACATTCTTGGTGATGTAGGTGGCAACGCCCTGGTCGGCCACAGACCAATCGCGGTTGATGGTTGTTCCACCACCACCCAAACCACCGGTCTGCTGGAATTCGTTGTACATGCCCACGCTACCGCTGGGCAGGCCGGTGGCGCCGCCAACTGTAGCGGTAAGGCCAGAGCCGCGAGATTCGACCTTGTAGTCGGTCAGGCTTTTGAGCAAAGACAAGCCCAGCACTGCAGGGCCAAGGGTTCCTGCGATCATGCCCAAGCCATCAGCTATCGAGGCGCTCATGGTGTCGAAGCCAAGGCTAAGCGCCTCACCAACACCAAGACTTCCAGAGTAGACAGCTGAGGCGGTTGACCCAGCGATACCACCGAAATTGCTCAATGCGGAACCAATACCGCCAAGAGAGCCAATGCCACCGCCCGCACTGCCGATACCACTCGCGGCCTGCAAAGCAGCGCTCGCACCGCCCCCACCGGCAATGGACGTGTACAACTGGAAAACCAGAGGCTTGAGCGTGGCTTCATACACGGCCGACAACAGCGCCTTCTTGAGCGTGTCGCCAATCTTTTGCGCAGCGTTGCCGCCATCGGTAGCCCAGCTGGTGAACACGTCGCGCGCGATGCGGTCGGTTTCCTCCCAGCCGCGTTTCCACTCGGCCAGGGTCTCTGCGGCGGCCTTCTTGCCGGCGTCCACCATTGCGGTGTTGTCGGCCTTCTTGCGCAGCTCTTTTGCAAGCTCCTTGCGCAGTTCAATCTCGCGCTCAAGCTCTTTGACGCCCGTGTCGTTGTTGGCGATCTTGGCGCGGACAACCTCTTCCTCAAGCCGGGAGATCGCTACCAGGTCGATAGCTTCGGCCAGGCTGATGTTTTTCTCAGCGGCTATGGCGTAGGCGCGGGTTTCGTCGCCAAGCGCCTCCAGCTTCTTGGCAATAGAGTTGGCGGAATCCTGTGCCGAGGCGTTGTATGCGTCTTGCGCTTTCTTGGAAGCGTCCAGCGCGGCCCTGCGGTCTTCTTCTGCCTGCGACAGGGACGCGGCCAGGATGACTTCTTCCTGCTTGCGCATGTTGAAAGTGGCCCACTCTGGGCTTGCCTGCACACCGCGCAATATCTCCTGTGTCTTGCTCAGCTTGTCGGCACTGGCGCTCGCGTTGAGCTGCACCTTGTCCAGGTCTTCCAGGGCCTTGGTGTAGACCCTGGCCACGTCGGACATGTAGGCGTCTGGCTTGACTACAGGGGCCTTGGCGCCCTTGAACTGGTCGCGGATATCGGCCTCGGCGGCGGCGATCGCCTTGGGGTCCAGCAGCGCGCTTTGCGGGTTTGCGGCGCGTATGGCTGCAATGTTGTCGCGGTACTCTCGGAGGGCCTTGTTCAGCTGCTCTTGCTTGGACGCGGCACGCTCGTTGGCTTTGGCAACGGCCTCCACTGCGGCAGTGCCGGCAGTTTGGATTCTGGCGCGCTCTGCTACGGCCGCTGTACTCTGCGCCTCATAGCCTGCGCTTCTCTCCAGCAATGTGAGCTTTTCGCGGGCTGCGGCAATGTCCGATTCCTGAACCGGGGCGGTCAAATTCAGAGCCGCGCCGCGCTTGGTTGCACCTGGCTTCTCAAGCTGGGCAATTAGAGCTTTCTGTTTTGCGATTTGCGCATCAAGACCATCTTCCCGCCCAATGTCGAGCATCGAATCCCATGCGCCCTTGGCAACTCCGGTGACCCCGCGCCAGGCTTTCTCCATCAGACCAACGTTTTCCACCACGGAAAGGGCACGGGTCTTCAATGCGTCTGCATAGCTTTTCTCTGCCAGCTCTGCGGCCTGGGTTTTCTTGCCCTGGTCTTCCAGCGCCTTGATCTGCTCGTAGACAGATGTGGTCAGGTAGTTGTATTGCTTGTTCAGCTCAATGGAGGCCTTGGCAGGCTCCTCCGACAGCTTCACAAACTCGGCCACCGTCTTGCTGACGGCCTGGCCGGTGGCCTTTTCCATCAAGATGGCGGCCTCTGCAATGCCTTTGATCTCTGAGCCGGCCAGCTTGCCGGTGCTGGCGATCTCGGTCAGCGCCTCCGAAGCCTTGCCGCGCGTGCCGGCAATGCCGGAGATGCTCTGCGCCATGGCCGCAAACTGGGTGTTGGACACACCGATGGCGCCCCCTGTGAGGGTGGCCGCGTTCTGGAAGGCGCGGGCCTCCTCCGCACCCTTGTGGTAAGCAATGGCAAGCGTGCCTACTGTGGCCGCAGCCACGGTGAATGGATTGACCAGGCCGACCACATAGCCGCCCAGGGCCTTGGCCGCGTTGCCTGCGCCGCCAAACATGTCTTTGAGCTGGCCGCCCTGCTGCAGGAACACTGTCAGCGGGGCTTGACCGCCCTGGATGCTGGTGACGATGTCGGTGAACTGTGCCGGCACACCGCGCAGGGCTGCGCTGGTGGCGCGCGCGGACATTTCTACCTTGCCCAGCGACGTCGACCCGGTTGCCAGTGCCGCCGAGGCTTGCAGCTGCTTTTCTTTCACAGCCTCCAGCTGGGCAATGTAGGGTTTGAGCGCGTCTACGCTGACGCCACGTTGTGCGGCAAGTGCCTCGTAGTACTTGGCGCTGCCACGCTCCCCAGCCTCCATGACCGCTGTGGTGCGCTGGATGCTGTTGATGATGTCTTTGGTGGCCTTTTCCACCTTCTTTGACGCACCGTCGGCACCGTCGCCAATAGGGGCCATGCCCTTGCCAGCAGTTTCGCCAGCGCTTTTTGCGGCCTCGCCAAGGGTCGCCAGAGACCGTTTGGCCGCGCTTACGCCAGCTTCAACACCGGACGCATCGGCGCTGATCTTGAGCGCTGAGGTTTTGTCTGACATGGAGCCTCTGAAACAAAAAAGGCCCGCACGAGCGAGCCTGTAAATGAAGTGCCCGACCAGGTCGGGTTGTTGTGTTGTGTTGGGGTCTATTTGTCCGGCTTGGGTGCAAACTCTCGCATGGTGTCGATCGCGGCGATTTCGAGCACCATCACGGCTTCTTGCAGATCGTCCCAATCAGGGCCTGCAAGCTCCAATCGGTCAATCAGCGGGTAGATGGCCTCCCACCGCAAGCCAATCGGTGTGCCGCCCATGGTCGGATAAACCCAGCGCGTGCCGACCTTTTGAAAAAGGGCCAGGGCCAGTTCGTTGTCGGGCCAGACCTCCAGAACCTCGGTGCTGTAGTCCTCAAGCTCAAAGCCTTCGGACCGCGCCTCGGATTCGGTGATGGGTGGCTCGTACAGCGCGCGGGCTATTGCCCGGAGTTTCCCAAGCGGCCTTGGAAGATGGCGGCGTCGTATGCCGCCAAGAAGTTGCCCAGCGTGCCGCCAAAGCGGTCTTCCAAATCGACCAGACTGGCGACAGTGAAAGCGTCCTCAAGGTCCCAGCCCTCTGCACACTGGCTGACCAGCTCAGCGCCCTTGCGCATGTCGGCGCCAACGCTGGCTACAAAGCTGAATGGCTTGAACTCTGCATCCAGCTCTTGAGTGACCTGGCCTGCAGCAGAATGCGCATCGCGCAGGGCGGCCCATTCGGTCTTGCGCAGGGCCTTGGCGGTGAAGGACACAACAGCTTCAGAGCCGTTTTTGAGTTTGACTGGCACCGGCAGTGGAAACGTGGGGGTTGCACCGCCCAGGGTTTTCAGGCTGGTGACGGGGATAGACTTTTGCTTAACGGGTTTGCTCATGATCTTCTTTCGCAGGGCTTAGATAAACGCCCGTGCCACAGCCCGCCCGCCCTGCGAAGAGCGAAGCGAGCCGTGGTCGGTGCTTGGTGTGGCCTATTGGCCGGGATGCTTACGATGCGTAGCGCGTGCTGATGTTTTGGCCGTTGATGGTTCCCTTGACGGCAACTGCCTGGCCTTCGGTCATGGTTTCTTCCTCGTTGAAAGAAATCTTGGCCGGGATCAACGAGAACGCGCCAGCCTTGGCACGGCGTTTGACCACCGTGGCAGCGTCGGTCTGGGACAGCGTTTTCAGCGCGGTGTAGGCCGGTGTGCCGATCATGTCGGCATCCATTTCAAACGTGCGCTGCACCGCAGTGAAGCCATCGTTCAGCACGATCTCGACGTCGGACTCGATGAACTTGACGTTCACCGTCTTGGCATCGCCGCCGCTGGTGTTGTGGTTCATGGTGCGGTCCAGGTCGACCCAGGTGGTGACCTTCTGCACCGTGCCCGCGCCACCGCCTGGTGTGTACAGGTCTGTGCTGCTGGTGTCGCACTCTGCCAGGACAAAGGAGTCTGTGGTGACAGACTTGACCTTGAATGCGCGGAAGTTCAGCCTGCCCCATGCGGAGTAGACCAAGACAATGTCGCCATTGCTGTAGCCGTGTGCAGTGGAACTGACAACGGCCTCAGCAGCGTTGCTGATGGCGGAGATGGTTTTGGCGGATGCCAGTACGGTAGCGACGGAACTGATCGTTCCAGTTGGGGTGCGTGCCATTGGAAGCCTTTCTGTGGAATGGACGAAAAAAAACCGCGGCGAAATTGCTGCGGCTGGTGACGCCCTCTCGGGCACAAAAAAACCGCCTCAGGTTGCCCTGGGCGGCTTTAATTTGGGTGGGCCTGGTGGGGCCCGGTGTTGGGTTCTAGCGTGCGCTGGTTATCGAAAAGTCTTGCATCGTTCCGTACAAGCCGGTGTCTTCCTCGTATGTGCTTACGTATGCACCCAGGGGCTCCACCTGCAGGCTGGGTATCGCAAGCAGTGTGGCCTCCACTTGCAGCGCCAGGGCACTGGCCGCCATGCGGGTATCTGCCCACACATTAAACTGAAGACGGCCGTTTTTGGCGTCTGACAGCGTGCCCTCCACATACACAAAGGCCCGCCCGCCAACCTGTTGGTAGGTGATGTAGGGGCGCGCTGTGCCTTCGGGCGCAACGTCTGGGTACACACGGGCGCTAACCAGTGAAGTCAGGGCGCTGAACAGGGTTGATTCGACTGTCATCGACCGCCCTCCGCCAGCGTGCGCATGAACACGGTGTTGGCCTCGGTCAGCGCTGCCTGTTCAAAGGCGTCATATGCTGGGCGCAAAAACGGGTAGGCGGGCATCCTGCTGGTTCCCCACTCTACAAATGCGCCATAAAAGGCCTTCTGCTTGTTCCACGACACGCTGAACGAAACGTGCTTGCCTGGCTCGCTTGCCTTGTCATTGAACGCGTAATAAATGGACGCCTGCAGATTGCCCGGCTGGTAGGCCTGTTTTTTGCCCTTGGTGAAGTGCGCCTTTTCAGACCGTGGTGCATTGACTTTCACCGCGTCGTACAGCACCTTGGCACCGGCTCTGGCTGCAGGGTGCAACGCAGCGCCCACCTTGGCCTCAAAATCGTCCAGCTGGGCGTTCAGGCTGCTCATGTCAAAGTCAACTCGCAACATTGATCACCTCACAAACCAGGTCGATATAACCCTTGCGCCGGTTGGGCAGCACAGCCTTGATCTCAAACACCTCGGTGCCGTACACGGCCCGCATGTTCGCCAGCACACCAGCGCGGTACCGTATGCGCAGGCTAGCCTTGACCACCGAGGTATCGGCCCCAGCTTTGATGCTCTCTGCGCCCGTGTTGTAGCGAATGTTTGCCCAAACCGTCGCCACATCACTGCCAGGCTGCACAGGCTGACCTGCAGCGTCCTGGGTGGCGGCCATGGCGCGCAAAGTGACCAGCTTGTCGAGCTTGCCGATATGCATGTCACTTGCTCCATATCTTGACGGTGCCCAGCAACGACTTGGCGGCTGGCGGCTGAATGTCGTCGGCCACGATCGCATCACCCCGGTTCTCATACAAAAATGCCACCATCAGCAGGATGGCCGCCTTGACGGCCTTGGGCGCGGTGGCGTAGCCGGTCACGTAGCGGATTCGCACCGCGTCAGGGATGCTCTGCGTGCTGGGCCAGTACTTGCCGTAGGCGGGTGCAACGGCGCAGGCATCGCCATACAGGCTCAGTGCGTAGTCGGCTCCAGGCACGGTTTGCTCCACGCCGGCCGTGTCGGTGTACTTGACGCTGGTGATGCTGACCACGGGCGGCATGTCCAGCTCGATGACCTGGTGACCACTGCCGGGGAAGCACGGCAGCGCCATCTCCAGCGTCTGGGCTGCCAGGGCGCGCCCGGTGTACTGCTCGGACACCTCGCGGGCGGCAGTGATCCAGGCTTCGATCAAGGCGTCTTCGGTGGTGTCCGAATCGGCCTTGATGTGCAGGCGTGCCTCGGCCAGGGTGACTGGCTCGTCGTCTACGGGGGTGATGATCTTGAAGGTCATGTGAGGCGATCAATTGGACTTACGTTGTCTGTTGGCTTGAAGCTATGCGGGTGGGTTCGGTGGCGGTGGTCATGGTTTAAGCCCAGCCAGTACCGACCAATGGGCCTAGCGCAACGCTGCCATTTGCTGCCATCGATAGCGCCGCCCAAGCATCGCCGGAGTGGGTCGCGGCAAATGTATGAATCACGGTGAACACGGTAGGTGTGGCAGTTCTGGCGATACTCGCAGTCCATGAGCCGGAAACACGCTCCAGCCTCAGAATGTCACCAGCTATCACTGAAGTAAGGGTTCCGTTCCCTACCACAGCCGATGTGGCACCATCTACGATGACCCGGTAATTGCCTGTTGAGTGCGCAATGATTCCAAACTTGTACCCAGATGCGCCAGCGTTGTAGACCGGGTCAGTGTTTGCAGTAACAACACCCAAAATAGGTGTTTTTGTGGTATTCGGCGTTGCAATCGTGGCGTCAAGCGTGCCGCTTACCCCAGATGCCAGCTTTAGGTCCGATACACCAGCGTGATCCGTTGCAAAGGTAGCGCCAGAAGCCGCTGTGTAGGTGTAGCCGATACTTGAATTGCCAGACTGCGAGATAAGCGAACCCGTGATTGCGGTTAGCCTTACAAAAGCCCCCGTGACTGCTGCTGCTGTGGTCGCGGTGATCGTAGTAAAAGAGCCACCGACCCCGAAATTCAAGGCACGGACACGGAAATCGTAGGCGGTGGAAGCTGTCAGACCGCCAATCGCCTGACTCGCTGTTGTGGATGCTATCCTTACAATAGTCGTCCAACTGTTTGCGCCCGCAAGTGATCGCTGTATCTCGTAGTCTCTCGTCGTGCCGCTGGCTGGTGCCACCCATGTCAACGTGACCGATGTAGAGCCAGGAGTGCCAGCGGATAGAGAGGTAACAACCCCCGGAGCCGCTTCACCAGCGTTTGCAATTGCTGTAGACACTGCGTTTGCCATCGCTGTACCCATTGCCCGTGCGCCTGCCGCGTTGTAGTGCAAGTTGTCGCCGCTGTTGTAGCCTGTTCCAATCGCCACCTTTGTCGCGCCCGTGGCGTTCGCTCCAACAGTGGTGTGCGCTGCGTCAATGCCGGTGTACGTGCCGCCTTGGAACGATATGGCCTCCGGCATCATCTGCCCAATCACGAACCACGCATTTGATGCGCCTGTTATCGTCGCCCTCAGCTTTTTGGCAACTTCGTACAGCGCTGTGGCATACGTTGCCTGGGCCACACTGTTTGCTCCATCGCCCTCGCCTTGCAGCCACAAAATACCCTTGACCGAAGACCCCGGAAACGCAGCCACTGCCGCCGTAACTGCCAAATTTGTTTGGGTGATTGCGCTTGAAAGGTTGGCGTCAAATGACCCGTAGGGGCTCCACGTTACCGCTCCAGCAACAATTGAAGTACCGCCCTGAGCGCACGGCACAAGCAAAACTTTTTTACCAGTGAGTTGCTTGTATCGCTTGGCAAAGAACATGCCCGGCCCAACACCTACCGATGGCTTATCCGGCATGGTCAGCGGGTCGCTGCCTGCAAAGATCGTCCGGTAGGTTCCCTCAGATGAATAGCCGCCATACTGAAAAACGCTGGCGTCTGTCGTGTCTATGCCTGCGTCATACGTTCCGCGCCCAGACATATTGGATTGACCGGCGAGGAGAACAATGTCGTACGAGGGGTCAATTACGCCCGCCGCCCGAGCCAGCAGCCTAAAAAGCAATCTCATAGGAATGCCCACTCATTGACGCCCACCCGGTGAATACCAATGGTGCTGTACTGAGCCGGTGTGGGCACAGTGCCCCGGAACGTAACGCCAGCACCCGCCGTAAAGGAGGCTGCCCCAGCGCCTGCCTGGTACAGCGCAATCGCCTCATTTGCCGACCACAAGGTGGTGGCATCTGCCTGGATGGTGATAACGATGGCCGACCCGGAGTTGCACTTCAACAGGTTTCCGCTGTCCGACAAGATCGCATCACGCGAGGCGACCACCGACCTGCTCAATGCCGCCAGTGCATCAATACCGCCTGGTCCAGCGAAGCCGGTTATTTCGCCAGCGGCGTTTTTTGCATACGACGCAATAGCCGACTCGGTACCGTCTGCGTCAATGAAGCCGACGATCTCATTCTGCACGTTCAGAACGACCTCCACATCGGTCAAACGGACCTTGCTATAGCCAGCGGGTAGTGCCATGGTGTTGTCTCGATGTAAAGGGTCAAAAGGAGAAATGTTTTGCTCTGCAATGCCCGCTACCTATGAGGGCAGCGGGCATCACGCAGCAGCCTGGTTATCAGGCCGGTGGGTTGACCGTGGGCGCGATCGCGGGCGAACCCAAGATGGCCACTGCCGACAACAACGCCGCACTTGCGTTGGCCACCGGTGTGATGGTCAGGCGCGTGTAACGCAGGTTGCCCTTGTAGCCAAGCTTGCGACACTCGTTGTCGTCGTCAAACTGAAAGCCGGCCAGCAGTTCGGTGCCGATCAGGTCCGCATCGGCCACTGCCGTCGCACCCGACATGCCGGAGTCCGCGCTTTCCTCCAACAGCACCGTAAAAGTGGCGTCGGCATCAGCGATGGAGCCGGTGGCGATCACGTATGTCAGGCTGTTGAAGCCGCGACGGTCGATGATCTGGCCGACCTGGGCGGTTGTGTCGGCAACGGAAACGGGGCTGAGCACCCGTTTCACGTCAATTACGCTCATGAGATCTTTCATGGTCTTGTCCTTTGTAAAGTGAATCTGAGGGCTTTTGTCAGGCGTGAGCCGGACTTAAGTCGAGCACTTCAGCAGCTTCACTGCTTCGAAGTTGGCAACACCGCCACCCACACGGCGCCGGCCCACGAACTTGACGTAGGGCACGGCGGTGTAAGGGTCGCGCAGCAGGGCCATGCCCTTGCGGTCCACCACGTAGTAAGCGCGCTGGAAGTCTGCAAACGCAATCGGGTAGGTGTTGGCACCCAGGTCAGGCATGAAGTCGTCAGTGACGACTGGGTGGCCCAGCAGCTGGCCTACCGCACCCTGCATCAGCATGGACGGTGCCCACAGGTACAGCCCCTGGCCATCCTTGAACTTGCGAATGGTGCCCAGGGTGGCATCGTTCATGGTCCAAGCCGCATTGCCGCGGTATTGGCGCTTCAGTGCGTGCTGCAAGGTGATCAGCGCGTCGGAAGGGTTGGAGGCCGCAAAGCTGGCTGCGCCGCCCGACACGATGTGACCGACCGAGCCCCAGGAGTAGGACGCGTTTTCCACCATGTTGTAGCTCTGGAAGCCACGGGGGCCGTTCAAGCCATCGCCATTGATGAAGTCCTGGCCTTCCATCTCGGCAAACTCGATGCCGATCTCCTCCATCAGGTCGCTTTCCACGTCCTGCACAGCGTCTTCCAGGGCTTCCATGGTGATGCGCTGGTCAGACAGGTAGGTGCCTGGCTTGAATTCCAGCTCGGACCAGCCAGGTGAGCTGCCTTGCGCTGGCGCCGATGTCTCGCCGCCGCGCGTGCCCCCGGAGGTGCCACCGGTCTTCACCAGCTTCTTGTAGCTGGCTGCGCCAATGGGGATCACACGGGCCAGCTGGCGCATGGCGCTGTAACGGCGCACTACGCGGTCAATGCCGGATTCCATTTCTTCACCCACCAGGAAGCCGCCTTGCGCTGCGGTGCCGACGTTGATGGCTTTGACCTGGTCAGGGCTCAACCCGTCCATGCCTTTGCGGATGTAGTCCGATTGGGCGGCCTTGTACGCGTCGTAGCCTTCGGCCGACAGGGGGGTGAACGACTTGCCAGACTCAATGGCAGCGGCGCGGGCCTTCAGGTTGAACTGCTTGAGCGACTTTGCAGACGACTCAGCGGCCTCACCCGTCAGCTGGGGGCGGCCGGTCTTGGCAGTCAGGTCCTTGAGCTGCGTACCGAGCTGGGTCAGATCTTCGTTGGCTTTTGCCAACTTGGACTCCAGCGATTCGACCGACTCGCCCTTGGCGAGCTTCTGCAAGCGGTCATCGTTGGTCTTTTTGAATTCTTCCCAGGCGGTGCCTTGGGCGTCGATCAGTTTCTTGATTTCGGAGAGATCCATGGTGGAATCCTTTCAGGGTTGAGTTAACAAGGTGGTGTTGCGCTTGAGGGCGCTCACGAGTTCGTCCAACTCGTCAGAATCCCTCTGACCAGATAGGGACTTGAAGCGGCCGATGAAGGCCGCCGCCTGCGCGTTGCTGAGCCGCCCTACATCCCGCAGGAAGGCCTCCGCATCACGCACGGTTTCGAGGGCGTCGATCGCACTTTTGACAGAGCTGATTTGCGCCGCAGGGTTGGCTGGAAAGGTGACCACAGACACCTCCCACAGGTCTACTTTCTTGAGGGTGCGGATGCCGCTCACGCGGTCGTAGCTGTCTTCACGAGTTACAAATCCGATCGACAGCCCATTGACCGCCTTGGCCTTCATCAGGGCCCGGGCTTCCTTGGCGCGCTGCACGTCGTCGACCAGGAGTTGACCCTTCACGTGCAGGCCGACTGCTTGCTCTTCCATCGCCAGATAGGGGCCGATGGGCTCGCCGCTGCGGTGTTGCCACAGCACCGGCGGCAGGCGGCCTGCGGCCTTCCAGCCAGCCAGAGACTCAGCGAATGCGCCAGGCGCGACGATCTCTTTGTAGGAGTCGACGTTGCCAAACACACTACCGAATCCTTCAAAGACGCCGTTGTCCTCCACCGCCTTTATTTCAAAGGGGCGTTCAAGATATTTCAGATCCATGATGGGCTTTCAGGGGGTTGGTGGGGGTGCCGGTGGTTTGTTGATGAGCGGTGGCAACTTGGCTGCATCGCCACCCATCGGGTCGAGGTCTTCCATTTCTCGGACCTCGTCTTGTGTGTGCCAGGCGGGCGAACCGCCGGAACCCAAAGACTTGGCGTAGTACTCGCCCCGGTCTTTGGCCGATGCTCGTAGAAGGCCTCCGGCGAAGAACTTGAAGTAATAGCCCTTGCGCCGCTCTTCATCGGTCAATAGATTGATGTTTGCCGAGTCTTGAATGCGTTCAAACCAGGGGTTGAGGCACAACACCTTGTGGGCATCAAACATGGCCTCTGCGCTGGCGTAGGTGCTGGCCTTGTTGCCGCTGTAGCCGATGACGATCGGCAGCACGCCGAAGAAGCGGCAGACCTCTTCTACCTGCAGGTCCCGGGTCTCTTTGTGCTGGGCATCGACACCGGTCATGGCTTGATTCAGCCACTTGGCGTTGCGGTCTAGGACCATCGGTGCACCCGCACTACTGGCGCCAGCTTGGCCCTTGATCCACTTCACCAGCTTGGTGTTCTGCTCTTCAGTCAAGTTGCCGTCAACTGAATACACGCCCGTCGGCCGCACTCCATTGGCATGCAGGCTGGCATGGCTTTCTTCCAGCGCGATGGACAGGCCAAGTGCCTCACGGGCCAGGGTGATCGTCTCAAGGCCCATGACACCGTCCCAGGACGGACCACGCAGGTGCCAGATCAGGTCTTGTGCAAACTCTTTGACGCTGCCATCTTTGCCGGTCACCTTGTAGGTGATCGACCAGTCATCGTTCTGCACTGCTTTGCAGCGACCAGGGTCCAGCAGAATCAATTCCAGCAGCTTGCCGCGGTAGATGTTTTTGAAAGCGTAAGCATTGCCCATGCTGGCATGCATGGTCAGCGTCTCCTTGAACTCGAAGGCTGACTGCCATCCGTTCGGTTTCGCTGTAATCACGTCGTACACAGCGTGATTGCGCGCCGTGCGCTTGCGGGCCAGGCCGTCCTTTTCGAAGTCCTGCATCAACTTGAACGGCACCTGGGCGCAGCCCTGCGTTGATATGGCACGAATACAGGCAAGTGCGGCAGAGACACGGAACGCCGACTGCAAGGTTATGGGAGGCCCAGCCTTGGACTTGAGCCCATCGCCCAGCATTTTGAGCCAGCGCTCATAGACACCGCCCGCACCTTTGCGCTCGACCGGTCGTGCGAGATAACTCATTCCTCAGCCCCCGCGCGCGCGACCTGGATGCCCGCCACGATGGCGAACGCGCCTGCCACGATGAAGCCCGCTGGTGAATACACCAACCAGGCGCCGTAGGACATGGCTGCGGCGCCACCCACCATCAGCGCATCGGGCAACCAGAAGGCTGCAGCGGCGCGTGCGGCCCCCAGTTTGTCTTTGATAGTCATGCGCCTTATTCCCAAAAGGATTTTTCTTCCACTTGCTCACCGGCCAGCGCTCGGCCAAATGCCATCAGCATTGCCATGGGGCCGTCGATCTTGTTTTCGTCGCGCTCTTTGGTGGGCGACAGCATCTCGTTGTATTTCGACTTGAGCACAACCAGGTTGCTGATCATCCAAGTCATCGCAGGGTTGCCGTCATGCACCAACTTCTTGCCAAGCACCTTTGCCTGCACCTGGAGCAAGGCCTGCGTGTAGAACTTTGTCCGCTGGGGGATCTCCACCATCGGCAGGCCCTGTTCAAGCAACGTGCGCGCAAAGTAGGAAGACAAAGCGGGGTCGTATGGGACCTCCCGCAAGTTGTGCTGTCCGCGGTCACTCAGCAGATCCGTGCCGATCATGTCGAAGTCGGTCAGGTTGCCCGGGCTGACTTGCACATAGCCTTCCTCAATCCACCCTGGCAGCTGGGAGATCTTGCTCTCGGCCGCCGCTTGTTCGTTGTAGTACAGACGTGTGAACACGTACCACGTATCACCCCGCTCGACCACTTTGACCTTCGCGGCGAAGTCGTGCTTTTCAGCCAGGTCCATACCTGCGAAGGCGTCGCACTCTGGAAAATCTTCTTGGCGGATCGTCGGGTCTGCGCAGGCGTTCCAGGCCTCCATGTCCATCCAGGCCACGCCGGCATTGGTCCAAACATTCAAGTGCTTGGTCAGGAAGTTGCCGCGTGCGGACGGTGTCGCGATCGCCTTTTTGCAGGTCGCTATCAGCTTGTCCAGCTTGGCGCTGATCCCGATATTGGGGTTCGCCTTGCGCCAGATCGCAGGGTCTTTCCAGTCGTCGCCTTCGTCGATAGTGAAGATGATGCCGAACCAGGAGTCGTCTTCATGGGTGCCTTCCAGCACCTTGATGGTGTAGCCGCGCAGCTCGTAACAGATGCCGCCCGTATCCTTCCCGGCCGTGGTGATGGCGCCGATTAGTGGCTGGGACCGAGCACCGTCTGCGGACTCGATAACGTCCCAGAGGTCGCGCTTCTTGTGCGCGTGCATTTCGTCGACCGCCGCACCGTGCACGTTCAGGCCGTCCTGGGTGGATGCCTCGGCATTCAGGATCTTGAAACTACTGGCGGTTTCCGGTGCCGTGATGTCGTACCGGCCAACCGTTACCCCGAACCGCTCGCGGAACTCAGAGTCCCGCAGCACCATCTCGCGGGCCGTGTCGAACACTTCGCGCGCCTGCTCGCCGGTGGTTGCCGCGCTATAGACCTGGGCGCCAGGCTCGCCGTCTGCGAATGCCAGGTACAGATTGCGGGCAGCAACGCGAGTGCTCTTCGCATTCTTGCGGGCGATCTCTTCGTAGCTGCGACGAAACCTCCGCAGGCGGGTCTCAGCGTGCACCCAGCCGAACAGGTTGAACTCGATGAAGATCTGCCAGTCTTCCAGCTTGATCTTTGCATACGTAAGCATGCCGTCCACATAGATCGGCTTTGCCCACTCCCCTTTGATGTGGCTGAGCAGTTCAATGAACTGGCAGATGCGCGAGCCCAGGCGTTCGTCGATTACGAACGGGAACCCCTCGGTGTTCTGTCGCTCCAGGTCGCGCAGATACCGCTTGCAGGCCAGGACTTCAAACTTCCCGGCGACTTCCTCCCCTGCCACCACGCGCGTGGCGTAGGCCAGTGCGCGTTCAGCATAGGTAGTGGTCATTGAAACTCGCTAAATCCTCTCGGCGCGCCGCGCGGCGCCGGGGCGTCCGGCGCGTCGCCTCAGCCACGATGAGCCGGCATCGGAAACGCCGATGCCCACCAACACGGCAATGGCCAACGCCCAACCTGCGCCGGCCTTGTAGCCGTTGCGCAGCGACCGGGTGGTGGCGACGTTGTCGAACAGCCACGACATCGCCTTGCCGACCGGGTAGTCACCGTCGACCGGGTACAGCCCAACCATGGCCACCATGGCGAGGACCAACAACCAACCGAAGGTGCGGGCGGGGCGCCACTTGGTCCGCACCAGCGTGATCAGCGCCACGAGTGGGAGGAGCAGGCTCAGCGCGGCTGCGAACTGGTTGATGACGAACGGTGACGGGTGGGGGCGGGTGGTGCCTCCGCCACCGAAGTACGTCAGCCAATAGCCCAGGCCCCGCAGCGATTCTGCCCAGCTGCTGTGTGCGCTCACCGTCTGGGGCAGTTCGGTGACGCTCAGGTTGGCCTGCACCACCGGACCGTTCACCGCCAACACGACGAGGGCGGCGGCGGCGCTGGCCAGACTGAGCACGGCGGCCCGCCACGCGTACCCCCAAAGCGACCGAAGTCGGGCATGGCGATCCGGTCGGCCGCGAGCCTCGACCAACACCAGGCCCGCCGCCACGACCACGGCGGGACCGAATGCGTAGAGCAGGCTGGCCGAGTTGATGGCGCCCATGGCGAAGATCACCAACGCGGTGCGGGCCGGCCATTTCCATGGTGCCGTGCGGCCCGGAGCGGCCACGGCACCCTGCACGCACCAGACCAGCCAAGGTGCGAGTGCGTAGTGGAAGAAGATGCCTGAGGGCACCAGGAACTCGGCGACGATGGGGTTGAAGCCGAACACCAACGCGGTGAGCACGACGGCCGTGCGGTCCTTTGGCCGACGCTGGGCCATCACCGCCGCCGCCCCGGTGGCCCCCAGCGAGATCATGGCAGCGTGCAGCACCCGTTCGGCCCACGCGGGCGAGAGGCCGATCAAGCGGAGCGCCCCGACGAACACGCCGACCACCGGGCTGAAGTACGGGTTGGGGCGGCCCAGATTGCGGACGCCGTCCCACAACGACAGCTGGCTGCGCAGGTAACGCCCCGTGCCCCAGTAGATCTCGAAGCGGGCATCGGCGACGTACCGGCCGGTTGAGCTGGCAGCGGCAGCCGCCAGGGCCAGCACGAACGTGCCGAGTGCCACCCACGCCAACAGCGGCATCGCGGCGGCCGCCCGGCGGAGCGGGCTGTCGGGTTTGTTGATCGCTCGGAGCATCACTCGTCGGCCGTGCGGCGCAACACCAGCACTGCATTCCAGCCGGCAACCTCGCGCAGCACCGGCACTCGCATCAACCATCGTTGCGAGGGCCAGTAGCGGGGGTAGCAGTCGTCGAGCTGCAGCTGATCGAGCTCGTCGACGATTCGCAGGATCGACCCTGCATGAGTGGGCCAGAGGCGTTCGAACGGAAGGTTCTTGCCGGTGGGCGGACCGAGCAGGCGATGCCGAACCCGCGCTCCGATCCGGGGGCCCAAAAGGTGGAACGGTGCGATGGCATGGCCTCCCCACGGTGACCACCACAGGGTCCAGCTCACCCAGGCCCAGCCGCCAGGTGCCAGCACACGCGCGATCTCGGCCAGGGCCGAACCGGGGTCGGGGGTATGTTCCAGCAGATTGGAGCACACCACCCCATCCATCGAGGCGTCCGCCAGCGGCAGCCAACGGGCGTCGGTCCAGACAGCATCAAGGCCCCGGGCGCGGGCGCCTGCAATGTCGGCGCGGTCCAGATCGATCGCCACGCAACGCGCGCCGCGTTCGGTCAGGGCGGCGGTGATCAGGTGCTCGCCACGCACAAGGCCAGGCAGCCAGCGTTCACACTGCTGCGCCGTTGCGAACTGCTGCACGGTGAGTGCCGCGCTCGCCAGCACTGGAACAACCGGCACGGCCGCCACGGTCTTTCCGACCTCCTCGATCAGCAGGCACAGGGTCTCGAAATCAAATCCC
>OFRC01000041.1_pt1 | contig 42085 bp, 76 predicted proteins | sample 1543051 | NCBI WGS metagenome assembly OFRC01 (sample SAMN07774231, study PRJEB24372) | wastewater metagenome
CCACAAACACCAACCCGTTAGGAGCAGTTGGTTTTGGCACCAACCATGTTGGGGACATTGAAGTTGTCAATGGGGTTGTCTATGCCCCTGTGGAGAGCTATACTAGTATTAGCGTGTTCTCATCTCAACGCATTGCTCGGTTCAGTGCAGAAACGCTGTCCTACATCGACTCTGTGAGTGTCAGTGCTCAGGGGCACGAGGTGTCATCAATTGCTTACTGCCCGACAGACGGCTACCTGTATGTATCGAGCTATGCCGACGGCTCTAAACTGTGGAGATACAATCTATCAACCCTATCCTACGTTAGCAGTCTAAGCCTAAGCAGCACCATATCCCAAGTGCAGGGGGTTACGTGGTGGAAGGAGGCTTTCTGGATAACGTCCGGTTCTAACAAGAATACATACAGGGTTGAGTATGGTGGCAATGTCAGAGATTCCGTCTACACAGCGTCAGGCTCTGACGACGACTATGAAGGTATTGGCCACACAGATTCCGGGCTGCTCGTTCTTGTTGATTCACTTAATAGTCCGAACAACGGGGTGGTTAGGACCCTTGTGCCAAAGACAATTGGGAGGGTGGGATCTGTGGAGACTGTTGCGCCACTCGATCAATTCGAGTACGTTTCGGGTCTGTCGCGATACACTACCTGGACCATGGGTCTGACCATGAAAATGTCGTCAAAGAGCACAGCAATGGCCATGATGACCTACACCATCAATGGAAGCTCTGCCAATGCAGACAGGGCAACAATCGCTTATCGTTTGTCATCTGACAGACTCGGCCTGTGGAACGACACGGATACATGGTTATTGGACACCATCTCTCCTGTGGTAGGCACAACCTACCGCATCAACGCTTCTCACAACGGCACGTCCGGTCGCAAGTTTTATCGCGACGGAACACTTACTGCGAGTGCGGGAACTAGCACAGCCAGACCTGCTGCTGGAGCAAACACACTTGTAATGGGAATGGAAAGCTGGACCAAAGGCGAAGATTTCGCAGGAGAACTTGGTTTTGCGTACCTTGCGTCAACTGCTTTTTCGGACCATTATGTTGCAGCAGAGTGGGCGAATTTGACATCCCCGGCAACTTTTTACTCGATAGTTGGATAATAAAATGGCTTCTTCACTCGACCTTATTGTACAGTCCCAAGCTGGTAAAGAGATTACAGCAAATGCTTTATTTGACGCATGTGCTCCGGCGTCTCTGTTTGGGCGACGCGCATCTGTATGCTCCGGCTTAGCGTGGGGGTATTATGGGGGAGTGGTGTCGATTGATGGGGTGCTCACACAAATAGATAACGGGACCATAACGCTGTCTGTAAACACACTCAATTACGTTGAGGTTACTCGGGCAGGAGTGGTCAGCAAAAACACTACAGCATTCACCCCAGGCTCAATTCGCCTGTACACTGTAGTTACAGGGGCGTCAACAGCAACGTCCTATACGGACTTCCGCACGTGGGCAAACCTGCAATGCGTAGCTGGCCTGAAGGCTATCGCTCTCAGTGACGCCAACACAACCCTCACAGCCTCTCAGGCGTGCAACAACATCCTGGAGTTCAGCGGCACCCTGACTGCCCAGCGAAACATCGTCGTTCCTCTGTCACCCCAGCAGTGGACGATCTATAACGGGTCGACCCAGGGCCTGCAGATCATCGGTGCCACTGGAGCAGGTGTTGTCATTGCTACAACAAAGACAGCAATCGTGTACAGCAACGGAACAAACGTGCGTCGTGTTACAGCAGATGTCTAACGCATATCGCGTTGCACAGTTTTGCACAGTTGTACAGACATTTGCTGACACACACACCCTGACACTTTCGCTTCTGTGTGTTAGATTCTAAGTGCTTGTTTTGTGGTACCCGGAGCCGGGGTCGAACAGGCACAGCCGCAAAGCCAAGAGATTTTAAGTTCTTTGGCTGCATCCTTGAGTTTGACCAGACTCATATCTGCTTCGCAAACGACATGAAGGCATTGTAAGCGGCCGTCAGCTTGCGATAGTCCAGCAGTGGGATGATGCGCTCGGCAGCAACTACGGCGTTCTTCAGCCCCTGGATGTCGAACGGTGACGCGGCCCACACCCCGGTTCTGACCTCGCGCTCTGAAATAGCCTGCAAGATGAGCACCGCCGAGTCAACCTGAATCTTGTCGGCTCGCCCGATACGGTCGTCATCGTCCGGTGCCATCGAGACGATGAAGAGGACCTTGCCGACGTTCTTCCAGTTGGTCGACGAATTGTCGCCGCACTCCATGCCCATCAATGCGAAATGCATTTCTTGGCCCAGGGTGTTGAGCATGCCGCGGGTGATCGGGACGTTGACCGGCTTCGGCCGGTAGATTTTGCGTGGTTTGGTGTTTTTTGCCATGGTTTTTGGTCTTCTTTTTGGCAGATGCCCAGCAAGCCCATTTTCAGGCTCGCTGGGCGGTTATGACAGGTGCCCGTCATCGGTGGCTTGGCGGGTCGGTGATCGTTGAACCTGAGAAGATGATTTTCAGGTCATGCACTGCGTTCAAGGTCCCAGCGATGCTGTTTCCAGCCTCTGAAATTCGCGTAGAACTTACTACTGGGGACAGCCATCGCTTGGTGCTCGACAGGACTCATGTGTGGTGGGACGGCGTTCACAAGACGGTTGTAAAGGGCAATGTCCTCCTCTACGTTTGGTGTTTTCCCCTCATGTGTGAGGTATGAGACACGAGCGCACCGGGCGGCCGACATCTTGATCAACGTGTCGGCACCGTGCCGGTTCTTCTCATCCTCGCTGACGTACGGGAGGTGCCAGCCGCCGTTGGGTACGTACTGTGGTGTTGACTCCTGGCTGGCATGGTGCATGGCGTAGGCCAGGGCCTGCATCTCAGGTTGGGCGTCTTTGTGGCAGCGCAGGTCGAAGAAGTTCTGCCACTCGGTAGCGGTTACGACCACGTGAATGTGCTGGAACGGCTCGAGGATACGGTTTGTGACCTGTTTGTGGAGGCCTATTTCATTCATCTTCTCGGCCATACTGGCTGCGTTCCGCGCTGCCCACTTCCACAGATCCCTGGCGTACTCCACGTGCTGGACCTCATCACCGGCCTGCATCCCTGGCTGATTACTGCCCCAGTGAATTGGCATGGCTGGGTTCGTACGTACAGCTTCGATCATCTTCGCAACCGGGATTGCCCTACTGGAGCTGGCATTCCTGCTGAACATTCTGTGTGTCATATATTCAGCGTGAATGAACCGTGGATACACGAGTTGCATTGTTTTGATTTCAATGCCCTCGTCGGAAATCGAATGTGTGATTACTTTTGCTTCAATGGTCATGGGATTTTCTCCTCTTGTAATTGTTTGCGACCAAGCTTGAACATCTCTCTGGCATGGCCCAGTAGTGCTCGCACATGCCTGAATCTGTTATTACTTCGCCTTATAGTGTGGGCAGACTCCGATATGTGTAGGAAGTAGTCTCCGTCTGAGAACATCCAGACGATGTATGGCTCGTCGTTCGTGCGTTTTATTGTTATTTTTTCCACATGGGCCTCTATTGAGCGGCTGTTTCAGCCAGTAACTTTGTGCGTGTGATGAGCTACTGGCGTTGTCATCGCCCTGTCTAAGCCCCACCGCCTGATGCGAATTCTAAGGCCCTGCTGTGTGATACCCATGTCAGTAGCCCAGTCGCAGATGTTCCTGGTTGTGCCTCGCCATGTGACAAGCACGCTTCTTGTCGTGTTTCGCGCCTGCTCAGTTGATGATGCCCACTTACAGTTGGTTTTGTTATAACCCTTGTCGTTGTCTACCCTTTCTAGCGTCAACCCTTCTGGTCTCTCCCCCATGTCGTGCAGGAACACCTCAAACTTTGACCACTCATTGCAGACTGCAATCCCGCGAGCCATGTAATTGGCTGATCTTGGGTTATTTGGGTTGCGACACCGATCCATCATGCCGCGCCAAGTAGTGTAGGTCGGGCTATGTCGTTGCCCGTGTGTCGAGTGATTGAGGCTACTCAACTCTCTGGCTAGGCACCCGCAGGACCTTGTCACTCCATTAATTAGTGACACGGACCAGACCTCGACCTCGGTACCACAAGAGCACGTGCAGTTCCACATTAGGCGTGAACTACCGTTTGGCGTCTTCCTTGTACCAGACACACTGGTCACCGTCAGCCGTCCGTGTGTTGTGCCTGTGAGATCTCGCCTAATCCCCGATGTCATTGTTCGCCCCCACACACAGAACTTGCGTGCCGCTTTCTTTACACATCTCCAAGGACTCACCAATGTCATCTTCCCAACGCAGGTTGAATTCACTATCACCGACTCTGTGCACAATTCGCCCTACCCCTCTCTGAATTAGGTGGGATGTACAATGTGAGCACGGTGGGTGTGTCACATATGCAGTGCACCCACTAACGTCCCTGTTGGCGAAGTGCAGGGCATTGGGCTCAGCGTGTATAGTTCGTCGCAGCCTCTGCTCCCTTGGTCGCTCGGCGTCCAATGTGCTGGACGGTGGCCCATTGAACCCCAAGCTTATGATTCTATTCTTTGAATCCACCAGCACACATCCAACTTTCGTGCTCGGGTCTTTTGACCACATGGCTATGTGGTCCGCCAGAGCTAGAAACCGATAGTCCCACTTAGTGACAGTACTCATATCCGCACATCCAACTCACAGCGCCCAACACTGTACGTGCGCAGATAATCGTAAATTGATGTTGTCTCGAACCTGTCGCACTTAAAGCCCAGCACATCGGCCCCGGTCTTTACCATGAACTCACTGATGATCGCAGAGATTTCAATCTCTGCGTCGCGCTTCAAAAGCCTGATGTCTGCAATATCCATATTGTTGTCCTTATAGTTGAATGAGGTTGTCAGCGACGGACTCGCTAACGGTCTCATGTGAAACGAGAAGCGTTTGTTGAAAATCAACACTCTTGAGAAAGCCGAGCAGCGCCTCTGTGCGCCCTTCATCCATGGCTGCGCACGGCTCATCGAGCACGAGCATGCCGCACTGCGGCAGGAAAGTGCGTAGCAGGGAGCAACGGATCGCCAGCCCGAGCACGTCTAGCGTGCTCCCGGACAGCGACTCAACTGCCTGACCATTGACACAGAACCCGCTTTTCTCTTTCGAGACCCAAGACTCTTCGCCGCGCATCTGACTGAACATGACCGAGACGCTGGCCAAAACCGTGTTCCAGAGCTTGTTGGCAATGAGTGGGCGTATCGTGCGCAGTTTCTTGATCAGCGTGTTGTTGAATGCCAGTGATGCGATGTCTTTCTGGCACTCGTCAATGACCCGTTGTGCGTCGTCGATCCTGGCCTGGGACGCTATCCAGATGCAACTCGCTGCTGTGTGACTGCGCTCCATTTCGGCAATTTCACGGTTGATGATGTCGACCCTTCCGCGAGCGGATGCCAGTGCCAACACCGCCTGGTCCTTGGCACCTGTGAGGCTAACAACCTCGTCGGCGCCCGGAGCCTCGAAGTTGGCGTGCGCCTTGACCGCTTCATCGTAAGCAATCTCAACCATTGCCGCCTGGGAAAGCGCGAACTTGTAGGTCACTTGTGCCGCCTCAATCAGCTTGATGTTGGTCAGGGCCTCGGCCAGTTGTCGGCGCGCATGAGCGAGATCGGGAACGTCGTCCCCAGGAATCTCACCGACCCACACCGCGGTGTTTGGAAAGGTCGAGGTGTTGTAACCGACGTATCCGTGCAGCTTTTGAAATTCAGGCCGCAAGCGGTCTGCATGCTTTCGGACGGCATGCAGTGCCGCAAGCTCAACTCTCTGCTTGGCAACTTCCTTTTCCAATACCAACACACGGGGTGTGAGGAGTGCGAGGTTTGCGTCAACTGTTGCGTTGGTCGATTTCACATGGTCGAGATGCGTGACGTCCTGCCCACACTTGTCGCACTTGTCATGATTGATGCGTTTCCGCGACCAGTCGGCGATCTCGGAGTTCACCTTTGCCAACTCCTGAATGGTTGCATCGAGCCGTCCTGTTGCCTCATCGGTGGCGGTTTCGTGCTTCGACCAGTCCCCAGCAAAGCGCGGGCCTTCCGGCAGTGCCGTGAACACCTTGTAGGCATCATGCCTCTTGGTATGGTCTTCGGCGTAAGCGACGCGTTGTTTCAGCACCTCCAGCGCGGTGGGGTCAAAGGTCTTGCCTGCATCACTGGCCAGTGATGCTACCGTGGCCTTGGCAGCATCAAGAGCCTGGGATGCTCTGTCGCACTCTGCTCTCAGCGTACTTTTGCGCAGGTACAGCGCCGAGGCATCTATCCACGCATCATTGGCAGCAATGCGTGCTGCATCAAGGGCTGGGTACGTTACCTCTACGGCAGTAGCATCCAGGGCCAGTTTTAACACGGCCGAGGCGTGGGACTCATCGTCGGGCTTTGGTGGCAGGCTTTCGGTGGCAGCCCCCAGGGTGGCAGTTGCCCCCTTGAGCCGTTCTTCCAGCAAGTTCGGGCTTCCGAGAGCGAGCCGTTCCTGGGCCGCTTCGAGGATCTGATCGAATACCTCCATCGAACTCATATGTTCGATCAATGTGCTCAATGCTTTCGGCCCTTGCTCGAGAGCGCCGCGGATCGATCCCTGGGACGCCATCAGGAGGTTCTGGGCGGTGGTGGCGTCAGCACCGAGCAGGCTCTCAGCCAGGGCCGAGACCTCGTTCTGCCCGGTGCAGAAGACACGACCATCGAGGATGACCTCGGCCCCAGACTTTGACCTCTTGAACAAATACAGCCTGTTGCCGGCTGTAAGCGTGAGTTCGACCTTGAGCGTCTTCTGGTCCTCACCCCAGGTCACCGTCTGTTCAATTGGTGTGCGCAGTGTCCTGCTGCCGAACAAGGCATAGGACACACTCTCCAAGAGGGTGCTTTTCCCACCCTCGTTGGCTGCACGGATGATATTGACGCCGCTTGTGAAGTCAATGTTCAGGTCTTCGTGGCGGCGGAAGTTCGTCAGCTTCAGTGTGTTCAGCATTTCAACAGTCCTTTCACGACTTCTTGCTCCGGCTCGTTCAACTCAGCCATGATGGCGCCGACGATGTCGAAACCCTTGATCGACTCAAGGCTCTCTTTGGCTAAGTCATCGGACATGGCACACCCCTCGACGCGCACAGCATTTGTAATGACGAACGCGTCGTGTCGCTGGCGCAATCTCGATACCGTCTTGATGACATCGGCCGCTTCCAGCGCCGTGGCATCTCCGGTGACGCGGATGAACTGGTAGCCGATGAGATCGTCGATTTCGCGCCAATTGACTTCGATGTAGTTTCCGAGGTGCTCCCATGTTGGGACGTACTCCAGACCTTCTTCGGTGATCCTCAGCGCGTGCTTGAACTCGTCAGCAATACAGTCGACAACAGATGACGGGACCTGGTTGCCAACCACGACGACACGGCCGCCACGCAACTTGTAGCCGACATGCTCGTGGCCCAGGATCAGCGTCCAGTCGGCACGCATCAGCGCGCCGACCTGGTCGTCGTTGATGTTCAGGCTGTGGTCACTGTTCTCGGCAAAGCCGTTCTTGTAGTTGCAGTGAAGCAATAGGTACTTGGCGCTTTCAGGTTTGTTTACCGCCTTCTCGATCTCCATGTCGAACAGGGCCTGGTTCGGCATGTGCGGGATGCACCAAATGGTGTCGGTCACAGCTTGGAATCCGCTGTCAAAAACAGCAACTCTCTTGTGTACGTTGGACATGGCCAGCATGTGGACCAGTAAATGGAACGAAGAAAGTTTGTCGCCACGAGGGTTATAGTCGTGGTTCCCGGCAATGAGGGCGAGTGAGCAGGATGGCTTGGACGTAAGCCAGTCAACGAAAATCATTGCTGTCTTGACCACCTCGTTGGTGTCTACTGTGAAGCCGTCGAACAGGTCACCGTTGACAGTTACAACACCTGTTTCGTTGTCAAGGTCGGCCTCAAGCCAGTCACGCAGATAACCCCTCAAAGCCTGCTGCGACTGGGGTGTGGTTCCGCCAGAGCGATTCACTCCGATGTGCAGATCGTTTATACATAACATGGGTATTTACTCCAGTGAGCAGGAGCGTCTATATTGGACACTCCTGCGTGGTTTGTCAAGTTTATCAGATGTCCGTCGCATCGCGGAAGCCCAAAAATACAGGGAATCTGGGGGCATCTTTAACGCCCACCAGGAAGGACTTGACCTTGACCGTCTTGCCAATCAGTGAGTCACGCTGGTTCCACAGCAAGGCCCGATCAGCATCAGTGAAACCAGTACCGACATTGAACGTGACGCCGTTGTCAGTGATGCATGTCAGTGCGCCAAGATCCCCGCGACCAGTCTTGTTCTCCTTGTGGGAGGATCGCTCTGTTTGACCAAGTGCATTGGTAGTGGGCACGTTACCGTTGTGCATGCGCTCTTCGTATCCGGTGACCAAGTATTCGGCATCGGAGAATCTCTTTACCTTGAGCAGGGTGTGGGACTTGGCTGTGGCGCGACCAAACTTGTACAGCGAGTTCGACCCTCCTGCCTTGCGCAGCATCACGCCTTCGTAGCATTTGTCCAGGTAGTGGGTCTCCCAGAACTCAAGGTTCAACTCTTCGGTCAGCGGGTTCTGGGGCACGACAGACACCGAGGGAGCTTCATCCAGCCTCCACACCCTATTGCTGTACTCATGACCAGGGTACTGGATATGGTCAAACACATGGAATGTCACGTCCGGCTCGCCATCGACGCTCATGACAGCCGAGTTCGTATCGCGATAGCACGTCGGTGACGTGGGGTCACCGCAGATCAGTTCGCCGTCGTAATACTCGAGGTGGCCGAACAACTTCTGCACGTGCTTGTTCTTGATCGGCTTCAGGCTGCGCGACATGACGACGCCGTCGATGACGATGGCGCGAATGCCGTCGAGCTTCGGTGACAGTAGCATGTCCGTGAGATCGAGGTTGTCGAGGTCGGCTGGGCTCGCGAGCAGTGGTTTGAATCCTGTAATCATTCGGACGCTCCAGACAACACGGTTGGGGAGTCGTCGCTAATGATCATTTTACCAAGGTTGGTTAGCTCACCCATATTCCTGCCCGTGGCAAGCATGGTAACGCGAACTTTAGCAACATTGACCTCAGCCTGCAGCGAACCTGTGATCTCTTTGGCGAGCGCTGCAATAGCAAGTCCTCGATCAACGGGAAGACTACCGTTCTTGACCTCGACCATGGTCTGGGCGATGAGGCGGCGAATGTCGCCGGAAGTGGTGATGATTTCATTCAGTGGCATTTTGAATCCCCTTGATGGTTTGTTTAAGTTGCTTGGTAAGCCTGTAAGTGAGAACCTGCTCTCGCTTCAGGTCGATGAGTTCTTGTGGTGGGTCTTTCACCTCAAGAAGCCCAGAAATATACGATATGTTTAATGAATCGCATGCTTTTCGTGAAGCAGATCGGCTCTGCTCTCTGAACTTTTCAGGGTTCTTTGCCCGTTGTTCGGCCCTAGCCTTATTGATCGCATCGCGCTTTTCTGCGCGCAGTTTGGCCGCCGCCACTTTCATCTTTTCTGAGTGCTTTCTATACCTCCTTGCATCTTTCTCCCGAACTTTATCTGGGTTTTCTGCGGCCCATTTGAGCGCCCGCGCACGGAACTTTTCAGGATTTTCTCTGTAGTACCTTGCCTGTCTTATCCTTCCAGCCTCGCGGGCCTTTTCAAGGTTGTTTCTACGCCATCTGGCCTGCGCCTCCCTGATCTTTTCACTGTTATTTCCACGTTGCTTGGCGTCCGCAATCCTAATGCACACCTTGCAACGAGCGGTCACCCCACACTTACCACTGAGTTGTTTGCGGAACTCAGACACATCCTTCTCTATCCCACATTTAGAGCAAATCTTCGTGGTCACGGCTTGCTCGTGAGGAATTCACAAATGGAGTCTCGAATCATCAGCAGGATTTTTCTCGCTGACCTTGATTTCGCGCCAGTGGTAACCATCGACCATCACCCTGATGGCAATGGCTTGTGCGTCCTCACTGATGCGAACACCCTCTTGATAATCCACACGCAGCACCATTCTTCTCACCGAATCTTCTCCTTGTCAAAATACCCAAATGCTCTCCGGTTTGACGCCTTTTCGTTGGCGACCATGATGTCGAACCGGACCTGGTTTGCTTCCTTGTTCTGCCTTGCGCGATAACAGTTTCCGCACTGAGCGACAATGATCTGACCCCACTTCCCCTTCGCAATCTTGAAGAAGTCATTTTGAGGGTGCCACCTCTTGCAATAGGAACAATGCTTCGTTGGGATAAAATCAGTCATCTGGCACCCACATTTTATTCCCAGCCTTTAGCTTTTTACGCTGCCATGCGGATGATCTCGCCTTGGCTGCTTCCGCTTGTCGATTGGTCAGGGTTGGGTTTGATCTCCATCCAGCGGGCTCATCAAGCCAGGCATCTCGGCGCGCCTGGCGAACCTTCGAGCAAGCTTCGTGATCGTGGCCTTTCCGGTAGCGAAACCCACCGCACACGTCGCACACTTCGCTAGGTCTGGCGTACTTGTGGTGGAGCATCATCAAAAATACCCAGTGGCTGCGAGCGCGGCCCCGGCCGAGCCATGTGGCGCGAACTCGGTCAAGTCCCAACTGGTCTCTCCGATCTTCAACTCGGTTGCCGCCATTGACCGCCATTGCCCCGACATGTAGTGGTGGACCAGGATCACGTCGTCGCTACCGGCCAGTGCCCACTTCTGCAGAGTTGGCAATTGCGTGAGGCGGGCCGCGGGCAGGCGGAAGAGATGCTTCAACGCCTTGACCTCGATGAAGCCCGCGTACTTGCCGCTGCGGTAGGTGTAATCGGCGGGCTGGGCGTTGACCCTGCCACGCGATGCCTTGGCGTCAGGTAGCCTGTGCCAAGCAAATGACTGGCGCTGATTCATTTGCTTGAACAGCGCCTCGACAACCTTTTCGGTCTCTCCCCCTACATCTTCAGGGGGGAGGGATGCCCACCATTCAGGTGAATACTTTTTCAGTGTGATCATGTTATTTTTCTTTTATAGAGTTGAAGGCCCTACGCAGCGCGTAGGAACGAATGATGCTGATCACCGTGAAGTACAGGACCAACTCGACGTTGGTGCCAAACGACAGGTGAATGTCGTACAGTGGAAAGATCACCATTTGGGAGAGGAAGCTGATAACGAGACCGATTCCGATATTGGTAGCGGTCTCGACTGCGGACATTAGGCGGGTCTGCATGCCATGTGTGCCTTGATGAATTCGGTGGCCAGCGGGGCCACTATGGCATTGCCGTAGGCGCGACATCGTCCCATGTGGTTGGGAGCCCGAGGAGCCATCGGCCTAAGTCCGGGTTGAACAGGGCGCTCAACATCTCCGAACGCCAGCCATTCAATGTCACTCCACTCCACTGGGCAGCCTGTCTCGGCAACTGATCCAGCCTGACACGCTTGCCCGCTGAGGTGGCCATGCCAGGGGTGTCCTTCCAGTCCCGTGTTGTCGGTGTCACCCACCCAACTCTTGGAAGCTCCCCAGTACAGCCGTTGTCGGATGTGCGGCGCGCCGACGCCCGCAGCACAGAGACTTGCCGCCCCTGTGGTGTAACCAATTCCTTCCAGGTCAGCTTGTACAAGATCGAGCCAGCCGTGCTTAGTTGCGCCCTCAACCTGCTCCCCAAACACGGCGACAGGTCGGCATTGCTCGATGAGGTGGAAGAAGGCAGGCCATAGGTGCCGCTCGTCAGCAAACCCATTGTGCGAGCCTGCTTCGCTGAAAGGTTGACACGGGCAACTCCCGGTCCAGACCTGTCGACCGTCACTCCACCCGGCCTTCCGAAGGGCGTGTGACCAGACCCCGATGCCGGCGAAGAAATGACACTGTGTGAATCTGGCAAGGTCTGCTGGGGTGACATCTTCAATGCTTCGTTCATCAACCTCTCCTTGGGCTATAAGCCCTCTTTTTATTAGGTTCCTCAGCCATTGTGCGGCGTAAGGGTCGATCTCGTTATAGTAGGCTGCGCTCATCTTGTTGTTATCCAAACACTATCTACAGTCCTTCGATTTGTCAGGGTGGTGACGGCACTATGGCTTCCTTGGTGGCGGCGGGCTGGGTGGCGGTCTCCCGAATTCAACCCTCACCACACACAACCCAATACGCCTATCCGCACCGTCCAAAATGCACGAGCGTGGACCAAAGAACCCTCTGGCACTGGGGTGCCCACATTTACCATCGTGGTACATCAGGCAGTTGAGTGGAGGTGACTTTTGGTTCATGTGACAACCTCTTCATGCACAGCGACAGGTTCTGGCACCACCACGCCCATGTCGGCCAGCATTGACAAGGTCTCGGTCACGTACCATTCCCGGTCAAGGTCTTCGGGCAATCCAGTGGGTAGGGTCATGCACACTTTCGCCCCGTCCGTCTTCGGCACCTTGTTGCCCGATCCGACGTAGTTGATCGGCGTCGGACTCGACTTGCTCATGTACCAGCGGGCGATACGGCCAAAGGGCGTGCCGCCAACACCGACCTGGACAGGGTTAGGGGGTGAGACCCTGCGCACAGGCGCTTTGTTGGAACCCGTATCCAACCATGCCTGACGCTTCCATTCCCGGTCAGCAACCTTGACCCAGTCATCGACCTCGACAAAGCTGTCGTGCTGGATACCCCCACCCTTCACGGCACGGATAGCGACGAAGTCCGTGATGTCGTCATGAGCATAGATGGCGACACGCGGGTGTGTGCCGTACTTGAGGTATTCAACAGCCATGTCGCTGCACACTTGCATGGTCGGGTTTTTCATCAACCCCTTGGCAGCATACAGACCCTTGCGCTTGACCTTGCCGTCGACCGTGATCGCGAGGTAGTTGTTGACGTCCTTCATGGCGATCTTCGAGTACCGAGTCTCTTCGTACTCGAAGCCCGTGCGCTCGGCATTTTCCGCAACCCTGTCCAGGACACGTTGGCGCATCCGGGCCGGATACATGACAGTGATTCCGTCCGTGTTGGCGGAAAGGACTTTCACAGCCCGATTGAACTGGAAGCTGTGAATAAGACAGAGCAGGTTGAGTTGCCCGGTTAGGGTTACAGCCAGCATCAGGTCTGGAGCGTAAAAAGCACTGAACTGGCTTCCGAGCTTTCCAAATGTGCCGTTGATGAAAATCTTGAGGGCGTTTGATACCTTCATGTTCCCGACCTGCTTTGCCTCCATTCTCCGGTTATATATGTTGCGATACTCTTCAATAAACCTCTCCCCAGACCCATTGCTCAGGCGTGGCGTCAGTCCTGCCTTTAGCATGATGTTTGGATAGTACGATGCCACGTCGAAGTCACTGATCAGCATCTCTTCACTGGCTTCGCGGTAAAGACACTTGTCATGGGTACTGTGCAAACCACCGACACCGCACTGGTACGTGCCATCACCGATGACCAGTGGATCGGCCAGAAACTCGGGAGAAACCACCTGACCATTGGCCTTGTTGATCTTGAACTGCGTGCGCTGCAGTCGGTCGATCAATTCGTTGATCACATCACTGTCAGTGTCGATGAACTCCGGCGCCTTGTACGACACGGACTCCGGGGTGTGTTCGGCACGGGTCTTGATGTTGGCCGCCTGTTTGAGAATGGCCTCGGCCGCTTGGGCGTCAGACTTGCTGCGCAGGTCGACGCCGTATTCCTCGCTCATTTCGACCCGCAACTCGATCTCGGATCGCAGTCTGTTGAACAGCGCCTCGGTCACGCCAAGGTCATTCTGGCAGTACGCTTCAAGGACCAGCAATTGCGCATCGTCCAGGTCCTGGTCATGGTGGAAGGGCATGTCCACCATGGTCGGGTAACCCATGCGACCGGCGTAGGCCTTGAGTGAGGTGCGCACACCGGGTGCGACCTCGAACAGGTCGATGTGGTCGAACTCGACCGGGTCGTAGCCAAATGTGCCGGGCATTTGCCAAGAACGTCCGCCCTCGTTGATCAACTGGTTGGCAATTTCCTTGAGGGTGTGCGGGTCCTTGCCGGCGATGGCGGCAGAGATGAGCGGCGCGTCGAAATGTAGGCCATTGAAGCTGACCCAGCGCAGGTCCGGGCGCTGCAGCATGATGTGCAAACGCTCCATGTCACCGTCAATATGCCACCAGAAGGACGCGACATCACCCGTTTCAATGACCTTGACGCAGACCAGAAATACGGGGGTTTCCGCGCCGATCAATTCGATGTCGAACACTGCGTGGTTCTTCTGGACATTCCAACGGGATGGATGGAGTTTGTCCCACCACTCGCAGGGCTCGGCAGCAGGCTTTGCCCACTTCGCAACCCTGGAATCCACAGGACCGCAACCCGGATCAATACCCTGCTCCATGTTGAGCGGCCTCCGTTGGGTATCCACCCACTCCTCGTGTAGCAGGGCACACTGGTAACTCTCGTACACATGCTGGGCACCGTCGATGATCTTGCGAAATGGCTTGAACTCAGCAACGTCACTTTCGAGTTCGTCCAGTGTCTTGCGCTTCATCATCCCCTCGAGCGCGGCCAGGCCGGTGTTGCCGTAGGCGACCAGCATGTCGAGAAAGGCTTTGGGTCCGAATCCGGCAGCACCTTTGTATTCTGTGCCGTCACCGATCAGGGCCTTGTACACGGGCACGTATTTGCACGGGAACGGGCCGTACTTGTTCTGCTTGGTCAGCGTCCCTGCCCGCCACAACGAAATGCGCTCGTCGATAAGCGTGGTCATGTCGCCGTCGTTGGTGAGGATGACGATCTCGCCGTCGATCTTGCGGGCAAGATAAGCAAGAACATCGTCGGCCTCGACACCGTCCTGGGTAACACTTTGCGCCCCGACTTGACGAAACATTCCCACCAGCGCGTCCCTGGCGAGTTTGAATTCCACATACGACTCGGGCGGACGCTTGCCGCGACCCTCTTTATAGCCACTGTAGATGGCCTTGCGCCGTGCCGTGCTCAATTCCCCCTCCACCACGAACACCAGATCGGTCGGGGTGATGTCCAGGGCGTTCATCACGGAAGTGATGTGGTTGACGGCGTTGTCAAGGCCGAACTGCCAGCCATTGACCTGTACTTCTTTCCCTTCAAAGACCACGGTCTTGCCGAATTCCGGGTCCTTGCCTGCTAAGAGGCACATCCACATTACCGAGCTTGTGTCGATCAACATTTTCATTTCTTGGCCATCCTTCCGGTAATTTGCCAGAGATACCAGACACCCATGATGCAGATATCTGCCCACACAAACAGCACTGCAAACGGCACGACGATTGCCTCGAACAGCAGCATGGTTAGCGCCTTTAGGCACGTCCATGCTGCGGTCCAGACTGCGAACAGGATGCCGAACGGGAGAAGCAGCAGTGCCGCTAGGCGCAGCCCCCAGATGGGCAACTCTACAGGTTCGACGAACTGCAACCAGTCATTCATCTCGGACACCACCTCCTCGCGTTGCTTTCTCAACACCTCCCACCTCATCTCAACCCCCTCATGTTTCTTTTCTCTTCATGCTCAACACAAGGCACGCAGCGGGTGCGTCCTGTGCTCAGTCTGGCAGGTGTCAGGTCGTCACCACATGTCCTGCACTCGGTGATCGGCCAGCTTCCGTCCGGGTTCTGCACTTGCTCGGGCGCAGCCCTGGCACGTACCTCGGCCAGGCTGCGCTGGTTGTGCATTTCGGCGACGTGTGCCGCTGCATCGAGAATGTCGGTGAACTTCTCGGCGTCCTCTCCGCAGCGACTCACGCTTTCATGTCCAATTCGTGCTCATTGCAAGTGGCCATCTTCATGACTTTGAACCCACCAATGGTACAGCGGAGGTTGGTCTCGTGCGTCCATGTTGAGAACGTGCCTTCTCTCACTTGTGCCTCTGATGTGAAGTGCCGACAGTTACTGCACACGGGGAACACTGGTTTGTTCTGATACCCCTGCGCCGCTTTCGCGTCCGTTTGCTTACTCATTACATACTCCCGACGATCTTGTCAACAACAGCGCACAACTCGTCGATGGTTCCACTGTTGTCGATGACGAAGTCTGGCAGGCTGCTCAGACCGAGTTCTGACGCATGATCTCCGGTTGACCCCGTCAAACCGGTGCCGCGCTGCACCTCGACAATAACCCCGCCAAGGGCACGGATGGCGCTCGCTTCACAGTCGAAGCGCACGTCAGGGACCACTACGTGGTCAGTGTTCTTTAGCAGGTCATAGGAGATGGCCCAGCGTTTGACCCAGGTCAATTCCCCGAACGTACCTTTGATCGCCTCGGTTCCGAGCAACTGGAAAATCTGCCGCGGTGAAAGACCCCAGTAGGGGATGATGGTCTCTTTCAGGTCGTCATCCATGGTCTGTGCGTGGGTCAGGCCGAAGATGTTGCGGGCTGCCATTTTCAACGGGTCTGCGAGAGCGATCCGAGTGAACTGATGTTCGGCCCAGAGGTGTTTGGCGATTGTATCTTTGCCGCTGCGGGCCTTGCCAGTGATTCCGATCAGTTTCATATTTTTGTTCTTTCTTGTTATTGTTACGACAATTACTCGTCTTTGAAGAAGTGGGCATATAGCCTGTTGATGTACATCTGCTGCGTTACAGGGTTGGGTGGAAGAGGTCGGCTTCCCAGGCTGCAAATTACCTTTGTGAATTGCCCACTGCTCATCCATTTCGGGACGAGTTGCTTGTAGAGCGCGGCGACAGGGTCCTTGGGGTTGTAAAGGATTTTGAGCCACGCCTCCATCTGCGTCTTGCTTGGGGTCCTCTTCGGCACCGACATTTCGGCCATGCGCCTGAAGTTGAAACCGGGCTGCCCCATGTGGATGGCTGCGAGTACGTCAACCAACCCTTTCCCGCGCCGGTTCGCTTCGCGGTAGAGCGAGTAGAAATGGGTGTCCATACTGCGAAGCTCAGGCCTGCGGGTGAGCACCTCCCGGTGATCGACGACGACCTTGGCCCCGGTGCAGAACCGCGAATGCACCACCCCGTCAATGATACCGTAGGAGCACTCGTCGTGATGGACCATGATCGAGTTGCCGTCCCATGCCAGTCGCGCCCCCTCTGCGGTGCTGAGAGCGAACAACAGGCGCACGGTCTGCTCGCCAAAATCACCCCGCTTTGTGACATACTGGCAGAGCAACTGGTCGGCTTCGGTCAGGTCCTCGACCGAGTCCCCCTCGTGGGTGTGGTGTGGCCACATCCATGTGTCGAACAATTGCTGTGTCTCTGGCCCGGTGTCCGGGGTCGGTGGGCACATCAACTCTCGAATCGGAACAGCCTCGAATACCGCTTCGGTGGTCATGGGTGGAGCTTTGTAGATAATGCGGTGCGCACGGGCAGCGAACTTGCCATGCATGCGCAGCAGCCACATCAGCCGGGTCACGACCTTGTCGATTGTCGCGGCTCTGGCCATTAGACAGAAAGCATCGCCGCTTTCTCGGCGTCGAGGTTGCGGTTAATACTGTTTTCAAGTGCGAACCCGTTTGGATAACGCGCTTCGAGCTTGGCGATGTTGCGAGTAAAAATTTCTGACCAAGTCAACCCTGTGGTTTTCATCATCAAGGTCATGAACCAGGCGATATCTCCGAGTTCTTCTGCAACATGGTCGATATCCAGTGTGCGTCCATAGGCCACCACTTTCTTGACAGTGTCTGCGACCTCTCCCGCCTCACTGGCGATCCCTAAAGAAGCGTGAATAAGGTCGTTCATATATCCAAGGTCGTTGGCCAAGCGCATGGCCACGGGGGTGTATTCTTCAGGTGTCATTTTCATCCTTGCAAAAAACCCCGGACATGTCCGGGGTTTGGTCTGAGCAACAACGGTCAGGCGGCGAGATCATAGTCCCGGCCGTTGTTGCTACCCAGCCAGAGGGCAATGGCGCGGGCCGCGGTGCCGGCGTGGGGGTTGCCACGGGTCGAACCCTTCTTGATCGGAAAATGCTTCTCGGCGAACGCCTTGATCTCTTGACCCATACGGATGGAGACGGTGGAAGCGTCGGCGGCAGCTTCGGTGTCAAATTCGGTGCCGGCGCTGTCGAGGTATTTCTGGATTGTTTGTGCCATGGTGAATCTCCTTTGTTGTTGTGGTTCGTGGGTGGGTGCTACAGGGCGAGCAGGGCTGCTCGCAAATCGGGTTTGAGGTTGGTGCATTTGTTCAGCAACCAGTCGACGTAGCTTTTCGGGATGTCTGAAAGCAGCAACCCTTGATGCTTTCCGAAAGGCATCTTGGTAATGACAACTGGAATGTTCTGGATGTGGAGCAATTCTTCGATACTGCACCCGGCGTCACGCAACATGCAGCGAGTCATCTCGATGAGCACTTCGATGTCCCCATCCGCACTATGGGCCTTGGCCCGGTCCACGGTGATGCCCAGCATGTAGGCCAGAGTGGCCTGCTTGTGGTTGTCGGAATCCGGGTAAATCTGGCGGGCACACTTTAGGGTGCAGAGTGTTTGCGCCGACTCGGCCATGTGGGGTTGCAGGTATTTGAAATCGAAGCTGGCGTTGTGCGCGATCATCAGAACGTCTTCGCCTGCAAGAGGTGCCCCTTCACCGGCCATGTACTGCTCAATTGTCGGTGCGTCGGCAACCATTGCGTCGGTCAGTCCGTTGACTGCCCCGGCCCCGGCCGAGATCGGGCGCCCCGGATTGATCAGACTGACGCTGCTGGCAAGGACGTTGAGGTCGGAGTCTGTCTCGGCCCATGCCACCTCACAAATCCTGTCGTCCTTGCCAACCCCGGTGGTCTCGGTGTCCGTGAAGAAAAATCGCATTATCCTATCCTTGATGTAGGTCCCGGTTACGGTCTTCCGGGGTCCCAGGCGGCGCTAACCGCCTGGACCGTGTCGCTTCAGCACATTAGCCTTGCGCTAGGGGTTACCCGTTGGAGCGGGGAGAAAGTTTTCGGGCCAGCCGCTGGCTGCCGAACACATGTGCCAGATGGCCTGTTGTCATTTTGCCTTGGGTACGTGGAACGAGAAGTTGGTGTACTTGTTGGTACCTGAAGTACGCTTCTCGGCGTGCACCTCGATCACGTCGATGGGCTTTGCCAGACCCTTGCTTTCAAGCAGGCCGCGGGTGGTGGCAAAGGCCGTGAATGCCCCCATCGAGGTTTGCGATGCTTGAAGACACGCCAGTTGCCGGTCGTCGAGCCCGATGTCACCGGTTTTCTCGGACCAGGTCACGAACCCCCACAGGTCCATGTAGGGTGACTTCTTGGCCTTCGAGAATCCCTGGGCCTTCAAACTTTCGATGTAGTCGGAGAGCGACGATCCATCACCGGACAAGGTCTTGTTGTCATACGAGACCTTGAAGAAGTCCTTTGACTCATTGTTTTCCTCACCACATCCGACAGCCCAGCGATGGTTGAAGCTGATCAGTTCGAATTGGATCTTGGTGCCCAAATCCTTGTCCCCAAAAGACATCGAGCCCTGCTCACCCTTGATGCGGGGCGCGGCGAGGGCAAGACCCTCGACGGTGGCCGTGTCGAACACACAGTTCTTGTCTGCGAACGCGACACTGAACTTCGGATTTTGTACTCCCTCGTCAACATCAACAACAGCAGTGGTCGCCGCATTGGCGATGGCGGTTGTGGCGGCCACGCCAGCATCCTGTAGGTTCACTTTGTTCACTTCGGTGGCCACGTCGGATGTGTCCTGGGGCTCGAACTCGGGTTGGTTTTTGATGCTCATGATGTAGTCCTTATGGTTATGGTGATCGTTTGGTTCGATGAAACAAGGGTGCATTTTACGCCCCTTCTGTGTTGTGTCAAGTTATTTGTTCATTCGTCACTCCTCTATTTTATGGCAAGTTAAACGAACCAGTCGTCAGCAAAAAGCAGCACGAAGACAGCGACCGTGGCCAGGGCCAGAAGCTCTGTTGCGGTCATTTCAAGAGTTCGTAGTCGTTGCGGACGACCTTCCAGAAGCGGTCGGAAAACTCCCCGAAGCCGGAGTTGATCGCCGCTGCCACGTTCTCAGCATGCTTCGGTGTCATGGCCGGGAGGTTGACAAACTGCTCAGGGCCGTGGTTCAGGTAGCCGTCTGTTTCAACAATGCGCATGCTGTACTCCTAGATGGTGGTGAAAGAATCGACGCCTTCCTTGTCCAGGTAGGCGAGATCAAGTTTGAAGACCACAGCCTTGACCGAATCAAAGAGCAGGCTGCCGGGGCATGCCCGCTGCAAGGTACCGCCGTAGTTTCCAAGGCTGGTGGTGAAGGTGGTGTGGGTGTCGAACAGCACTTCCATGCCCAGTGAGCGTTGGTAGCGCACGTACTTGTCGTATGCCGTGCGGATTTTGAGGTCGATGGTGCCGTCGCCGTTGATGGTGTAATCGACACCCTCGACCAGTTGCAGGGTCGGGTCCTGGTTGCGGGTTAGTTGTGCCATGGTGTCAAGGACCCTGCTCGCTTCCGACATGTTACGCGGAATACTGTCCATGACATTGCCGAGCACCGATTCGCGCAACTCGGCAAGGCGGGCGTCGAAGCGAGTGCCAAACACCTGGGACAGGGTGTTGCGCAGGAAGTCGAGCCCGGTCAGGGTCACGGCCAGGTTGAACGCTGGGCGTGTGGCGTCGTCGGCCATGGCCGGCGAGACCTTGCCGGAAACGGCCTCGAAATTGGCGGTGATCGTTGACTGCAGAATGTCCATGTCAATGGCCATGGCCCCTTCAGCTAATGCCTTTCCGATACTACCCATGCGCGATGCGTCTTTCAGGCACGCATCGAATTGCGGGGAGCGCCCGTTGCGGTCGGACTTCGACAGGGCAACGACCACGCAACGCTCGAGGATGGCGCTTTGGTCCTCGATAGCTTCCCCAACGAACACAATTGGGGCGGCATTGGAGTAGTCGGTGACAGTCAGTTCCTTGGTGGACTTGTCACCTCGCCCGAGACTGCCGCGGGCATAGTTATCAGCCGTGTAGTTGCTGCGCAACAGGGCCTGCAGAAAGTCTTTGGTGTGTTTCGGCAATTGCCGCGCCTTGACCTCTTCAAAGACCAGTGGGAGGGATGCCGAGGTGGCCACAGCCGAGATGATCGGAAACATGGTCTGACCAGCTACCGAGAACTGCCGCGGCTCGGCCTGGTAGTAGTGCATGTGGTTGAGCAGGATCACGGTCATCGACTTGCCGGCACCTGCCTGCCCGAAAATCTGCAATGATGGGAAGCGTTTGAACCGTTTGCGGACCAACTGCGTGAGAAAGGCCGCCGAGAACCAGCCCAGCAACTTGGCCAGGTTCGGGGAAGTGTTGATGGTAAGCAGGTCGGCAATGTACCCCTCGTCGTTCAGGCACAGGGCCGGGGCGTGCATCAGGTCGGAGTTGTAGGTTCCTCCCTCCTTATGCACGCCGTGAAATCGGTAACTGGCCTTGGGGTTGCGTGTCTTCACACCATCGGGAGATGACCAGATGACATCCTGGAAACCGGACCCGCGAGGGCTGACAATGTCGATCCCCTCGCGCTCCACAGCGAATACATTTTTGTTAGATCCTTTGCGGAAAATATCCGCCAGATTGTTAACATGCATATCTGAACCTCGCATTGAAGCGCCGAATGTCAGCGCCCAGTTGTTGAATTGACCACGCGTCGAGAAGGCGCTCATGGGGAGAAACTTCTTGCCGCGATCCTTGTTGTCCAGGGTGACGTCAAGCTCGTAGCCGATCTGGTCCCCGTCTGTACCGAACATGACAATAGGGTTGAGCAGGCCAAGATCGCAGACACTACGGAAACCCTCGTCGCCCCGAATGAAGATGCCTTGACTACTGATCCGTATTGACCCCGACTCGACCACAGCCGGTTCGTCTTCACACTCATCCCCATCGACCGTTTTCTTGACGGCAGGCGGGTCCGGGGTGTACTCGCCGAAGGTGATGTCAGCATTGGCCCTGACATCTGGTATGAGCAGAGCCAGGATGGCGCCAACCGAATATTCGAGCGTGATGTTCTGATAGGCGTATCGGTAACGCCCCCGCAAGTCGCGCCGGCGCTTGGCAGCGGTGCTGTATCTGGACGAATCGCTGACGTGGGTCGAGATCAGGCCCTCGGCATCGGCCAGCAACTGCTCCTCTGTGCGGCCCAGTTCGTTGGCAGTGATCGCCAATTGCAGGGATATCTGGCTCCACCCCACACCAGGGGCGAGACCCACTCCTTGCAGGATCAGGTTCAAGGTCTCTGGCCATTCCCCATTGAACTTGGTCAATTGACCGGTGACCCGCTTCTTGCTCTTGGCCTTTGCAACAGCCTTGGTCACTCTGTCCCGAGACTGGGAAAAGAGCAGGGCAAGGTCCGGGCAAAGAATCGGTGGTTCTACAGGCAGGCTGTTGCGCGGCGACGAGCAGAGTTGTTCGTAAAGTTCGCTTGTCATCGCCAGTGCTTCTTCGGCGGTGATCTGGATCTTGTACTTTCCGTTGTCGCGCTTGACGTTCGGGCAGCGCCACATTCGACCGCGACTGGCGCTGTAAACGCTCATGTCCAAGGTGTCGACTACTAACTTGTTCGCGATCTCCTTGTAGATGTGGGGTAGCCCGATGGTTCCCGCAAGCGGTGGTTTGCCCATGAACAGGCCCTGCGGAACCTCGATGTGATAGCCCTTCCCCCCTGTCGCATAGAGTCGCAACATCTCGAGGTTCACACCCTTTGCCACCAGGCTGACCAGAAAGACCTTGAAATCTTCGGTCACTTCGCCAATGTCATCGGAGTCGAAATCGAAATACAACGGCCCCTCATAACGAAGGGCCAACACCTCTTCTCTTGTCAGGTCTGCTTCAAAGCTGTTGTCAACGTCAAGGGCGCTGACCAGTTGCGGTTTCTTGGTGCGAATGATGGCTTCTCGTTCGCTTGCCAGGGCGGGGTGCCAAGTGTTTTTCTGCGCCCCCCAGAACATGTACATCATACGGGCGCCTCCGACCTTGCGGAGGCTAGTCGGGTTGTCACTTTTGTTTTTCTCCCGGTGGTTTTTGCTGCGCGAACGCCGAGGCTACGCCGATGGATGGAGCACGTCAATGCTTTTGGGCATTGACGTACTCATTACTCACACAGTGGCCAAACGTCTGGTTGGTTGGCGTCGATTACCGCCACCGTAGAGCGCCTCGCGCAGCAGCGCCTTCGATTGTTGCAGTGGGTTCACCAATTCCTCCTTGGCGGTGAGCGCCTCGACGACGTGCTGCTGGATGGTGCCCAGGGCACACCCCATGCGGATGTTGCAGACGGATCGCTGCCCATCCCGATGCACACGGGACAGGGACTGGGTCCAGTGAGACACCGCTACTGGTGGCTCGGCGTAGAAAACGTCCGAGCATACGTGCTGGATGCCGTCCGTGCCCTGCCCCGCACTGATCGGTTGCATGACGATGCCCCGACACTTGTCGTCGCCGAGGAACTTGTCGAGCGCCTTCTCCTTGTTCGCTCTCGACACATCACCCCAGATGCCGGGGAACCCGAAGCGGCGGACCAACTCCTGGTTGGTCCGCCGGTAGTTGCCGAAGATGACCAGCTTCTTGTCACCCAACTCGTCCAGGATGTCTTCGACCAGCCCGTACACGGCCGACTTCAGGTCCGGGTCCTGAGCAAAGTGATGCCACTGGCAGATGATCTGCCCCAGGGCGTGGTAGAGGGTACTGGCCTGGGTGGCGTCGATCTTGTCCCCGTCCGGCAACTTGAGCAGTTGCTCCTCAGCAAGTTGGCGATAGAGGGTGTAGTGGCGCTTGTCCAGGTCGTAGTCGATCTGCGTGATGATCGCTTCCGGCAAGTCGAGCAGTACCTCTTCCTTGGTCTTCCGATCCGCGTTGACCAGCAGGTTGGAAGCGAGCAGGTCGAGGTTCTGGTATGCAATCGGTTTGTCGAAGAAGTCACGCTCGGCAACATGCAATTGCTCGAACTGGTGCAGGTTGCGGTAAATGGCCGGGGCGGTGAATTTGACATAGGCGTAAGTGTCCATGGGGTTGTTGAGCGGGGTGCCGGTGAGCAACTGGATCGTTTGCTCGGCCGTGAAATCGCGCACCAGCCGATAGTTCTGCGTGCCCACGTCCTTGAGACAGTGCGCCTCATCGACTAGGACATGCACGCGCTTTGGGCCAAGCTCCTGGGTGATGCGGGCGAAGTCACGCTTGAAAATCTGGATCGACATCAGCACCACCTCAACACCCAGGTCCATTATCCGGCGCTGTGCCGGCGAGCCCTGATACATCAGCACGTCGAGATTGGCGCCGCTTTTGTGCTTGATTTTCGCCAACCAGCGTGACCACTGCCGGACCAATGACGGGGGTGTTATCCCGAGCACTACATCCGACCCGGACAACATGCGATACAGGGCACAGTACGTGGCACCTGCGGTCTTTCCAAGACCGGGGTGCCAGTACAGTGCGGACCTTGGCAATGGGGCCAGTTCATTCACCCCGTCCTGCTGAAAGGGGTAGAGAGGGAACGGCATGATGTAATGCCGTTCAACAAGTTCACACGGGGTCATGGGTCTCGATCATCCCACCCTCCGAAAATTGACCCGCTTCATGTTCCCATCCTCGACCACACCGAGCAGTCGTTTCTGCGCAAGGTGCGCTCGCTCGGCCATGATGTTTCTGTAGTTTGTCGGCCAATTCGTGGTTATCACATACCCACCTTTATCTTCTCTCAACCAGTTGTTCAGGAACTTCAACGGTAACTCCTGGAGCCATGCTCTGAGTTGTGTGCGCATACAAGAGTGGATGCTGTCGGCGATGGGGTTATTGAGCGCTGCACCAACCCCCTCGCTGTCCACCCGCGGTTCGAGCAACCAGAACAGGTTGGCCTTTTCCTGGTCGAAGCACAGGGTGCTTTGCGGGGCCTGCATTCCCGGATTGAAAACGAACGGGTGTTCGTTATAAACCTCGCATCGAGGATTCTTGCTGTAGATTTTCATACGGCTCCTTTCGCGTAAACGGCGTTACCGATCAAGATGACACGCTGCGCAGTTTTGCACAGTCTGTTGGCCTTGTCCATGAATCCGTCGTAATCAATGACGAGCGGTTCCCCGCCCATGTCGAAGCGGTGACCAAGTGCCAGTCCCCGCAACGTGTGCATGCTTGAAAACACCTCATCAAGCAGGATCGTGGCACCCCACACAGCCTTGACGGTGCCGAACAGCTTCTTACCGGCGAATGCAACACCTTTCATGCTCACTCCATCTGCAGTGGCGACAACCTCACCCTCGAAAGGGCCTGACGTGGGGGAAAGGGACCAACCTGATTCGTTCTTATTGATGAGAAACTTCATTCGCTGTGCTTTCTGTATGTTTAGTTGCTGTTTGTCGGAATATGTCAGGCGGCGAGAGGGCTGAGCAAGCAGACCTTGTGCGGATATTTACCGCGAACATCCCTGTGAAAAGCCTTACCCACAGACTCGGCATCAACCAGGTTCTCGTACACACTGAATGGTGCCCCAGCGTATTCGTAGGTGGTGCCTGAATTGAAACGAATGTAAAGGGTGTCGGACCCGTCGTGTCCGACAGCTTGAATGTTACTTGACACTACCAATTTCTGAAGCATGTGCTTCTCCACGAATAATCCGGCCGCAGCCGGTTTGATGAAAAGGTGCCACCCCGAACAGTTTTCCCGACTGAGCCGATTCCTTTCAGTTATTGGCTATCGGGATGGCGGTTGGAAACCTGTCAGTATTCTGTCGAACCGCTCTTCATGATGTCGACTCCGAGTTCTTCGATTTCGTCGTCCGAGAATTGCTCATGCATGGCGCAGTACGCATCATCGTAGGTTGCGTGAGTGCTCAGGACGCGCTCGTTGTTGTAGCCGGTGTACATGGCGAGTTGCCATGACCCCAACCAGGTGCCGCACAATTCTAGGTTCTGGCTCTTGGCAAATTTAACAGCCTCGCCTTTGGTGTTGAACCAGGGTTGAACACTGTCAACACCTTTGACATTGAGTAAGCGCCACGCATTGACTAACCACTCGCGCTTGAGATTGAATCTCTCCTGTGTGTCCTTGCATAACCAAACCTGTGTCATTTCGTCACCTTCGCCAAAAGTTCAAACACGTCGGACGTCACCCGCAACGTGGCCCGCAACGGGGACGTGACAGCCTTCCAGAATTGGACGGATCTCCAGTACGCCATCATGGAAAATGCTCCTTGGTAAAACAGTCGTTGAACTCGGAGACGGAGAAGATGACCCCGAACCCGTCTTCTGTCCACAGTTTGTAGAACGACGCGGCATGACCATTGCTCTGGACAAAGTCGTATTTGTATCGACCGCCCACACAGAAGTGTGCCGGTCCGTCCGGTATGCTGTAACACGTGGCCGTCATTGCAGCTTCTCCGCCATCAACCAACACCTGTAGATCAGGCTTGGCTGGTCAAGATTGGTGACCCATAGTTGCCTTTGTTGTCTTGCCGCATCCAGGGTGCCGTGCCAGGGCTTGTTGGTCGCCGGGTCGTTGACCCACTTCCAGCGCGGAGCACAGCCCGGCTTACCTATGTTGACTTGAATTCCCCACATTGTCTACTCCTTCATGAAATGGCTTGCTCCATGGTAGTGTGGTTGACCATGGAGGTGTCCCGACAACTACGTCACACTCGTTGGTGTTGACGCAGTTGCCGAATTTTTAGTGATCGCTCCGATGCTCTATATCACTGTTTCTGCTGGAACTTCAGCCGCTCAGGCCCAGCGCCAGCAGGTCGGCATCCGTCAGTCCTGCGGCTTTCGCTTTCGCCACTGCCTCGCGCTTGGCGTCAATCGCAACCTGCGCTGCGATGTCTTCGCGGGTCGGCTCCACCACGGTGAGGGCCGCGCTCGGCGCGTACCACTTACCATCGATCTTCACCAACTCCATCGTCCGCACCGGGGCGCTCATCACACCGGCCCAAGCATCTCGCAGGTCGGCCAGCGCAACCGGGTGCAGCGCGTTGTCTGCTAGGTAGTTGGTCATGTTGCGCAGCATTGAGCGAGGCCCTTCGTGGCGCCTCCGGCCGAGGAACACGTCCTCAACCAGCGGCACCAGCGGGCGCAGTCCGCGTTGGTTCGCGGCCATGCCGATGGAGTGCTCGCGCTGGTACGTCTCAGTCGTGCAGCGTCCGATAGCGTCGGCCCGCGCCCATAGCCAGCGTCCATCATCGCGCTGCACTTTTATTTCCGCTATCGGTCGCTGTCCGGTGATGTCCATGTCCACGTACTCAATCTCCCATCCGGCGAGCGCCATTACTTGCTGGCACCTGGCCAACGCTTGTGGGATAACTGACGCTTCGAGCGGACATGCCGCAAGAGGCGCGGCAGGACGGTCATCTAGCACGTTATGCCCATTCAAGATTCTCCCGCGTTTCGTACCGTGATTGTGCTCACTACACACTTTATCACGAAATGGCTTGCTCAATGGCATCATACTCGGCCAAACCTTGCCCGAGCAGGCGGCAATACGTGCGGGCTTCGCGGGTGCTGCGGAAGATGCCGATTGAGCGCGCCGCGTGGGTGCCAAACTTCTTGATGCGGGCAACCTCACGCTCGGCTTCATCAGCCGATTTGAACGTCATGTCGTTTTGCCCATCGGAATGGACATAGCGGTGGCCTGTGGTTTCGTTGTGGCGAATGATCACGAACATTGGTACTCCTCAGTGTTGACGGTAACTGACTACAGTGACTTCTTTGCTCCAGCAGGCGCGGCACGGGCCGCACTCGCCACCTTGTTGTGGTGCTTGACACGCATACCCTACAGGCGGCTTCGCCTTGTGGACGTTGGCGTAGTTGATGCCGGGAACGGTGAGCGGTTTCACCGGGACGTCCGGGAACGTGGCCGAGACCCTGATCACCAGATTGTCCGGGATGGGTGATTTTACTGCGGCCTGACGAACGAAGCTACGTTCGCGTGTGGCCAACCAGTGTTGGCACCACGGGGTCTGCCGGCACACCTCGAAGATTTTGAGAAGCATGTCGGCACTCTGCAAATCCCCGGAGTCGAACCAGCGAAACCAACGGTCGTTATCGAGAGCGACGACCATGGCCTGGACCCAGTCCTGGTCATCGAACGCGTCGAGGCGCCGCTGCTGGGCCTTGACAACGGTGCTGGCGTACATCTTGTAGTGCCCCTTCTGTGCATAGCACTTGTTGCACACCGTACCCTCGATTTTTGACAGCTTCGACCCTATTTTACAATGCGAGGTGGGTATCCCGAAGGACTTGCCCGGAATCTTTGAGGTGTTCGACAGCCCTCCAATCTTCTGGAGGGCGATCACTGTTCGCATCAAGTGCTCCCCTTCTTGACACCACGAAGCCTACTTTGCACGGTAATGGTCTTCCCGAGAGTCTGCTCCAGTTTGTCTCTGGCCACCTTGGCGTCGTTGATGTCCACGAACCGGCCCGCCAAGTGCTCCTTTCCCCGGTGGATGGTACGAACAAACCACTTGCCGCGCTGGTCAAGGGTGATGCCGCGCATTTCATGAAGCACCACAGGTGACAGTCGTTTATCCAATGGAGCAACAAACCGCTCGTTGGTTATCGGGTGCGGACTAGTAAATCCAGCCATCTCCATAAGCGTGGGTGTTTTCATCGTGCTCAATCGGCATAGCACGGTTGAAGCGGGACTTCACGCAGGCCCCACTTCTCGACCATTCCCGCGAACCTGTCCTCGGTGTAGGTAAATGCATGACACCCATGTGTCCTGGCAAACACAGTCTCGACGGCACTGCCAAAATCCTCAGCCTCGACCACCGAATAACACTGTTTGAGGTTGGTGCCACAACCGTATGTAACATACAGTTTCATGTCGTTTCTCCTAGAAATAGCCGATCAACTGGTACTGGTCTTCCCATTACGCTTCGCAATCCATGCATGTCATCCGTTGCTGTGCCACACCACCGCCAGTAACCACGAAATCACCTTCGATGTTTTCCTCACCACATGCCGGGCAGCGAGCACCTTCGTACTGCACGTGCTCTTTGTCGCTCGCCCATTGGCGGTTGTCGTTTTCAAGTGTTACTGACATTGCTGTTTCTCCTTGTATGCTGGGCATTTGTAATAGATTGCCATTTCTCAACCCTCCATCATGTCTTTGATGTCGCGTTCAGCGACCCTGAGCTTGTGGTCAGCCATTTGGAGTCGGAACTCCAGATCAAGCTCTCGCTCCCGCGTTTCGCCAAGAAGGCGATCCATCCTGGCCCATAGCGCCTTTTCAAGCGGGGTCCTTGGATCAACATACTCGACGAACTCATCATCGCTCATCCATCCAAAGTAAACCTCTTCTCCTGTCATCTCGGACTCTCGATAAAGTACCGGCCTTCTGCCCGGTTCAGTGTGCAGCGTTCTCCCAGCTTCAGGTCGGGGCGACCAATACAGACATCCCCAGACTCGATCTTGTCCATGACCGCGGCGCGGGTAAAACCCTGGCGACCGTAATAGCCGAACGCGGCGGCCATGTTGCTGAAGTGGTTTGTTCCATAAATCATTCTTCGCACTCCATTGCGTTGTCGATTGCGTCACGTAGCGTGTCAGCAGTGTGGTTGCTCAGTGGTCCAGCATGCCACCCGTCGAGCACCTCCTTCGTCAGATAACCTCTTGTTCCGTCCGTCAGTGGCACCCGCACGTTTCTGAGTACCGGCCATGCGCCGGATATGGTTCGTTCCAGCCAGTTAAGCCGTTCAGTGTCTGTTCTCATTTGACCGCTCCGTTATTATGGGCAACATCAGCCAGAAAAGACTTCACAACATCCAATTGACACATCTTCTTCCATGTATCATCACTGCGTGTATACCGTTTCAGGTATGTTGCATTGCGCTCAATTATCGCGGCGGAATCTCCATTTTTGAAGGCATCGATTGGCACATAAAGTGAGCGATGACCGTTGATATCCGCACCGAATCGAACATAAAACTCGTAGGCTCTACCAAAGTTGTACGTATAGGCGTCGAACTCGTACGTTGCCAACCACGGGGCCATGGCCAACAAAGCTGGCCGGATGATCAACTTCGAGTGATAGTTACCCTGGTGAACATAAGGCACCATATACAAGTCGACAGTGACAAATTCGGTCTTCTCCCAACCGTCCTGCCTCACAAAACGGTAGCATCTGTTGGCGCGAAAAATATACCTATGGGGTCCGTAGGGCTCTCTGTAGTTGGTGCTTCTATGGTTCGCGTCTTGAAGCGGGACTTGTTTTTCTTCAACAAGGTCAGTGACCTTGTATAACATCAGGCCGGCATCGACGCGCTCTTGGCCAAATACGGCGCACATCTCCCGGTAATCTTTGAAGAATTCCCGGCGCTCTTCGAGAGTGAGTGTTGTGGGTAGTGGCATTTACTTCTCCTTGAACATTAGTTACAGGTTGTTTATCTGGCAGGCTCGAAGTTGAATCGCCAGTGTCAGCAGTCGGCGCGGAACACCCCGCCGCTGGCAGTAGGCCACGGTTGCCCACCGACCCCATTGCCGGTAGTGGTTAGCGGCATTGATCGCGATTTGGGCCTGACCCATGTCAGTATTCATCCGGCAACAAGACTGTGGTCACGCTCCTGTCCGACTCCGTGATCACCCAATAAGAGACGCCATCGACAACGTATACCGACAGGATGCGGTGGCCGTCAATCACAGCATCGTCGTTGGTTTTCGCATCCTCGAAACAGACGTCACCCCAGTCACCGGCCTGATGGCGGGCCTGGATGTCGCCCATCTCTCTAGTCGATATCCAGGCCAGTGCCTCTGGAGTTGCGGCAATGGTGCCGAGTTCAAACAGGTTGGTTCTCATCTATGTTCTCCACTGTAATCGCCACCATAATCTTCATCCTCATTGCTGGCCCATACAATCGGTTCGCCGCCGATGTGGGCGTTGGCTTCTTCAAGCAACTCACGGGTAGTTGAATCCCAATGGTCATCGCTGTAGTTGCGAAGCAAGTAGTTGGTAAGCTTCCCGAGTATATCGTGGTAAGTTTTAAGGTGTTTGATGCGACCTTCAAGGCTGCCTTCAGTCATGATTCCACCTCGTCCTGTAGTTTTCCAATGAAACCTGCATAGCCCCCGTACCTGTGTGGCCACTTATCGACCAATCTCTGTAACTGCTGGTTGGTCATGCTGCCGTCGCGGACCATGTCCATGAACAGGATGTCGCGGTCGCCAATCTTGCGCTGCTCTTCGTAGACCATTTGGAGTTGAGTCTTCACGAGTCGCACCCAATGTTGGCAAAATCATCGTGATCGGCATTGCTCATGATCGAGGCAATGGCACGGGCCACGCCGCGTGCCGTCTTTACACCGTGTTTCGTTTGACACATCGGTTGCTTGAGATGGAACATCTCCATGATGCGCTCGCCGATGTCGCCAGCGAGCCGGTCATCATCCATGATTCGGTCAAACAATTCTTTCTGTTTTCTCATGTGAGAATCTCCTTGTTGAGTTGATCGGCCACAGCCTGCGCCTCTTTCTTTGTCAACCAACCGCGGCGCACAGGGCCGTTCCACCACTTATACTTGCGTGGCTTCACATCCGGCCTGGCGCATACTTTACGCTGTCGCCCGTCGTAGTCCTCGTTACACCCCATCACGAACCACCCCGGCGCAATGCCGAGGCCCTCTGCGGCGTAGAAGTTTGTGTAAGTGCGCCCTTTAAAATCTGGTCCAGGGTCAAAGATATACTTCATTACACACACCATGCGTTTTCGACAATCCGCATCAGCATATCTTCATCTTCCTTCTCTTCGTCATCCATCTCATCAGTGTCGTAGTACATGTCCAGCAACGCTTGGGCGACCTCCGCAATAGTGTCGCCCAGGGTGTAGTCCGTGCAGTCCATGTAGCCTGGTGCCGTGAGATTGCCGTAGTACATATTGACGATCTCGAACCGTTTCATGCGCGGGAATTTGCGCAACACCCTGTACACTGCGTTGTACTCGTCCAACTCCTTTTGTGTCATATTGTCCTCATTGAAGACCTGATCAGTGTAATGCCCGCATGGTAGGTCTATTCCGTTGTGCCGGCAAAACACCGGACCTTCGATGTCGTCCGAAACGAGGAACAACTCCCTCGCATTTGATACTTCTGCTCTCATGAATGCCATTTTAGTTCTCCTTAAGTGCGTCTTCGAGCGTGAGTAAGTCCGTGTCGGCGTAGTCTCCGGGTCCATCGCGGAAGGGGAATACGAAGCGGAACCAACCCCCCGCCAATATCTTGATGTGGCAGCCTTCGATTCGCTCACTCGGGATCATGCAAACACCCTCGTCATAGAATTTGTACCTCCCGCTATAGGTCGACAAGGCGGACGACAGGTCTTGAGCCTCAAGGTAGGCGAAAACGTCCAGCATTTTGTACAGCCACTTGTCGGCGATCTCGACTTCCACCTCGTCAGGGACTTTGCCCCACACAGTGTCATCGACGCAAACTTCAACTCGGAATTTCATCAGTTAGCCTCCACATAGTCAGGAACATCTCCGTTTGCGATGAACAAACAACACTCGCCGCAGATAGTCAACGTGCAGTAGTCATTGTTCGTTGCCGGGTCGATTGGCAAGGCCGTGGCAGCATACCTGTCACCCGGCAGTGCCCCACACAGATCGCATTTCTCATGTGAGAAACCAAGATCGTTTGGGTTCTCACCGCGCTCTTGGCATTTCCACTCATCGAAAGTTTGGAAGGCACCGATATCGTCACCGAACGCGACCTGGTTCATCACGTTGTGCCCCCACTCCATGTAACTATCCCAATCAATACCGCACTCCTCGTCCGTCCATCCAAGAACAAGGTTCGGGAACCCGGTCGGTGTATTGTCTGCGATCATTGCTTCGTAGTCGCCGCGTTTCACATCTACCTCCTTGAAAATACCGTTTTCAAAATTTCCGCGACAGGTTTTCCAAAACTTTGGATTTACCTGTAGAAGGTTGCGTTCGGGTACGTGTCGCGGGTTAGGCGCTTGGCCGCGTCCCGGTTCTCGGCCCGGACAAAGCCGTAGACCAGACCGTCTTCGTCGTGCTCACACATGAAGCCAAACATGTGGCCGAACTTGTTCGACGGGGAGCCCCAGTAGGTCCCGGCCCGGTCATAGCATCGGTCAACCATGTCGAGTTTCTGCAAGTGGAATTTGTAGGGCGCGTCAGGGTCGCCTCGATATCCGATGTCACCCATCTGGGCGCCGTATTTACTGGTGGTAGGGTGTTTTTCTAACCAGTTGTTGATGTCCATTGTCACTCACCAAAGATCGTCAAGATCGACAGGGGTGACATCACCTTCGTCGTCAATAACATCAAAATAATTGGCTACTGACTCGGGGTTGAGTTGGATAGCCTTTGCTACACGGGCGGCTTCTTGTGGGGTATCTGCTTCAATTTCAATACCCCACGTAACATAATAATTCATTGTTCACTCCTCAAAAAGAAAGGCCCTTGTCAAGATGCTCGATGTGGTCGCGGGCCGCGTCCAGGGCCTCGACAAGGTGCCGCAGGTGCTGTGCTGTGCCTATCATTGCAGTACCCCGTTCTCGTCAAATTCCAACTCGTTCGCCTTGCACATTTCGACAAGAGCCGCTTCACTGTTATGGTACTCGTACTCATCGCGCAGTATCCCGTACATCCAGTCAGCGAAGTCGCGCATCAACTCTCTGATTTCACCTTCAGCATCACTGATGTCACGGTAGTTGTCCTCGCGATCTTCGACCGACACCTTGATACAGTTGTCGCCGCCGTTGTTTTTGATGCAGGCTTCCAGCCGGTAGAAGTGCTTGCGCTGCACTTCTTGCAGTTCCTGGGCGATGCGGATCAACTCGGCATCGTTCGTCTCTGCCTTAATGGCCTTGACCGCTCCCTTGGCATACCTGTAACTGCCGTCGAATGCCAGGCCGTCACCCTGGCTATAAAACCCACTCCACCAAATACTCGGGTCTTGGCGGGTATTCCCGTTAATGAGCCTGACAGGGTGTGTGTCGATCTCGATGCCGAGTATTCCACCCATTCGAACGAAATCCTCATAGCAAAAATCGTAGTCTACGTCCTGTGACAACTCCTGAATGGCGCGTTGTTTCGCTGCATAGTCCAACTCGTTGAACGTGTAAACGTCCTTTTGAATCGTGATAGTTCTCATTTAGATCACCGCCCCGCCACATTTGTGCACCAAGCCGTCTTCTGTCAAGGTGTACGTTTGGTTGTCGAAATCATCACGGTCTTCTATGAGAACCCATGTGAAATCAGGGTCATAGTCAACCGATGCTCCGGTGAAAAATAGTGCGCCGTGCATAAACCCGGTCAACAGCATGCGGTCTTTGCATTCAATCAAAGTTTTGCTCATCCTCTTCCCCTTTGCAGCGCCTGCTGCTTTGTGCGACCAACATTGGTTGAGTAGAAAATTGTCAACGGCGTATAGAGCCGTCCTTCCCGCGCAGCTTCGATCAATGCCAGCGACATCATGCTGGGCCTGATCATTTGTCCGAGCCTGTTCATTTCACCATCCGCGTTCTTGTACATTTGCGCAATTGTCACATTGATATCCACGCGCCCTATCAGCCGGAGTCAGGCTGTTTGGCTCGCCGCACGTCGGGCACGGCAAGTTGCGCGGATTGGTTTTAGAGGATGCGCGCAAGGCGCTGTTGCCGCCAGGGTTGGCGAAGTCGAAATAGCGGTTCTTAATCTTCATACCAGCCTCCAATCTTGGTAAATCAAATACACCACATTCGGTTCATGCACAAAGCGCAGGCCGTAGTCGCCATCATAGAAGCAACACCCCTTCTTCCTGTCCCGCAAGTAGTAGGGGTAAGTGTCGCTGCCCACCATGTGGCCGTCCTTGCTCATCACCTTCTTGATAAGATCGTAGCCTTGGTCGTTGAGGTGAATCTTGAGGGCGTGCCACCATGCCGACTCGGTATAGAACTTCTTGCCTTCCCGATCCACGATCAGGGTGTTGCCTTTGAGAGTGGTTTTCATTAGCAAAACCTCCCACAAACCACGCGGTCGCCGTCATCCGTCTCGACGAATCGAAACAACACACCACTGAAGAAACTGTCAGTGATAATGGTGTCCCACTTGGCGAATGGATGGTGCGGTTCAACTCTGTACTCAAAACCACAACTAGCCCTATTCTCCCTGGAACTAATAACCTGCGTATCCTGAACGTCGTACCAGACTCCACGGTACTTAACCAGGCGTTCTTCCCACATGAAGTCGTGGTTCTGGCGCTCCTTCTTCGACAGTTCCTTGATCTCGGGCCTGTCGTAGATGTAGTCGAAGTCCTTGCGGACCTTCTTCGGAACCTGGCTGAGCATGTGCAACTTGCGTGGCACGTTATTCGTGATGACCTTGATCGCAGGCTGGGAGGCGACGTACTCTTGCCTCAGCTCGCTGGCCAGAACAAATTCGGTCATGAGTGAAACCCCCATTTGTTGTCGCTGTGCAGGACAGCGCCCATGGTGAAGGGTCGGCCGGTGTCGCGCATGTGACTCTGAGCCTCCCATATGCGCCAATCGACCATGGATTTAATGCCGCCGACCACCACGTGGCCGTCCTCGTCGCGCACCGTGAAGGCTGGTGGGAAGTAGTCGAGGCAAACCTCGGTAGGGTTGCGGCTCAGGCGGCCGGACACGATCTGCGTGCTGTTGTCGACCGCGTCACGCTGCAGGTCGTAGGCGACCATGCGCCCCAGGGCCTGGTACCAAGCGTCCTGGTCCTTCTGGTTGTTGAAGGTGGGCACATCGTCCTCGCTGTAGTTGAGGACGACGATGCGTTGGTGATATTGGTTTGACATTGTTACTCCTTTCTCATGTGAGAAAATTGATCAGATCCTGATCACGTCGGCGATCCCGGCTTCTTTCATCAGCCAGGCTGCACCGTATTTCGGGGAACCGTTTTGGTGCTGCTCGAACGCGCGTCGAGGCAGAGCTTTCGCTTCCTTCAGGGCCAGCCAGACAAGCTGGAACTCGGACACGAACGTCTCGCTCATCCTGATCAGCAGCACCGGCTTGTTCTTGATCACCCTGAACACCTCGACAGCTTTGAGCACGTCGTTTTTCCGCACCTTTTCGGTGTATGTGTAAATGAAGGTTTTCACAGCAACCCCCTTTCAGCGAACGATGTCGTGTTTGCGCCGCCAACGATGACGTGGTCCAGGACCCGGACCTCGACCATGGCAAGGGCGGTCTTCAACTCGGCCGTCAACCGCTCATCTGCTCGCGAAGGTTCAGGCGTGCCAGACGGGTGATTGTGGGCAAAGATCACGGCCCCGGCGTTGAGCCGCAAAGCCTCCTTGAGCACTTCCCGCGGATAAACGCTGGTCTGGCTCAAGGTGCCGCGAAACAACTCGCTGAACTCCAGTAACCTATTTTGAGTATCGAGCCAGATGCAGCAAAAGACTTCGTGCGGTGTCTCGGCGAACTTCAATGAAAGGAAGTTTTTAACGGTCTGCGTATTTAACATGATGTCCGGTGACCGAACCATCCTTCGCTCAAGGAAGACAATTGCCGCATCAATCGTTTCCTGCTCGGTGACCCCGTAGCTTGATGCGTATTCCGGTCGATCTTCACTGCTTACTTTGTTCAACATTTTCGTTCTCCTTTCTCACGTGAGAAATCACTGTTCGGCGACAAACTCACCCTGTTCATCGAGGGTGTACCACACGCCTGGGAGTATCCCGTTCTCCCCAACCTTTGACGCTCTGATATGGACAATATCCCCACTATCATCACGATAAACAAGCACGATGGCACCCCCATCCATAGCCATGGCCTTGCACTTGTTACCAACAGCCACCGCTATACCAGTTTTGCCCGTAGCCGAAGCCGCCCCTTGGTAGCCCGTAGCCGAAGCCGCCCCGCGGTAGGCTGTAGCCGAAGCCACCCCGCGGTTACCCGTAGCCGAAGCCGCCTCGCGGTTACCCGCAGCCGAATCCGCCCCGTAGTTGCCCGTAGCCGAAGCCGCCCCGTATTCGCCCGTATCAGTTATACCCTCACGACCGGCGCAATTTACGTTCGCATAAACCAGGGCCGCCGCAACCAGATCGGAAATTGACATCTCATCTTCCAAAAAGATGGTCTGGCTTGCAACCTTTGAATCTGAATCACCCTCGCTCAGTGCACCCCCCTGCTTCACACGAAAATAGCGGCTTATGGACGGCGGGCGATAACGGAATACGCCCAAAGGGTGCCGACAGGCATGAAACCCTGAATTACAAACTTCAACCGCTCCGGCATGCTCATACAGCACTCCAGGCTCGAACTGGAACCCGCGGCATTTCAGGTCCTTATCGAACCCCTTGTAACTATCGATCATGTTTGACATCTTCTTTATCCTTTCTCATGTGAGAAAACTCAACCTCTTTGCGGTGACCACAACGAACACACTCAAGCCAGTCACCAGTGCGTGTGTGGTTGCAATAGATATGGTCGTAACGCACACCCGGTTTGTACAAGGAGTACGTTCGCCGGCACGGTTCAGGCACAGTGCCAGCGCAACAACCAGTTTTTGAGCGCCAACATGGATTTGCTGCTGACAGCCCAGTCGTCAACGCCGAGGTCCAGGACCAACTGACGATCAAAGTCACGCTCAAGCAAGGTGTTGAGGTTGTACCGGGTCACGAACTGGCCCAGGTCCGAGTCCATGAAGGGGCACCGACCGTCGTAGAACTCGACCAGCGGGTCCTCACCATCGTGGACCAGTTTCCACCCCCTCCCGTACCGATCACCTTTATGGACCACGCGAACCACCCACGGGATCTGATTGAACGTCCACGGGTTTCGGTCGTAAAGCACTCTGATTGTGTGCAATTTACACATTACTTACTCCTCACTGTTGTGTCACGTATTTGCAGAATTGCACGATCCCGTACACCTCCATAATCAACACCAAGGTGAGGGCGGCGTAACAGGCCTGATCGATGATGATGTCAAGGATCTTGTGCATCATCGTTTGCCAGCAAGCCAGCGAACAAAATCTCTCCCGGTCTCATAGGCGGACAACTCGCCCCACGTCTGCAGGTCCGTGGTGCAGGCACTGCGCCACTCCCACATGCCGGCCATGAATGCGCCGAACTCCAATGTCACTGTCTTTAACTTGTTGAACACGACTTCTCCTTGTATTTGGCAGCTTTTCGGGCAAGGGTGCGCAACACCGACGCCCGAACCTTTCGATTGAACGCAGGTGAATACGCTCTGCTGTTCTGGCGCTTAGTTTGCAACGCGCCGACCGTTTAAGAAAACCGCGAGCAGGTTGCGGGATCGAGGTTTGCTGTCGTCCCGGACCTCGACTTCAACGAGCTTCATGGACTTGGCTCGCTCCAGCGCCTTTGCCATGTCGACGAACGTCCTGCCAATCCTGACCAGTGGCGCGTAAGGCTCAGTCCTGGCATACAACCGAATCATGGATTTCTCACGTGAGAAATCCTGCATTGTTGGTGTCATTTATTTCTCCTTAAAAATGTTGCAACGAAAAGACCCGTCACCACTAAAGCTAGGGTGCCGGGTGATGGAACAGGTTTTGGATTGTAGGATGGCCAGATCGAGGTTCCATCTCCCCCGTAAGGTACTGGGGGAACGACAGGTACTCCGATATTTGGCGCACTGTAACCCAGGGCGAGCATGTTTTGCGCGACCGGGTTGCTGAACCCGATCAGGACCGTGCCGGGGACCTCTGATCGGGTGAGTTTGGCGAACGTGTCGAACCACGAACGAACAGCGTTCGTCGGCCTGGCCCTGAAGTGGCCGGATGAAAGGTCTATATTGCCGTCATCTTCGATAATCTCCCACAACAGGAGTTGCATGGCCGCCGCGGCATCGGCGTTTACCTGACCCAAATCATGGGCGCGAGAGAACACCGCCCAGATCATGGATTCGGACCGCGCCGACACCCATGGCAAACCATCACTGGCCGCGAACGTGCCGGGTTGCCCATAAATGGCGGGCTTCCTGATCTCGAGGCAGAAAAAGTTGTAGTCGGTCCCGAGAACGGCCGGGTGCGTGCTGTTACCTACGCGCCCATTCTTGACCCCGGCCCACACTGGCTTCCAGGTCTTTCCAGCATCGGTACTGATTGGGACTATCCGAGATAGGTGCTGGTCCTGGGAAGTGAGGCGGACCACTACCGGCGACTGCTGTGCCGCAAAAGCGTGTAACGGCACTGCCAGTGCGGCCAAGAGCCTGACGGTGCCCATATTCACGGTGCGACAACGTCCGGGTTTGGGAGAGCTTCGATGGCCAAAAGCAGGTTATCAACCTCGTGATCTTCAAGCCATCCAATCACATTGTCTGTGATTGGCGTGTTGTAGCAAAGGTACCACTTGTTTTTGTCCGTGAAGCGGACCACGGCCAACTCAAACAACCCTTGATCTCCCCCATAGGAGTACATCTGGCATATCACACTTGCCCCATACCCGTTGTCGAACTTGTGGACAACTTGTGTTTGGCTGTCTTTGATCTTCATTTGACCACCTTTAACCGCGCCCGAACTCCGAGCCCGAACAACTCATGGTGCCGCCGTTTTGCGGCTTTTTTGAGCCGCACCTCTGCTGCCGCAGCGTCGACCAGCGCATTGGCCAACTTTTTCCACACCGGCAAGGTTTTCGTATACATGACTTTCTCCTATGAGAAACAGGCAGGATTGCCTACACTGCCCACTCGTCGGCGAATGGGCAGGATCGGTTCCTGTGCTCAGGTCGTGACCGGCCCTTTGGTGCACATCTCGTTCAAAATCAGAAAGTCGATAATGTCCTTGGCGTCTTTCAGGCCAAGTCTGGGACCTTCTTCGATGTACCAATTTTGGCAGTTGGCCATCACGAATTTTGTAAACTCATTTGGTGACGTCCAGGGGAAGCTGATGGACTGATCCAGCTTATTTGATGTGGTGTACATCCTCAGCTTCTTGATGGCATCCACGATACCGTTGGAACTGCAGATTTCGCAGATAGTGTGCAGGTCTTGTGAACTGATCTGCCGCAAATAAGGATAGGTCCCGATGTATTTGTTGATCGCGGTGAGAATCACGTTGTGTTTGCTGTTGTCTTTCATTTGTTTCTCCTTTTGTAGAATTAAGAGCAAGTTTTGATGAAATGACCGGAAAGCATGTTTACTGGCTTTTCCGATGCCCTGAGATACCCTTCAATTGGCCAATCGGCAATCATCACCGATGTTCCAACGAAAAGCCCCCATTGAGGGTCTGTGGCCAGGAAGCCACCAACAGTCATGGACCGCCCAACAGTCAGGGACTCGTCAACTTTCATGGAATCGCCAACATACAGGGACTCGCCAACTTTCAGGGACCGCCCAACAGCCAGGGAGGCAGCAACTTTCAGGTTGTTGCCAACATACATGGACTCGCCAACATTCAGGGACTCGCCAACATTCAGGGAGCAGTCAACAATCAGGGATTCCCTAATAGTCAGGGAACCCCTAATAGTCAGGGAACCTGCACAAACGATACTTTCGCAATCGACACTACCGCTTACGGTGAGCGACCCTGCGAAAAATCCATGACCTTCGATATGGGCCAACTCCAAGGTTTCTCCTGAACTTCCGAGCTTATCAATGAGCCAGCGCCCGTATTCAGGAACACCACTGGCGATGGTCCTGTCCAGGATTTCCTGATAGTCACCCTCCTCATCAGGGTAGTTGGCCTCGAACCAGTCCAAACCCTCAGCACACGGACCGTGTTCGCAGATCATTTCTTGCGTAACTTTCATGTACCCTCCTATCCCATAAGGGCGAAAATATAGTCGGGATCCAGTCCCAACTCGCCATAAAGCACATCCTCGGGATCTTCCCCATCCAGGACCATTTCCCGGCAATCTTCGAGAAGTTCTTTTGCCTCATCGCGAGTCATGCCGTCTCGCTCAATAAGGATTTTGATGACTGAAGCTGCATCATACTTGCTCATTTTAACTCCGGTTGGTTGCATCACTGACCACGGCAGCGATCACCGCCAAGCACAGCGAGATGATTGAGAGAGTGGCGTAGCCCGTGGCCAGGGCCGGGTCTGTTGCGTTGTAGTATGCCTGACCGAGTCCACCAATGCACACGAGCAGGGTGAAGAACGTGACCGCGATTGTGACCAGGCTTAACCTGGATGCGTGCTGCAGGGCGTTTCCTTTGTACATTTTCCTCCTTCAGATGTAAAAACAGCCACCCAAGGGCGGCCAGTTGCGATTTCTCACGTGAGAAATCGGTTACAGCGACGATGCCCAGGGAGGGCTGTTGCGCAGCATGTCGGAATGGGTCCCGTACGCCTGCTCGACCCTCTCCAATGCCTCCAGGGCTTGCGCTGTGCGCCCCTGCTTCGCGTGACGGCGGGCGACGGTACATTGCTCCCACATCATCAGCGCCGCGCCTTGTGCCTCGTTAAAATTGGTCGATAAGCGCTTGACCTTCTCCGTTGCCTGAGCGTCAAGCAGGCAGTGGGTGCCGGACTTGTAGCCGGCAGCGAGAGCGGCCTGGGTGGCGATCTTGTCCGCTTCCAGGAATTGCTGCTTGGCGTGCTTCGTTTCCAGTCTCGCGTCCTGGAGTTCGGCCTTGAAGAATTCCGCGGCGTGCTTCTTGGCCACGCGCTCGGCGATCAGGAAATACTTTCGCACGGCTCGGCCAATGTCCGATGCCTGGACCATGCACAGTTCCTTGGCCATGTCCGTGCTGAGCCAGTAGTTCACGACGGCGCCAGACTTCAATTGCAGGCGCCCTTCGGCCGTGCTGGTGTCAATCGGGATCTCAAGATAGTCCTCGTCCTTGACGAAGCCGTACTTGGTGACGGCAAGGGCGAACCACTGTCGGGGGCGGGTTTTGACATCGAGAGAGCTGTGGAGCTTGTACAGGTCAACGAACTGGACCTGGACACCGTGCTGGTCCTTGACTGTGAGGGGGAGCGTGTCCTTGAACTCAACAAGGGCCAAAACGTCGGGATCAATCGGTTGTTTGGTAAACATCATTCTTTCCTTTAACGAAAAGAACTAGGAACCCCGGTACGCCCCTGCTAAGGGGCGCCGCCAGACACGCCAAGCAACGTGCACCGGGGTTTCTAGTTCTAGCTTGTCAGCACTGGCGGGTGCGAAGTCGAAACTATAGCACACTGCTCCCGCTTGTGACATGGCAAACTAACAATGCACACTGTTTTTTACGAGTTTCCGTTTTTGCGGCCTGGGCGCGTGAAACCCGTTTTGGGCACGTAAAGTGCCTATTTTTTAGGCAATATAAGCGTTTGCTCATGGAGTTTCAAACAAGCGTTTGAATTTAACTGCCTATTTTTTAGGCAATCGGGGAGAGCAAAGCGACGATGCCTACAAGGACGACGA
>OFRC01000043.1_pt1 | contig 41631 bp, 68 predicted proteins | sample 1543051 | NCBI WGS metagenome assembly OFRC01 (sample SAMN07774231, study PRJEB24372) | wastewater metagenome
GTCGAGCCCAGTGCGTTGTTGTCGCAGCCCTTTGGGTAGTTCGTAGAACCTGCAGACCACCAGGCGCAATACGTTGTCAAACGTCCGAAACATGGTCACGCGTTCAGGCTACCCGAAAATGGTGGCCCCACACGCGCGACTAAACCAATGGCTGAGCGTTACGGGCTGGGATCAGCGAAGTCCGAGGGTGTCCCGGGGTTGGATGCGGTACTCGATCAGGTTGCGCAGAATGTCATGGTCGAGATCACCGAAACGGGCGTGAAAGCTGCTGCGGTGACGATGACATCCATGACGCGCGGGATGACGTTCGGGACTGTTGACTATCTGAGCGCAGATTTCACTCAGGGGCGGATCGCATACGGGGTCTACGCCCACGGGGTGGACACCCCGATCGTTGCCGGGATCTACGCCCCGTAGATCATCCGCCCGTGTCCCAAGGGACGGGCTCAGACATGAGCGCTGCGAGCTTCGGGTCCGGGGCGGGCTCGCTGTCGAGAGCGTCTTCGAACGCAGCGGACTTCTCCGGGGAGACGACGAACACGATCTTCAGATCGGACGGGAACTTGGGTGCATCCATCACCCCCACCCGAGCACCCTTTTCCGGGCGGCTCCGGGGTCTGGTACACTTGGGGGTACCAACAACCAACCATCCGGGTTCAAGCAAGATTTGGGGTCGTACGAGACCTCACGATCGGTGCTCCGGGTGTCCTGCGCTGTGGCTGCCGCCTGACAGGACAGGCGGCAGCCACAGTCGCGTTGGCGGTCGGCTATGGTCTGGGCATGTACCGAGTCCAGTTCGCTCACATCGGCGGCGCGTCCGTTGATGACCTGGAAGTTGCCAGCGGCACGAGCCTCGGCGGCGCTGTGTTCGAATTCGTCGCGTCCGTCACGGGAAAGGTCTCGCACAAGGTGTATCGCTACCAGAATGGCACAGGGATAGTTCTCGGCCCGTCAGCGGAACCGGTCGCCGAGTTCACCTGGACCAAAACGCGATCGACCGGATTGTGTGATTCGGGACCGCCAGCGCTGCTGCCGATCCGGGGTAATACGGGTGGTCGGAGTTGAACAGCCCGAAGCATACTGTGAGATGCCCGTCCGACGGCTCGCTCAACAGTCGCTTTTCGGGTAGCAGAACGGGGGTACCGACGGTATCCTCGGGGCACACCTACCAACGGGGAGCCAGACATGGGGAATAGGCACAAGGTCGGAGATCACAAGCGCGGAGGCAAAACCGATCGCGATGCCGAACAGCGACGGGTCCGCCATCAGGTGAATCGGGAACTGGCGACCGCAGACGATTTCGATGATCTTGCGCTTCCGTCGCCTGAACGGAAAGGCGGATGGGTGAAGCATCCGGCTGGCTCGACCCCGAATGCTGTGCCCGCTGAACGGAAGCGGGTTCGGCATTGGAAGCAGCGGTGGTGGAAGCGTCGTGGGCGGTTGCGTGCGGAGCGCCTGGCGTTAGAGGACACCGAACCCGCAGGTTGACATGCTGTCCGACGGTCGGTAGGTTTAGAGGCATGGACACAACAGCGATCGTATTCGACGGGGAGCGGCTCCCGCGAGTTCCCATCGAAATCGGCAACCGGAAAGCCGTCGACTTCATCTTTCGCGAAGACCTGGACCTGAATCCGCCATGCCAGCGCGGGTCCGTCTGGGGAGCCGACCGTCAACGGAACCTCTGGTTCTCGCTCCTGTCCGGTATTCCATCCGGGCTCATCATTGTCTCCCGTCGTGCCGACAGCACCAGCGCGGTCATTGACGGGAAGCAACGGGTCGAAGCGCTCCGGGCGTTCCACAACGGTACGCTGACGTTGCCTGCAGGATGGTTCGGCGCATCTGGCGCTGACGCTGGCACGCTCGTGACCATCGACGAGTTGGACGAGATCGGGCCGAACCAGGCGGCACGCGCCACAGTGTCCGTCGGAACCGTCGACGATCTCAACTTGGACGGCGAACAGCATCTGTTCGACCTCGTGAACTTTGGTGGTGTCCCGCAAGGGGCGAGCGACCTCCGATGAGCGTCACACCAGGACGTCCACGGCGCTTGCCTGCCAGAGTCGAACTCGGCAACAACGGACACGCGCACGTGACCGTCGACGCATGGGATCCGCACATCCCGGCGACAGTCTCGCTCGACTTTCTCCCTCCCGAAGCTGTCACCCGCCTCCGCGCAGGCGACACCGAAGTGGTCGTCGAAGTCGTCACTGATCTGGGTGCTACCAACGCCGATGATGCGGTCATTGAAATCTTGGGATGTTTGCGAGTGCCGACCGACGCCGAGATCGACGCCATGTTCACCCGCCCGAACGACTCCAGTAACGCATCAACCTGACGGACCCACAGCTTGTCACGGCCCACCTGCACCGACGCGGACCCGCTCCGGACAGCCGCCAGGAAGCTCCGGCCTCGCCCCTACCTGTGCTGTAGAAGAGGCCACGTCTACGAGGCCAGCCGTCCATTCTGCTGAGGTTTCCGGGAGCGAGCCGACAGTCCCCCCGAACGTGGTACCGACCCAGTATTCGGGGTCGGTACGGGTGAACGTTCGGACCTGAAATTGTGAGGAAAGGTTCATCTGGTTTCCGTTCGTGTCAGGGACGGTGCGGGTCGTACCGGCAGGAATCTATCAGAGCGTCGAGAACGCCTGCGGGAGTGTCTGGCGCTCCGAAGTGACGGACGACAGCAACACGGAGATTGTCTACGGCAGGTCCGCCGTAGACAACGGTTCCGGCGTCGGTTGTGACGGTGAGGCGCACGTTGGTGAACTGGACGGACACGTTCCACGTGAGGTGAGGGGCGGACGGGTTCCGGTTGGGGGCTCGCCAGCGATCCCTCGCCTCCCTTCGAGGCGAGTCCAGTTGATCCGTCCGGTTCGGGGCGGTCAGTCCGCTGTGTCTTCGGGCGTCCAGAGCCGTAGCCCTATGAGATGGTGCGGCTGGTCCCGGCAGGTCAGAATGTCGTAATGCCTCGGGGTGAAACGTCCGTTCGGGGTTGCCATGTCGCGGACGGCTACCGCTAGCGCGGTGTTCGCGCAGACTCTCCGCATCCGCGGGTCAGCGAACTTGTGCCCAGCGTGGTATCCGGCAGCCTCAGCGTTCCTGGCGTGAACAAACCGGGTGGCGTCTGCCGATCCGAGTGCTGCATGGTACGCGGCGGCAGCCCCGACGATGGCACTCCCTGCGATCGGTTCGAACGCTTCCGACGGGTCTGCGAAGAACAGACGTCCAAGTAGGTCTTGGACGTTCTCCCAGTTCGGTCCGTAGACCTGCTCGACGATCTTCGAGTTTCCGAGAGCAGCGAGAGTTTCGACCCGATCGGTGCTCAGAGCTTCGAAACGTCCCATGTCGCAGATCGCGGCCCACGTTGGGCTGTCCGGGCTCGGCTGGGCAAGTACGGCGTCGTAGAGGGTGACGCCTGTGTTGGCTTCGACCATGCTGGCGGCATCACGGAGGACACCTACGTCCAACACAGGAGAGGCTTTCGGGTGCATAGCAAGTTCCTTCGCGTGGGGTGTGTGTCTCTGTTTCCGATCGTAGACGGCTGCTAGGTTCATGGTATGGAAACGACCGTAAGCAACGGGAAGTTCTGCCCCGAAGACATCGACTACCTTTGCGCTGAACTCGAACGGCAACGATGGGTTCGCACCGCCACCACCGAAGATGGGGCAACCTACATGTCCCCTGGCGGGAACTGGGTTGCGGCACTCGGTTCTGCCGGTGTCACCTGGGTCCACAAGGGAGCGCCATCTGACAGGCTCTCTGGGAGGTGTTCCGTTCAGACGGTGATGAACCAAATCGACAGGATCGACGATCCTGTCCCGACCTTCGGCGAATGGGGTGGGGTGTTCCGTCAGGCAGGGTGGCAACCGTTCGCCTCCAAGGGAGCATCCGGGTACAAGTCCCCTGACGGACGGTGGGTCGCGTGGTTCACCGCGAATTCGGTTGACTGGTACGGGGGCCGGGACTGCAACCCGAGATGGTCTGCTGTCAGCGTCGAAGACGTCCGTGAACGTATCGTGATACTGGGGAAGCTCGCATCGGTGTCCGATGCTGATATGGAGACGGCTGCGTTCGGTCTGCTCCGCGATTTCGTGGACACGGCAACCCCTGACCGGCTGCAAGATGTAGACCCGGTGCTGCTCGCCTGGGTCGCCGCCCGAGACTGACCCGGCGCATGCGGACGATCTACCCGTACCACGGCGGGAAATCACGGCTACTCAACGAACTGTTGCTCCACGTGCCGGAACATGAAGTGTACGTCGAACCGTTCTTCGGCGCCGGGGCACTGTTCTTCGGGCTCCCGAAGTCAACGAGACGCACCGCGGTCGTCAACGATTTGAACCGGGACGTCACCAACTTCCTGCGGATACTCCGCACCCGTTTCGATGACCTCGAACACGCATGCGCGCTCACCCCGCACGCCCGAGACGAGTTCTACGCCCCTGCACCGCCCGATGGCGATGACCTGGAACGAGCCCGTAGGTTCTGGGTCCAGATCAACCAGTCGTTCACACCAACAACCCAGTCGAATACCGGATGGTCCCGCGAGGCAGGCCGGCACACTCCGATCCCTGACTCGATACGGCACAGGCTCGGCCGGTTCAGCGAAGCAGCAGAACGGCTAATGGCTGCGACAATCGAGAACATGCCTGCGGTCGAACTGCTCGACAAGTTGAAGCTCGGACCGTCAGCGTTCGTGTACTGCGACCCGCCATACATGCCGGACACCCGCGTCGACCAGAACGCTTACGTGCACGAGATGACGGTCGATGACCATGAAGCGCTCGCTGTCGCCTTGAGACGTCACGCTGCTGCTGACGCCACGATCATCGTCTCCGGGTACCCGACACCCGAGTACGACCGGTGGTACACAGGCTGGCACCAGAAACAGATGACGGTCGACGGTTGGGTCTCCAACTCGACAGACCGGACATCCAACGTGCGTGTCGAATGTTTGTGGTCGAACCGTCCGCTGAACGTCCAACCGTCACTGTTCGGATGAACTGCATGGAGCCGGACGGGTCGGCTATAGTCCCCCATGCAACGACCCGTCTCGGTGTCGTAGAAGCGAACCGGATAGCTTCCCTTGACAAACCGAGCCTGACAGCGAACGGAACTTAGGTGTCAACTCTCAAAGAACATCGGGACAAACTCAAGGTAGCAACAGCCGCCCTGATACTTGTCGCGTTGCCGTACTTCCTTCGAGGGGTTGACCGGGGCAGCCTTTCGTTCGAAAGGCTTTACATCTCGGGGATGTTAAGCGAGGCGTTTATCGCCATGTCTGTCGTCGTCGTGGGGCTCTTAGGTATCCTGGCGACAGTGGTTAGGAACTTGCCGTATGACATCGTGAAACGAGTTCCAATATCGGAGGCATACCCGTTGGCGTTCAGGGACATGGTCATGCGTGCACACGCAGACATCACGGCGATCACTCAGATGGCGACAGAAACCAAAAACCCGGTTATCCAAGGGAAACTCGCTATGGCGGCTGCCGAGGTGTCCGCTCATGTACGTCCTGCTCTGGAAACGATTTCGCTGGCAGCGCGGCAGGCATCAAGCTCCGGGGACGAAGGGAACGTCGGAGAGATGAAAGAACGAGCCCAAACGCTTGCCGTGCGGGCTTCTGAGACTCGTGCCAGATGTGTTGAACTATCTGTTTGGGGTGCTGCGAGCGTCGGGGAAGGCGCTGAAGCGGCGATGCTGGAAGTGAACCGTGACCTTGAAGCGCTCCGATTGGCGTTGGTCGAAGTCCAAGAGTTGGGCAATGTCGGAACACGTGTGGGCGCGGCATAATAAGGGCATGACCTACACCCCTTTACGTGATGGATGGCAACGGTTCACGATCGGCGGACAGGACGCCGATACAGGGCAGGTCGCCGGACGCGGGTACACCGCACGGACACACCCGATGCTTGTCGGGCTCGATGGGCGTCCGACCCAGGAAGCTGCCACCCCGTCCTCGTGGGGGCTCACAGGCGACCATCCTGACCTGACCGTCCCGAACCCGCCCGAAGTTGACCGGGAACCGGCTGGGACATCCGAGACGCTCTCATATTTGTACGGGTGCGCACGAGCCGAACAGGCAGGACGTGACGGGCAACCTGTTGTCGATCCGGCAGAGTTCCCCGAGAGCACCGATTTTGAGGGGGCAGATGTCCGGTGGGACCAGACGTACGGTGAAGCTGGCGCGAAAGTCGGACGCGAGCGGGCAGCACTCGCGGCTGTTCGCTCGCACAAGATCCCGGGGACGGTCAAAGTCCACGAAGGCTGGGATGCCAAGACGCTCGTTGACGTCCAACGTCAGGGCGGCTCATCGGAGTTCCCGACCGTGTACGTCGGCACCTCATCAACGGACCCGAATCAGGTGCTGGCGTTCGAAGCGTCCGAGGTCACCGGCTACGACCACACGGCTCCGGCGTAGTGGCACAACCGAAACGATCGCGAACGGCTAAACGCCAGCACGGACAGTTTCTCACCCCGCTCGCTACCCGCATCCTCAAAACGGTCGGCAATCACACGCGGAACATCCAAGGGAAAGACATCGAACGGCTCCCCTACCCCGGATGGGTTGGCGCAAACACACGCAGGGAGGCCATCAGCAGGCTCCGTCTGTTTGTCGAGCAAGCAGAACGCGGCGTCCGCCTGTACGCCCACGATGACGGTGACCGTCAACATCCACCTGTAACCTCGGCGGGATCGACCCGCCTGTAGGCGGAAAGGAAACCGGATGGTTGAGAGAGTGTTCCCGGAACGGCAACGCTGCAAAGCCTGTTCGAAGAAACTAGGGGGAACCCGTGATGTTCCGGTACTGCTCGGGCTCTACTGCTCTGCCCGTTGCGCCGGAATGGCAACGGCTGTGGCTATCCCCGAACTAGCGCCCCGCGAATGCAAAACGGAACGGGACGGCAGATGGCAGCTCAAACGGAAGTACCGTGCACTGTCCGAAATCCCCGACAGAATCAAAGACGACCCGTCCGTCAGCACCTACTGGTGTCGGACGAACTGCGGACATCTCCACATCGGACATTCCCGTCTTGGACAGTCCGAAGCCCTCAAAATGGTCGGATCGCCCGCCGAGATAGCGGAAGTGCTCGTGAAGCTCCGTGAACAAGCAGGGCTGACCAGGAAACAGGTTGCAGCGCGTGCGAAAGTCCGTCCGATCAGGGTCAGGGAACTCGAAGAACCGGACGGGCAACCTGTTGATTTGGGTGCGTTGTTCGCGGTCCTGGACGTGTACCGGGCACGTCTCGGCGTAGGGCTCAAATCGGCGCAGACTCGCAACTAGGGGCGTTTCCGTGGCTGGGGACGGTCAGGGGGCATCCTTGATCTCGAATCGGACCCATCCGTCGACTGGTTCATGTCCGGCGCAGAGTTCGTCGGCGCTGCCACCTACGGTGATTCCCGCCTGGGTTCCTCTAAGCTCGTCGCAGTCAAGGGCTTTGTCGGGAACGGTCAGCGTGAACGTGATGGTCTTCATGTGTTCTCTCCGTTTGCGCCGTCTGTGGCGCTCCTGATGACACTACACGTCAGGTTGCCAGGGTGCTGCATTCAACGTGCCCAGTGCAAGCAGGGTTGACAGGCGGTCGGCGCGGTGGGTACCGTTAGAGGCATGGACACGTACCCCAACAAGATCGCTCCGTTCCTCGACGCTCTAGGTGAAGCCAAGCGCAGCGCCCCCGCAGGCTGGAACTTCGGGACCATCCGATTCACCCGCGGGATACAAGGCGCCGTCCGGTTCGACGTCGACACCCCGGTCTTCAACCCCCGAGGAACCGACAGGTACGACCACATCTGGTGCGCAGCACCGGACCTGAACGCCAAGAACCTCTCGTGGATGGCCAGCACATGCCGTGCCCTGACGAAAGCCGCCAAAGCTGTAGCGAAGCTCGACCCGAGCATCGGATGTCCCGCCGTCGAAATCACGGCAGGCGACAGTACCCACAAGTTCGAATCGTACATGGGACGCGAGTACATGGTCGTCCTCACCGACGAATGTTCCGGATACTAGATCACGGGGCGGAGCATCCAACGGGTTTACGGCAGGCATCCCCACATCGGTAACGTCCGAAACAGAACGGCAACGAAAGCAGAATTTCATGCCAAAGATGCACGGCAAGGTCCTCTCATGGGCATCCGACATCGACCCGAAGGCAATCGACCAGGCACAGATGTATGGAGGGTCGCCCGAGGACAGCGCTGAGCTACGTCAGACAGCGAAGCTGCTTGCAGCGCAGAGCGCGACAGCATTGGGGACTGTCACGGAGATCGCGACGATGCCGGACATCGGACGTGCAGGTGTTGAGGCGGGCAGGGAGGCGAACGAGCAGTTGGAGGCGTTGCGTTTGGCGATGGTTGAGGTAATGCGGGTTGCTTCCGGTGAGTACCTGACCGATCTAGTTTCTTCCGGGTGACCGCCTGAACCCAAACCCTGAGTGGACAGGCTGTCAACATGCGGGTAGGGTATGTCCATGGACGGAATCCGCAACGACTACGACGTCAAAGGGGCGATCGGGAAAACGGTCCCCTATCTGACGGAAACGCTCGCCGAGATCACCGAACTGCTCGCCAGTATGGGGCTCCGCCATGACACGTTCGTAGTGGGCGACGGCGGGAAGATCGCCGGTCCGCACGAAGCGATCCGCACGCTGGTCCAGAAAGCAGCCGAAGGTCAGCAGGTGCTCGATGAACTCGGGCTCTGAACCGTCTCAGACCGGCGGCAGCCGTCCGTCAGGCGGTCTGGCGGCTGTCCGGTCCAAGGCGGAAACCCTTCTCGTCAGGTTGCTTTTTGCGTGGGGTCAGCGTGTGGACAATCGGACGGCTGCTGGCGGGTCGCGGTCTGACGCCCGATGGACTTTCGACACGCTCGGATGTTTGGCACAAACCATTCTGATGCTAGCGCTCACCGCTGTTGCGATCGGCGTGGCATCCATCTGGGTCACCCCGGGACACTGGTAGGAACAGATTTGGTTTGGGTGTCTTGAGGTCGGCTAGAGTCGGACCATGGACGACACTTTCAGCAGCACAGCGAAGACCACCTCGGATGCGCTCAAGCACGACGACCCGGTGTCCGTGCTCGCATCCGCTGCTGCTGCACAGTTCGGCGTCAAACTTCCAGGCGGGGCTCGGACGTTCATCGCTTGTTTGCTGAACTCGTGCGACGATCTCGCACGAGCCAAACGGCATGCCGACCGTGACTTTAACTCCCGGAACCGGGCTGCCGCTATCGAGGCCGCACGGTCGGTCGAGACTGCACTCCTGCGGGTAGACAAGCACGCGTCCTGTGTCGTCACGGCAGTGATGATGACCGTACCGGACGCTGACAAAGTGGACGTCGAAGCGTTCGTTGACGCCATCGCCTGGCGAGCCGCTGCCGCGTGACCATCGCTGCGGTAAGATCGACCATGTGAGATGCCTCGGGCAAGACATCGAACGAGCAGCGACGGAAGCGCACAAGCGCGTGTGCGATGCAGTGCAAACAGTGCTCGTTGACGGATTCGGCGCCGAATCAGACGCCGTCGACACTGTGTGCGAACGTCTGGTGCTTGTCCTTCTTGTCGCTGCCCAAGCGCAGCACGATTTCGGGCGGTCCTGGCTTACGGCCCCCTGAGCACGTCCCGAAGGTGGACGGCGCGTCAGCGGGCTGTGGTAATGTCGCGCGCATGGAGACCGACACCACCTCAGAATTCGTGACCATGCCTACGGGCTCAATGGAATGGATCGCAGCATCCATGCTTGGCGAAGTGTCCACACCCGTTCTCGACCGAGTGCGCCCCGCAGACACAGGCATGGTTGCGGTCAACGTCGATGAATTTAGGCGAGCGGCAACCGCCCCGGGCTACCTGCCGCTCTCGACGTCCGAAGCGCTCCTTGTCGAAGCGGCATGGTCGATCTACATGTGCAAGGCCGACAGCGGTTTCGGGTGGCTCGCTTCGCGTGTGGGACGCCAGGGCCGTCAGGTGCTGATCGCAGCGCTTCAAGCGTTCGACGCCTGACCGGGTACACTGCCGGCATGGTTCTCACCGCAGCCGAGCAGAAGTTCTGGGACGCTCTCTCGCATCATCCGGTCGCAGAATGCGCTGGCACCGTATGTGTGGTGCACCGTCCGTCCGACCACCACATGCGTTCGTGGGCGCTTCACTGGCGCGACGACCGTCGGATTGTTGAACGTATCTGCCCGGACCATGGGACTGGGCATCCTGACCCGGACATGCTCGCGTCGCAGTCTGAGGCGGGGCTGCAGGTCAAAGACATCCACGGATGCTGCGGCTGTTGCGCACCGGACGGTCTCCGCCTCGGGTGATCAAGTACCTCGGAGCGAAAACGAGACTCCGGTCGGTCCTCGGCGATCTGTTCCGGGCATCCGGGGCGAACACAGCGATCGACTTGTTTTCGGGGACGACGCTTGTCGCCCAGACGATGAAACGGCAAGGCATCGGCGTCACCGCGGTCGACACTGCCCGATACTCGGAACTGTTCGGGCAGACCTACATCACACTTGACCGCGACGTGGTGGACCGGCGGGAACTGGCTGACGCTATCGGGCACCTCGGGTCACTCGAAGGTGAGCCCGGATGGTTCACCGACACGTACTGCGAGACCGCCCGGTTCTTTCATCCTGACAACGGCAAACGGATCGACTCGATCCGGGAGACCATCGCAACGGACTACGCCGACATTTGGATGTACCCGGTTCTGATGACAGCGCTGATCGAAGCCGCTGACCGTGTTGACTCGACGCTCGGGTTCCACGTGTCCTACTTGAAGCAGTGGGCACCGCGGGCGCTTCAGCCGATGGTTCTCCGCTCGCCGGGCTTCATCGCGGGGACAGGTACGACGGTCCGGGCCGATTCGACTTGGCCAGCTCGGTTCGGACAGTTCGACCTCGCCTACATTGACCCGCCCTACAACCAGCACCGGTACTACTCGTACTACCACATTTGGGAGACGCTCGTAGCGTGGGACCGCCCGGGAACGTACGGGGTCGCCCAGAAACGGGCGGACAACAAGACCGGCGCAGCCAAAACCGAACTCTCGTCCAAACGTACCTACCATGCTGCGCTCGAACGGGCTCTCATGGTCGATGCCGAGATTGTTGTGGTCTCATATAACGACGAGTCGTGGACGTCGTTGGACCATCTCGTCGTCGCCTGCGGGCACCATGAGCATGTTGCTGTGATCGGGTTCGAGACGTCCAGGCATGTCGGGGCGAAGCTCGGGGTGAACGGACCTGACGGGACGATTGTTGGGGAGGTCGGACGTACCGAGAACGTCGAGTTTCTGGTGGTCGCCGGACCGAAGATCGTTGTGGAGCGGATGACTGGACCGTACGCCGAGCTTGGGCCGATCCCGAAGCTCGGCGGGCAACACACCATGTTCTAGGCGCACCCGGGTAGACTCGTGCGGGTGAGCCGCGAAAGCATCCAAGAGCAAGTTGACCGCTGTTTCCGTCCTGACCCTACCGACCGGTCCCGTGTTTGCGTCGAGTTGGACGCCCAGTTCGGTGGGACACCCGAACTGGCCCGGGTGCTCAAAGCGATCTACGACACTCAGACGCTGTTGTCGACGTTGGAGTTCGCAGCGAGGTCCCCTTTGCCCCCGGATCGTGCTGTCAAAGTCGCAGCAGCGATCGTCAGAGCGTCCGCAGGCGCCGCAGAGACGACCTGACGGCAGTCACGCCGAGGTCACACGTTCCAACGAGAACTCGACCGTCGCGGGCGGAACAAGAACCCTGCTATCCCGACCCGGTACGAAGGCACGAACGTTGACACAGGCGAGTCCGAAGAGTTCCACGCATCGGCTACTACGACTAGCAGTCCGGTCGGCTATTGTGGACTTCATGGATGAAACCGCAGTGCGTCAGATGACCAACACAGAGATCGGTCCGATCTGCTGGAAAGCCCAGGAAGCGTTCGAGGCGCTGGCTGCTGCCAAGCCAGATAGCGAGTCCGCTACCGAGGCGCACGGACGGTTCCTGGCGGCATGGGAGGACATGCACGCTGTCACTCAGGTGCTCGGCCCGCAGTTTCTCGACGATTCGATCGCGGGCCGTGCCGACTGTGCGCTCAGGAACCTGATTGTGACACCCCGCCAGACCCAAGCCGCACGGGCCTTTCTTGGTGCGCTCACCGGAACGCTCACTGGACGTCAGCGGGAGGACACTCGGACGGCGCTCGTCCGGTTGGAGGAAGTGACCAGATGCAACTGGGTTTCCTGGCTCCTGCAGCTCATTGTGCTCGTGGCTTGCGCCGTCGGCGGGTGCGCAGCGGGGGCCTATTTGGCTTTCAGCGTGTGGTCGGATAGTTCCTTCTCGTGAACTCTGACCCGACCGACGTCCACAACGCGCTGCGGCAACCGAACCCTGCATGGAACCTGGCTGACCTCGCAGGGACGACCAGTACCAACATGGGGCACGCCCATTCCATCACCGTGTTCGAACGGCTGCTGGCGTCAGCTGCGACTTTCAAACAGGCGCGTGCCAGTGCGCTTGGGGCGTTGAACAAGTTCCCCTCCGAAGGGTCCGGCGAAGTTGACATGTCCGGGGCGACCGAAGTTCATGCGGCTCTGCGGGCGTCGACGGACGTCACGTGGGCGGCGGCAGCGCTGGCAGCGTCTATGGGTGCTGCCGTGGAGATACTTGAGCCCGAGTCTGGTGACGGCGTCGAGTTCGTCGATGTTGTGGTGATGACCTGTCTGAAGTTCTGAGGCGGAATGTTGGGGTCGAACTATGAACGATCCTATGCTGACATGCTGTCCGGGGCTGGGTAGGTTGGTTCCAGAAGGGGCAACCGAGCCCCGCACCGATCAAAGGAACGTGTGCGTTGTGCGGGTGCCTCCCAGAAGAACATCCGCAGCATTTCGATGTGGAACCGTGCGAGGATTACTTCCCCGAGGAAAGCATCCCATTCTTGTATGACGAAGCGGGTGACAACGCCAGGGGAGCGACCCGACGTCCGATGCCTGCACCGTCCGGGCGGATCGTCGAGCTTGACTTCGGGGATGACGAGCCGTTCATTTGGTCTACCCGCCCGGAGTGGACTGTCGTCGAGGTCGGGTGGCTGTGCAGTTCAGGGTCACATGTTGTCGGCGGGCAGGATGCGCTCAGGCGGATCGTTGAAGCTGTGGTCGCTGCCGGGTTGAAGGCGCTTGTCCCTGTGGACGTTCCGGCGTTCTGTGGGGCAGGGGTCGGATAGGACCATGACCACTTTCAGTTATCCACAGACTGTGGATAACCAGGTCTAGGTTTGGTCAGGTGTGGGGCTGAGGGCGAGGACGCGGACGAGGCGCAGCGGACGTCAAACCGACGTCCTGCGAAGCGTCAACGCCGGCGCCGTCGTCGCCGAACACCCCGACCGGGATCTGGTACTCCGGCGTCGGCGTGTCATCCACAGGTGCAGGTTCCGTACTGGCGTCTTCCAGTTCAGGAGCGAACGCGTCGACGACCGGCTCGGGATCTACGGTCACAGGTGGTTCCCAGTGTGCTGACCACATGCGTTCGCCGCTGGCGCTATGCCCGAGGTTGTTGACCGACAGTGTCCCACCGACCTCCGGGTCTGTCGGCCCGAATGCTGCTTCGATCTGTTCGATCAGACGTTCGCTGGGGGTGAACCGGACGTTCCCGTCTTCGGTCGCAAGTCCGATAGTGACTGTCTCGGTTTCTGGGTCGTAGTCGCCGTGCACGAGTCGACCGCTTACACCGGCACGTTCGGTGAGATCAATAGTGCGATAGGCGGTCGGTCGGCGTTTGAACGCATCGGTCAGCATGGTGTGTCTCCCTGTTCTGATGTGCTCATGCTGCAGGAAAAGGGAACCGCTGGAAACGGCAGAGGCAAGCCCATCGGATTAGGCGCCGACGACGATCTGGACTGTATCGGTGACAGCCGAGATCGCCTCGCTTACGGTGAAAGCGGCGTCCTGGAACGGGTGGGGGGTCCGGGATGCGGCCTCTTCGGCGAACCACGCTACTTCCTCGATAGCGCTGCCGAGAGCTTTGCGGAGGTTTTGGACTGGCACGAGATTTACCATGTCACTTATCGTAGCCGGTAGATGCACGCACGGTGACATCGGATCGGGATGTGATTCTCAGGACATGCGACCGGCTACGATCGGGTGAGTCGAACTACCCAAGGGGATCTTGATGCTGAATCGAGATGAACGGGCTCTCCGGCGGAACCGCTGGCGGGCGCGGAGGATCGCTGCCGGGTACAAACGCTCGATGATGCTAGAAGGCCCCGGGCCGTTACTTGCGGGGGTGGTGACGGTCCAGCGACTGGTCGAACTCGTCCCATGAGTCGCTGACTACCAGCAGTGTTGTTACTGACCCGGCGAACTCGGCCCAACCCGGATCGTCAGACCGTGGACCGCGTCGCACCATGTCTTCGACTCTCGCTCCTACGGCGGGGACATCCATACCCTGCGAACACTCGGACAGGTCACCTATCGCCTGGTAGGCCCGGTCTGGGAGCCCTCTGAGCGACATGCGGGCACTCTCGGCGACGTACCCTTCGAGAAGTAGCGCTAGCGCCCCGTGAGCCCGATGTTCCTGGTACCCGGACGCTTCGTCTACGAGTGCCACAATCCCAACCTGAGCGAACCCACGGACCAGCATCTCGGCTCGGGACGCCACCCGCTCCTGTCCCACGGTCAGCGTTCCGAGCTTCCGCCCGTGCAGGAACAGGTCGCAGACCTCCGGAAGCCTCTCGGCGTCATATCCGATGAACGTCTGCCGCCCAGGGGTCCGAAACCGGATTGGGCCGCCCAGCCTGCCGAGAGCCGATTCTCCGTCTACGGTCCATGGGGCGGCGGATCCGCCGGAAATCCCGAGAGCGCCCGCTACAGCAGCGCGGGTGATGACTCGCCTGCCGTCTTGGAGCACATAGCACCAGACTTCGGGGACATCCGCTGCCCCCCACCAAGGGGACAGGGGCGCCCCACAGCGTCCGTGTCATGTTGCGCTCAGCCCGCGTGGCGACTTACCGAAGGCTTCCTGCATCTGCTCTGGCGTGAACCCGTTCGCATGGGCGGCCCGTGCAGCGTCAGATTCGACACACAAAGCGTTGTAAGCGTCGATCGCCTGGCGTGCTTCCTCGGCGGTTTCCGGTTCGACCCAACGGATGATCGCCCACGCGTCACAGTTTTCGCGACGCAGATGTTCGAGTAGCTCTTCGACCGTTTCTGTCTCCGCCGGCGGGTCGTCAGCGACAGGCTGAAGCGACCATACGATGTCGGATACGGGCGCGTCCGGGTCGAACAACGTCTGCGGGTCGTCCGGGTCGAACAACGTCTGCGGGCCTTCCGTGTCGCTGGCGGACGGGTGGGTCATCTGGACGAGCCACCCGAGCCCATCAGGGAGCCCGTAGACCATCGAATGCTCCAACTTGGCGTATTCGGACACGGGCGTCTCCACCACTTCCGCTGCTTCTGCTTGGGTGAGCCCTGCACGGAGCCGCCACCATGACGCTTCGGTCTGCACTGATGGCTTCGCCCCGGCAGCGTTCGCGGTCTTCGGAAGTAGCGTGATGTTTGCATCAGGGAGCTTCTCGGCCCAGCGTCGCAGGTGCGCACGGGTCGGCACTTTCGGTGACCCGGTATCGAGCCAGGCACGGACCTCCCTGCGGGTCACCATCAGGTAGTCGGCGGTTTCCTGTTGGGTGAGTCCAGTCGCTTTGAAAGCCGAATTGAACCGGTGTGTGAGTGTTTCGATGGTTGCCATGAGGTTTCTCCGTTCGAAGCGCGTTTGAGGTGAATGTAGCAGCCCGACGGTTGTATCAGCGGGATTTCGCTGGCTTCCGGCACGGTGCTACGCTCGACGTCATGCACGCAGTTGAGATTCCTCGCCGATCGTTCCCGATAAGCCGAACGAACCGCAGCGTCGCCGTTGACGAGGTCCAAGACCTCACCCTGCACGCCATCGAAATAGCCGGGAATCTTGGCGTCCGTACCTCATCCTCGCCGGACGAGATCGCTGAGTCCGCCGCCGCGACGGTTGAACTGTTGGCGGGGGAACGGACCGCAGCGTCTCATAACGTCGCCCAAACGCTCATGGACCTCCGAGCGTCCCGTGACAGGCAGGACCGTTCGCAGTCGTGCATGCCAGGGCAGTTGGTCCCGTTGCTCTGGTGGGCGCTCTCGTACGACATGGACCGTACTTTCGACGAATCGAAAGTGGCGGAACTTCTCGGATGGTCACCGGACACCCTCGGTTTCTGTGCCGTCTGGCAGTCCACCCGGCAGACGGCTGGCGCCGGGCATGTGAAGGCCCGGTCGGCAATGCAGTACGTCGCCCATTTCACCGAACCTCAGGTGGTTCTCGACGACCACGGGATCTCCCCGGCGCCCTCATGCACCTGATCGTCTGCCAGTGCCCGTCGGGCGCATGTGTTCTCCCGTCCGAGCTTCGTGGGCGGATACTTTGCGGCGAGTACTCGGCGTGGGAACAGTCGTACAGCGAGTTCATGAAGGCGCACCGGTGGCTGCTCAAAGCGCGTCGCGCTGGGAACCTCAGCCCGTCCGGACACGCTGACCTTGCCCGCATGCAGGCGTACGCCGACTACTGCCGGGACCGCGAGTTCCCGCGTCCGACAGGCGTTCTCGAACAGTTAGAGGTCAGGGCGTTCTGGGAGACCCGCGGCTAATCGGTCAGGGCGTCTCGGATAGTTCCGAGCATCACAACCCGGTCCGTGTCCATGGCACCGCTCGCCTTCAGGCGCAAGCGTTCGATTAGTTCGAGCGCCTCGCCGACGTCGAATAGGTGCTTGTCGCACACACGGGAGATCGCGTCGGCTAGGTCAACAGCGTCCATCGCCGTGTCCGAGTCGTCCGCTTCCACGTCGAAGACTAGTTCGCGTCCCCGCCTGTCAGCCCACTTCCGTAGAGCATCCCCGCCTGCGCTCGCTGCGATCGTCTGTGAGCGAAGAAACGTCGCCGGCGACCTTGTATCGTGTACTGCATGCCAGAACTAATGCATCTGCCCGTCACGACCGAAACTGTCTCGGTGTTCCCTGACAACGCCTGGTGTTCTCCCGGTTCGACCGTCAAGGTGCGTCGTCGTCATTTCCGTCAGAACGACGACAAGATGTTGGAAGGGACCGTGACGGAAGCGAGCGGGCGCACGATCACCGTGGCTGTGAGCCCGCACGGGCCTGGCACGAAAGTGTGGCGGGAAGAGCTTGTGTGGCTGACCTTTGTGGCAGGCGACGACGGAGCGTTCGCACCGCTTGACTACAACGGATCGACATGGACGGTCTTCGCCCCAGACTCCGACTACGCCCGCGGTTTCAGGGCCTTCCTCGATGCCCGCGACAGGTACCACGAAGCCCAGCAGAGATTCGGGGAAGCCGCAGACCTGGTCAGGACCGCCGGATGGGACGAGATCGAAGCGTCAGCCGAAGTCGCTACCGATGCTGCCGCAGCGTACGCCGAAGCAGCACGTGAACTCGTTACCACAAGTTACCCACAGCCTGTGGGTAACTTGCCGTTGTCGTACGGGTAGGTACACAACTAAACGCAGGGCGGGCCTTTACCCGCGTCGCCTCGGTTCGGCATGAACCCTTCGACTTTCTCGCCGCCGGTGAGACGCGCAACGATCGGGGCGCAATCCCCGAGTTCCGCCCCAACCCAATTGCGGTGCATGCGCTCAGCGGCCGCGTACGTCGTCCCAGACCCCCAAAGAAGTCGGCGACTAAGTCTCCCTCGCCCGTTGAGATTGACAGCACCCGTTCGAGCATCTTCTCTGGGAGAGCGTTCGCTGCCCGGTGTTTCGTTGTCCTGTGGCGGACCGGACGGATGTCGGTCCAAACGTCCGACAGGTTGACCCCGTCAGGATGAATTTTCTTGCGTTGTCCGCCGTAGTCCTTGATGTCGCCGCCGCAGTGCAGGCACGCTGCGATCGGGATTCTCGGCCGATCGAAATGCTTGGGTTTCCCCTTCGTGTAGTACAGGAGCGAGTAGTGAGCCGGGTAGAGCTTCCCTGCGATCGGCAGACGGGTTGTCATGGCGATACTCACCCAGTGACGGAACGTCATCCCGGCAGCGTTAAGCATGTGCCCGATCTCGATGTTCCACTTCGGCAGGTTGTAGACCCATAGGGCACCACCAGGGGCGACAACCCGACAGCATTCGGCTACCCATGCTGCGCACCAGTCCAAATACTCGGAATCTTTGAGCGCATCCGAGATCCCATGGCCGTAGTCCTTCCCGAGATTGAACGGCGGGTCAGCAAACACGGCGTCGACCGTCCCATCTTCGATGCTGGCAAGAACTCGGAGACAGTCTCCTTGGAACAAACGTCCATGCTCTGTGACGAGAAGCGGTTTCATCCCGCCCAGTTTAGGCGGGGCTGGTACCGTTACGTCACGGTCCGCGGCGGGGCAGCCAAGTGGTATAGTCGCTCTATGGAAACCGCAGCAGATGTCCAGCGTCCGCCGGCAGACACACCCCAGAACTTCAGCGCCGGCGATAACGCCAGAGCCGACTACATCTGGTATGGCGCAGCCGGAGGGACGGCACTGGGGGTACTCTCTGGCATGGCGTTCTCGGCGTCGGGCGGGTCTGCTATATGGCTGATCGCTCTCGGTGTGATTCTGGCGTTAGCGTCTGCCGACTTCCGGCTGATACGCCGCCACGCAGACGCATTGCCAGGGCGACTTTATGCGGATGTGCTGACCCTTCAGTTCTTTCTGACGGCTGGCATGTGGGCATTCATCGGACTGTCGACATGGGGTATCGCGTCAATCTGATGGGCACGCGGACGGGAGTAAACTGGTGTCACCACACGTTCAACCCGTGGGAAGGCTGTTCCCGGGTTTCAGCCGAATGCACCAACTGTTACGCGGAAGCCAGGAACATCCGGTTTCACCGTGGAGCGCATTGGGGGAAGACCGCTGACCGGCGGATCACAGCCGACTCAAACTGGAAGAACCCACCGAAATGGGACCGTGCCGCAGTGAAAGCTGGGGTGCGACGGCGAGTGTTCTGCGCGTCTCTCTCCGACGTGTTCGAGGACCGAGACGACCTCATCGACACGAGAGAGCGCCTGTTCGACATGGTCGATGTGACACCCCATCTCGACTGGCTACTTTTAACGAAACGGCCCGAAAACATCGGGCGTCTCGCAGGACGGTGGGCCGACTTATCCACAGGCAGGATAAGTGCCCCGTCGAACGTGTGGCTCGGGACCTCCGTCGGCGTTCGAGCATCCGCCGATCGGATCGAAGCGCTCTGTGAGCATGACGCGTCAGTCCGGTTCCTGTCCTGCGAACCGCTACTCGAAGACCTCGGGGACATCACTTTGACCGGGATCGACTGGATGATCGCTGGCGGGGAGTCAGGCCCGAACGCACGTCGGATGAACCCAGGCTGGGCGCAGCGGCTAAGAGCCCAGTGCGCAGAGCAGGGCGTCCCGTTCTGGTTCAAACAGAACGGGGGCACCGGCATCGACAAGGGCGGAGGCGCGTTAGTCGGGGAACTCATCCGGGAACTCCCTCAACCAGCGATCGGGTACACTGGGTATCTCGCCCCCGAACTTGGAGAACCCGTTTGAGTCCCGTCCTTGTTGCTGTCGCTGTTGTTCTGTCCGTTGGTCTTTCGGTCGCGATCTGGCGGCAGGTCAAGGAAATCCGCAAAATGCGAGCCGGGAGCAACGTCGCTGACCGGTTCCTGTCCGGCGTGTCAGAGATCCGTCAGTACCGGAGCAGGCTCAACACTTCCGATTTGGTGCTCGTCCAACGGGAAGAAATGCTGGGCAAGTTGAGTGTCCTTTCGGGGCACATCGCCAGGAACTGGGGGGACGTCGCCCCGAGTGACACCGAAATGCTCGCCGGACGCATGGACACGATCAGCGCGCAGATCGACAGATGGGAAAGCGACGAAGGCGACGCGGTACCGGAAGGGCACGCTACGCTCAGCGAAGCAGCCGCATCTTTCCAGTCGGTTTCCGACAGAATCCGTAACGCCTCCACCGCTTGACGTCGGGGACAGAGACCTTCCGTCTGTCTGACGATGGAGGCCCGCGGACGGTTCGATGGCGCAGACGCGACGTTTTCGGGTCGCCTGCCTACTGAGTGTCGCAAGCCGTCAGGCCCGAGTACTCCCCGCCAGGACCGTCCGGTGCCGGGCTGGTGTCGGAGGTAGCGTTCTGCCTGCTTGGCGGCTACGGCGTGCGGTACGAGGACGCTACCGCCGCTCACGCCGCGATCGGGCATCTCGTCGCAGGCGTGGAGACGGACCCGGGCGCTCACATTCAACGGGGGTGTTCCCGTCGGAATGGCGGGTCGCCCGGGACTACGCCCGGTTTGAGACGGTGTTCTTGCAGTACGCTGAGGCTGGGGACGTGCGGGCGTCGGCGCTGGACCTGTGCATCTGGGCTCAGGCGCTGCAGGTCGGGGCACGGTTCTTCTCGAACGATTAACCGTTCGGGCTGGACATACTGTCAGAACACCGGTAGGGTTGACAGTACGACCGAGAAAGGGCTCGCGCCCGGAAAGAGAACCGCCATGAAGACCGACCAGGACACACAGACCGCTCAGATCGTCCGCCTCTACAACCAGGGCCTATCGCTCCGTGCTGTCGGCGCGATCGTCGGGCTCTCCCACGAGGCAGTCGGGAACCGGCTCCGTCAAGCAGAGGTCACCCGACGCGGGCACCCGCACAACTCAAAGCTCCCGCCGGGCAAGACCTACGCTGACATCGCCGCCGAGCACGCTCTGGACGGATCCAAGGCCCTTGCCCGCATCTACGGCGTGGACGAGCGGACGATCAGCCGATGGGTAGCGAAAGCTGCTCATTGAGCCGCTGCTGGGCTAGCTTCGCCTGACGGTCGAGTTCCTTCGAGATTCTCGGAGCGGGGGCACCATGACCGTCGGCCCATTCCACGAGATCAGGGCTCGATGCCATCTGGGCAAGCCCTCGCAGCACGCGCATGCGGATGGCTTCAGATGTCAGGTACACACCACCTGGGAGGGAAGCGAGTTCTTCCCCGATGACCCGGTGGGAGACGGGAGCATCATCGAACCCAAATTTGCGTCCGATGATGTACGCGGTGACCGGGTCCATGTCGGCGAGTTTCTTGCGGAAAAATTCTGAGCGGGAGAGAAGTTCGACCTGATCCCCGACGCCACGACTCGCATCCGGTATCATGTCCTGCAATTCGCTGCTCCCGGTGGGATCCATCCCGGTCGGAGCGTTCAACGAAAGCGTCGACGTCAGTTCGTAGAGTTCCCTCATCTTCGGGTCGAGCTTCCCTGGATCTCCTCCGGTACGCTTCAGCGCCGCACGGAGGGCAGCAGCCTGGTCTCCCGGCAGGCGAATGGTGGTCCCGGAGTTGTCCATAGCACGCCCGATGGACTGCCGGATCCACCAGGTGGCGTAGGTCGAGAACTTGAACCCTTTGCGCCAGTCGAACTTCTCGACGGCAGTCTTCAGAGCGATGTTCGCCTCTTGGACGAGGTCCATGAGTTCCATGCCTGGGGGCCGTGAGTATCGGCTCGCGATGATGTAGGCAAGCCGGAGGTTGCTCAGCCAGAACCGTTCCGCCGCCTGGTCCGCGAGGCGAATCGTTCGACGGTCGGCGACGGTACGTCCGGCAGGGTCCGGTTTGGCAGATTGAATGGCGCGTCCTTTGGCAATGACGATTGCCAGGTTCGTCTCGTCTGCCGCTGTGAGCAACTGGTGCTGACCGATCCGGTGGAGGTACTCTCCGATTTCGTCCATGCGTGTCTTCCTGTCGAGAGGGCGTTTCGATGGGAAGCTAGCAGATGCCCGCACCGCTATCCCCGACGGGGTTATTCACAGGCCGTGGATAACGCTGCGGTGACCGCATGCAACGGCAGGTACACAGGGTTTGTCGCCCCGAAGCTCGACTCCCACACCCGCATCCCATCCGGAGTTAGGACAATCCGATAGGGCTTCGGGGAACAGCGGTGCGTTCAATAGGACCGCCACGTCGATCGAGTGAGGGCGAAAAGGGCACTGCGCCATATCACCTTGGACGGTGCTGCCTCTGGGCGCGGATGACAGCATCCCCATGGACAAGTCGACAGCGATGGACTGCGGGTACCAGCCCTGAATGAACTGAGCTTCAGGTCCAGTCGCAGAACCTCCGATGAGGCATAGCCCGCCCGAGGGGAGCCGACCGCGGGCGAAAGCATCGTGGAGCGGTGCGAGATAGTCCGGGTGTGCTGTCCATTCGCCCCAGCATGCCGCTTCGATGTCGTAGGTTCGCCGCATCGTTTCCGCGTCGGACGTCGACCAGGATGATTCTTCGGATGCTGCGCGTTCGGTGAGGTGTCGCGCCTGGCTGCGGGCTCCGGTGCCAGATGGGTGCGGCGCGGCGGGCAGGACGACTTTGGCAAGGTGTCTGGTCACCTGCCCATTGCAGGGACCAAACCATGAGGTTGACAATCTGTCCTGGCGGCGTGTAAGTTCTAAGGCATGGGAACACGAATCGTCCTACGCACCGGAAGAACACTATGGGCTGTGATGCTAGCGGTGTTCGCTTTCCAGAACCCGGCAAACAAAGCACGTTTGGTCGATGCCACCCCGATCGCGGCGAACAACCTGATGTTCTGCTGCCTTGCTCTGGGCAGCATGGCGTTCACAACCCTCGGGATCACCAGCAGCTACCGGAGAAACGGCATGGACATCCCCGCATCGGAGACAATCGCGTTCTTCGGCATGGTCGTAGCAGTAATCGGTGTGATCCTTGGGATTGTCTCGGGGGCAATCTGATGGGCACCGACAACACAACCGTTGAAAGCGCAGCAGAGGTGACACCTGCGCTCACCCAAGACCCGGACCTCGCACGCTCCCAAGCACACGAGGCAGCACGAACGGCAGCCGAACAGCAGATCGCGCTCAAAGCCGAGATGGAACGAGCGCAGGCTGAGATCGACACCCAGAAGGCTGTGCTTGCCGAACAAGTAGCTGCGCTCGAAACGGCAGCACGGGCACAGATGGAAGCCCTGCGAGTTGAACTGGCACCGCTGCAGGAACAGGCGGCACGAGCTGGTGAAGTGATCAACGCCCTTGACTTGTACCTCGGGTCACGCGAACGCGTCGAAATTCTTTGGGACGGCGAGCCTGCCGACGCAAGCACACCAATTCATGTGTTCCAACAGGTGCTCCGCATGGACGAAGAAGCGCTCTACCTTGGAACCGACTGGCGTGACGCCGACAAGTTCTTCGAGTGGATCACTGCCGACTTCGCGAACGTTCAGCAGGTACTCCCCGCAGACAAGTCCGTTGTTGTCGTCCGTCCGACCGTCCGCCGATCACAAGGAAAAGATTCGCTGGCGAACATTGCCCGCGACCTCCAAAACCGGCGCTGTTTCTGGCTGTTCCGAAACGGGACGGTCGTGTCGCTGATGACAACCGAAGACATCGAGATCAAAACCCGTATCCTGCCGCTCCAAACCGAGTTCGCAGCGTTCTTCGAGAACCGGTTCGGGAAGATCGAACCTGGCACTGACGCGTGGGCGCAAGCCGAACGTGCAGCATCGGCAGCGGAACGGCACTACCTGAAGATCATGCTCACGATCCAAGGGGTGATTGACAGGACGACCGTGTTCGCACCGCTTCCCGAGAACGGTGTGAACATCATGTCGATGGGCGCACACGAAGCCGGGAAGGTCGTGATTGTCGCTGACGCTGACAGCAGCAAAATGCTTCCTGATGGTCGTCCTCCGTTCGGAGAGTGGCTGAAAACGAAAATGGCGGCGCTCCGGCCCGGTATGCGAGTGATCGGGAACTGGAACACCCGCGAGTTCACGCGAATGGGTTCTGAGGATGGGTGGAGCCGTCGCCGTGGGAATCCTCGCCTGTCACCCCAGTCCTGTGAGTCGCTGCCATCCCCAGGGGTACCCCATCTTGTCACCGGGCGGAGGGACGGGATGCTTGTCGTCCCGTTCGACCGGACCGAACAACTTTGGTTGAAAGACCCTGACCGTCCGGGACGGGAGACGCTGCGGACCCCTGACCAGCGCGGGTCTGTGCTTGTCGACCCAGCCCACGATTCGTGGGTGTTGCCGTTCGACCTGATGTCGCTTGACGAGATCCGTTATTACATCGGGTCGAGGGACGCCCGATCCCAGCAGCTACGGGAAACGATCCCAGCGCTGATCGCCGCACGCGACGCGAAGACCGCTGAGGTCGAAGCAGAGTCCGACTTCCGTCTGCTACTCGCAGGGAAAGTCGTCGAGGCAGGCACAGACCCTGACGACGCCGACATCATCGTTGACGGTCTTGTTCACCGTTGGAAGATCGAACAGAGATGGGCTCGCCCGCTCCAAGGCACCCCCGATGAAGAAGCCGCGGCGCTCGCCGGGATCATGCGCATGTACACCAAAGATGTCGAAGCAGAGAACGACCCTGCGGCAGCACGGGTACTGGAATCGGCACAGTCAATCGACGGGCTCATGGCTGTCGGACGGAACCGGCAAGGCAACTGGTATGCGTACGCACCAACCGCAGACGCATACGTCGAGAATGTGTTCATGGACCGCACCCGCATCTACAAGAACGGACGGCACGGTGAGACTGACAGGTGGTACCGGGCGCAATACCGGACTGCTGCTGCACTCCATCTGATCTACGAGACTGACGTGTGGTCGCATTGGGATTTCTTTGCTGACCCGAACCTCTATCCGACCGGCACTGTCAGACAACAGACGATCGACACGATCGTCGAGACGATGAGCGGATGGGGCGACCCGATCTGTGTTGTTGAAGCGGTGATGAACGAGAAGCGGGTCTTCAAAGCGTTCTGGTGGGAAGGTGAGGAAGCCCCGGAGACGATGGGTGACGGCATCGTGTTCGACTCGGACTATTACGTGCAGGAACCCGATGTCGGGCGGGCTGCGGTGACCGCCCAGACTGAAGGCGGCGAAACAGCGCTCGAATGGCACAAGGACAGTTTCGGTTGGGATCTTCGCTGGGGGCATTACAGCGACGGGCACGGTATCCCAGGTTTGGGCAGTGTCCCATGGTCCGACCCGAAACGTAGCGAGCCTGCGCTGCTCGTCTGGTCCAACGAAGACATGTTCGCACGACTCGCTATCTGGGGTGCAGAGGAAGACCGGCGCTCCGTCGCCAGGGAGGTCAAGCGGCGGGAGCAGAGCCGCAAAGCATCCCGCATGGAAACGGCGATTCTCGCTGCGCTCACAGACAAATGGGAAACACATCTACGAGCCGAGTTCCAAACGAAGTACGGGTCGGGCTCCGAGCACCTCTGGGAGCACCACAAGGAAACACGAGCGGAGACGGCACCTGCCCGTAATAGCCGGACCTTCCGAGACGCCGTACAGGCTGCTGTCGACCGTCAACTGACCGGAACGGTCGTCTTTGGAAGACTGACCGAAGCCGCCAGCCAGACCCCGTACGCCGACGTCCAGATCGACTTCGACAGCACCCGGGAGGACGACGATGGATGACCTGCCATCCGACGCCGAAATCGCCGGGAAAGTCCATGTGGCTACCGGTATCTGGGAACGGGAAACCGGGCTGCTCGACGCGTACACGGCAGGCATCCCCACGGTCTTCCTTGACCCTCACATCGACCGTGGGACAGACATGCAGAAGACGGCTATCCGGCTGGCGTTTGACCGGCTCGAACGGTTTCACCGCGGGCTTCTCGGCGAGATCCTCGTGAAACCGTCCGAGATGGTCATACTCGGGCGTGATGCCTCTGACCTGTTCAGGCGGTCACCACGGACGTACGAAGTCGCTGCGGTGGTCGCTCAATGGGTTGCTGACCGTGGGCCGTTAGCGGACGGTCTCGACGAATCGTGGGAGCCCACTGTGCAAGATCCACTGTTCCCCGCAGGTTGACAGCCTGTCCGGCGTGTGCGTAAAGTGGACCCATGAGCGTCACCTTCGCACTCGGCACCCAAGACGGCAACCGCACCCTATTAGCGTGCACCATGCCCCACAACACCTGTGTCGCCCCCAACGACCCCGAACACCGCGACGACCAGGCGCAGTTCAACACCTGCGAATGCTCCGTCGACCAGAAAGCCGCCTGCGACATGTGCGGAATGGAAGTCAACGTGTCCAACGCCAACGCGACAGCGCTCCTCAGCCGTCTCGGATACCCGCCCGACCTGCTCGTGGGCGCGGCATCCGGCCCGGAGTTCCTCGGGCGGGCAATGGTCATGGGAGTCGGCTCGGACGACACCGGCACCGACAGCACCCGCCGGACAGGACCCAACGGCGCGACACTCGTCGACTGTGCCATCCGCCCCGGCTACTACACCAGCACACAAACCCGCCTCAGCGACCTGGGTACCTACGCCAACACCCGCGGGCTCGTCGTCATGTGGGGCTGAACGCTCAGAGGCGCGCCCGGTCAAGATCCGCTTCGGTGTGATCTACACCGCCAGTGTTCATCGCCAGATACAAACGGCGTTCGGCTTCGAGCACCTGCTCATCTGTTTGCGGGGTGTGGACCAGCCCGTCTGTCTGGTTGCCGGTCGTGACCACCGCCGCGTTGAACCTTTGGGCCGGTACAGGACGGTTCGCGAACTTGCGCTGTGCGCCTCTGGACAGATCGCCGTACTAGACCATTCCGGTGCGGGCCTGTTCGCCGCCTTCGAGGTCATCGGTATGGAACCAGTGCCCTGGGACGTCGAACTTCCCGTCCGCGAACTGTTGCAGCGTTTCGATCCGCTGTTTCCCGTCAACAATCCGGTACGGGAAGTCGTCTCGTTCGACGTCCCAGACCGATCCGCGCTGGTATGGGGGCGTTCATGTCGTAGTCGTCGCGGTCGCCTCTGGTGAACTCGCCGGTCGTCAGATTGTGTCCGGTGACCCGGAACTCGTGGACGGGTTCCGGAAGCGGTTCGGGTTCCGTGCCGTAGCCGCGCGCTGCGACAGTGTCAGCGGTGCCGGCGGGCGCGAACGATCCTGGGGGTGCCGTTGCCGGTCTGTGCTCTCTTCTGGGAGGTCATGGGCCTACCATGCCACACGCGGCGGGTTGACAGGATGCCGTAACGTCCGGTAACTTCAGAGGTGAGGGGCACCGCGCCCCACGGAAGAAGGCTCCGATGAACCTCGACGATTTCGAAACGCTGCTCACGGAGTTCGGATGGCGGAACACCTCCGACCTCGACCACCGGCGTTTCGAAACCCAGGTCGGATCGGTACGGGTGACGGCTACCGCCAACGACACCCACCTCCTTCTGAGGGCTATGGGCCCACTCCCTGCCAAGTTTGTCGGGTTCCGTCCGAACCCGGCGGATGGGCGGCACATGTTCGTGATGCGGTCGACGCCTGCCGGCGCTCTCGCCGAGATCCTCGGACGGATCGGCGCATACAAGGGCGTCAACGGCGACACTGACGCTGTCATCGGGCAGGCGTGGGTTGCCCAGGCGCGAGACGGTAACCGTTGGGATGAGACGATGGTTGCGATGGTCGCCGTGCAAATGGACCGTGAAGCCTTGACCGGCGCCGGTTGGGCCGAGAGCGTGCCAGCATGAACACCGGGTATAAACGCAGGCTCGCTGTAGCGACAGTCCAGGCCCGGGAGCGGCTCTGGTCCCGTTACCCGCACGAGGACGTCGGGTGGGTCGCCTGGTGTGATGCGACGATGTCCGGTGTCACGAAACGACACAAGCAGAATCTTGCGATCGAAGTTCTGTTGGGTGTGGCAGCAGTAGTCCTGGTGCCGGGGCTACTGCACGGGTACACGCTGTCCGGGCTCGCGCTCATCACGGTGGTTCCGTTCATCGCTGGCACGGCCGTCCTGCCGTTCTCTCATGCGGCACCGAAGGCACCGTTCACGGTGATCTCTGCGGTCCTCATAGCGGCCTTCGTCGTATCGACGGTCGTGTATCTGTTCTATCCGTTCGCCGCAGCGTCCGTTATTGCCGCAGCGTATTGCGTCTGGATCATGTTCTTTCTGCCCCCCGGCTTTCTCGTCATCGCTGTTTCCAAGAGTGTCCGTTCGGGTGTTCTCGAATGGGCTCGTTGGAACCGTCCGCCGCAGCCAGACACCCGGCTTGTACGCTGATTCAGCGCACTCCATGGACGGGCTAGACCTCCCATGCGTCGCGCCCGACCGAGCGCACCGGACCTCTCGCAGCGAGGACTGAGGACTGAAGTTCGCTTCGATCCCCCACAATCTGGACCTGCTGTCGTCGAACAGGAACGGTCTGATCGTAAGCGATATACCGGTGCCTGTGGCGCACCATCTGGGCGCGTGATCGCTCTGCTGCGCAGAATCAGAGAACCCCGGGGTACCCGAGACGGGCATCTCGGGTGGTTATCCCCCGTGGTGGACGCAACCAGAGTCGGACTCTGCGAGCAGCCCTGCGATCGCATGGGACACGTTTACAACCTCGTTGACGGCAGCGATCACAGACCCGAACTCCGCGGCGGAGCCCCTGTCCCATTTGTCTCTTGGTAATCTGGATTTCTGCCACTGGGACAGCACCACGCGCCCATGGATGTTTACTTGACTTGCGGGCTGCTCCCCGTCAAACTCCCATCCATCCGCGGTCTGCCTGTGAGGTGCTGGCTTCACATCGTCAAGTGACCACAATCTGAGAAGGTCTGCGCCTAGTCCTATGAGTCTGGTGATCGTCCAAGGGTCATCGACCAACAGCGGTTCGACCCGTTGTTCTTCTAGCTGCGCAGCATATGGGTGTCCTGCGGTCCAATATCCTCGGTGGTGAGCGCATGCGACGGCATAGCGCCAGAAATCACTTCCGTCCATTTCATGGGAGTTTGCCCAGTCGCGGTATCCGACAGGGATGACCGTGCGTCCCGAAGTAACCCTTATGATCCTGCCGCCTCGCCCACCGAACCATTCGTTGTCAGGGAGATGAATTGTAGGATGGGCCGCTGGGCCAGGTCGCAGCCTGCCTGCTGGGAGGACCGCATACCATCCGCCTGCAGCGATGAAGGCGTCGTGAGGGCCGAAAAGGCGGGCGTGCCTCCACCGGCTGCCAGGGCGGGCCTCGTGCGGGCGACGTCCCCTAGTTGACGGCGGAGATTTGGGTGGCTCAGATACCGCCCAGCGGTTGTCGAACGCACGGTACGCATGAATGGTATCGAATCCGGGTTCCCTGACCGTTTTGATCCAACGCGAATCTTCGGCAGTCTGAATCCCCCTGGCTACTTGAATTCCTTCATCCAATGGCAGGTGCGGAACAGCCGGCACCCACGATGTTTCGCCCTCGACATTTGCCACTCTGTCTCGGGGTTTCAGAGCTGCAAATCTGGCAGGCGACACTCGGGTGTCCGGTCCGGCTTGGATGCTGGAGTCTTCCCAGTACCCCCGCCGATATTTGATCTCCGGTTCCGTTCGGATGGCACCTGGGCTAGACCGGATCGAGACGATCGCTGTTCCTGTCTTGATCCCAAACGGAGATGCCGACCAAGACCCTGCACCGCCGGCGTGGGAGCCTGGACCGAAATCGGTGATGTCGATAACGGACGCCCAATCGGATGCCCACGCGCGCATCGGGGCGTAAGCGCGACCTTCGATCCATTTCCGGTTGGTGATGAACGAGATCACCCCAGGGGCTCGGACATCACCCGAGGTGTCAACAAGATCGAATGCCCAAGCCCAAAACGCTATGTACGGGTCGTGCAACGCCCCGCGCCCTCCCGAACCTGTCTTCCACCGTCCGAAAATGTTCTGGACCCACTGGGCGCGGGTGTAGGCGTCTGTGTCCAGCATCCCACGCCCATATGGCGGGTTCCCAATGACTAGAACGGGTGAGCTTCCTCGGCAGAGATCTGAGTCGTTGTCGCAGGTGAGCGCATCGGCGACGCGCAGCGTATGAGAGATCCTGAGTGCCTTTGCTCGCCCAGATGTTATTGCCACAGCTTCTGGGGCGAGGTCTGAACCAACGTACCGTGCGTGCCTGCTGAGTGGCTCTGCAATCTCCCTTGCTACTGCCTCGAAATAGACGCCTGTGCCCACACATGGGTCAATGACCAGCAAGCCATCCCGGGGTGTCCCCAAAAGAGCGAGTGCTGACCGGGCCTGAAACGTCGCTACCGCAATCGGCGTTTGCCATGACCCAAGGTGAACACGTTCGCCTGTTGACACTAGGTAACTGTCCCAGAGGACGGAGAGTCGTGCCCATCTGCCGTCGGGGCTAGCGGGGTGCATGACCCAACGTTCCAGACTTGCCGTCGGTTCACTGGCCCCGGTGATTACTTGGACGAGCCTGCCGAACAGGCCCAAAGGGCTTTCCATGCTGGCAGACGCGATCATGCCTGCCACCGCTTCACGTTCGGAGAAATGCTGAGACATCCAGCGCCCAGGCTACCCGTTCGCTGGATGTCTCACGTCCGCATCTGTGCGAAGTGCGTTGTCGGCCCGCTAGTCGAGCCCAGCGGCGACGATCGCAGCGTCCAGCGCCGCCTGGGCGGACTTGACGGCATCTTGGGCTTTCGGGAGCGCTTTGAGTGCCCGTGCGAGCTTCCGTTCAGCTTGGACCGCACGCTCGGTCTCGTTGTCAAACTGGCGGGTGTGACTCGCTGCCAGATCGGTGTCGCCTTCCGCCTCAGCACGTTTAGCCCATTCTGCCTGCCGTCCGGCGTATTCGACGAGACGCTCAATTTCGTCGGGGCCGCGTCCGATCCTCCATTCGATGTCGGCGACCTTCTTCTGCGCTTTGACGAGCGCCTTTCCTTCGGGCGAACGGAGGACCATCCGGTACCAGCGATTCTCGGTCTTCTCTCGGGACTCGCCTTCGGTCCACTCGGTTGGTGCGGTCGGGTAGCAGACGGTGCAGAGGATCCCGCCGTACTCTGAGACGGCGTCGGCTTCGGTGAGCCCGGACATGTCGGTCAGCCATCCGAAGATTGTCCGTTCGCGTCCGTTGTGGCATGTCGAGCAGTCCATGTGTGAGTGGATGTGTCCGTTCGAAGACATGACCAGGAAGTACCGTGACCATCCGGTGTAGTTCTCTGCGAACTTTGCGACCTGGGCTTGGGCGGCGGTCAGAGCGGTTTCGGCGTCGGTCTTCCGCTGGTTGTGCTGGGCTTCGGTTTCGTTCAGTCGCTTGTGTTCGGTCTGTTCGAGCGTCCGGTAGGCGGTGGTGACTTCGCGGTTTGCTGCGCTGATCCGGGTGTCGGTGACGACTTCGTGTGTGGCGTCGCTGGGGATGTCGATGCTGGTGCTGCCGACTTGGATGGTCTGTGTTGATGTCATGGGTCTGACCTTACCCACCTTCGGACAGCCTGTCAACCCATGTTCTTCTGTTTGGGTTTGCATCATCGCCACGGGCTGCTGCTACGACCAACAGCATGGCAAACGACATCACAATCCACGTGTACTTCACCGACAAACCACCCCAAGGACTCATCGCTGTCTCAGGCGGCGTCCCCGACGACGACGGTGAAGCGCTCCCACTCGAAATGGTTGTGAACGTCGACAAAGCCCGCCCGATCGAGGACGCCCCCGGTTTCGTTGACACCCCCGACGACCATGTCGGGTTCCGCTTGGTCATCACGACACGGCAGACCCGCCGTTCCCCGTGAACGCATACACGCCGGTTGAGGACGAATCCGCATGGAACGCCGATGATGAGTTCATGTTCATGGATCTAGCTGTCCCCTTGGACGATGTCCGTCGCGCCGTTTGCGAGACTCCCGACACGACCCCCGTCTACATCTAAACCACTTCCGCCAGGTCAACAATAGACGATTAGGTTGCAAACGGTGACAGTGCTTGATACCATGCGGCCCATGACATTAAACGCTGACCATCCAACCCCGGAAAACGCTGTACGGCAGTACCTCGATTTCCTCGGCGACCCTGCAACGCTCATCGACCATGACCGCGTCGCAGCACTACAGGACGCCCTGAACGGACCGGACGCGCCCACGGACCCGATCGAGCGTCTGCGTTTGGAGTCAGAGCTCGATCGTGTGCGCAGCACCGATGGCGAATCCGTGGTCCGAGAGTTCATTTCCGTGGCCAAGCAGTTTGCCGAAGAAGAAGACATCACCGCTGACGCATTTCGTCGTCAAGGTGTGCCCACCGAGGTGCTTGCCCAGGCCGGGTTTGGCACGAAGGGTGGAAAGGCCACTTCGGCTCGCTCGCAGCGGGTCAACGCCGCCACCGTCGCCGCCCACGTTCAAGGTCGCAGCGGCACGTGGACCTACAACGACATCGAGTCAGGCACCGGTGCCAGCATTGGCACCGTGCGCAAGGTGGTCGACGACTTGGTGTCTGCCAAGAAGGTGAAGTCACTCGGTGCCGACCCCGACCACGCCAGCCGTGGACGAGCCCCGAACCTGTTCACCGTCCCCTCGAACGCGTGACAGCCGCCATGACGCTCAAGTAGCCGGACGCCGAGGCGCTCACCCCAGACGATGGGGGTGCGTCCGCTGTTGCACGTGCATTTGTCCTGTCCGTCATCCCCCACGACGGGCACGAAGAGCGTACTGCGACCATCATCGGCGGGCATCTTGTGCAGTATGTCCGATCGGGGGCGTCCGCTGCGGCATCAAAGGTGCATGATCAAACGCGGAGCATCAAAGCCGGGAACTAACGACGGGTCGTTCGCCCCTAGCAGCACCGGCGGCAGCGCTGTCGCTGCCGGACGCGGTTACGGGGAGATGCTCGACGAAATGTCGGAGGAACGGAAACGAACCGAACCTGTCCGGGTCGGCAACCAAACTTGGCCACGGTCAACGTACGAAGCGGCAGGGGAATACCGGACAGCCCTACAGGAATCATCCGTGAGAGCCCGCCGAGCGCTGGAGAAGACTGATTCGGCGGTCGAAGCCGACGGGATTCTGGATGTCCGAGCATCGGACGAAGATGCTGCGTTCGAGCGGTTCGCAACTCGGACCGGACTCGAATACCCCGAAGACGTACTCGACCAGACATGTGCAGCAGACTCAGTACCCGCCGCTAAAGTCGAAACATCGCAGGGCCGGTACTCCGACCAGGCACGGAAGTCAACACCAGGCATGAAGGGACAACCGCTGGCGGTGCCGTCCACAGTCCTCACCAACGGTCATGCGATGCCGTTCGGGGCGTTCAACGCACGGGAACAGGTGGCGTACTTCCGAGGCCAAACAGCAGGACGCGACTCGAATACCACTGGCGTGCCGATGGCATCCCCGGACTGGACCATGGCCTCACGTGATCTCCACACGGCGGGAGCGTCTGCTGCTATGGCCCAAGCCAAAGCATCACAGGCAGACAATCAGTACACCTACGTTGTTGGGAGCCAGCGTGTCGAGAACGTGACCCAAATCGACGATGCTGGGACAGCGTGCCGTGGGCGGACAATCCCAACGAACGGAGGCGAACCTCAAGACATCGTGTTTGATCCTCGGATGGTCACTCGCATGGACGTTCGGCGCCCCGGATACCGGACCTGACCGGCGTCAGGTTACGTCGAGCGCCGCGAGCACAGCGTCCGTGTCGAACGGGGCACGGACCATCAGCGAAGGCAACGCCAGAGACATCACAGCGATCGTGTGATCCCGGTGCTCGACCTTGCCGCCGCCGTCGAACGCCGTGACGATCACACGACCGCATCCGCGTGTTCCAAGTACGGCAATTGCCCCGTCGATGTCCGGGGCGGTATAGGACCGTGCTCCGACCCATGTCGCACGATGGACACCGTCCTCGTCCTGCCGGATACGGAAGTGCCCTACGGCGCCACCTGTCGCCTCGTGCGGGGCGGTGAGGTCGACCACCCCCACGGTGTGTCCTGCCCGGACAGCGGCTCGGGCGACCCGCTGCGGCGTATCAGGGTCGGCGCTATCACAAACGGCTATGAGGATCGAAGGTCTGTTCACCCGACCCAGGATACCCAACGGCCCGACGGCTTCGGCTAGAATCAGAACATGGGGACGTCAGAGATGGTCGAAACGATTCGGGTGTTCATAGGTGACACGCCGTGGGAGGCCCCTGAACTCGGGGCTTTGGAGGTCGCACGCGCAGCGACTGGGGTGCTTGTCCACCTCACCAGCTCAGAAACGGATCTGGCGCATCTGAGCGAGTACGGTGAAGCACAGACGTTCGTCGACCGGAACCTCAGTTCCAGCATCCACCAGGCGCATCAGGCGGGTATCGCACGGGTCTCGCTGTCTGCGGCGCTCGACGCTCACGACGTGGCTCGTTTCGACGCCGCAACGTCGGCGATCCGGGTGTGGCTTATCGGACGGAAGATGCTTCACAAGTCGTTGCGGCAAGCCGGGTCAAGCTCTGTGCTTGCAACGTCCGTCTGCGAGGCGTACGACGCTGCGTTCGGAGCGTGACCTATGGTGTCTTGTCCGGCGTAGCAGAGGTTGCGGCACCCTATTTGGGTCGGCTACGATGCACCCTATGGGTATTCACGGACGAACGAGACTGGACCGGTTGTGCGAATAGGTAGATGATTCGCGGCGCCATCGGGGCGTCCTCATCTCCTGTTTGGAGACAACCATGAAGACCAACGGCAAGGCCCGTGACATCACTCGTGGACTGCGCGGTGACCGTAAGCGTCGATCCACCAAAACCGATCGACGGCTCTCGCATCACCGGGCACGCCAGATGAACCGCGCCCGACTCAACAACATCGACCTGACCGCCGACGACGTCGGCTACGACATGGTCCCGTACGCCCGAGACCGCGTGTTCGACGGATGGGAAGGCATCCACGATTACGGTGTCAACACGTCCGTAATCAACCGGATCATCGACCATCTCATGTCATCCGACCCGGCGTTCGCAGACGACGCCCATGACGGACGCCGAGCGAAGATCATCGTCCGATACGGGAACAGTGTGGCGGTCCGCCAGGCTTGCGACTGGAACATCCACACGTCCGAACACCGCCGTTACGGATACCCTCGCCATGACTCGGAGCGACCCCGCGGCCCGGAAGCAGACCTGCTGGTTGTCACCTCGAACGGCGCCGAACGTCCCCTGAACCAGACGATCCGTGCCGACGCCATGAACAACGCCCGATACAGCGGGTCCGGGTACACGCTCCATGATCCGTGGAGCCTCGGTCTCGTCGAAACGCTCTGGGCGTACAGAGGCGACCGTCACGGGTTCCTGACCGCCCCGGATCGGCGCGACCGTGACGCCGGGCAGCGTTGGGCTCGTGCGATGTCCGCGCTCGCCGACGTCGCACACGGGATCGCCCCCGACCCGAACTATCGTGCCCGCTGGTGAACCGCTGGTACCATTCGGGCATGAAAGTTCTGATTGCTGGCGACACCCACGGAAACACAAGATGGCTGCTGTCACGTTTTCGTGTCGCGTCCCGTCTCGGGGTCAAACGCATGATCGTTCCCGGCGATTTCGGTATGTGGACCGACCGCCGTCTACTCAAAAAGAGGGCGCCGCACCCGCTGAACGTCGGATGGCTCACTCACATCGCCGAGCACGCCGCCAGGTGCGGCGTAACGCTCGTGTTCCCCGACGGGAACCACGACAACCATCCAGACGCCAGAGCGCTCTACCCGGCAGACTGCGACGGTATCCGGTGGATCGTCGACGGGGTTCTCGGGTGGGCTGACCGTGGTTCCGTGTGGACGTGGGGCGGCGTACGGTTCGGTGCGCTCGGCGGGGCAGTTTCATCGGACTCGGCGGGTGGAGGCACCGATTTCAACGGCAGGGACATCCGCCCGCGCCGTCCAGGTGTTGACTGGTGGCCCGACACGGAGCCTGTCACATCCGCTGACGTCGAGGCGTTACGAGCCCGCGGCCCCGTCGATGTCCTCGTCACCCACGATGCGCCATCCGACGTAAATGTACCCCACCTGCATGAGTCCCGGAACGTCGGCGCCCCTCTGGCAAACCGGGTGCTGGTCAGAGCCGGCGTGAACGCGTCCAAGCCGAAGCTCGTCGTCCATGGGCACCATCATGTCGGGCATGTCGCCATGGGCGGCTTCGACCATGAGACCGTCCGGGTGATCGGGCTTGCCGCCGACACGCCCGGATTTCACCCGGACACCAGGAACCAGTTCGCGTGGGGACTACTCGACCTCGACGACCTATCATTCATGTTCGGCGCCGACACCGTGTACGGGTGACCCCGAACCCGTACGGCGCCTGGGGAACCGGGCAGCGCTGGGTGCGTCTGGCGGGGACCAAGGAGAGCCCCCTGTGCTCCCCATACACCGCTCAATGAGCGGTGCTTGACGCCGCCCGGTTCTCAGGCTTTCGCTGATTACCCTAGCAGGTGGAACCGACTCAAATGCTGTTGTCGATGTGAGAGGCCGCCACAAGGTAGTTACGCGTTTGGTCTCGTGGTAGGCTGCTGACTGTGACCATGTTCCGGACGTTTGAGGCTGTGTTGTCGCCGACGGTCGGGCAGCAAGCGAAACTGGGTCGTTTGTTCAGGTTGCAGTGTGAGTTGTATAACGCTGCGTTGGAAGAACGGCGTGGTGTTTGGAAACGCGAAAACCGGTCAGTTAGCAGGTTTGAGCAGTACCGCTCCCTGACAGGTTTCGAGCATCCGGTCATGGATTTTGGTGTTGTTCCGGCGCGTGGGACGTTGACACGGTTGGATCGTGCTTTCCAAGCGTTCTTTCGACGTGTCAAACAGGGTGAGAAAGCAGGGTTTCCGCGTTTCAAACCGTCCGCCCGCTGGAGTTCGGTCGAATATCCTGATACGTCATGTTGGAAGATCACCGCTGGTGGAACCCGGAAACATTCGGGTGTCGGTCGGTTGTATTTGAAAGGTGTCGGACAGGTCAGGTTCCGTGGCGCGAAACGTGGGATCAGAGGTGCCCCTAAAACGTTGATCGTCAGGCGTGTAGCAGGCCGTTACCGCATGTACGTCACCTACGTCCTCGAACCAGCATTAGGTCCACCTGGACCGCGAACACCTCGCGATATCGGTGTGGATTTGGGTGTGACCGAAATTGTTGCCCTGTCCGACGGGACACTGTTTGAGAACCCTCGCGAGCAGAAACGATCCGCGGTCAAACTCGCGAAGTTGCAACAGGAGTTAGAGCAGAAACAGAAAGGATCGAACCGTAGAAAACGGGCGGTTGAACGAGTCGCGTGCCAGCACCGCAAGATCGTCATGCAACGACGGAACAGGAACCACCAGATTTCGAGGGTGATCGTCGACCGTGCTGACGGTGGACTGATCGTGTTCGAGAATCTGCGGATCACCGACATGACTGCGCGGGTGAAACCGCGTCCTGACCCGGCGAATCCGGGTCAGTTCCTACCGAACGGACAGTCAGCAAAAACAGGGCTCAACAGGGAGATACAGGCTGCGGGATGGTCACAGTTACGAGGTTTTACGGGCTATAAAGCGGAAGAAGCTGATAGCCCAATCGGCCTCGTAAACCCACGGTACACCAGCCAAACATGCCACCAATGCGGACACATCAGCCCGGAGAACAGGCACGGAACCCGGTTCCGTTGCGTGAAATGTGGGCATCAAGCTCACGCGGATGTGAACGCCGCACAAAACATTTTGGGTCGGGCAGACCCAACGCTCCAACCCGCGTAAAGCCAGCACAGTCGAAGGTCACGCAATACGCGACCTATCCCGTGGCAAACCCTAGAGGCCCGATTGGTAGAGCATCACGTTGCCAACGTGAAGAGTGCCGGTTCGAGTCCGGTCTACCGCTCTGAAGTGCCGATCTTGGCACGAAACCCTTCCCGGACGGGAAGGTCAGAGCATGATGGGAGACGCTTGCAGGTACAGCGCCTGCGTGCGTTTGGTGAGCAACCAGCAGACAGTGAGGCTAGCTACCTCGGCGCCGGACTTGCTATCCGGGGTGCGGGTGATTCCGACTGTTTGTTCCTACCGATTCATGGATCGCTGGCGCAATTGGTAGCGCAGCAGACTCTTAATCTGACGGTTCTGGGTTCAAATCCCAGGCGATCCACTCACACCCTGCATGTCGCAGGGACGGCTTGAAGCGCGCACGGGCGCTTCCGGGTCGGCGAGAAACCTGCCGGGCATCGCCTCCGACAGTCGGATTGCCGCCCAACCTGACGGCTTAGATACCCGAAAGGAACCAGATCGCGGGGCGGATGCCCATGCGTGACGGACCGTGCACACGGATGCGTAGCTCAGTTGGATAGAGCCCCAGGTTCCGAACCTGAAAGTCGCAGGTTCGAGTCCTGCCGCGTCCACCGTTCGTGCAACAGCAAGGCAATGGGCCTCCGGCGCAACGGAAAGGTCGAAGCGCACATCCGGACAGCCTCCCGTCAGCCGAAGTCAACGAAGACGAGGACGGTGAACACCCGAGTGCTCCCTGAGCATCGTGCCGTTGCGACACCGGCGCCGACCTGATCGAAGGTCCGCTTCAACATGTTCAGCCGGTGACCTGACGAGCCCAAGTACGACTCGTGAACGTGAGCGATGCTGTTGCCGTAGCCGACGTTCTCACCCGACGTCGACCCATCCGGCGGGTAGCCCGGAAGTGACCGTAACGATCGGTGGGGATGTCGTCTGGGGCGGCGATGTGGGAACGGGCGCCGGGGTGCATCCGCAAGCTCCGAGGATGACCGAAGCGATCGGAGCGACGAGGATGGACAGCATTGTGGTTCGTTCCACAATGTCCAACGTGTCCGGTCATTGCAAGTTCAGTTCGTTTCATGGCTTTAGACCTACTGGAAGCCCGTGTGTGCTGGGCCGTCGCGGCATGCCTAGAGCATGTCGAGGAAGCTCCGGGCTGCACCACCTACCCCCGCGGGAGGTTCCGAAATGGGGCCGTTCGCACCGCGAAGCCCAGCCTAAGAAGTAGGGCGGCGGGGAGCAGCAACGCCCAACAGGACCGGCGCGCGGAGTGGCGCTGTCAACGGTCCGGGTAGGCGGCTTAGATGGATGACGGCCCAGGCCATCCGGGGCTGGACAGAACCCGGGCTATAGGCGCACACGGGCTTCCAGTAGGTCTAAAGCGCTGCCCCAGCGAACTGGACTGGCACCCATTCCCATTCGAGTGTCCAGGCGACACATAGTCTGTGGTGACCGTCCCATACGCGCATGTCTGTGCCCAGCAGCACCGCTTCGATCATCCCGTTACATGCGATGTCGGACTGCATCTTTGCCGTGAGCGTCCTGTCCGATGAGCATGGCGAACTCGATGTCCCATCCCCAGTCGACGGACCCCACCCGGTAGTTGCTGAGCACCGCCTCGGTTGCCATAACCAGGGTCTTCGGAGCGCAAGCCGCGTCGAATGTCACGCATCGAACCTACACGGGAGACGCCCGTCCTGGGCACTGGACGGTAGGCTGTTCGCCGGTGGCAGCATCAGGTCGGACCCCTCCGCCTGTGCCGCCCCTCCCACCTTCGGGTGGACGGCCCTGGGATTGCTCGGCAACGGCGCCGGCTACCAGGGTCACATGTCAGCGTGGGCGTCCGCCGGTGTCGAGCAGGTGGGCGCCCGTCTGCTACGTTCGTGTCCATGGCAACGATCACCGCAATTCAGTCCATCACCGTCGGCGGCGAGTTCCCTGTACGGATGCCACGCGGTAAAGTCGGCACGGCTGTCGTCACATGGACCGGCGAATGCGATCACGGGGAGCGGTGCCCGTTCGGCGCCGAGTGCGTCGAGTACAAGTCTCCGCAGCATCCGAACAACCCGCAGAACCAGACGGCAAGCAAGGTCGCCGCTGCGATCGCTTCCGGCGAGCCGACGTTCTGAGCATCCCGACACACCTTGGAGTGGCCAGCCGAAAGATGGCGGCGGCACCCGATTCGAAATCGGACTGCCCGTAAGGGCGTGAGGGTTCGACCCCCTCCCACTCCGCCAAATTGACAGGCTGTCACACCCGGTTGGTACGGTAGGCGCATGGACATGCCGGCAGTCGCTCAGATCCCCGTAGACAAGATCGAAGCGGTCAACAACGACCGGACCCGGTTCCCCGGGATCGACAGCCTTGCAGCGTCGATCTCCGCAGTCGGGCTTCTGCAGCCGGTCACGGTCACCCCCGCCGGCGACAAGTTCCACCTCGTCGCCGGGGAGCGCCGATATCGCGCCGCCCGCAAACTCGGATGGTCGACCGTCCCCGCACACATCTCCGCCGACGGGACCGACCGACGGGCGATGCTCGCCGAGAACACTGCCCGGGTGGACCTGTCCCCGCTCGATGAAGCGAACGCCTACCAGGCGCGACTCGACGACGGCGACAGCATCAACGATCTCGTCGCCGTCACAGGACACACCGAACGGCGTATCCTGGGACGTCTCCGACTGCTCCAACTTTCCCCGAAAGTGCAGGCGCTCGTAGACACCGGACAGTTCAACATCGCCTGGGCGGCGCATCTTGTCGGAACGTCTCCCGAAGTGCAGTTTCGTGTCGTGAAAGCAGCGGCAGAGACCCCGATGTCATCTGAGATGATCCGCGACATGTCCGAGCGTCTTGTCGCCGCCGAATCTGTTGAGGCTTCCCTGTTCGATGGCGACGCCTTCAACCTCGTTGTTGAGAACTACCAGATGGCGTCACCGCCACCTTCGAGGTCCACGCGACGGGAGCTTCTACGGCTGGTCGCCGACATGGCAAACACGATCAGCGATCCGGCCCTCCGCGCACGGGCGCAAGACGCTCTCGGAAACGAGCCTGGCTACCAGTTCGCCCTATCTGCGTGACCCGTGTACGCTCGATAGGCACATGCCTCTGTAGCTCAATTGGATAGAGCGCCAGACTTCTAATCCGGATGTTGCAGGTTCGAGTCCTGCCGGGGGCACAACGAAAGGAGTGTTATGGGAACAGATGATGAGATGGTAAACGTCCCCTACGATCTTGTGTGGGAACTCTTCGACCTTGTTGTGGATGGCGCCGACGAGAACATGGAGTCGGTTCGGATGATCGCGCCTCTGACCAGAGCCTACATCGACAACCCAGACAGGCATCACGGGGGAACCTACGGAGCAGGGCGACGGCTCGTTGCAGATGCCGCACGGTCGGCTGCGCTCATCTGGCAATGCGGTGGATGTGACGCTCTAGGTGGCGAAGCATGCGGAGACTGCCCATCTTGCGACCTCGGTACTGTCGCCGACCGTCTCACGACGCTCGCCCGCAGCGGTGATAGGGCATGAGCGTGCCAGCAGGAGCGACGCGTATCCCGTGCGAATGCGGTGAAGAATCGCACATGGTCATGCTCGCCGAACGGGACGGGGGATACCCGCCGACCGTGGAACTGTCTTTCGAGTATCAGGGGAGGGTCCGTGACCGTCTCCGCGACATCTGGCGGCTGTTCACCGGACAACAGATCGCGCTTGCCCAGGTCACCAGCGGGATCGATCCCGTTGCCAATGCCGAAACGCTGGTAGCGGCGGTGGCGGAAGCGGCGCGGGCGGGCGCGGAGATGCTGTTCACACCCGAAATGTCGGGCTTGCTCGACCGGGACCGCGCGCGCGCCGCGCAGGTGTTGCGGCATGAAGCCGACGATGTCGGTCCAGGTGGGTGACCGGGTGAAGCTGGGGCAGGTCCTTTTTTCTGACAAGAAGACGCCCGGCGTGCTCTATACCGCACCGGGTGCCGGTACCGTCAGCGCGATCCACCGCGGCGAGCAGCGCGACCATCGGCTGCAGCGCAAACAGGTAGCCCAGGCAGGCCAGCAGCAGCACCGCATCGACGACGCGCAGCAGCAGGCAATCGACCAGCAGCCGCTGGAGCATGCTGATGTCGTGGAAAATCCGCTTGTTGATGGTGCCGGGATCGCTGGAGAGGAGATCGGCATAGCGGTACCCCAGCACTCG